>Ga0182014_10002330_pt1 | contig 24026 bp, 28 predicted proteins | sample 612S2DmetaG_FD_120489 | JGI IMG/M metagenome (GOLD analysis project Ga0182014, IMG submission 120489) | Permafrost microbial communities from Stordalen Mire, Sweden - 612S2D metaG | ecosystem: Environmental > Terrestrial > Soil > Wetlands > Permafrost | place: Sweden: Stordalen | collected...
CAGGTCCTGTTGCCGCTCTCGTTTCCGTCGGGTTCCCATCGCCATGCCTTTTAGACGCTCCAAACATTTCCGAGGTCACATGTATTGGCAAGGAATCTGACTATTACCACGGGCTGCTAGAGCTAAAGCCTCTAGTCTGCGCGGGGACAGAAAGCCAAAACGATCAAATGGAACAGCCAGAACCGGACTATCCTTATCAGGTCATGGCCGTCAGTGACCTGGCAAACAACTACAGCGCCGAACACTTCCGTTTTGCCATTGCCCATTGCCGCGACGTAATTGCCAAGGTCACAGCTGAAGACAACCGCTCCGACCAACAGAGGGCTCGCTACCGCATCCTCCGTTACCTGGACCTGCAGCTTGTCCGAGCCGTGCGTTGGGTCGAGGAAGAAGCGGACCTGATGGCCTGGGTCATGCGGAACCTAATTGAGTTGAAGTTCTGGGCCAAATTCGTCTCCGAGAGTCCGGAACATGCCACGCGATTTGTTAACGAGGCGGACATCGACATGAAGGAACTGTATGAACGGCTAGAGAGGCTGATGCCGACCGACAGCGCGCGGTATGAGGTTCCGCCGATTGAAGGCAAACGAGTGAAGGTCGAGCCTTCCGGCGACCAGGAAACACTGACCTGGAAAACCGCCTGCAAGCTCATCCACCCGAGTTCCTGGGTGATAAACCATTTCGGTGAAACCGTCCAGAACTCGGGCAACAACCAGTTCTTCGCCCTTCAGATTCTAATGTACGGCTGGGGCATAGTCACAATGTTCCACGACATCGTTTGGGAGACTTGACGACTTCCGTCCTTACCGCCCCGATAACTTGCGAAGCAGCAGTTCCTGAAAGCCCTGCGCACCATTGTCCTCGGCCCGGGCCTGCTCCTGGCGCTCGGTTTCTATCAACTCCATTACGCGGAATTCCTCCTCAGTGATATCCGCCAGCGTGAGCGTCAACCCCATGGCCTTCGCGTTCAGAAGCCGGAAGCATCGGCGCACCAGGATGCCATTCGGCGTTTCCATCGCCTCTTCCAGTAGGTTCCTGGGACAGCCCGCACCGTGGCTGACGTCGATGGCCTTCCAGCCAGCGCCGCAAGCGGGGCAGCTATCCAGCTCCGTCGCTGCGGAGTAACCGCATTGCCGGCAGCGGAAGACGCGGTCCGGGCAGTCCTCCTCTTTCCCGCAGAGCGTGCCCTGGCGCAGTGCCGACCGGATCAGAAACCGCACGCCCGGCCCCTCCGGAGAGTCGGGCGCCGTTATTCCGGGTCGTCGTCTGCCTCAATCGACAGTTGCGCGATGACCTCGGAGACCACCGCCGATTTGTGCACGATCGGCACCGCGCCGGCATAGCCGCCATGGGAAACATGGAGTTTGTCGTAGAGCGCGCCGCTCGGCTCCAGGAACGCACGTGTCTCGATGGACCGCCGCGCCGCAACCACGCTGGTCGAGGCCCGTTCGTGGTCCTGCATCTCCTTGGCGGTCGGCATGCGCAGCACGTGCGTGACGCGCGCACCCGGAACTTTCATTTCGATCCGGTAGTTGTCGCCCTCACGCTCCACATTCACAACGGTGCATCGCTCGATGCGGCCGATGACCATGCCAGCCTCGGCGTCATCGAACTCGGGGCCGTCCTTGTCGGTGCGAATCTTGGCGAACAGTTCCGCGTTGATCTTCGGTAGGTCCAAGTCCTCGCTCTGCGACTTGCCGCGGCCGAGGAACCGCCTTACCGTCCTTTGGGAGCGGGCCCAACCGCACCACTCCTCGTCCGTCGGGAAGCGCACTTCGCATTGCTTCTCTCCTCCCGATAGGATCGGCACCACAAAAGGCTTTGCAGCATCGAATACCGGCGTCTTCGTCTCTTCCATATATCCTCTGATGATTTGGGAGCGGGGGCGAGAGATCGAACCCGCGGCCTCCGGACTATCGGTCCGGCTCTGCTTACTGACAGACGCCGTTCTGAGGGGTGGTAACGGTCACCGTCAGCAGGCCATTGGTGGCATCGTAAAGTTGCACACCCGTGATCTGGAGAGTCGCGATGCCATCGGTGTTCCCCAGTTCCACCACGTTGAACCCCATCTTCTGAATCAGCATCGTGAAGATGTTGTTCGTGTCGCGCGTCATGGTGAGCGTCGCAGACCCCGTGGTCTGGTTGATCAGGTTGGTGTACTCCGTCGATCCGGCCTGAACGCGCACCACGAATTGGACCGCAAATACGCGATCACCGAATTCGAAACGCCCCTGGATCTGGTAACCGTCCTGCGTGCCCGAGCCAGGGAAGAAGCCCGGCCGGAAATTGTTCTCCCAGGACGCGTCCATCGACACGAACTGCTTGCCACTGCCGCCGGTGAGGTAATTCACGCCGTTGAGCGTCAGCATCGTAACCATGCCGGCGTTGAACTCATGAGGCGTCGTCGCGGCGGGCAGCGTGATGCCGCTGGGCGAGGTATACTGGCCCGTCGCCACGCACTCCACCGAACACATCGCACTCGCGCGGCCGGGCGAATTTTTGATGGAGAGCTTCCATCCCTTGATCGCGCAGCCCACCAGGATTTCGTCCAGGATGGCCGAACCGCCGGGACGGATCTGCTGCACGAACGAGAAGTATGGCAACTCGAGGCCGGTCGGATTCGTAGCGCCGAGAGCGGGGACGATCACATACTGATAGGGTCCCGTGCCGGTGAGCACTACGTTGCCCAGGGAGAACGCCATGGCCCAGGCCAGGAACTCCGACGACGCATATTTTGAGATCTCGAAAGTCGGCATGTTGTAATGCGACTTAAAGAGCTGCGTCGGGAACTCGTGCCCTTTGCCGATCTCGGCCCGGTCGTCCTCGTTCACCGGCACTTTGGCCCACGGCTTCGTGTTGAGGTTGGTGTGGCGCCAGATCTTCGCCAACGTGTTCGCCGTGAGGATATCAGCCTGCTTGCCGAACCCCCAGCCATTCATCAGCTCGTTAACATTCGCCATCGCTACTTCTCCTCCTTCGCCAGCACGACAGACTCGTGCTTCGCCGGCGCAGGCACTTGATGCCAGCCCTGACTCAGGAGCGGCGAAAGCTTTTCCGCGGTCGCCTCGACCTCTTTGATTTCGTCGCCTTGCGGGGATTCAAGGAATACCGTCATTTCGTTCCTCTTCAGGATTTATGGGTTGTAGGATTCGATCAGCCGCACGGGGACTTCGAAGTATTCGAAGGTTGCACCGTCCGCGCTGATCACGATGGTGTTGCGCCTGGCCGATGGCAGGTAGAAATCCATCGGCTCGCAGTTCGGGTCTACCTGGGTGTGCAACATCCGGAGAGCGCCGCCTGTGGGGATGTCGTTCACGATCCAGTTGAACAGGTCCTCGTAGCCGACGTCGGCTTCCTCCGGCGAGCGCAGATACAGGGAGAAATCGTGAACAAAAACGAGAGCGTTACCGAGTCTGCCCGGCCCGCTGCCTTGCCACCCGATCATGATCGAGCCGGGCGGCATCGATAGGATCGCCAGGCGGATATTATTCTGCGTGGGTTTGCCGAAAACGACGGCGTTTTCGGAGTAGAACTGGATGTGGTTCGAGTTGCCGCCAAGGGCCTCCACGAGGTTCGGCAACGCCTGCAGCGTGGTCACCCACTCGGCCAGGATCGTTTTGGGGTTAATCATCGTCGGGACTCTGGCGTGCGATCAGCGAGAGTTGGGCCATGCCGTAAGCATCGGGCTGGCGCACAGGGCCGATCACAAACTGCGATCCCCAGGCGGTGACCCAATCGCCGGGCTGGGGAAAGTTAGGCAGATCGGCAGGGTTGATGGAAATCTCTTCCGTGCTGGCCGCCGTACCCGATTCGGCGCGTTCCCGAACGTGGCGGATCGCCGTGACCGTCAGCGGATCGCCCACTGGCAGCCCGCCCTGCACCGGCTGGTACACCACCGGCTCGCCAAACGTATCCTGCAGGCTCGCGTTCACAGACGCGCCGATGGTGGGCCAGTCGGACATAGAATTGCGAAAGTCGGGGCGGATGGCAGCCGCCCCCAATGGTCACAGGACGCTGAACCGAAGAGCAGGTTAATTGAGGGTGATGATCGAGTAGAACACCGTCACGACCAACGTGCCGTTGCCAGCGGCGAACGCAGCCGTGGCGTTGGTGATGTCCAGACCGGTCGCGGCCGGCGGCTGGATCGTGCCCGTGGGCGGCGGCACTACATTCTCGCTTCCGGCCGCACTGGTGATGGTCGCGGCCGGGATGTTCCCCGAGTGCGGTACCACGCCGGTCCCGTGATACTGCAACGTGACCGCGCCGCCGCCGGTGAACTGCGTACCGGCCGGCTTCATCTGCGCGATGATCTGGTCGATCACGAGCACCTGGCCGGCGGCCGGCGCGGGCAGGATGCCGACCGGCGCGCCATACATGGCCATGATCTGAGCCGCGGTCAGCGTGACCACGGCCTTCTGGAGCAGCGAGGGATCGGTGTCAGCCGCCTGCACCGGGCCGAAGCTCAGAGGATTCAGCCGCACTCGGACGGTCGCATCGCCGGCCTGGCCGCCTGGCGCATTCACCCCGCTCGCCTGGCTCAGCACCGCGAATCCGATTTCCTTATTCGCGGCACCCGCCGCCGTCAACGGACTGGACGTGGCCTGCTGGGTCGAGTTGTTCCAATAGACTTTGTCGCCCGGGTTGAACGTGGTTCCGTCCTTGGCGAGGTCGAACACACCTTCGACCACCAACTCGCTGGAATCGCCCAGGTTTTGGTTATTCACCGACACGCCGAAGATGTTCCCCACCTGGCAGCCCTGGCCGCTCGTCAGGGCGTAGGGCGCGACCACGGTGAGGGTATTGCCCCTTTGAACGTAATTCTGCATCGCAATGTCTCCTGTTCTGTTCCGGGGCGGCTCATACCTCCCCGGTTGGTTGCCTACGTCAGCCGCGCCCTACTGGCCGGCGTTCTTCTCCATGCCGCGGTAGTCGAGGGCCGCCGCGCCGAAGTCCATACGCGCCTTGATCTCGACGCCGTCGATCTCGAAGCCCTGCTTCGTCTCGATGTAAACGCCCTGCTGCCCTTCCAGGTAGCAGTACTCCACTGTGTCGATCTGCGCCGGGTCCGCGATCAGGTACCAGGCGGTCGCACTGTTCGCGTCGAGACGCGGCTCGACGACCGGCACCAGGCTGCGAACCCACTCCGGCACCACCTTGGTGACGTCGGCCGACGCAATGGCGATCGGGTACACGACCTGGAGCATATAGCTCTCCAGCGCTGTCGGTACTGCGATGAACCGCGGAATCAGGTTCAACGGCGTGCCGTTGGGGCCCTTTTGAATCCGCATGGCGCCGCGCGCCTTGCCGAGGGCAGTCAGCGCGACCGCGTTCGCAACGTTCGGATCGATGCTGCTGGCCACGCCGGTGAGCAGGTTGTTGTGTCCGGCAGCGAACAGTGCCGTGGGGGCCGCGTCACCCGCGTACTTCGCCTGCGGGTTGGAGATGATGATGCCCCAGACGGTGTTGGATTCGAGCTGCGCCGCCGCCACGCCGAGCAGCGCGGGAACACGCGTGAACGCCTGGAGGTCGTCGTTGATGATGACCTTGCGGGTCAGTGCCACGATCTCTCCGTAGGTGTTGAGCGCGTAGCTGATGTTGTTGTCGGTGAGCTGCGCCCGATGATACTCGCCCTTTTCGTTCAACTGCTGCAAGACGGGCGCGTCGGCCAGCATGACGCGGTTGATGGGCTTGAAGTCGGCTGCCGTCACCTGCCGGCAGAAGGGCTGGAAGGTGCGGGGATAGGCTTCATACCCCTGGCGCAAGGATTTGTTGGCGACATTGGCCAGGATCGCCGGGAAGTCGGACGTCGATTCCGCGCCGCCGGCGAAAAACTCCGCCCCGCGCGACGGGCCCTTGAGCGCTTCATCCGCAATCCGCGTCACGTCCCAACCGCGCGGGTTCAGGCCCCTGAATGCCAAGTACTCCTTGGCCATGTCGATGAGCTTGAAGTTGCGATATTCCTGGGCCAACTCGGCGGCCTTTCGCTGCTGCTCGGGACCGCAGCCGTCGAGATACTCGCCGACGTCGTTGCCGTTGTGGTCGTGGCGCCGCGCCAGGAAGAAGCGTCCGTCGGCGCGCAGCAACAGCGCCATCTGCATGCGTGCGAGAGACTGCTCCATGCCATCGCGAGTCACCGAGGCGCCGCCTTGGGGACGAGTGATGAATTCGTCCCCGTGAAGGTTCTCCGTGCCCTTCTTGGCGAGCCGATCGGTGATCTGCTTCCGGGCCTGATCGGCGGACACGCCCTTGGCGACAAACTCGCTGATGACCGCTCCGTCGACACCGGTGATAGCGCCCAGCGCCTGAATCTCGCTGACGCGCTGCCGTTCGGCCTGGACCGCCTCTTCCCGCGCGGCGGCCAAAGCCTGTTCGTTGACTACACGGGCATCCGCGCCCGTATCCTGCGTGGTAGTTTCCGGCATTGCAGGTTTCTCCTTGGTTGGGCTGATTGCCCGTAATGCATCGATCACGCCGGAATCCGGCGTGCCGAAAATCGTGACCTCCCCGGTTGGTTGCGCGCTCAGAAAGCACGAGTTGAAATCGGCCGGTACCGTGCAGGGAGAGATTTCAAACGGCTCCCAATCCACTGCCTTGAACATCCCGATTTCTTTGTCGTTGATGTATGGCGGTTTGCCCTCGGGCATTCCCTCGGTCTGGAGATCGGTCTTCTCACGCTTATACACGAACGTGCCGAAGCTGAGGTTCTGGAGGATGCCAGCGCTGGCCTTGCGGAACATCTCGGCGCCGTCCTCATCGCCAAGATCGAATTGCAGGGTGGCCATACCTTTGTCGCCGTTGGGCCAGGCACGCCGCACGACCCCCACCTGGGCCCGCGTGCCGACCTTGCCCGCGATTAGCGATTTGAAATCATCGCCGGTGAAGTGCGTGTCGAAAACAGGTGCGCCATTGTTGAGCCGGTCGAACCGACAGCCCTGCATGTCGAGCTTCAACATGTACGGCTCGCCGGTGGCGCGGTCGATACGGGGGACGAACGCCCCGCTATACCAGACCACATCGATGGTGCCGTCCTGGGCGTTGGCCGTGCTGGGGATCACCTGCGCATCAGCGGCAAAGACTTCCGAGTTGGGATTGGCGGGCGGCGGCGCGCCAGTATCCCGGTGCAAGTATTCGGTTTTGAGAAGCGGCATCGCTGGCTCCTATCCCTTCACCGCGTTCACCGCGAGGAAGTCGTTCTCTCCCAGCTTCTTGAACTGGTAAAGCTGCTTCTGGAGCCACGCGACATGGCCCTTGAATTTGTCGTCACCCTCGCGGTGCCACTTCACCAAATGCTGGTAGAAGTGGAAGTTCGACATGTCGCCGGCCTCGTAGCACTGCTTGCAGAGATCACTGAAGCGGGCGATGGCGTCCTGCTCGGCCACGAAGGCGTCGTTCAGTACATCTCCGACGTTGTCGTGGGTCGAAGCGGGCTTCGGCTCGATGGTGGGCGCACCCTCGAGGAACAGAAGGCGGCTCGTGAGGTGCTTCAGGTGCTCTTCGCACTGGTCGTGCAATTGCTTTAAGCCATCGGCCAGATCCAGCCCCAGGCGCTTCGCGTCACGCTGATCCAGCAGATACTGGAGCATCAGCGTTGCCTCGATCGTGATTGCATCCTGCAGACCGGCCAACACCTGCGGCGGTGCTTTCATGGAACATTTCTCCTTTGCTGGTGGATTGTTTATCCCCGGTAGAGCCGGGTCGTGGATTCCCAACTGGCGGTGCGCGAGATGCCCGCGACAAGCAGTTCCTTCACCATCGCGAGGTCCTCGTCAGACAACGCACCGAGGCCCTGCCCCTTTGCTGTAGCCGGAACGGCTTTGCTGGTCGGGGTACGCTCTTCCGTATTGGCCGGCTGTTCCTGACCCCGCAGTGTGACGTTACGCGGGTCGACGTCGAGGATGATCTCGAATTTGTCCACAAGTTTGTTGAACAGCGCAATCTGCTGGAGCTGCGTCGTGGGATCGTAGCCGTTTTCCAGCACCGCTTCGAACCATGTCTTCCGACCCGCGCGGACGTCCTTCAACACGCCCTCGGCGTCCTTCACCGGATCGACGGACTCAAAGCGCGGCGCGGTCCATTGCACCGTGCGCAGGTTAACCTTGTCGTCCCTTACGACAGACGCTGGAATCTTGCCTTGCAAGATCAGCATGTCGATGAACCGGCGCCACACCGGCATACAGAAGAGCGGGATGAGCGTTAGCCAGCGGTACGTTTCCACGGTGTTTCGGAAGCCCAGCATGCCGCCGCGCCAGGAGGAGTAGTTCACCTGCGACATATCGCCGGTTCCGAGTTCGTAGGGCAGCCCGATTCCGGCCATAATCCCCTGCAACTCGGTCATTTTGTATTCGCGGTAACCGCCCGCCGCCGGAGGATTGTTGAACTTGATCTCCTGGCCGGGTTTCAAATACTCGACCATGCCGGGCTGGAAGCTCTCCACTGGCAAGCCGCTCGATGGATCGGTGCCGGCAAGACCCAGCGGATCGCCATCGACGCCCTCGGGCTGCTGCACGAAGGCGGTAACGCAGGCCTCTACCTTCTTCCGCACTCGTTCCGCGTCACAGTAATCATCGAGATCCCGGAGCGCCATCATCACCGGCGCGAGCCACGGCACGCCGCGGACCTGACCAGGCCGGAGCATGCGATAGACGTGCATGATCTGCTCGGCTGGAACCGGCTGACTCACGATGCCGCCGCGCGGATTGAGGATCAACACGCCGCCAGGATGATAGCTGAACAGCCAGTAAGCAATGCGCCGACCCTTTTCGTCGAACTGGACACCCTCCATCACGTGGCCGTTCACCAGACCCATGGTGCGTGCCTGGTCGAGAAAGTCAGCTTCGAGCATCTGAAGCTGAAGCGGAATGCGGAGACCAAAATCCGCCGGCTGTGGCCGGAACCGCACAACCGCTTCGCCGCTCTCGGCCATAGTCCGGACTGTGAGGGTCTGCATGCCGTAGAAATCGAGGCGCTGCGGCGTATCGCAGGCCTCCGCGAAGAACGGCCACTCGGCGTCGACGATCTTATCGATGCCAGCGTTGCCCGTTTTCGCCTTGGGCACGATGCCAGTCCCCACCACGTTGCCAGCCAGTTCCTCGACCGCGCGCGCCGCGTAGGGATTGTTGCGGATGAGATCGCGGCTGCGGTTGCGCAGCCAAATGAGCGAGCCCATCAACTCGACGTTGGCGTCCGTCGAGGCAGCGTACCAGCCGTAGGCGCGCCGGCCGGCAGTGGCGCCGTCGTAGCGAAACCGCTCGGCGTGGCGGCGCCGGTAGCCTTCGATCAGTTCGCTCACCGTGCGCTGCACGGCGTAGCGGTTCGCGGAAGATGATGGCGCACTCCAGTCCCGCCGGAGCAGCGGGAATGCCTGACGCGGTGCCAGTTCAGTAGTCATCGAATCGTTTCAGCTTGAAGCCCGGCTCAAGAATCATGAAATCGAGGCCGTACTTCTCCCGGATCTCCCCGAGCATCGTTTGCAGCGAGTCGTAGGTATCCGGCTGAACTTCAAAATCGGCTTCGATGACGTAGAGCTTCGAAGTCGGCAGTTTGGATTTCGGCCGCGGCTCCCTGGCGAGATCGAACAGGCTCTTCGGTGCCGTGCCGCCCCAGAGGTTGTGTAGCGCCCCGAGTATCCGGCGAACGTTTGTCATCTTTTCAAGCTCTCCACCGCCGCCGCGGCAATTGCCACAACAGCTACCCAAAGGACTCCGACAACGGCCAACGCGCCTGCGATCCAAGAGCGCCAGCGCTCAAGGCGCGCAATCCGCAGGCTGTGCTCCGCGCAACGGCCGGGCTGGCCATTGCCGAGCAGTGTCCTTTGCATCCCTTCAACAACGGTCCGCGTTCCGGCCATCTCCGCAACAAGATGCTCCACTACCGAACGCGTCTCTCGGATCTCCAGAGCCAGGTTTTCGCAATGTGGGCAGCCCGTCATGTCCTCACCACCTGTCATAGAGCGTCGGCCCCGTTGGGCCGTCGCCGCGCTTGTGCTGGGCGAACCGGACGCGGCTACCGGTGCCGCCCGTTGCCTTGCGCAACTCCTCTTCGGTCGCCGCGATTGCCTTCAGCAGCTCGTCCATCTCGCGGTACTGGACCCTACGACCATCGGGAAATACAACCAACTTCTCCGGCCGCGCCTTCGCCGCATTCAGGGTGTCGAGGTCCGCTTGAATCTGGTCTACTGTTCGCGCCATGTCAATCCCGGATGACCATTCGCCTTCCATTCGGGTCGCTCATCTTTCGCCCAAAACGCGAACATTCCACTTGAGCTTCCGCGCGACCTGAGTGATGAATCGAGGTGCCATGAAGAAGCAGGACGTGCAAATCGGATCGACTTACATCGTCAAGGTCAGCGGTGTGCTGGCCAAAGTGCGCATCACCGGCGAGTCGCCCTATGGCGGCTGGCGCGGAACCAACCTGGCAACCGGACGCGAGATTCGCATCCGGTCGGCGGCCCGCCTACGTCGCCCCGCAAACGAACAGTAGAAAGGACTAACCATGCGACTCTTCGCAATCGACGCCGACAACACCATCACCGCCTTCCCCGCCGCCGAGCAGATCCCGGAAGGCCAGGAGCAATTCGCCAGCGAGAAAGAGTTGGCCAAACTCGCCGCCAACTGGCCGTCCGACCGGCTGGCCCAAGTCTGGAACTCCTTTGCCGGAGTCGCCGGATTTGGCGCCGACCTCAAGCCGGTCAAGAAGTTCACGGACCGCAAGACCGCTGTCGCCCGGATCTGGAAGGCCATCCAGAAGCTGGACGGCGCCACGCCAGAGCCGACCACCACCGAGCAGGAAACGGCCACTGCCGCGCCAAAGGCCGCCAAGGGCGCGCCGAAGAAAGCCAAGGCGACCAAGACCGCCAGGGCCAAGGCCGGCGCGCCCGTACCGCGCGAGTTCAGCAAGAAGGCCATCGTCCTGGAACTGCTGCGCCGCAAGGAGGGCGCGACGCTGGCCGAGATCGCCAAAGCGACCGATTGGCAGCACCACAGCATCCGGGGATTCATCAGCGGAACCATCACCAAAAAGATGGGCCTCAACATCGAGTCCAGCAAGAACGAGGGGGGCGAGAGAACGTACAAAGTCACGAAGTAGTCCGCGCCAGCCCCCAGCCCCCGCCGCCGCCCGGAAACGGGCGGCGGTTCTGCTTCATGCCGTCTCCCCGCCAGTTCCTCCTGCCAAATCATCGAAGGTGCGGCCGGACTCGGCATGCCGCGCCTGCCCGCCAGTCCAGGCCTGCCAACGCCGGACAATCACGTCGACATATTTCGGCTCCAACTCGATCAACCGCGCCTGACGCCCCGCCTTCTCGCAGGCGATTAGCGTCGTGCCTGAGCCGCCGAACGGATCGAGCACCGTGTCCCGGCTCTTGCTGGAGTTGCGCAATGCCCGATCTACCAGTTCGACGGGCTTCATCGTCGGATGCAGATCGTTGACCACCGGCTTCTTTACGAACCAGACATCGCCCTGATCACGGGCGCCGCACCAGTAATGATCCGTGCCTTCCTTCCAGCCGTAGAGGATCGGCTCGTACTGCCGCTGGTAGTCGGCACGCCCCATCGTGAAGACGTTCTTTGCCCAGATGACGAACGTGGACCAGTGGCCGCCGGACTCAGTGAAGGCGTGATACAACGTGTGCAACTCCGAGGACGACATGCAAATGTAGATTGCGCCTTTGGTCACTGCCAGGAGGTTCACGCAGGCATCGCGAAGGAACTTCTCAAAGCCGTCGCCGAGATTATCGTTGGCGATTTTGCGGTGGATCTTGCCGCGGAGCTTGTCCTTCATGGTCGCGCCGTAGTTGACGTTATACGGCGGATCGCAAAATACCATATCGGCCAGCCCGCCGGCCAGGACCTTCTCCACATCGGACATCTGCGTCGCGTTGCCGCACAGCAACCGATGCTCACCCAACAGCCACACATCACCGGCAACTGTGACGGCGGTCTCCGGCGTCTCCGGAACCGCATCCTCGTCGGTCAGGCCGTCGCGCGTCTCTTCTGGATCGCAAAGCAGGTCGTCCAGCTCTTGGCTGGTGAAGCCAACCAGATCGAGATTGAAGTCGTCGTCCTTCAACGACTCGATTTCCACGCGGAGCATTTCCTCGTCCCAGCCGGCGTTGAGTGCCAGTTTGTTATCGGCCAGGACCAGGGCGCGCCGCTGCGTCTCCGTCAGGTGGTCGAGGACGATGACCGGCACCTCGGCAATGCCCAGCTTTCGCGCCGCCGCCAGGCGCGCATGGCCGGCGATAATGACGCCGTCGCTGCCAACGAGGATCGGATTCGTCCACCCGAATTCCTGGATGCTGGCCGCGACCTGCGCTACCTGATCGTCGCTGTGGGTGCGCGCGTTCCTGATGTAGGGGAGCAGGCGGTCAATCGGCCAGATCTGCACCAGCAGATTGCGAAGCCGTTCCGTGATGCTGGTTGCCATGATCAACTCCTTCCGCCCTTGGCGAAGGCGGTGGCACCGTTGGTCTTATTGCGCGGGCCGTAATGCGGATTCGGACCATGGTGCTTGATGGCACGCGAATCGGATGCTCTGGGATTCAGTACCTGATCCACCGGGACACCACGCGCCTCCGCGATCGCCGGGAACGTTTCGTCAGTCCCCAGCAACAGCGGGACGTTGCCGGTCATGTTCATGAGCCGGCGCAGAATCACGTCGCAGTAGGCTGGCGAGACCTCGCAACCGCAACCGACGCGATCCAGCAAGTGCGCGGCCGCTATGGTTGTACCGCTCCCGAGAAATGGATCGAAGATCAGGTCTCCAGGATCGCTATACGCCAGTAGGAAAAACTCCACCAGCGCGCGCGGGAACGGCGCCGAGTGCGAGCCCTGCGAGGACTCCGATTTCACCTCGATCACGTTCGACGGGCGTGCGATGCCGGCATAGCGTCCCTCCGGATTGGTTGCAGTGCTCAGGTTCTGGCGCGTTTTCTGCCAGGCTTCCTGGTTCCGGCCACCATCGGCCGCCGCCCCCCGCGGCCCAGTGCCCAACAGCCCGCTGCCGGACGTGGACTTTGGATTGTTGGGACTGTAATCGAAGCAGTCCTCCGACTCGTGCCCGACACGCTTGGGACGAAATTTGATCTGCGCCTCCGGAGTAGTGAAGTGGAACACCGGCTCCCACGCGTTCTTGAACCGATTTCCCCACCCGCCAGGCACGCCGTTGTCGGTCTTGCGCCAACACAGCTCGTCGATGAACCACCAGCCCCATTGCCGCACGTGCGCAATCACCAAGTCCTTCACGTACAGGCTGCGCTGACCGCCGTCGGCATGCTCCTTGATGTTCAAGAAGTAGGAACCGTCGGGAGTCAGGATCGCGGAGATGTTTGCGGCCACGTCGCGATACCAGTCCGCATACTCGTCCGGCCGGATCGGCTTGAATCCACTGGACGGATCGTACTCCCGCTGCGTTGCATACGGCGGCGACGTGATGCAGACGTTCACCTGACGCGTGTCCTTCTGTTCCGGGTCGAGCAGCTTCGTGACGACCGCGAGATCCCGGCAATCGCCACAGATCAGCCTGTGATTTCCGATCACCCACACGTCACCGAGGCGCGTGACCGCCTCGGCCGAGACCTCCGGAATATCCTCCTCAACCTCGTCGGCCGCTTCGGGCACGGCAGGCTCTGCCAGCAGCGCGTCGAGTTCGCCTTCGGAGAAACCCACGAGCGCGAGGTCGAGTCCGTCGGCTTGGATGTCCCGTAACTCCTCGGCCAACACCGCATCGTCCCATCCGGCGTTGAGGGCCAGCTTGTTGTCGGCGATGATGTATGCCCGCCTTTGGGTTTCGCTGAGGTGGTCCAGCACCACCACTGGAATTTCCGCAAGGCCCAACTTGCGGGCGGCCAGCAGGCGCCCATGGCCGGCAATGATCCCCGCGTGGGAATCGACGAGAATCGGATTGTTAAAACCAAACTCGACGATACTGGCGGCGATCTGTGCCACCTGCTCGGCCGAGTGCGTCCGCGCATTCTTCGCGTAGGGCATCAGCCGCTCAACGGGCCAGATTTCAATCCGCCGCGCCATGGCGGGCGTGATTTGGGCGATGCTCATTTTTGGAGGTGGAGGCCGGAGTTAAATGCTTCACACAGGCGGGCGAGAACGATTGAAATCTTGCCGAATCGGGCGCACAATCGATTCACGATGCCAAACCTCAACCACATCTCGGTCGAGATCGATGCTGCTTTTGGCAGCCAATTTCAAGAGGAGTCGGCGTTGCGAATGCTTCACATCTACATCCAGGCATGGAAGGAGTTCTATCTGGAGAAGCACTCAAGAAACGCCTTCGATTTCCGCATCACGAGCGCTGCATTGGTCAAAAGGCCGCCGCGAACGACACGCGATTAGCACATCGTGCGGCAAGCTCCACCGCCACGAGCAAGCATAAGCTCAACACCATCCCATTTAGAACCAATCCCGATGCGGCACCCACGGCTCCGGCTCGCGGTGCGGTCGCGTGTCGCGATACCACGGATCAACGTGCCGCCCATTGGCATCCACGCGCGGGCCCCAACCACCGTCAGCCCATTGCGACCGGCCGCTCACCAGAGGTCTGGCGGGGCGGGGCGCCACCGCGGTCGAGGGTGCGGGGGTTGCGGCCGACACCGTGGCCGGCACGCAGACCGGGCAGCAGCGCGGACAAAACGAGCCGCGATGGAACATGGGCCGGTGCATCTTCTCGGCCCGCCCACCGCACATCTGGCACGGGCTGTCCACCACTGCGGACTGGATGCACGGTCCCATTACCTCCTCAAGAATCTGATCGGCGGTTGAACCAATCCCGCTGGTCAATCCACGGTCGACGCTCCTGGCGTTCCGATGGTGACGGAGGCGGCACTGGTTGCCGATGCACTTCTTCTCCTCCGGACTTCGCTACCATCATCGCCTCGATCTGCTGGGCCTGCTTGTTCAACCGGAACCGACCCGCGATTAGCGATTGCAGTGCGGCGTAAGCGTAGCATCGCGCGTCCAGCGCCTCGTTTCGTGCGCCGGCCTTCTTCGTCCACTCCCGATGGGCGAAACCTTTCGTATATCGCACTCGGCAGGTCTCAGCCGTAAGCTGTTCAAAATAACCCAGGTCGTATTGATCGCTGATCGGGAAGTGACAAAAGCCGGGCCCATGCTCCGTTATCTTTAGGCGGGCGTACAGCGCTTCCTTGGCGGCATCAACGCCAATAACCCACAGCGGCCGGTTGCCCTTCGCCTTGCTGTGCATGCGCGGCCAGATCGGACGCTGGCCCGCCGCGCCTTTGATCGGGTACATCTTCGGCAACGCCCTCCGGCGCGCCCGGTCGCTGCAGAACTGCTGCACGATGGGTTGATGAAACCCGGAATCTACACAGGCGGCCGCGATTTCCAACTCCTGCCCGCAGGGATGTTCGAATGACAGCGAGAGGACTTGATCGAACCCGTCCCACAAATCGCGTTGCGCCGGATCGCCCGGCAGCACTACGTAGGCGAGACTCCAGCTTTCCTCGTCCCGGCCCCAGCCTACGATTTCGATCTCGATGCGATCTGCCTGCAAATCCGCACCAAGGGTAATCAGCACCGCTCCCGCCGGCAGCAGCAGGTCCGCACGGTATGGCTGACGCCGCCCCAGCAGTTCGCCAGCATCAGTCTTCGTGGCGCCCGCCTGCTGGAACGTCTCGGCCAGGACTGTGTTCGTGAACGTCTGCATCCGCTCCGGCGACTTCCGAGCGCGGAGGAAATCCTTCGCGATCTGTGACCAAGTCGTCCAGGGCGAATACAGCCCGTTGAGCCAGAAGCCGGCCGTTTCGCCGTCGCCCGCCGCTTCCGCCCGCCACTCCCCGCGCTCCAGCATCGCCGCCTTGTGGTGGTCGGCAATCTGCCCGCGGCAGCGCTCGCATTCGTACCAGGCCTCGGCCGGCTTCCGCTCCGGCCACTTCACCTGCGCCCAGCGCAGGATCTGGAAGGTGCCGCAGTGCGGGCACGGCAGGTGATACTTCCGCTGGTCCGACTCGAGGTAGGCCTGCTCGATCCGGCTCACCTCCGCAATCGTTGGAGTCGACACCATTGCGATCTCGCGGTTGGCGAAGGTTCCTGTTCGCCGGATCGCCAGGTCGACCGGGTCGCCTTCCTCTGTGCCCGCCGCGCCCGTAGAAGCTGACGGCGGGTAGGCATCCACTTCATCCATGAGCAGGTACCGTGCCGGCATGGAGCGGAGGCCAACGGAACTGTTGGCGCCCGTCGCCACCAGCACGCCACCCGGAAATTCTTTCGCCAGGATCGTGTTGCCGGAATCGCGCTCGCGCGGGTCGGAGACGCGCTCGGCCAGCGCGGACGTGTTTTCGATCAACGGTGCGATCCTCTGCCGGGAGAATCGTTTGGCAAGCTCCACGGTCGGCTCCACGAGCATCGCAGGGCCCGGCGCGTAGTGGATGATGTAGCCCAGCATGTTCAGTAGCACTTCGGAGCCGCCGATCTGCGCCGGCTTCATGAACACCACGCGCGAGTGCGGCGAGGATGGGCTGAGGCAGTCCATGATCTCGCGCAGGAAAGGCGTCCGCGAGGTGCGCCAGCGGCCAGGCTCACCAGCCGAGACGCGCGACAGGACGCGGTACTCGTCGCTCCACTGGCTGATGGTGAGTTCCGGATCGGGCTGCAACGAGCTGGCGATGGTCGAACGAATCCCTGCCAGGATCATTTCCGGGCTGTGCGCGCGTTCAGATACGGCTGATGGCATGGGCCAGCCCCTCCAACTCGCGCGAGAGTTCAGTCTTCAGGGACACGTGGACTTTCTTTGGGTCACTTTCCGCCGCCAGGACCGTCGCCAGGCGATCGGGCAATCCCAGGATGCCATCGCGCATCGTGCGCACCGCGTCAGCGATCGTCTTTCGGACGGCGTCGGCTTCGATCAACCGCCCTTGCTTGGTCTCGAATTCCAGCCGGCGAAGCTTTGCCCGAAAGACCATCTCGATCGTGCGCGCCTGCCCAAAGCTGGCACCACCAGCTTGAGGTAGGGAGTCGGCCGCCGGACGGGACGAAGGCGCTGCGGGCGGGACAGGCGGTTGGGCGGCGGGCGGCTCCACGTCATCGACGGGCTTGTCGTCGAGCACGGTGTCAGTGGCGCGCACGTCGATCTTGCCGCCATGCATGACCAAGACGCCGGCCTGCTTCAGCCGCGTGATATAGGAGCGGTTGACCTTACGGTGCCGCGCGTACTCGGCCTGGGACATCAGTCCCGCTGTGGATTGCTTCGCCATCCGGTGTTGACTTGTTGACTGCTGTTGACTAGCTGTTGACCAGTTTTTCGGGCCTGCACGTGCGCGAATGGCGCACCATTCCTACCCGCGGCCCGCGCGCCCGGTCAGGTCCCGTGATCCCGTCGCGTGTCTTTGGGGGGCAGAGGGAACTACAGGAACCACGACTCCTCTTGACTGGCCGCTGCTGGGGCGCTGTAATTGAGATTCGCCCCGCTGTCTGTCAGGGTGTTATCAGGATCACGATCTCAAGACAAGCATGGATACGGTTCGGTCAAAGGATGTAGTCACGGCATTCCTCAGTTGCAGTGTGCGGCCTAAGGACTGGCCACTCGTCACTGCACTTGACCAGAAGGTCCTGGCACCGCTGGGGTTCCGGTGTTTCACAATTGGCCGGAATGTGTCGCTCACAGACCAGCCCGATGATGCTGTTCGCCGGTTGCTTGCCTCCTGCGAGTGCCTGATTGGAGTTGCGACGGAACGATTGAGCGCAACGGATCGCGATCTGCCAGACCGTACTCTCAGCATCGCGACGCCGTATCTCTTGCAGGAGACGTCCATGGCCTTCCAGTCGGATCTGCCATTCCTCATCTTTAAAGCAAAGGGAATCACGCTCCTGGGCATCACTGGCAGGAACTTGTGGCTTGAGATCGACGACCGCCTCAGCGAGAAAGGCAAGGTTAGATTCAATGCCACGAAGGATGCAGTGTACTCTTCCCTGCGCGATCTTAAGCAAAAGGCTCTGGACCGGAGGGCCCGCCTTGGCCGGGAGCAAGTAAAGAAATCGGTCGGTTGGCTCTCCAGTATATTGCTCGGCGGATATGGCATATCGCGTGGTGTCGATTTGCTGTTGCGGCCCGATTGCTTTGGCGATTTCTACTACAGGGATCCCGAGTGCAAGGGGTGCGATTACCGCGACCGATGTAAGGTTGAGAAGCTTCAGAAGCAGCAGCGATAATCGGTTCGATGTGGAGTGTCTGGGGTCCAATCACAGCGGAGACGATTATGCGGCCCGACGCCCTCATCTCCCCGGACCTTTCGCGATCTCCTGGTTCAACCGCTTGAGCACTCGGCAAAAGCCGCTGGCGCCAAGGATCGGGCGGTCATCGACCAGCATTCCCGCCTCCTGCGCATCGAGCAGGATAGCGAGGCAGGCAATCGCGTGACCCAAATGATGCACGCCGCTATCCGTAGCCTGCTCCTCGCCGTCGAACCAAGCGTTCAGATGCCGCTCGCACGCGTCAACGTAGATGCTGGCGCGGACTGCTTTGTCGCGCCAGTTGTATGGGCCGTACTTGCCCGCGCCGTTCATCAGCGCGTGGGCTGCGTGCAGGACGGCCACCGGCGGCAGCTTGGTGAGGGAGACCTTCTTCACACCGACGAGATCCTTTGGGTTGGTGGCGTCGCCTTCGGGGCGCGCGGCGCCAATGCGCGCGGCTTGGGACCGGACCGCCTTGTTCGTCGTCATGGCCAGTAATACCTCATCGAACCCTGTCGGCCACTCGGGAGCATGGCCCGTTTCTTTCCGGTCTTCAGGCTGCCCGCCTTCACCAGCCTGGCGAGCTGATCGGTTGCCGTGTGGTACGCCAATCCGTACTTTGCCGCGTAATCGGAGGTGGTGAAGGCACCCGGTGGCACATCATCGCCAGCCATGCCCGTCTCCGTACGCAGCGCGTCGACTCGATCCCACTTATTCAGCGCTTTTCCTGGCAAGGTGGGCCAACTCCGAACCGAAAGCACCCGCGATAAACGTGATGGCGGTCTTGGCCTCCGGAATCCAAAGCGCAGCCACAGCCAAGAGCACAAGCAGCAGGAAGAAACTTGCGATTATCAGGATCTGTGACTTCAACGGAGCGTAACCTCCCAGTGGCCGTTCCTTTCAAGGATTGCCCGCGCCATCATGGTGTCGGACGGCGGCAGCGCCGCGACTTCCGCGTAGCTGTTCCAGTAAGCCAAGAAGCTCGAACTCATGATCCCGGCGACCTTCTGCAGTTTGATCCGGCCGCCCACACGCTGCTGCCGCCAGTCGAACAGGAGCACGACATCGTGCAGGTGGCCGACCAAGTAAAGTTGTGAATCGGCCTGGCCCATGAACCGGTGCAACATCTGAGCCTTGGCGCCTTTCGTTCGAGCGCTGCCGCCGCCGTGCCACAGCGAGATCTTAAAGGGCTTGTGCTGGCCGAAGTGGATGTCGATCAGCTGGACGCCCCGCGAATACGGGACTTGCAGCATTTCCGCGATCAGCCGCCCCGAGTCGCCAAAGGTTTTCGCTGTTCGGCGCTCGTGGTTGCCGCCCACATAGCCGAGAATCCTTCCCTTTGAGGCTAACGGCTCGAGCAGATTACAGACACCGCGTACCTGCTCGATCGGCTCGCCCGTATTCTCGTACGGGCTGCCAACGCTCAGGATAGTTGCGGCGTCGATGATGTCGCCGCCCAATACGCAAAACCGATTGGGGCTGGACAGCATCCAGTCGCGGTACGCCAGGAACCGTTTCCGGAGAAAGCCCTTGCTGCCGTACTGCAAATCGGTGAGGTGGGTCAGCTCGATCTGGCTCGGCGCGCGGGGAAACCGCTTCCGGTCGTCGAAGTCGTACCGAAGCAGCTTGACTTCATCGTCTTCGGCCTGGTTAACGCGCAATCTCGGCGTTGCAAGCGACGCACGCAGCGCGTCGATCTTTGCCCAATCGATGGAATGCCGGTCTTCAGGCATATCGCCGGATAACGACGGCTGGGGCGATCTCGACACGCCTCGGAGTCCGATCACGTAGCGCGCCCGGGTGCTGACGCCGGCCTGCGGTATTCAATAACCGAATAACCACATCGTTGCCAACGCCGACGAACCTGGCGACCACTGCATTCTTGGCTGCCGAATACTGATCAAATTCAAGCGACGGGATCGGAATTCTGCGCCGAAAACCGCCATCGCCTATCACAACGGCGTGACCACCTCGTAAGCTCTTGGCTGCGTTCAGCAACTGCGTCCGATGGTAGTGCAGTGCGAGATCCTCGCCCGCATCGATCAGTTTTATCAACCGATCTTCAATCGCCCGCGCTCGACGGGCGTATTGGGGGCGTACGTAGCTACCGGTGACGACTGCTGGATTCACGCCGCAACTCCCTGTCTTTTGCAGATTGCTGCTCGACGCACTTTGCGATTGCCTGCGCTAGATGGAACCGCTCTACGCGTAGGTGGGTTTATCCGCCGCCGACTTTCCGTTGCGATTCGGACGATACGATCATGAAGTGGGTGAGTCGGGCAGCATTGGGCAGCGGCCGAAGCACAACAGATCCCAAGCGCCCTCAAGAATGACTGGTACCCCCGGCGTCCGAGCAGATAATCGGCAGGCGGATTGAGGGAGACCGCATTGGATGTCAACAAGGCATATGTCCTTTCTTGCCACACTTGGCGACCCTGGAAGTTCCGACGCGAATCTCCCCCTCACTTACATACGGCATTGAGAAACGCCTTTTTATAAACATGGGCGCAAATATTTTTCGGAGCTTCGCGATAGCACGGTCAATGTGTATGTGGACGGCGGTTTGAGTGCATCCCATTTCGACGGATGCCTCCTCTTCCGTCAGGCCGCCCCAAAACACGAGCACGACAGCCAGGCATTGACATCGCGGGAGTCGGTTGACCTCATCCCAAAGGCCGAGCAACGCGCGCTCCGGTGGGCCACCGCGTTGGTGATCTTCGGCCTCGCTCAATGGCGGGTGTAGTTTGCCAAACTTCCATTCCCGCCGCACGGAGTTCCGTACAGCGTTTTCGATCTCTCTGCGGTCGGTTGCGCCTTGCGCGACGGCCAGAAGCGCGTCTCCGAGAACGTCGTCCCGATAGTGCCGGCCATTGGTCTTGGATTTGGCGAGTTGCTGGGCGAGTAGGTGTGGATTGTATTCGGTCAAGGCGCTTTGATCGTAAGCCGAAGATCGTATCGGGACATTCATATGCCCCGGTATCGCGAGACGCGCATGCGATGTTCTTCTGCGTGGGGGGATGTAGGGGGTGTTTATATGGAGATGAAGATGGAGAAGAAATGTTGCGTTTTGGTTGCAACCAAATGCCAACCAAAACTCAACCATCCTTGAAACAGGCGGACTGAAAACAAAGCAGTTGCTGACGGTGGTTGAGGAATGGTTTAAACCAAATCTCAACCAAACGGCCACGGTCCTTGGAGCCGTGATTTCCGCTTGGAACCACAGAACAACCGGCCGGTTGCAGAATGGTTGGAACCAAAAAGCAACCACCATTGCAGTCGCCCGGTAGGTGGATGGGGAGGCGCGCCGTGCACCTCCTGTCGGGATGTGGCTTCACAGGTGGTCCGCGCCGCAAAAATGACTTCATCCCGGCTCTCTGGAAGACCACGGGACGTGGCACTTTTATCAGGCTTTTCTGTACGATGGTGAAGAGGGTCGGGGAACAACCGTCACCGATTTTGTGACCGCCAGAACCAACACAGCAGAGGAGATGCAGGCCGCGGAGATTGTGCTCGCAGCCATCGCGCCGTTTGTCGTCGGAATCGTTACGCAGGATGCCCTGGGTCGGGAAGGCCGAATGCTCGGTACAGGTACTCTGATCCGGTTCCGGGACCGGAATCTTGTCCTGACCGCTCGGCACGTCCTGCCGTATCCCCAACCGGACCATGTTTTCTTCCTTCCATGTCCAATCGGCGGACTTCAAATCTCGTCCGCATTTGAGCAGGCGCGCTACCATTGGCGGCAGCGATGGAACATCATGGCGGTCGCCAGCGATCGCGATTTGGATCTGGCCGCGATGTTCCTGGCGGACGGACCACCAAACACGGCATACTTCAATCTCGATGGGGCCCGCGCACCAGTTCCGCCTCCGGGCGCGCCAGTAGCGCTCCTCGGCTATCCCATCGCCAAAGCGAAGCCGATACTGATCGGTGATTTGTTCGGCTATGCGGCGTTGCCGGATTTCCAGTGCGCATCCCCGCTTGATTCAATTGAGATTCCCGGCATCAGGCCGTTCCAGTTCGCGATTGATTATCCCGAGAGTGTGGTTGTCGCTCCCACGGGTTATTCGGGGGCCATCGTCTGGTACAACAAGGCAGGACTTGTCACGATCGATGATCTTCGGGAAGGGTTTAACCCAGAGGTGTATGGGATTGTGACTGACCACTTCCCGTCGTGCCACGCATTGATCGGGACGAAAGCCGGTGCGATTATCGGCTTCTTGGATCAGGTGGCAGACCAGGCGAGGGAACGATTACCGAAGGTCGTCTGAAAGCCCATGACAATTGGTTCCAGCGGAGTCATACCCCCGCTATTTTCGTTGGGAGATGCACCAGACGCAGCGTACCGCAATCTGTCCAGTGACACGCCTTCTCCCCCAGCCCGTGTCTGCAGAGTCTTCGCGGAGGAATTGTGGGAGCGCTATCACCCTTATGCTGATAAACATTTCCTCAGCGAGATCCGGCGCGACTTTCACGCCCGGTTCTGGGAAATGTACCTCACGTGCGCCTTGCTGGAACATGGTCCGCGGTTGGGCTATGCAGTGGCGTGTCATAAGCCGGGCCCAGATGTTCTGTTGGAATTCAAGGACCGGTGTATCTGGATCGAAGCGATCACCGCCACGGATGGTGATCCTGCCAAGCCTGACAGCGTAGGGCATCCCGATCCGGCGAAACCAGGCCAGATACCTGATGAGAAGATCGTGCTCCGGTACACGAATGCGATCGATGCCAAATACCGGAAGTACCTTGAATACCTCGAAAAGGGCATTGTTGCCGAAGAGGACTCCTACTTGATCGCGGTGAACGGCTACCCTCTGTCATATGGCTGGGCCGATCCCGAAATCCCACGCATTCTGAAAGCTGTCTTTCCGTTAGGGCATCTGCAATTCATCTTTGATCGGAAGACCCTGAAGCGTGTAGAGACAAAGCATCAGTTCAGGCCGGCGATTTTCAAAAGCAGCGGCAAAGATGTTTCTACCGCCGGCTTCATGAGCGAACAATACGCGGGAATCAGCGGCATTCTATACTCCCGTGCTAACGCGTACATGACAGCGCGTCCGCTGGGGTCGGATTTTCTTATCGCACATAACCCGATGGCCGGGCACCCGGTCCGCCTGGGATCGCTTGCGGCAGATCGTGAATACGTTGCAAAACCCGTTGATCGCGATGTCTATAAACTGCAATGCCATAAGGGTGTACTTCGCAGATACAGCTCGCCGATCTATCGTTTGCTTACTTTTCTCCGCAGGTTCCTGCCTCATCGGTTCCTTCGCGCGCGCCGATAATCCGGCGAACGAGATTCTCCCCCAATGCGAGGTCCGCAGCGGTCAATTCCTCGACCCGCCAGGGCGGGGTTCCGTTTCGCAGCCGGTCGCGGATGTAACGATCCCGGCGGAGGTTTGCGCCAACATGGAATGCGGCGCCGTCAATGTAAATTGCAAGCTGTTGTCCTGGAACGGCGAAGTCGGCGATGGAAATCGGCGGAGAACCCTCCGCAGGAGCGACCGGGACTTGCTTCTCGGGGGTGAATCCGTACTTCTCAAAGAGGCGCAGAAACTTCAGCTCCAGCGGTGAGCCAACTCCCGCAGCATAGGCTTCCAGCCAAGGCCGCGGGCTGTCATCATCCCCGCGCTCCAGCGGTTTCTGCACGGGGTGCTCATCTGCAAGGGTCCGGAGGTGCGGGATCGTGACTGGCCACTGAAGGAACTCGTGGTGGCGCTGGTTCGAGTACGACTTTAGGCAGCGATAGCAGGCCGTCTGGCAGTTTGGATGGTCGAGATGTTCGAGGGCAGTCCGCGCAACGAGATGGAACTCGTCCGCGATCCGCCTGAG
>Ga0182014_10002332_pt1 | contig 24005 bp, 17 predicted proteins | sample 612S2DmetaG_FD_120489 | JGI IMG/M metagenome (GOLD analysis project Ga0182014, IMG submission 120489) | Permafrost microbial communities from Stordalen Mire, Sweden - 612S2D metaG | ecosystem: Environmental > Terrestrial > Soil > Wetlands > Permafrost | place: Sweden: Stordalen | collected...
CAAGGTTCAGCCACCGCCATCCTCCACGCTCCACCCTCCATCTTCGTCATGCTCGTCATACCAACGCGCATCAACAAACTCGGTTGCGGCTTTGCCGCGCTGTGTCCATCGCGTCTCTGCGGTTCATAGGTGCTCACCCCGACTGAATAGACACGGCTAAGGCCGTCCAGGCCGTGCGGCGCCGAAGAGGAGGCGAAGGCTATTCATAACCACGATCACCGTGCTGCCTTCATGCCCGACCACCCCCACGGTGAGCGGAATCCGTCCCAGTATGGCGAGCGTAACCAGCACTACGACTGTCCCCAGGGAGATAAGCAGGTTCTCCCGGATCACGCGGCGCGCGCGCTGGCTGAGTCGGAAGGCAGCCAGGAAGTTCTCCAGCCGGTCGTACATCAGCACGACGTCCGCCTGTTCAAGCGCGGCATCGGAGCCCCGGGCGCCCATGGCAACGCCGATATGTGCGGCGGCCAGGCTCGGGGCGTCATTCACGCCGTCCCCAACCATCGCGACGCACCTGCCCTCCTGCGTGAGCGCGCGAATAGCCGAGAGCTTCTCCTCCGGCTTCAACTCGCCGCGCACATCCTGGATACCCAACTCGGTCCGAATATGCTCGGCGGTGGCCTTGCGGTCCCCGGTCAACACGACCGCCCACAGACCCTCGCGGTGCAGATCATCTATAATTTCACGCGCCTGCGGGCGTATGTCGTCACGCAAAACAAGCCGTCCGAGCAGGTCGCCTTCAGACAACCATATCTCCGAGAAGCCAGGCTCGGTAGGAGGCACCTGGGCCATCACCGCGGCGTACGCACCCTCACCCAGCCATTCGCGGCGGCCCAGCAAACAACTGCCCCCGTTCCGGCGCGCGCGCAGGCCCTGGCCGGTGATGGATTCAAAGTGCGCCAGCTCCAGCGGCTGCAAGCCCTGCTGTTTCCCGTGCCGGGTGACGGCACGTGCCAGCGGGTGAGTCGATAACCGTTCGAGCGAGTAGGCAAGCTGCGCAACCTCTACCTCGCGTCCCGGCGGAAAGCTCTCGACGGTCTCCACGCGGAGTTCGCCCGTCGTCAGCGTCCCGGTCTTGTCCAGAGCGACGGTGTTGACGGCGGCCAGCTTCTCGACCGCGGCTCCACCACGAAACAGGATACCGTGTCGCGCGCCCCAGGCAATCGCCGCCAGCACTGCGGAGGGGATCGACAGCACCAGCGCGCACGGCGATGCCACGACGAGCAGCGTCATGGCGTGATAAAAAGCGCTGTGCCCAAGACTCCGCGCTGCGAACGGCGCCTGGCCAAAGCCCAGCCACCAGACGAAGAACATGACGAGCGAGAGCCCAAGCACGCTGTATGTGTAATAGCTGCCGAATCGGTCCGTAAACTGTTGGGCTGGGGCTTTCCGCTGCTGGGCATCCTTGATCAGATGGATGATCTTCTGCAAGGAACTCTCCGCCACCGGCCGCAGCACCAGCACTTCGACCGCGCCCCAGAGATTGATCGTCCCCGCGAGAACGCTGTCGCCAATGGCCTTTGCGACCGGCGTCGCTTCGCCCGTGAGGTTCGATTCGTCGCTCGCGGTCTGGCCCTTGGCGATTTCGGCATCGACCGGGAACTGGGCGCCCGGCTTGACCAGCAGCCGCATGCCAGAGCGCAGCTTTTCCACCTGTACCTCGCGCTCACGGCCCTGCGCGTCGAGCACCGTCGCGGACTTGGGTGCTTCGCGAAAGAGCGAACGAATCTCCCGTTGCGTCCGCCCCAGCGCAAAACTCTCCAGCGCCCCCGAAAGCGAGAAGAGAAACAGCAACGTCGTGCCCTCTCCCCAGGCGCCAATGCTGGCACTGCCAAGAGCGACGAACAGCATGAGGAAGTGGACGTCGATGGCACGCTTCCGTAGCCGCTCCCAAACGTCCTGCGCGGTAAACCACCCGCCGGCCAAATAGGCGAGAACATACCCAATCACCGAGAGTGGGTTTGCGCTGAAGTACCATGCGCCCAGCCCGAGCATGCCGCAAAGAACTGCGGTTGCCATCTCACCCTTCCACTCATTAACTTCCTTCGCATGCTCTAGAAACTCGACGTCCCGCTGGACCACTTTGGGCCACGGGATGTCCCGCCAGCGCCAAAACGTCGGTGCGGTAGGACAAGTCAATCGCGCGATGGTCGTCGTGTCGGCCTCCTGCCGGATGGTGATCTTCCGACGCTCGAACTCCGAGAGCGGCTGCCCGCACGTCTGGCAAGTGGTCTCGCCCTCCAGCAGGGTGCAGGGTTCCAGGTCGGCGGCCTCTTGCGCATGCCGAACCGTCGCCCTGATGCGTTCGGTCAATTTGGGAACGTCGCTCTTCCCCAGAGTGGCGACGGAAATGGTGTGGCGCGCCTGATCGACGGTCACGGCCTCAAGCGTGGGGTCTTCGGCCAGCGCCTCCGCCACAGAGCGTGCCAGGCACTTCCCCGCGTCTGGCTTGCGCAAAGCGTCAGGCTTGAGAGTCGCGCTCATCGTTCACTTCCACGTTCCTAACATTGCCATGCGCGAGGCACAATGCCAATAGGGACTCAAGAACCTTCCTTGCATTTCGCCACCGAATGCGCTAACAGCTTACCCGCTTACAACACAGAATATGACGCAGGATACGAGCGGAAAGTGCAACACAGCCAATAAATCGGTGGTGGCCTGGGTGGACGAGATGGCCAAACTCTGCAAGCCAGACCACGTCTATTGGTGCAACGGCTCGAAGGCAGAGCGGAAGTCCATGCTCGCAAAGGCCGTCGAGATGGGGGTGCTGATCAAGCTCAACCAGAAGAAGCTGCCCGGCTGCTATTATCACCGCTCGAACCCGAACGACGTCGCGCGCGTCGAGCAGTCCACCTTCATCTGCACCGAGAGCCAGGATGAAGCCGGACCGACCAATAACTGGATGGCGCCCAAGGAGATGTACCAGAAGTTGCGCGGCTTTGCCGCCGGCTCGATGCACGGGCGCACGATGTATGTCATTCCGTATCTGATGGGGCCGCCCGGCTCGGCGCTCGCCAAGGTGGGCATCGAATTGACCGACTCGATCTACGTGGTGTTGAGCATGGGGACCATGACGCGCATGGGTGAGATTGCGCTGGAGGAACTCGGCGGCAGCGACGACTTCAACCGCGGCCTGCACTGCATGTTGGATGTGAACCCGGAGCGGCGATACATCGCGCATTTCCCAAAGGACAACGCGATCATCTCCGTGGGCTCGAACTATGGCGGCAACGTCTTGCTGGGCAAGAAGTGCCTCGCCCTGCGCATCGGCTCCTACCTCGGGCGGCAGGAGGGATGGTTCGCCGAGCACATGCTCATCCTGGGCGTCGAGTCGCCAGCCGGCGAAAAGACTTTCGTGGTGGCCGCCTTCCCGAGCGCCTGCGGCAAGACCAATTTCGCCATGATGATGCCGCCGCCGCATCTCAAGGGGTGGAAGATTTGGACGGTGGGTGACGACATCGCGTGGATGAGGCCGGGGCCGGACGGGCGCCTCTATGCCATCAATCCCGAGGCCGGCTATTTTGGCGTGGTGCCGGGTACCAATTCGAAGTCGAACCCGGCGGCGGTCCAAATGATCTCACGTGACACCATCTTTACCAATGTCGCCCTCACCCCCGACCTCGACGTGTGGTGGGAGGGCAAAGATGGCCCGGTGCCGAAAGAATGCCTCGACTGGAGAGGCAACAAGTGGACGCCGGACTCGAAGGAAAAGGCGGCGCATCCCAACAGCCGCTTCGCCGCGCCGATGACCAACAACCCGTTGCTCGCCCCGGAGACCAACGATCCCAACGGCGTGCCCATCCGGGCCATTATATTCGGGGGCCGGCGCAGCGACACGACGCCCCTGATCTACCAGGCCTTCAACTGGGTCCACGGCGTATATGTCGGGGCGACGATGGGCTCCGAAATGACGGCCGCCGCCGTGGGCGGAGCGGGCCAGGTGCGCCGCGACCCAATGGCCATGCTGCCCTTCTGCGGCTATCACATGGGCGATTATTTCCGGCACTGGATCAACATGCACAAGACCATCAAGCACCCGCCGCGGATCTTCCATGTGAACTGGTTCCGCAAGAACGGCCAGGGAGAATTCCTCTGGCCCGGCTTTGGCGAGAACATGCGCGTGCTCAAATGGATCGTGGACCGCTGCCACGCCCGCACGGACGCCGAGGAAACCGCCCTCGGCTGGGTGCCCGGCCCCGGCAGCCTCGACTTGGCCGGCTTGACCAACTTCGCGCCGGAGAAGCTGGAGCAGGTGCAGGCCATCCATGAAGAAGAGTGGCGCCGCGAGATCATCATGCAGGATGATCTCTTCATGAAGCTGCACGCGCGCCTGCCCAAAGAACTGATTTTCCAGCGCGAACTCCTCCTGGCGCGCCTGTAGTATAAAAAAATCCCCGCGCGCCCAACGCGCGCGGGGACACATTAGGACGAGCGGCGAGCTACTTACTGGCGAGCGACATCGCCTTCGGGCTCATGAGCGCAGGTTGTTTGGTCGCAGTTTGTTTGGCTGACGATTTCTGTTTGCAGCAGCCACAGCAGCCCTTGGCAGTATCGGCTGTGCCTTCTTTAGCCTGCAGCGAGGTCTTGACCTTGCTGGAGCAGCAGCTCGGGTGGTCTTTAGCTGTGTCCTGGGCGGTCTTGGTATCGCCCGCTTGCACCGCGACTGCAAACGCCAGGACCATTGCGGAAAGGATGATTCTTTTCATTGCTTCAATACTAACTGTTCATTGCGCTTATTTCAACTAGAACTTTCACAGTATCAGACCTGCCCCGCACACGCTGCGTTCAATTCATCTCCGGGCCCACGGCATTCACCACCCGTCAACTTATCCAAGCAGACTCTTCGCCTTTGCCAGCGCCTCATCGAGCTTCGATGCATCTTTGCCCCCGCCCCGGGCGTTGTCAGGCCGTCCCCCGCCCTTCCCTCCAACAATGGGCGCGATGGCTTGAATGATCTTGCCCGCCTGGATCTTCTTCGTCAGCTCCGGCCCAACCGTGGCTACCAGAGCGACGGCGTTATTCGTCGTGCCGCCAAGCACCACCACACCCTTGAACTGCCCTCTCAGCGCGTCCGCAATAGTTTGCAGGAAATCGCCATCGGCCGCGCCAAGGTTCTCCACGATTGCCAGCGTCGAGCCAAAGGTCTGGGCTTTGGCAACCAGCCCGCGCGCGATTTCCGCTGCCTGTTTCTGCTGCGTCGCCTTGAGCTGCTTCTCCAGGTCCTTCTGCTGCGCGAGCAGCGCCTCGATCTTCTTCTCCAGTTCGCCTACAGGCGAATTGACCTTGCTGGCGACCGCCTTGATAAGCTGCAATTCCTCGCTCGCCCGTTTGTAAGCCTCCAGCCCGGAGACCGCCTCAATGCGCCGGATGCCCGCGGCAATCGCCGACTCGCCCACGATGCGGAACAGCCCGATCTCACCCGTGGCCCGTGTGTGCGTGCCCCCGCAAAGCTCCATCGAGTAGCCGTCCAGCGAGGCCGCCTTCCCGCCAACTTGCACCACGCGCACCCGGTCGCCGTACTTGTCGCCGAAGAACTGCATGATGTCGTGCCGTGCCTTCACGTCCGCGTAGCCGACCTCCGTCCACGTCACCGCCGCATTCTCAAGAATGCGCTCGTTAACCAACCGCTCGACATCCGCCACCTGCTGCGGTGTAAGCGGCGCACTGCTGAAATCGAACGTAAGCTTCTCCGGCCCCACGTAGGACCCCTTCTGCGTGGCGTCCCGGTTAACGACCTCATGCAGCGCCCAATGCAGCAAATGCGTAACCGTGTGATGCCGCTGAATGGCCTCCCGGCGAGGCCGGTTAACGGCAAGCTGCACCTCTGTTCCAGCAGCCGGCGCATCCTTGTCCGCGAGGAAATGCAGCCATGCGTCGCCAGCCTTCTGCGTGTTAGCAATGGTCCAGATCTCCCCTCCGCCGCTCATCTCACCGGCGTCGCCGACCTGCCCGCCCATTTCTGCATAGAGCGGCGAGCTATCGAGGATGACCGCCGTCCTGTCCTTCACCCCGACGACTTCGAGCACACTGGCCGCGGATTCCAGCTTGTCGTAGCCAACGAATTGGGTTGGCGTCGTGGTCTCAACCTGCGACAGCTCGATAACCTGCTTCTTCTGCGCCGCCCGCGCCCGAGCCTTCTGCTCCTCCATCAGCCTGTTGAAGCCTGCGACATCAACCGTCAAGCCGCGCTCGCGTGCCATCAACTCGGTGAGGTCGAGGGGAAAGCCGTAGGTGTCGTAGAGTTTGAATGCGAAATCGCCAGAAATGACTTTGGTCTCGGTCGGAATTACATCCGCGCCGTGACCGATTTGCATGGCCGATGCGATGGCCTCGATATTCTGCATTTCCTCCAGGGGCAGTCTCTCGCATTCTTGAGTGAACCATTCAATGCCGCGGTCCAGCGTCTTATTAAACGCCTCCTCCTCGCGCTGGATGACCTGCTCGATGTGGTCTTGCTTGGCACGGATTTCGGGGAAGACGTGGCCCATCGTGTTGGCCAGCACGGCTACCAGCTTGTAGAAGAAGGGCTCGTGGAAACCGAGGGTGCGGCCGTAGCGGACGGCACGACGAAGGATTCGGCGCAGGACGTAGTTGCGGTCGGTGTTGCCGGGTTGAATGCCGTCGACGATGGCGAAACTCAACGTGCGGATATGGTCGCCAATGACGCGAAAAGCGATGTCGATCTTCTCCTGCTCGGTCACGGCGGCAGTGCCGGACGCCGGCAGGGTGGACCCATACTTCTTGCCGCTCAGCTTCTCGATCTGGTCAAAGATCGGGCGGAAGATGTCCGTCTCGTAGTTGGAAATGATGCGGGTGAAGTCAGTAAAGTCCCGCGTGTTCTGCATGATGCCCGTGACGCGCTCGAATCCCATGCCCGTATCCACATGCTTCGCCGGCAGGGCGGAGAACGTGCCGTCCGGGTTGGCGTTGAATTGGATGAAGACAAGGTTCCAGATTTCAATGCAATGGGCATCCCCTTTGTTCACCAGCCCGCCCCGGGTGTCGCCTTGGGGCGTCAGGTCCACGTGGAGCTCGCTGCATGGGCCGCACGGGCCGGTGTCCCCCATCATCCAGAAGTTATCTTTCTTGTTGCCGTTGACGATGTGAACCTTCGGGTCCAGGCCGGCGGCGCGGAACTTCGCGGCCCAAACGTCATAAGCTTCCTGGTCAAACTCGCTCGGGTCGCCCTTGCTCTTGTCGGGCGAATAGACTGTCGCATAGAGCCGGTGCTTGGGGAACTTCCAGACCTCGGTCACGAGTTCCCAGGCCCACTCGATGGCCTCCCGCTTGAAATAGTCGCCAAAGGACCAGTTCCCCAGCATCTCGAAGAACGTGTGGTGGTAAGTGTCGAGCCCGACGTCTTCGAGGTCGTTGTGCTTGCCGCCCGCGCGGATGCACTTCTGCGTATCCGCCGCCCGCGTGTCGCTGCCGGGAATGGCGCCCGCCCATTTGGAGACGTCGGGCGCGCGCTGGCCGAGGAAGATCGGCACGAACTGGTTCATGCCCGCGTTGGTGAACAGCAGGTTCGGCGAGTCCGGCATCAAGCTCGAAGACGGCACGATGCTGTGCCCCTTCGACTTGAAGAAGTCGAGAAACGATTGGCGTATCTGTGAACTGGTCATAAATAGAGTGCGGGAGGATAAGAAAGCCGGCGTTGCTCGGCGAGTGGAAGTTTCTGAGCAGGAAGCGTCACCTGCTTACAACTCACGCAAGCACCACGCCCCACTTTAGAATCCCAGGGTTCCGAGCGCGACTGCCCTGCCCACCGCAAGCCCCTCTCTTCTCCGGGCCAGCAGTTACTTCTTCGCCTGTCCCATCTTCGCGCATTCGGCGGCGAGACGGGCTCTAAGCTCTTCCGGGGTGAGATCCTCTTTGTGCGTCATGAGCGTCCACTTGTGCCCAAACGGATCCTGAATCGTGCCGGCGCGGTCACCGTAAAACTGGTCGGCAATCGGCTTTAAAACCGTCGCGCCCGCATCCAGCGCCCGTTGGTAAGCGGCATCAGCGTCCTTGACGTAAAGGCCGAAGCAGACCGGCGTGCCGTTGAGTGTCTGCGGCGAGGTGTTGCCAAACTGTGGGAACTCGTCCGCGAGCATCACAATCGAGTCCCCAATGACAATCTCCGCGTGCCCAACCGTCTTGCCGTCCGGCCCAGGCATGCGAAACCGTTCAGTCGCGCCAAAAGCCCGCTTGTAGAAGTCGATCGCTTGCGCCGCCCCCCTGATGGAGAGGTACGGAGTTAAGGTGTGGAAGCCATCCGGAATAGGTTTAACCGTCGTGTTCATATAATTGAGTTAAGCGCTCGGCTTGCAACTCACCATTGCACACGACCAGAAAGCCCGCAACCCGTCCAAATCCTTCGACGGCTTTAACGGCGGAGCCGCTAGCCCCCGCCCGATGCTTCGCTGTTTTCGGCGGACTCATGGGCACTCCCATTAACGCACACCCCCCGCGGACCAATCGGCACTCTCATTAACACCCAACTTCAGTTGGGTGGATGCAGGCCGGCGCCTTCTTCAACCGCTTCAGCGGTTTTCCCCACCTGGCCTGTCCGAGCCGCCGCTGTGGAAAACCGCTGAAGCGGTTGAGCTTCCCTTAGCTTGATCCACACCCAACTGAAGTTGGGTGTTAATGAGACTTGGAACGGCTGCTGAGCCCCGGGGGCAGCCATCCCTATTCCACCAGGATCAGCGGAGTCCCCCCCCCGCCCCGCGCCTCACGCCTTGAGCCCCTTCAAATCCGGCGCGAATCTCTCTTTCTTGCGCATCATTTCCTCCCATGTGACCACCCCGTTTTTGTACGCAGCCGTCCGGCCGAGGATGGTGGTGAGGTTGCTGCGCACACTGGCAGGGACCGTCAGGTTGGCGCAATCGCCCTTGGTGATGTTGTCCCGGAACGTCGCAATGTTGGTCACCACCCCATCAGTGTAAAGGTTGCCCACGCTGCCGTCGCTGTGGAAGTCGGTCGCCTTGACGGTGACGTTGCCGAAGTAATGCGTGTCCGCCGTGCCCTTCAACCCGTACACCCGGCACAGGATGTCGTCGTAGCCGAAGCCCGCCTGGTGCGAATTGAAGCTCACCACCAGGTCATTCGGGAAGTAATAGATGACCGCGAAGTGGTCCCAGCAGTCGCCCAGAAACTCGCGTTTGCGGCCGCCCGTGCCATAGGCGCGCACCGGCTCGGCATCAACCATCCAGCACGCCACATCGAGCGCGTGGATGTTCTGCTCCGTGATAATGTCACCCGAGAAAAGCCGATCTACGCCCCAGGCACGCAGGCGCACCTCGGGATTCTTCGGGTCCTTGCGCAGAACCTCGTCCATGCCGCCCCACGTCGCGTCGCATTGATAATTGGTCTCGACGGATACGATCTTCCCGATCTCGCCGTCGTGCACGGCCTTCACTGCGTCCTGATAGAGCTTGTTGGCGCGCGTCTGGAAATCCACCTGGAAGCACAGCCTCTTCGCGCTGGCCTTCTTGCCGCTCTCGGCGACCGTCAGACAGCCGGGCACATCCACCGCAATCGGCTTGGCGAGATAGACATGCTTGCCCGCCTCAACACCCGCGGCGGCGTGTTCGGGATGGAAGTAAGGCGGCGTCTCGATGACCACCGCGTCGAGCTTCTGCTCCAGCAGCTTGCGATAGCCGGAGAGCCCGGTGTGGCGGTTGGCGGCTGGCACGTTGAACTTCGCCCCCGCTTCATCCGCGTGGTCCGGGAAATAATCCGCCACCGCCGCGAGATTGTAGCCCCCGTTCTTCAGGAACAGGTCCGCAATCCACTTCCCGCGGCCCCCACAGCCAATCAGCCCGATATCAATCTTTGAATTGGCCTCGGCACCGCGCACCAGTCCCGGTTTCAGGACGGTGAACGCCAAGACCGAAGCCCCGGTCCCGGCAAGGAAGCGCCTGCGTGTGATCGGTGCCGTGTCAGTCTTCCCGTGTTCATTCTCAGATGCAGTCACGTTATGTCCTCAAGTTTAACCACAATTATCAGAACTGGACCGCATCGAACCAAGTCCGCAGGCCCCTGTCAAACCTTGATGGATGAATTCGACTTCATTGGAATGACGGCCAAACCGGCGCGGTCAAACCCAGGCCTGTGCGCGGTGGAAACTGCGCACAACTGCCGAAGGCTCGGCGGAAGAACCCAAGCATCAACAGAGCACCAATAGAGCACCAATAGAGGAACAATAGAGCACCAATAGAGGAACAATAGAGACACACAAAGGAGCACCTCCCAATCTCCTGGCTTGCACCTGGCTTGACGCTGGCTTTTGAGTGGCTTTGGGCGGCTTTGCCCCGCCTTTCTGCATTCTCCATTCTGCTCTCTGCCTTCCTTTAATATCCTCCAGCTTCTTTCGTCCCGGCGACGCCGGAGCTTCGACGCCCAGGGCTGCATCAATCTCCCCGGACCGCGAGCCGTCCCGGCTCGCAGCGGGTCGGAATGGGCTTGGGTGTTGGGCCTTCTGGCGCCTTCTCGCCCTCGTAGCCGCTGCGAGCCGGGACGGCTCGCGGTCCGATCCAGAGCTTGATGCAGCCCTGTTCGACGCCGGGCACAGTCGGAAACGGCTTGCATGCGTAGCACGCCGTGCTACAGTGGCCCTGTGAAGACGATGCCGCTCTCAATCCGCCTGGACAAGCAACTGCGCTCGTTGCTGGTGGAAGGCGCGCGACGCACTCCTTTTAACCAGCGTGAGCTGCTGCGGCGCACTTTGCGGCTCCACTTGCGCGAGGTCATCGAGCAAGAGGCCGCCCCTCCCGAGGCGCGCCTCACCAACATTGATCCGTGGCCGCGCGGCTGCCTCGCCAAAGCCTACCGGCGAGTGGACCAGGCTTGGGACCGCATCGAGGCCGCTGCCACCGCCGCTCAAGGGCGGCCCTCCTGGGATGATTGATGAAACCCTGGGAAGTTTGGACCTGGAAATTCCCCGATACTGGCGAGCACTCAGCCGTAGTCTTGGGCACCGATGAGAGGGTGAGGCTTAAGCCGCGCGTCTGTGTCATCCTCTGCTCGATGCAGCGCACCGCTCGCCAGCCCGAGGTGCACGAAGTCATTCTGGACGAAGCTGACGGTTTGGACTGGGAAACGCTCTGCAAATGCGACGTGGTTTATGCGGCGCCCAAGACCGAACTCGTCAAACGCCGCGGCAGTGTCACCGCGGAACGCCGGCGCGCGATCGCGGAGCGGGTTATCCGCGGCCTTGGCCTCGCGGGTCTTTAGCCCTGGCTCGGCTTAACCTGGGAGCGGGTATTCCGGGTGCCCGTAGAAGTTCATCCCGCCGGCGCTCGGCGGCGGGGAGACCAATAGCCATAGGTTCGTCGGCATGGAGAGACCGGACAGGTTCTTCACCCATCTTCCGACTACAGGGTCTGCCGCCATCCAATTGAACAGGTCATGGCCAGTTTGCCGCAAGCGGATGAGCTGCGGCTGTGCGTTGGTCGGGCGCCATTGTTAATCAAGAGGTTAATCATTCGGAGTGAGGGGAATCTCTGAGGCAGCGCACGGGCGGCATCTCCCCTAAGGTGTAGGCGGTTTTGGCTTCCCCCCTCCCCTGCCCTGCGTTAGGATTGCCTCGGCCTTGCAGTTTCAACTGAACTGAGAACTTGTGAAACACAGCAACAACTCCAGCGAACTCATCCATCCGCTTTCCGGCATCAGACCCTTAGTGGCGGTATGGCTTTCGGCTATCGCGCTGACGGGCTCCCCGGCGGTGGCCATTTCCCCTTTGCCAGACAAGGTGACGCCCGTCGTCCCCGACCGGCAGGACTTCCAGACGCCGGACCGGGTGCGCTTGACCGGCTGGGTCGGCATGCGCATCGACGCCAACGAAGCGAACCGCCTGGTGAAGCTGGACCCGGCACGCCTGCTCGAAGGCTATCGCAAACGCCCCGGCCGCCAGTCCTGGGACGGCGAGCACGTCGGCAAATGGCTCCACGCCGCCACGCTGGCCTGGGTCAATACCGGCGACCCTGCCTTGCGCCAGAAGCTCGATTACGTGGCCGCTGAGTTGATCAAATGCCAGCTCGAAGACGGTTACCTGGGCACCTACGTCGAAAAGGACCGCTGGACGGAGTGGGACGTATGGGCACACAAGTACAACCTGATCGGCCTAATCACCTACATGCGCTACACCGGCAACCTGGAGCCGCTGCCGGCGTGCCGCCGCATGGGGGATTTGCTGTGCAAGACCTTCGGAGATGAGCCCGGCAAGCGCGATATCATCAAGGCCGGGGAACACGTGGGTCTGGCACCCACCAGCGTCCTGGAGCCCATGGTGCTGCTCTACCGCCTGACTGGTGAGCCGCGATACCTGGACTTCTGCAAATACATTCTCCGCGCGTGGGAGCACCCGAACGGGCCGAAGATCATCTCTACCCTGCTCACTGCCAAACGCGTGGACAAGGTCGGCAACGGCAAAGCCTACGAGATGCTCTCCTGCCTCAACGGCGCGTTGGAGTATTACCGGACGACGGGCGAGCCCAAAATCCTTGAAGCGTGCATCAATGCCTGGACGGACATCGTCCGCAACCGCCTCTACATCACCGGCGCCGCCAGTTATGGCGAGCTCTTCCACGACGACTTCGACCTGCCTAACGTGGCCAACGTCGGCGAGACCTGCGTCACGGTCACCTGGCTGCAGTTCAATGCGCAGTTGCTGCGGCTGACCGGCGAAGCCCGTTTTGCCGAGCAGCTCGAACACGTCATTCTGAATCAGTTGTTTGGGGCGCAGCGTTGCGACGGCTCGGCGTGGGGCTACTACGTGCAGATGGAAGGTAAGAAGCCTTACAGCAGCACCCTCGACGGCCACTGCTGCCTTTCCAGCGGCCCGCGCGGCGTCGCGCTCATCCCCACGTTCGCCGTCACTACCGATGCCGACGGTGTGGTAGTAAACCTTTACGACGCCGGCACCGCCAAGCTCAATCTTCGGGACGGCACCGCCGTTAAGCTGGCGACCACCACGCGATATCCCGGTGACGGGCACATCGGGCTGGTGATTGATCCCGCCGAGCCGAGGACGTTTGCCGTGAAGGTGCGAGTTCCGGCCTGGTGCAAAAGTTCATCCGTGTGCGTCAACGGCAAGCCGATAACGGCGGAGGCCGCGGCTGACGGCTACGTTGCCGTCACGCAGAAGTGGAAGCAGGGCGACAAGGTCGAGCTCCAGTTCAAGCTGGAACCGAGCGTGATCGTCGGGGATCACAAGAACCAGGGCAAAGTCGCCGTCCTCTATGGGCCGCTGGTATTAGCCGCAGACGAGGCCCTGCTGGAGGCAACGACACGCAGCCTGAGCGCCATTTCGGCGGCTGGGGCGAGCGTTGCCGCGCTAGGGGTGGAGCCGGAACCGGCCCCGGACGCGGTCAAATTCTGGCCCAGCGCCCAGGTCTTCCGTGTAAATGCCATCGCCCGCAAGCGCACTGGGGACCTCAAAGCAGGCGCGCCCCTGCAAGTCCGCCTGATTCCCTTTGCGGACGCTGGAGAAACCGGGACCTCCTACAAAGTCTGGCTCCCGCTGGGTCTGGCCTCGTCCAGCGGGAACGTCCTGCTCGACGGCCAGGAGAGTCGCTCCCGCGCGGGAAACGTGGACGGTTCGATTATTGACGAAGACCTCTTGAGCTTCGTAGTGACCTTCAACAACCAGCCGCGGGCAGAGGATTGGTTTGCAGTGACGCTTGACCAGCCAGAGACAATCAGTCGCGTCGTGTTTGCCCACGGACAGACCTTCCACGACGGCGGCTGGTTCGACGCCAGCGCCGGCAAGCCACGCATCCAGGTCAAAGCCACCAAGGATGCCGCGTGGGAGACCGCGGGTGAACTTGAGGATTACCCCGCCACCACCGCCGCCGACTCCGCCGGACTGAAAGGCGCAGAGAAATTCACCTGCCAATTCCCGACACCAGTGAAAGTCTTCGCCATCCGGGTCCTGGGCAAGCCCGCTTGCGGTAATAATGACAAACAGGCCTTCGCGTCCTGTGCCGAGCTCCAGGCCTTCGGAGGCCAGCCCTGATCGCGGTCACTGCTCAATTCACAACAACTCAAACCCCGAATCCAATAACATGAATAAGACGCTCGTTAAGCTGCTCCCTGCGATAGTGCTTGTCTGCCTCGCAACCCTTCAATCGTCTCTGGCTGCTGATGCGCCCAAAGACGGCAAATGGGAGTCCCTCTTCAACGGCAAGGACCTCGGCGGCTGGGTGCCGGTGTACGACGTTACCTTCGTCGCCACTAACGGCAACCTCCGCCTGGTGGACGGCACGGGCTGGCTGCGCACCGAGAAGCAATACGCGGACTTCGTGCTTGAAGCCGAGTGGCGCGCGCTGGGGCCGGAATACGATAGCGGATTCTTCGTCCGTGCCGGGCTGGAAGGCAAGCCGTGGCCCAAGGACGGCTGGCAGGTGAACTTAGCCCGCAGCGCGCTCGGCGCCCTCGTCAAAGGCTACAAGACCGTGGTGCCCGCCGAGACGCCGCCAATGCCGCTGAACAAATGGGTGAAGTTCCGCATGGAGGTCCGCGGGCGCACGATCACGCTGGATGTGGATGGCGAGCGGGCCTGGGAGTTCAAGGAACTGGACGCTGACCGCGGTTACATCGGCATCCAGGCTGAAGGCAAGGCATTCGACTTCCGCAATATTCGTGTCCAGGAACTGCGCTCGACCGAGAAGCCCGTCCGCCCGTAACGTTTCTCCCGGCAGGGCCTCGCCGCCAACAGTAGTCGGCGCACTTTTCTGAGCCGGCGCAACTCGCGCCGACTGCGCCCTTTCAAGAACCTAACATTCGCTCGTACTCATCATGGGGTCCAATCCAGAACCAGACAAAGCCATCGGCCACAGGTGCGGCCAGCACGCGATAGTGCTCACCCACTCGGGCAGACCAGGTGTTGGGGCCGACTGCTTTGAAGTGCAGCCCGGGATGACGAGGATTCTCTCTCCAGAGCCGGTAATTCTTCACCGCCAAGCGCCGAATAGATACTGGCAATGCACGGTAGTGCTTCCAGAACCGCGCACTGGTGTAACTCCTCACGGGAGCGGGGTGCAGTGTCCAGCCTTGAACTCGGTGATCGCCTCCTGAGCCAGCCTGTCCAGCGGCCCCCCGGCACGGGCATCCCGCTCAATCTGGTCGTCCCACTCCACCTCACAACGGTGGTCCAGCCTTTCTTTTAGTTCCCAGAGCTCTTTGCGTGGGAGCCTGGCGATAGCAGCCTCAATCTCGGCGACTGTGCTCATAGACCAACACTACGGGTTCTGTGTCAATCTTTCAACCCGGTATTCTGAACGGATGAATAAGGCCCGACGTGACTTAGGTCAATTGGCTGGAAGCCGAGCTTGAAGGCAGGGGAGTTGGGCTGAAGCCCAAAGTCATTCTCGCGGGGAGCGACGAAGAGCGGCTCGGCCACCAGCGAATGCTGATCATGCCCGCGCTCCTGCCATTTCTCCCACGTGCAAGGCCCTATGCGTAGTTGGTCGGATTTGGCGTCGGGGCGGGCGTCGAAGTAGAGGTTCCCATCCATCCTATAGTTCTCGTCACCATCCCAGTTGCCCGTCAGCAAGGTGCCGGAGTCAAAATAGACAATGTTGGTGACGAAACTGAAGCTGCGGTGCGGCTCCGGGCGGGTGCGCTGAATCTGTTGGTCGCGCCCGAAGGCGAGGATGTTGTTGCGGAAAACGTTGGTCTCGCCGTAGTGCTGGTGAAATCCACCATGCGTGGTGCGATAGACAACGTTGCTCTCGGCCAAGATGCCGCTGCTGCCTTCGTCGAAGTAAATGCCCCAGCCGCCGTAGCGGATGCCCGCGATGTCATGCCACAGGTTGTTGCGGACCGTCGTGCCCGGCTGCTTGCCCAGCGTGTAGATGCCTCCCATGTCACTCAGGATCGGGCCGTCACCGTCCGACTTCACGCCAATGTGGTGAACATGATTCAGCGCCACGGTGTTATTCGTGGCCAGCGCCGGTCCGTAACCCCAAGTCCAGCCGATGGAGATGCCCGTGTAGTAAAAGTCGTGGATGAGATTATGCAGGATGCGGTTGCTGGGCGACTGTCCGATCCAAATGCCGATCCCGCTGGCAAACATCTTGCCGCCGTCGTGGATGTGGCACCCGCTGATTTCATTGCCGCCGGTCTGGTCCGCGGCCTGGTCGCGAATGCTGGTTTCGCCAATCTTCACGCCGCCCGCGCCGAGGTCCGAGAATTCGCATTGCATGATGCGGTTTCGTTGGCAGCCGCGCGTCAACTCCAGGCCATAGTTGCCGACTGAGGAAAACCGGCAATCCTCGAACACACAGTCATGCAGGCCTTCCCCCCACACTGCGCCGGGCACCCCCACCGCCGCCTGGCCGAAACCGCCGACTTCAGCTTTCGGCGCGGGCGAGATATTCGGCTTGTTCTTCCCGCTGTGAAACCCATCCGGGAAACACCATTCCGTATGCGAGAAAGTGAGGCCATGCACCACAACGCGCTCGACGAATTGCCCTGCTTCCGGCCGGCCCTCAATACGGACCACTTGCGGGAGCACGGGAGCAATAGCTTGGACTGCGGTAATCTGCTCGCCTGGGCGGGGCAGGTAGTAGAGCGTTCCGGTGGCGGCATCGAGATACCATTCCCCCGGCTCGTCCAGAAACTCAAAGGCGCCTTCCGCGTAATAGAGGTCACCCGGCTCCAGCCCGAAGACCGAGCGCTTGCTGAAGGTGACGATGCGCCCCTTTTCATCCACGCCGGTAACCGGCAGCCGCGACTCGACCCACTTAGTCATCGCCACCACTTCGGCATTGGTAATACTGTCCCACGCCTTCAGATCACCCTCGCGGAAGCGGAAGCGGGTTTGGCCCTGGGTCCACTCGCCAGCCTTGTCGGGGAGTTCGGTGATACCGAGGTAACCGCGGTTGGGATGCCGGGCGCGAGTGGCCCGTTGGCCATTGACCCAAAGTTCCCGGAAATACCACTTGCCGTCGCGGGCCGAAGGAATATCGGCGGCCCACAGCTTCTTGCCCTGGACAGTCACTTCCTTCCAGCCGGCAATGGGGCGTCCGCCGCTCACCACAGGCCTCGCGCCGGGCCAGGCAGCGAGCACCAGGCCGGAATCCTCCGGTGTTAACACCACGGGAGCCTCGACGAAGAACAGGCCGCCGCCCATCAGCAGGGTCGGTGAGTCCCCTGCGGCACTGTCGTGCTGCTGCCTTAAATCGCGAACGGTCTTAAGCGCGCCGGGGAGCGTCGCGAATGGCCCGTCCGTCCCTTGCCGGTTCGGCGCGGGCAAACGCCCGGACCATTGGTCATTGCCATTCGTGGCGACGAAGAAAACACCCCGAGCCGGTTTGGGGGCGGCAGTGGTCCGCGATTGAGAATGCGCGCAGCCAAGCAGACAAACTGCCGGCAGCAGCCATAGATAGAGGTGAGTCATTCTTTGCATGGTGGCACGTCGTTCAAGGTCATCGCCGAGGAGACAGGGTGGCGAAGCCCGTATTCTGCAGCCAGACGCCGTAACTCTTGCGCACCGCCGACGACAGGGCCGGAGCGTGGGTGTTCCGCGGCCCACCGGCGCGTGTTTTCACACAGGCGATGCAGGTCGTCCCCCGCCTCGCGCGCCAGTTCGTCCTTAATACGCCAAACTTCTTCCAGAATCGGATTAGGTTCCATAAGGTAAATTTCCCATAAGCTCTGATTCGCAACCAAGTAACTTACGACAGTCGTCTCGATGTAAACGGTTTCCATGCGTCAGGTGGTTAGTGCCTGAGAGAAATTCGCGCGCTCTGCTGGATAATCCATCGCCCTTTGTTCAAAGCCAACATGTACTGCTTATCCCTTAATCACTTGCGTTGTCATGGATATTAACCACCGCCTTGCTCTGGTTGGTTATGCGAGGCTTGCCCGTAAGGATATTGTCCGAGATAACTGCGCGCCGCACCTTCTCGCCCAATTCGATTTGCGGCTTGTTGGCTTGGAACTCGCAGCCGCGTACCAGCGCCGTCCCGCCGGCGATTTGCAGCGCGTGCCGCCCCTCATTATTGCGATCCCACTGCACGAAGGTGCAGTCGCTGAATCCCACCGTGCCCTTGCCCGCGACCTTCGCAATCTGGTTGCAGGGTCCCCAAAACGCGCAGTTCACAAAGCGCACGCTGCCTGAGTTGGTGGCCTCCACGCGCACCATTGTCGGGTCGGGGCCATGAAAGGAGACGAATTCGCCGTTGGAGATCAGCAGCGCGAAGGGGGCGCAGTTCTCCACGACCACGGCTGTGTAACAATCATCCGCGCCGATGCCCAGGAAATTGCCATTGCAGAGGCCGCCGGCAGTCTGAACGAACTTGTAGCCGACATTATAGCCGAAACAGAAGGTGTTGAGGACGTATTGCCAATCGCTGCGACCGAAGATAAAGGCCTCCCCATGCTCCTGCTGCCATTTGAACAGGCGCGGTTTGAGGCTCCACCACGGGTTGAAATGCACGTTCTCGATCCGCCCGATGTCAACGATCACGTCCACGAAGATGCCCCGCCGCAGTGGTTGGCCGTGGACGTCCCGGATCAGGTGCCGCTCGTTGTGGCGGGCATCAATGCCGTTGTAGGGGTTGAGCAGCTCAACCGCGAGCACGGCGGGATTCTTTCCGCGCATCGCAATCGCCCAGGGATAGGGCTCTGGCTCCTCCGCCGGATCCTGCTCGGGATAGTAAACAACCACGCCCTTCAGTGTGCTGTCGGTGTTCAGAGTGATGAACGCCGGTTCGTCCTCTTTCCCGCGGCTTTCCGTGACCAGGAAGGTCGTTCCGTCATCGGTCGGTTTGGCCGCCCCTGCGTTGCGAAGCCCCAGATGCGACGGGACCGATTCCCACATCCCTTTCAAGGTCACCGCGTTCGGCACGTTGAGGTGTCCGGCGAAAAGGTAAATGCCGCGCGGGGCATAGACCACTCCGCCTCCAGCCTGTGCCGCCGTGTCGAGCGCCTTTTGAAAGGCTGCCGTATCGTCAGTCTTGCCGTCGCCCTTTGCGCCGAAATCACGGACCGAGTAGGTGTCAAGGGCCGGCGCAGCGCTGGCCAATCCCACTGCGCACAGCAACAAGAGGCAAAACCGGCAGATGGAAGACGGGAAAATGGTCTCGAGACCCAGCCTCAAGGCCAGATCTCCGCTCGCCTGCCGTTGGAGGATGCAAATGTTGCTTCGCTTCATATTCTTGTGTTCAGTTTACCTGCCTGGACTCTTGGCCTCTAAGCGATGGCCGTGATTGGCCTCGGCCACTCTATTCAGATCCATCTTAACCAGCGCGCGGTCGTAGGTCATTAAGCCGTTGACCTCGATTTCGACATCGGTGGTTTGAGTATAGACGGCGGCGGATAATCCCTTTTCGTCAATGAGCGGAAAGAGCTTGGCGACCAAGTCAATGTAGGCGGTCGTCAGCGACTCGGCGTTCGTGAAGCTGCGGTAGCCCCAGTTCTTTTCGCCCTGCCAGGTGTGTCCGCGCACGGGCAGGCCCAGGCCACCGAATTCGCCCAACACCGCGGCCCGGTTTGCCTCCGGCTGCGGCGAACCAGGGCCAGGATACATGTGCATGTCATTGACGTCTCCCACCCCCCGGTCGCTCCAGCCGCTGGTGTTATCCACCAACCGGGTCGGGTCGAGCTTCTTGATCATATCGACGATGCGGGCCGTGTCCCATTGGCCCCAACCTTCATTATAGGGCACCCACATCACGATGCATGGGTGATTGCCGCGTCCCTGGACAAGCGCGGTGAGTTCCTGCTCGAACTCCTTGGCCGATTCCGGGCTGCGGGTGATGTCTGGATCCTTCCCGCCTATATACTTATCGCCGCTGGGCATGTCCTGCCAAACGAGCAGCCCCAGCTTGTCGCACCAATAATACCAGCGTTCCGGCTCAATCTTGACGTGCTTGCGCGCCATATTGAAGCCGAGCTTCTTGGTCATCTCAATGTCGTAGCGCAACGCTTCGTCGGTGGGAGCGGTGTAAAGGCCGTCAGGCCAGAACCCCTGGTCCAGGGGGCCGAATTGGAAGTAGGGCTTGTTGTTCAACATTAGGCGGGTGAAGCCTTTCTCGTCTTTGCCAAGCGAGATCTTTCGCATTCCGAAGTAGCTCTCAACCTTGTCGAGGGTGCGGTTGCCCAGCTTGAGGCTGATGACCAGGTTGTAGAGGTGGGGGTCCTCCGGCGTCCAGAGCCGGACGTTCTTTACCGGCATCTTGATTTGCCCCCCGGCTGTAACCGAAGCTGTGTAAACGACCTTCCTGCCGTCGCGAATGGTCACATCGACCGAGGCAGCCCCCAGCATCGGTGTCGTAAGCGGCCGAACCGTCACCGCACTGTTGTCAACGTCCGGCGTGATCTTCAGTCCTGTGATGTAGGCGGCATCAACCGGCTCCAGCCAGACCGTCTGCCAGATGCCGCTGGTTGGCGTGTACCAAATGCTGTTCGGCTTGCGCACCTGCTTGCCGCGAGGTTGTATGCCCGCATCCGTCGGATCCCAGGCGGTCACAAGCAATTCGTTCGCGCCGTATTGCTTGAGCGCGTCGGTGATGTCGAAGCTGAACGCGTCGTATCCACCCCGGTGCTGGCCGATCTCCTGGCCGTTCACCCAGACCGTCGCCTCGAAATCCACCGCCCCAAAATGCAGTAGCACCCGCCGGCCCAGCCACTTCATGGGTACCTCAAAGTTGCGCCGATACCAGATGCGCTCGTTCTCGCTCACCGGGCGCATGACACCGGACAGCGCCGATTCGATGGGGAACGGCACTAGAATCTGAGTCTGGAAGGTGGCCCGTTTGGCATCCTTGCTGGTGATGGCGACATCCCACAAGCCGTTGAGGTTCAGCCAATCCGGCCTGACCATTTGGGGCCGCGGGTACTCGGGATGGGCGTTCTCCGGCGACACGTCCTTGGCCCAGCGTGTCTTTAACGGGCCTTGGGCCGGTTGCCAAGTCGCCGCCCATACAGAAGAAACCGACAGAAATATTAGGGACAGATACATGAAATGCGGATAGGGCTTAAGAGCCCTGCGCGCCATGAAAACCCGGGTGGTAGCCATATTATTATTCAGCTTCCGAATCTGCATCGTCTTCATTTTATGTCCCAATTATTTCTGTCAGCCGTTCAGTCCGCCGCCTTCCATTCCTGAGCATCCTTGCCCTGGCCGATTACCGGGAAGGCCGTGATGCGCAGCCGGGCGGCGCCCATGGGGATCAGCGTGACGGTCTCCGATGGCTGGTCGGATTTCACTGGGCTGGGCTGAAGCTTGCCCACCAGGCCCTGCGCATCCTGCGTCCACGCGGAGATGCGTTTCGCCTTCACCTGGAGTTCGATTGGCGCGGTCGCCGGTGTGAAAGGCTGCGCCGGCAACGCTCCTCCGCTCCGCTTCACGACCTTGAACGACTTAGCCGGGGTCTTCTCATTGAGCATCAGGCCATAATTCCAGGGCGTGGTTGGGAACACCTCGAGCTCCGGCCAGGCATCCGTGCCACCGCAGCGCGCCCACCGCTCGCCGATCTTCAGCGAGAAGGTCAGCGGACCGTAATTCACCGAGACCGCGTCGTGGTTCTTCTCCCATTTCTGGATGCTGACCCGCATCGGCAGCCGCAAGCTCACCGTGTCGCCGTCCTTCCACTCGCGCTCCATCACCACATACATCAGCGGCTTGGCGGCGCACCGCACCGCTTTGCCGTTGACCTTTACCGACGCGTCCGTGCACCAGCGGGGAATGCGCAGGTATAGCGGGAATTTCACCGGCTGCGTAGTGGAGAACTTCAGCGTAACTGTGTCGCTGAATGGATAGTCGGTCTCCTCGGCAATCTTCACACTCGTTCCCCCTGCCACTTTCGCGCTCACCTCGCTGGCGGCGTAAAGGGAGGCGCACACGCCTCCGTCCGCCGTGGCCAGCCAGAGTTCCTCCGCGTAGTAGGGCCAACCATGCGAGACGTTGTGCTGGCAGCACCGATAGACCTCATACGGGCTGTAGGAGAACATCGTCCCGTCGTTCTGGATCGCCGGGGCCTTGTTGTTCTTGTCGAGCTGGACCTGGTTCGCGCACGTCAGGTAGTGCAGCCCCTTCTCATCGGGCGTGAGGGCGGCGGGAAACGAATTGACCGCGATGTCCTCACAACGGTCGGCCCACAGCGGATTGCCCGAGATCTTCAGCAGCATCTCAAAGCTGTGCATGAACTCGACGATGCCACACGTCTCAAAGCCCTGCCGCGGGTCCGTGTGTCCGGGCCGGCAATTCTCGTCCCCGGCGAATCCCCCGCCCGGGAATTGGCCGTAGAGGCCCATGACGGTCTGGTAGTTGTTCTCGGCCGCGCGGAGGAACCTTTCCTCCTTGGCCTGCTGGTAATAGACGCCCGGCTCGCGGAATCCCTGCGACACGTTCACATTGTGCCAATCATGCACCCCGGTCGTCCAATCCTGCATGTTCTCGTGGATTCGTTTGGCCAGCTCCAGCATCCAGGTTTCCCCCGTGCGGTTGTAGAGCCAGTAGAGGGTCTCGACGTTGTCGCCGAACCGGATCTTGGGCCAGTAACCGGCACCGAAATCCGTATCGGGCCGGGTATTCATCCACTTGAAGTACCTCGTCAGGAACGGCACCACGCGCTCGTCGTGAGTATATTCGTAGAAGGACTGCAGCACGTTGCACATGACCATGTGCGGCCAGAGATCCGGCGTGCCCTTGAGCCCCGTCTTGAGGCCGCGCGGGCCGAACCAGCCGTCCGCCTCCTGGCTGGCCAGCACCGCATCGATCCACTTGCGGGCGTGCTTGATGATTTCCTGGTCACCCAGCACATAGCCCAAGTCGCCGTAACCTTTGAGCCAATAAGGCAGCTCTTCCCAGCCGCTATTGCCCTGGCCTTGCGGGTCAGACCAGGCGTTGTCATCGAACTTGCACCATTTGGAGATTTCCTCCAGATGGCCGGTCATGCCTTGCGCCTCCAGCTCGAGCTGATGCCGCACCCAGCCTTTCGGCGTAATGCTCCCAATCGGAAGCTGGATGAACGGGCTGGGCAACAGCGGCGCGCGATTCCCCACATAGAGGGGACTCGTCGAGCCAGATGCTGGAGCTGAAACCACTTTCACTTCGGTGTCAGTGGAGGCCGCCGCGCAGGGCGATGGCGATTGCAGTCGCATAGCGGTGAGTATGAGCGCGATGCCGGACGACCAACCCAGGCTTCGGCGGATAGGCACGGCCTTAAGAGATGTTTTCATTAGTCCCAAATCGAGTGGTTGCGCTGCGAACTGCAGCCATTAAACAGACGTGATGCCACGCAAGTCAAGCGAAGCCCAGGATCATGTTCGCCGCCGGTCGCAACTCACGCCATCGGAGCGCGGACATTCCTGTCCGCCTGGGGCAGATTGGCCCATGCGATTGTTCACGCCTTTGGAACGTGCCTCGTCTTTTGGAGCTATGACCGCCGCTTCCATGTCCTTCCGCATTCTTCATGTTCACCCTGTATAGGTGTACAGAATTTGTCACCTACACTGCTTCCTCGGTGTTTGCAGTGGGTTACACATTTTCTGGAGTCCTCGCTCCGCTGCGGGTCGCGGATTCTCGGGAATTCTCACCGTTCTCCGTTCCTGCTTAGCCGCCTCTTTCACCCCCTATGGGGCGACAAAAATTGTCGCGTCGGCAATCTCCGGAAATCCTGAAAGTGGTTCCATCAAACCCCCGCACGCCCTTCGAGAGTTGTTCCAAACCTCGCCCGCCATCGCCGTCCCGCCGCTTTCTCAATTTCAGCCTCTGAGACTTCCCCCCCCCCCACGCTCCGCCCTCCGCACGGCCAGTGAAGTCGGTGATAAGGGCTCCAATCTGAAGCTGTAGGAGACGACGTAAGGAGTCTCTAATCAGCACGTTCCGAAAAAGCCCAGGTTTGGGCGGCAGACCAACAGATCAGAGACTCCTTACGTCGTCTCCTACAATGACTTACAAAGACTTTGTCACTGGCCCTGTCGCCCTCCGTCCGCCATCCTCCTTTTTGTTTGCCGCCGGACTGGCTCGGGATATGATCCCGCACGAGGCCATATGAGTCCGGATG
>Ga0182014_10002333_pt1 | contig 23988 bp, 24 predicted proteins | sample 612S2DmetaG_FD_120489 | JGI IMG/M metagenome (GOLD analysis project Ga0182014, IMG submission 120489) | Permafrost microbial communities from Stordalen Mire, Sweden - 612S2D metaG | ecosystem: Environmental > Terrestrial > Soil > Wetlands > Permafrost | place: Sweden: Stordalen | collected...
GAGGGAACGGCCGTCACTGATTTTCTCTACCCAGACCGAATCGTCGTCGGCGCCGATACCTCTGAGGCAGCAAATGTTATGCGGGATATATACAAGCCTTTGCTGGATGGCAGCTATTATCGACGCGCGGATGCGATTTCTGCCCCATCATGCTTCGTGCCGCCCCCGCCGATCCTAGTCACTAGCGCCAAGTCGGCCGAGCTGATCAAGTATGCATCGAACGCTTTCCTGGCGATGAAGATCAGCTTCATCAACGCAGTTGCCACCATTTGCGATTCGGTGGGCGCCGATGTCGACCAGGTGCGGCAAGGTATCGGCACGGACACTCGGATCGGGCCACGGTTTCTGTATCCAGGCATTGGTTACGGCGGCTCTTGCTTCCCGAAGGACTTGTCAGCCTACCGGGCAGTGGCGCGAGAGTGCGGCTACGATTTCCGTTTGCTCGAAGAAGTCATGCGCATCAACGATGAGCAGCAGGAACGCTTTCTGCGCAAGGTTCGCAGCGCGCTCTGGACCATCAAGGGAAAACGCCTCGGAGTGCTTGGTCTGGCTTTCAAGGGAGGAACTGACGATATCCGCGAATCTCCGGGGATCTCCATTGTGGAATGGTTGATTAACGAGGGCGCTCAGATTCAGGCGTATGACCCCGCCGCCATGGAGCGGGCCCGGGAGGTGCTGCCTGCTCGGAGTATGCTTTTCGTCAATTCAGCCTACGAGGCCGCGGAGGGGGCTGACGCTCTTCTGGTGCTCACGGAGTGGGATGAGTTCAAACATCTGGATTTCGCTCGCATCCGCCGATTGTTGCGCTATCCGATCATCGTCGATGGCCGCAATCTGCTGAGCCCTGAAGAGATGCGCAAGCTCGATTTCAACTACCTGAGCATCGGTCGGCCCGATGTAACTCGCATTGAAGTAGAACGCCATGCCAGCGCTGAAGCCGTAGCCTAGCCCTGCTTTTCGCCCTTGGCATCGATTCATCCAGGAATCAGCCCGCATTGGACAAGAGAGACCACTCAGGCCTTTCTTATTCGGTGCGGGCCTTTTGTTTTTGGCACGGACCGGCATTAAAACGGCAGGCAGGAACAGGGCTTAGTAACGACTAGCGACAGCCCAGCAAACAAAAGCCCAAACGGGCAAGCAAAGGGCTATACCCAAGAGGATTCCCCGGGCGAAGCGAATGCCATCCGTGCGCGGCGTCAAGTCGGGAATCCATTCCAGCGCATTCGAAATACATGCGAGCGGCAGAGGCGGCCTCAAAGAATCATCACGACTTGCTTGTACATTCATGTCAAACCATCTCGGCGTTTCGGAGCAGATCTAGCAATCGGACCGTAAATTCAAGTTTCCCATAACTAAGAAAGCGTTAATACTTCCCTGCTCAACATGCGTACCCTTTCCATCACGGTCTTCGACCTTCGGTGCTTTCCAGAACCAGACCATGGCTGCTAAGCAAAACTGATCCACCCCTGTTGGGCGCCGGGATGATGGATCATCATGCCCTCGCACCGTAAGCGTCCTTGCTGCATTTGTCATCATTGGTTTTTTCCTGACAACCGAGTTGGAAGCCGGCAGCACACCTGCGGTCGACCGGATTGCCGTCAGCAGCGCCGCCGCAAATTGCAGGCTGCGTGGCGAGCGCGGTATCCGGATTATTTTTCCGGCCGTCGGATTCAAGCAAGGATGGTGGCAGATCCGCCCTCGCCGCCGCCCGCCCGGTCTGGGCGCTCTTCTCCCCCCGCGCCATCAGCACCGCCCACCACCTCGTCTCCGCCCATTTCGTCGCGGCCGCCCCCTCCGCTTCGTCTTCGCGCTCCTTTGAATCAACTACCCTGGGACATCGCGCAATCCGAGTTCGGGCCTCAAGGCGCTGATTTTATTGGCATTATGGCTGCACTACTGTTGCACGAGGCGCAATCCGAGATGGCTGCGTATCGCATTGAAATCACAGCGGTTGCGGAGAGACTTCGGCTTCCCGGCGTGCAATCCCCGATTCCGGCCGTTGCATATTTACCTGGTATCGAGGCCGAAAGCCATGCAACTGGAATTTCACCAACTTGAGCGGCGTCTGGAGCACTTGCGCGCGCACCGGCCGGAGCGCCAGCAGCGGCTGTTGGCATCGCTGGCGGCCAGTGGGCAGCAGACGCCGATCATCGTCATCGCCACGGATGAGCCCTCGCGCTATCTACTCATCGACGGCTACCGGCGGGTCAGGGCGCTGGAACAGCTTGGGCGCGACACGGTCGAAGCGGTGGTCTGGTCGCTGAGCGAGGCCGAGGCACTGTTTCTGGACCGCTCGATGCGCGCCGGCGAGCAAGCAACGGCCCTGGAAGAGGGCTGGTTGCTGGCGGAGATGTCGGAGCGTTTCGGTTATGACCAGGAGGAGTTGGGGCGGCGATTCGATCGCAGCGTGAGCTGGGTCTCGCGGCGGATGGGCCTGGTCGAGTTGCTGCCCGCGGCGGTGCAGCAGCAGGTGCGCATCGGCGCGATCACGGCCCATGTGGCGATGAAGTTCCTGGTGCCGGTGGCGCGGTTGGGCGCGGAAGACTGTTGCCGCATGGCGGAGGGTTTTGCGCGGCATCGGCTGCGGAGCCGCGAAGCAGGTCAGTTGTATGCGGCCTGGCGCGGCGCCACGGCGGCGGTGCGCCAACGGCTGCTGGCCGAGCCGCAGTTGTTCCTGAAGACGCAGCGGCAGCACGAGAAGAGTCCGGCCGCGCCGGCCATGGTTGCGTTGTCGCGCGATCTAGAAGTGGTGATCGCGATGGTGCGTCGCGCCAACCGCCGTCTGCGTGGCGCCACGGTGGAACTGGATCTTCCGCAATGCGCCCAGACGCAGTCCCAAATCCGTCTTGCGCTCGAAGAGTTGAACCGGCTGGCAATCAAGCTCCCACATCCAACGGCAACCGCCGAGGTGCGCGAGATCCGCGAACACGAAAACTTCTCTCATCAAGGAGGGGAAGATGCTGAGTCAGAGTCAACGCGCGGCGATCCTGGAGATGCATGCGCAAAAACAAAGCAGTCGCATGATCGCGCGGTTGTTGAAGGTCAGCCGCTGGTCGGTGCGCGAGGTAGTGCGGCTGAACACGACGGATGTTCCTGCGCTGGAGCGCGCGGAGATTTGCGAGCCCTTCCGGCAGCAGATCATCGAGCTGTTGCCGCGCTGCAAGGGCAATCTTGTTCGTGTGCAGGAGGAGCTGGCGGCGAGTGGAGCGACGCTGTCGTACTCGGCGTTGACAGCCTTCTGCCGCCGCCATGGGATCGGGCAGGCGCCGATCGTGGCTTCGGGCCGCTATACGTACCCGCCCGGGGCCGAGATGCAGCACGATACATCACCGCACAAAGTGGAAGTGGCGGGCAAGTTATGCAAGGCGCAGACCGCGTCGGTGGTTCTATGTTACAGGAATTACCTCAAGCTCCACATCGTTCCGAAATGGGGCCAGCACGCCCTCTCAGCAATGAAAAGCGTCGAAGTCGAAGGTTGGCTTCGCAACCTAAAGAAGGTCAATGGCCAGCCGGCCAGTCCCGGCACCAGGACAAAGATCCGCAACCTGCTGTCCGCTCTTTATTCTCATGCCATTCGCTATGAATGGGCCTCGAGAAACCCGATCACTGCAGTTCGAACCTCCGCCAAACGCCTTCGCGTACCAGACATTCTTGCCCCTGAGGAATTCCAGGCACTCCTGCTTGAACTCTCTCACCGCGAGCGTGTCATGGTGATGCTGGACGGTACCACCGGACTGCGCCGCGGAGAGCTGATTGCTCTTCGTTGGCGCGACATCGACTTTGAACTCATGCAGGCTAACGTCACGCACTCCGTTTGGCGCAATGTCGAAGGTGACGCCAAAACGGAAGCTTCTCGTAAGCCTGTTCCACTCCACTCACTTGTCATTGAGGAATTGCGGAAATGGAAACTGGTCACTCTCTATCGCACCAAAGATGACTTCCTATTCCCTTCAATCGCCAAGAATGGAGCGCAGCCATTAACGCCGGATATGATTCTCAAACGTCATATTCGGCCGGCGCTCGATCGGATTGGCGTCAAGAAGCGAATCGGCTGGCACAGCTTCAGACATGGCCTGGCAACCATGCTGCGGCAAAAAGGAGTGGATCTCAAGACTGCTCAGGAGATGCTCCGCCATGCTAACAGCCGCATCACAGCGGACATTTACCAACAGTGTGTGGGAGAAGAAAAGCGACATGCTCAGGACCTGGTTTTCCGGGGTCTGCTGGAAGGGAGCCAAACTCAGCACCCTTCAGCACCCTTGTCAACCTGAAAAAGAAGCAGTCACATCCATAAACCATTGATTCTTATTGGTTTATGGCGGGGACGACGGGGCTCGAACCCGCGACCTCTGCCGTGACAGTTAAGCCCATGGTCGTAACTTGTTGATTCTAGGAGCATCGGTGGCACCGAAAAGCATCTAAAATCACCCAAAAACACATTTCGGTACCGTCGTGCGTACCGTCAGAACGTCCTGCCATTGACCTTTTGCTGAACGTGGGCAGAGGTAAGGGCAGAGGTCATATGCGCTCAACAAAGAATGGGTTCCACACTCCACCTGGAGTGAACGGCGTTCCCACCCTTCCATCAAGTTGCCAGAGGGTGTCCACTAACGGACGCAACAGTCGTTCATACGGGCTGTCTTCCTGCTCGTTGAGATCAACATAAATCTCAGGTGAAGTGAATGTGTTCTGACGAATGAAGCTGTCCCGATCAAACCATGTCCTGAAAGTTGCGAACATTCTCTTGCCTTCAATTCCGATCATTGAGAAGCCAACGTACGCGCTCCCGGTCCGGCCCTCCCTATGAAACCGGCCAATGGCATCCTCAAAGCAGTGGACCATCTCTTTTTCGATTTCTTGTCCCATAATCATCGGATTTGGAAAATCAATCGGCGGATGGTAGGAATGGCTGAAACTGGTTTTCTCCGGACTCTGGTTCACTTGCTCAAGTTCTGTTGGATTGTCCTGCCCACAACGTGGCCTCGGATCACGGTTGGCGTCGAGCAACAACCGCCTTCGATCGATCGGCCTTCTCTTCATCGCCGCCGATCAGCGCCTTCTTCACGCTCTTCCGTCCGTTCGGCGCAAAGTAGGTGCCCATCGAGCTCATCGCGTAAAGCAGAAGTTCTGTGCGGCTGGAAACTCCAAGCTTTTCAAAGATTCGAAATAGATAATTCTTGATCGTGTTTTCGCTCAGATTCAGGCCCTGCGCAATCTCGCGATTTGAATACCCTTCCATCAGCAACTTCACAACATCTTCTTCTCGATTGCTCAAAAGGCGCTCACCCTTCACGTCCACCACTCGCAAAGAAGAAGGCGAAAACACAGACGATTCCAGTGAGCTCAACAGCCAGCAAAGTTCTTCGCTCGAGGCCCAGATCTGCCCCTGGTGCACGCACTCCACGCACTTGCAGAGCAGCTTGAACTCGGAACCGGACTTGGGGAACACGCCCTTCGCGCCGTTGAGTAAGCAGTCGATCGTCCTCTGCGCGTCGCGCTTTTCAATCAGCATAATCGGTTTCACTGACGGAGAAACCCGCCGAACCTGGCAGAGAAGATCAATGCTCGACCGAGCGCCATTGTCTGAGTCGGCGTCGATTAGCGCCACATCCACTGGGTGGGCGTTCAGAAGGCTCGTTACGTCCTGTTCTGTCGTTGCTCGCCCCATCACTTTGAACCGCGCATTCTGCGCAAACGCCTCCAGAAGCAATTCCGATGCCATGGTCTTCGCGAAAATAAAAATTAATGCAATAGGACGTTGCACAAATCTGCTCCGCTGTCAGGGGTTCAGCTCTGCTTAGCCTCAGGGCTGGACCGATTGATCATAAGAATGGTGAAGGGGGAACCCTGAGCGTTACGCGATTATTGCACGAATTACGGAAGTCCATCCATGCATAACACCAGGCTCCAAGCGCGCTAACCTTTCCGTCTGGGAAGATATTTTCACTCCGTATGCAACTCATTGCGCATGGTGGCAGAAACTCGCTGCGCATCGTGGCAGAAACCGCCGGCCACCAAATTGTGCAACCATGCGTACAGGGCGCTTTTTACGGGGGCTTACACGCCTGCCCGAGTTTCAACGCCCCCCAGATCTCACCGCCTTCAACTCACGGGTAAAAAGTCACGTGACTTAAGTTACTATTACGAATTCTCTTAACTTGGTACAATTAGGATAACTAAAGAGTTCAACTGAAATTTCGCGCTCTCCCGTGCTGCGTTTTCGCTTAGGCTCGCCTGATATTCATTTGTTCTGGCATTTGCGCCAGAACGCTTTGCTGTTCGGAGCACTTGTCTTCTCTTGCACTTGGTGGATTGGCGGAGATGAACACTTTCGTAAAATGCACGCTGATTTTTGCTCTTTTTGTCCTGACACTTCTTCAAACGGGCTGTGGCTCCGCAAGTCTCCAGGGAGCAACGACCAATTCGTCCAAGGCTGTCCCGACCGCAACGCAGCCGCCGTCCATTACCAGCAGCGCGCAGGCCAGCTTTACCCAAGGCGCCACGTTTTCCTATCAGATCGTCGCAACCAACAGCCCGACCAAATACGGCGCCACCGGTCTGCCTAGTGGCCTGAGCCTCAATACAACAACCGGCCAGATCTCCGGAACTGCACTCACGTCGCAGCAGGTGAGCGTTCAATTGTCTGCGACCAATGCTTATGGTCAAGGCACTATGACACTGGTCCTTACGCCATCCAACTCGCCCAACCTGGTCGGCACCACAAATAATTGTCTACAGGGAGCGCCCCCGCCAACTGCTGCCGCAGCCAATGGGCTCACCCAGATCGTCTTCTGCGATGACTTTGATTCCCTGTCTACCATCGACACAAAGGCAACCGGTAGCGCCGGATATAACTGGTATCCGCGCTCTCCCTGGAACATCCTGCCCACGTCTGCCTACTCCGTCGCCAACTCCGCGCTCAAGCTCTCCACTGCGGTCTACACATCCGACTGGGGCCTGGCCTCCGGCGACGCCAAAACTGGCGCCGGCCACAGCTTTACCTTCGGATATTTCGAAGCGCGCATAAATTTCAATCCCACCCTCGGCCCCAATGGCCCGGGTTGGCCTTCGTTCTGGTCTGTCTCCGCTAATAAAGCGGAGTTCACGACAGCCAGCCCATACGCGGAACTGGATTTCTTTGAGGCTTTTCCGCAGACGTCGCCGGGAAACTACTACGGTGCCTTCGGTGGAACTATTCACGACTGGCGTGGCAGCTCTCAAACCGGATATACCGACTACATCAACTCTCCTGACGAAGCCGCTACAGGGGCGAACTGGACGCAGTGGCATGTCGTAGGTTGTTTGTGGCTCAGGGGACAAGTCACCTGGTACTTTGACGGCAACACCGTGCTCACCCAGCGCTACTCGGCAAGCACGGTCGGATCTCCAGCCGCTGTCAATGCAGCTGGCGGTGGCTCTGTTCCCGTCGGCGTCTTCGATGTGCTCGACACGGAGCCTCTCGGCATGGTGCTGATCCTGGGCACCGGTCCCGCATGGCCTATGAACGTTGATTATGTAAGGGTCTGGCAGCAATAACTTGCTGCCGGGCTTCTGCCGTTGCAAATTCGAAAGCCGGCGTTGCCCTCAGGCCGCCGGCTCCGTTTCAAGCGCTGCTTCTTTGTGCGCCTTTGCAAGGCACCTGCGGTAGAGCGCAACGTGTTTGCGAATGCAGGTTTCCATCTGGAAATCCGCTGCAAACTTTGCTCGCGCACTGGCGCCCATCTTTGCTCGCAACGTCGGCGAATCCACAAGGCACTGGATTCTGTCGCGCAATTGCTCCGCGTCGCCCCTGCGCGTCAGAAATCCTTGTTCGCCATCTTTCACCATCTCCGCAACGCCGCCAACATCCGTCGCCACAATTGGCAATCCGGCGCGCATCGCCTCCAAAATCGATACAGGCAGACCTTCCCACTTCGTTGACAAAACGAAAATGTCCGATTCCGCTAGTAACTCGGCAACGTCGGTCCTGTTACCCAGACAACTCACCCGATTCTCGAGCCCCAGCCGCTCCACCGACTCCTTCACCTCTGCAAGCAAAGGGCCGTCCCCCAGCAGCTTCACCTTCCAGTTGCCGGTCGTTTTGGTAAGTGCGCTCAACAAAAGCGCGTGGTCCTTTTGCGAAGCGAAGCGCGCCGACATGATCATCGTCACCGGGTCGTGCCCGGCCGGCGTCGCATGCCAGCCTGAATCCGGAATCCCCAGCCAGATCCGCACAATTTTGTCCGGTGACGTGATCCGGTTGCGCAGTGCCTTCGTTCTGTTCGCTTCTGAAACCGCAATGATCGGTCCACCAATCAACGCAGCAAACCGTTCAATCGGAACTGCCGCCACACGCCGAATCTTTGACACGCCTTCGTCAAAACTCCATGTGTGCGCAGTAAACACAGTCGGAGTGCCGGTGATCCACGCGGCGACCCGCGCAAGTACGCCTGCCTTCGAAGTGTGGCAGTGAACGATGTCGAACTTCTCCTCCCTTATCAGGGACACCAAGTGGAAAAGCGCAATCACGTCGCTGAATGGATTGATATTTCGGATCAAATGCGGAACAAGTCGGAAGCTGACGCCGTTCCTCTCGCATTCTTGTTCGAGGAACCCTTCTTCGCCGGCCGCAACTACGGCAGTGAATCCCTGCGGCATGTTCTTGACCAGGTTCATCACCACAACCTGCGCTCCGCCAATCTCGCCGCGGGTAATGACATGAAGTATCTTCAATGCAACCTGCCCTCTTCTATCCCGCCAAAAGATTCCTGCGCCAGAACTTCCTTAACAGATGCGCGACCCCGGCAATGACTCAGACGCGCCGTGCTCAGTAAGCGCCGCGCTTGCTCAATACTGCCGGCAGCGTTCTCAAAAGAATCCACAGGTCGCGCGAGATCCCCCACTCCCGCGCATATTGCGAATCGAGGTCGACGCGCTTGTCGAAGCTCAGGTCGCTCCGCCCTGAAACCTGCCATAGCCCCGAAATTCCCGGCAGGGCGAGGTCGTAAAGATCACCGCCGTAGGAACCGAAGCGGTCGCGCTCTGCCTGCACCACTGGCCGCGGGCCCACCAGCGACATATCTCCACGAATCACATTCAATAGTTGCGGAAGCTCATCCAGGCTCCACCTGCGCAGAAACTGTCCAACTGCGGTGATGCGAGGATCTCTGTCATTTTTTCGGTCGGTACGCCAGCTCGCGAGTTGTTCTCGTGTAAATTCCTTGCCGAGCAACTCGCTCAACTGGGCTTTGGTGTGCATCGTCCGGAATTTGAAAATCGTAAATGGCACTCCATAACGGCCGATTCGCTTCTCCCTGTAAATCACTGGCCCTTTCGAAGTGAGCTTGATGCAGGCGGCAATCACAACTGCCGCCGGTAAAAGTATCGCCGACAAAATGCTCGCGCAACCAAAATCAAGCGAGCGCTTCAGCACCCGGTAGCGAAACGAAAGCACACGTTCTTCCGCGCTCTTAACCTCGGCATGCGCGGCTGCATCCAGTAGTTGACCGTCTTGTATCGCGTCCCATGTGGTTTCCTCACCTTCGCGCAGCCACATCGGACTTGCGCGGTAGTAGGTTGTTTCATCCATACAGTCACCTCGGGGGAGCGAGAGTGTTAGTGCGTTCGCAACCTAGTTGGTGGGCCCGTATGCTGGTCAACCAAACATCATTCATCCAACGTTTCTTCTCCATCCTTAGGGCTGGCGGCCGGCTTCTCCAGCAGGTCACTCATCAAAACCGTTCGTGCGCAAAGGATGCTCAATTCTGCCACTCTCACCTGATCCGGGCAGTGAGGCTCCTTCCGCTCTCATTCCATCAGTGCTTCCGTAATCCAGCCAACTTCCGTACTGTCGGCCCATACTTTGCCGGCTCTCACCTTCTCCAGGTACGAGCCCAGTTCTCGCAACTCAAACTCCGCTAAATTCAGCACGCCCCTTGCGCCACACTTGAAAGCCGCTACCACCGTCTCGCGCATCCGCGTATTTGCAAAAAGTATGATCTTCGTCTCAGGTGCCTGGCCTCGAATGCGGCGAAGCAACTCGAGCGCTTCCCATCTCCTATTCCCGAAATCGGCGCTCACCAGCGCCATTTGAGCGCCTGTGGGCACGGGGTTTGCATACGCTTCCTGCATCGTTTCCAAATGGATAATCACGTTGCAGTGTTGCCTTGGGTCTTGTGTCGCTGTCAGCACTTGTGAGTTGCAGCCGCTTCGCGCGGAGGCAAGCAGCACTGCTGTTGCATCCGATCCACGGGGTTGATCGTTTCTTTCTCTGCCTGCCGCATCGTTCTCATTCCTAGAAGCAGAAAACAGGTCCGTCGTTTATTCGCAAAGCGAGCAGAACCACCAGTCTGTCCAGTCTCTTCGTCTCGTTCGAACAAACGTCGCAACGCATCTTCTTCGTTCAGCAACGCAGGAGTTCCAAGCGGCTCAGCCCGCTCAGAATTTTGCGTTGCTCTCGCGAGCAATGTGCATCCGGGTAAGTTTCCCTTGGACAGTAGGCAACTCAATTCTTTGAGAAAGGTCTTGCAGCCCGGAATGACAATGCACGAGGGAACCGAATCAGTTGCAATCTTTTGACAGCTTGAAGAATCTGTCGCTGTCGAAACCAAACTAGCCCCGCCCTTGATCGAAGACAAGAGTACAAATTACCCAATCTGTTCTTCCTTAATCGCGCGAGTCTATGCCTTCATGGCAGTCCGCATACCTGTGCAAAACTTGTTGCTAACCAGGAAGACAGGTCGTTCTGTGTCCCCTTCTGCATCGAGCGGTGCCAGGCGCGCAATTGTGGTTTCCCCGCCAATCCAGCACCTCGCGCCGCATTGCACTGCAAACGCAGCACTACGCCGCAAGCATCGCTGCTCGCGAATCCTCAATCTTGTGGCTCGATAGGGAAGAAAGTATGCAGGCGAAAAGTAAGTTGCGAAATCCAGGGTAAATTGCAATCATGAATTCCACAGTTGAGGCCTAACTCCGCAGAAATTCAGCAAGATTAGGTCGCTCCGGCGGAGTTATCGGCTTTAACCGACAGAGAAGAAGCGATTCCTGCGAGTATGCTTTCTTTTCTCCGGCGGCAGGCTCTTCGAAACCGATAGTCTGCCCACAGACAACATGCGTTTATGACGTGACTCAACAAAATGGATGAGCCCCCAATGCCGTTCCAAAGATCAAAAGACATGCGCCTCGGTTCGACCGCTAATGAGGGAAGTTTCGCCCGCGGTCAAAAGACCCTATTCCGATTTGCAGCTGCGCTCGTCCTCTCCTCCCTCAGCACCGTCACGGCCTTTTCGCAGAAGTACGCTTCTCCGCCACCTGAGTTCTTCATGGCCAATCAACCCGGTAAGCCGCTCGCCATCGTTCCCGGAGACGTTCTGTCCGTCAGGTTTTACTACAATCCGGAATTGAATAAGACCGTGAAGGTTCGCGAAGACGGCAAAATCTCCCTCGACATGTTCCAGGGAATTGAAGCAGCAGGTCTTACCCCCGAGGAGTTGCAGAAAAAACTCGTCGAGATCTATGCGCACGAATTCACTGATCCGGTCATCACCATCGACGTGGATGCCTCTTCTTCCGGATCCGTCTATGTCACCGGAGAAGTGCAATCTCCCGGAACGCAGGAATGGCACGGCAATCTCACGCTCGCCATGGCCCTTGCTGTCAGCCACGTCAACCACAAAACAGCCGGCCTGAAGTCCGTATTCCTCATTCGCGCATTGGAACCCGGAAAATTCAGCGCTTATAAATTGGACGCGTCGCTCCCAGTCGGAAAATGCCGCGACCTTCAAATCCTTCCGGGCGATGTTCTGTTCGTGCCAAGAAAGTTCATCGTAAAGGCCGATGATTTCATGGAGCAATATGTTCGCCAGCTTCTGCCTGCCACCCCGAATGCAGCGGCAGACGTTCTCTTCACCCCTGGAAATCCCGTCGTGGCTTCCTCTGCGACCACAACGCAATAACCACACGATCCTCGCATCGTAACTTCGTTCAGTACGTTGTAGTTCATTCAATTCTAACTTCCATTGTGCGGAGCTGACTGGGACGGCTAGAAATTAGTCAATTTAAGCAAGGGATTGATCAGACCTATGGAATTCACGATCCGAGACTTGTTAAGCACGGTCTTTCGGCATGCTCGCGGCCTTCTGCTGTTCTGGGTGTTCCTCCTTGTTGCCGTGCTCATTTTCTATACCCAGACCAGAAAGCTCTACGAGTCCGAGGCGAAGATCCTCGTTTCTCTAGGGTCTGAGGTACAGGGAAGCGCCGAATATCTCAACGAAAAGAATTTGCAGTTAACGCAGCGAGAGCAGCAGATTCACGATGAGCAACAGATTCTCCAAAGCCATGAGGTCCTGGTCACCACGGCCAAGTGGATCCTCGGCGAACCCACACCCGGCTTCTCTGAGCCCACACGCGACTGGCGCATCGAGGAAGCCCGGCGTTACGTCACCGGCGAGCAACCCGAACAGACCCTGCTTCTGAAAGGCATTCACGATGTCACGTGGCTCGTCGGCAAGCTCTCAACTCCCAAAACCCACGATGAGCAGCTCGAAGACACAGTGCGCGTGCTCTCAAAGGATCTCAAAGTAAATCCGATCTTTGATTCAGACGCGTTGGATGTCACTTTTCGTTATCGAGATCCCCGTGTTGCCCAAACCATCCTCACCCTCCTCATTACTTCCTATCTCGATCACCACATCGACATTTTTCAGAACCCCGCGGAAGCAAACCTCCTGAAGACGCAATACGATCAATCCGTCGAGCACTATCATGATCGCCTTGCGCAATTCTCCGCCTACATGACCAGCCATGGCGTCTACAGCGACGACTCCCAGATGACCACCCTTATGGAGCAAGGCGAAAAGTTGTCGCAGGCACTCAACCAGGCCCTGGCCGACGAGTCATCCGATCGTGCAAAGCTCAACTCCCTCACCGGAATTGATCAGTCCTTGCAGCAGTATGAGAAGTACAGTTCCATTGATGTGCGCAACAAACAACGCGATGATCTTCTCTCCAAACTCAATAACGCCACTCTCGAGCAGAAGGCCCTCCTGAGCCGCCATCCGGAAGGCAGCCGCGCCTATCAGGAAGAAGAAACAAAGCTCGCGGAAATTCGCCGTCTCGTCGGTCAGGAACCTGCCACGGTGACGGACCAGACAGAACAGAGGCGAACCAAGGCGTCTGAGCTTGCGCAGTCTGAAATCATAGGCTCAACGGAAGCCGAGCGCGGCGATCAGGCTCGTGTCGATCAGTTGCGCCGCGACCTCAGGCAGAACGAGGCTAGCCTGAAAGGCTATGCAGCGGGCTTGCAGGGCTTCGATTCGCTCAAGCTCGATCTCGATTTGGCAAAGCAGGAATCCGAACAAATGGCGAAGGCGTATGTCGACAGTCATCTCAAGGATCTGACCTCTCAAAAAGCGATTACCGACGTTTCTCTCATCGACGAGCCCACGTGGGACTTTCGCGCTGCAAGCCCGAAAAAGGCAACCGTCGCAGCCGTCGCGGGAGCCCTGCTCCTTCTTGGAAGCATCGCGTTCCTGGTCGCCGGCGCCGCTCTCGATGAGACCGTCACCAATCCAAGAGCCGTAAAAATGCGCCTGGGATCTGAGGTTGTCGGCAACTTTCCCGTCTTGCGCGACAGGGACGATGAACTCGAGTTCGCCGATCGATTCGAAAGAGATCAGCGTGGCGAGTTCGCGCGGATCTTTCGTTCAATTCCAAATCGCGGGCTGCAGGGCCGCGTCATCGTCTTCGCCGAATCTAACTCCGGCGAGGGAGCTTCGCTTATCGCCTACGGATTGGCGCAATATCTCAGCAATCATGCCCGGGAGAAAACGGCGTTCATTGACCGCACCGTCCGCCCGCTTCCCTGCGAAGGCGTCACTCGTCCCGCTGCCGATCGCCTCACCGTAGTTGGCTGGTCCATGGCCAGCAATGATGCGCTTGCATTGTTCACGCATGCGCGCCGCGAAAACACCAACATCGTCATCGCAAGCGGAGCAGTCAAAGACGCAACGGACCTGCTCGCAATCAGCGGAGTCGCTCCCACTACCTTCCTCATCGTCGAGGCCGGAAAAACCAGGCGCGCCGCCGCTCGATTCAGCATAGACACGCTCGAAAGGCACGGCTTCCACAACGTAAGGGTCGTCCTCAATAAAAGAAAAATGTACATTCCCAATTGGATGATGAGGTTCGTATGAGAAAGGCGTATCTCAAGCTTTGCAAGAAGCTTCGATATCGCTGGTACTTCGCTTACACGTGGCTGCACAGGAGCAGCCTGAAGCACTGCGGCAAGGGCGTTCGCCTGGAGTATCCGATCCGTCTTGAGGAGCCACATCGCATCAGCATTGGCGATGACGTCATGACTCATCCCCGGGTCTGGCTCAATCCCGTCGTCCAATGGGCTGGAATTCAGTACAACGGCGAAATCATCATAGGCAATCGCGTCAAAATCGGATATGACGTCCAAATTTCCTCTGCGTCCTCCGTCGTTATTGAAGAGGACGTAGCCATCGCCTCCCGTGCATTAATTGTCGATCATATTCATGATCACTCGCACATCGATATGCCCATCCGCGAAGCCCCACTGACCAGGCCGGAGCCTGTACGAATCGGAAAGCGTTCCTTCCTCGGAGTCAACTGCTTCATTGGTCCCGGCGTGCAGATCGGCGAGCATGCCGTGATCGCAGCCAACGCTGTCGTCAACAAGGATGTTCCTTCCTACTGCCTCGCTATCGGCAATCCGGCCCGCGTACTGCGTTACCACACGCCGCTGTCGGACGATCTTGAGGCTGCGGCGCCCTGCGAGGTACAGCTTGGCTGACGTGCCCATTGTCGTTCAAGGTCGGTTGCTGCCATCCATCGCTCCGACCAATTCCTCCGCCGCGCGTAGGCTCTTTTCCAATAGTGCCGCCATGGCCATCGCCAATCTGGCTGGTCGCGGATTGGGTTATGCCTACATCATCTTGATGGCCAGAAAACTCGATCCGCGCTACCTCGGGGCTTACGCGGTTCTTGTTACCACCAGTCTGCTCATCGAGCTCATCTCCAACCTCGGTCTCGACAAAATTCTCGTTCGCGAGATAACGAAAGGCACAGCGGAAGTCGGGCAAGGCTTCTTTCTGGCCGCGCTTCCTGTCCGCCTTGCCATGGCTGTGCCTACGGCCGCATGCGCGTGGCTCTTACTTCACGCATTCTTCTCCCAGCGTCTTTTCGCTCCGTTCTGGTGCGTCGCCCTCTATCTGTGTGCCATCTTCCCGGTTGTTGCTGCCAGAAATTGTGAAGCGTTCCTCACAGCACACGAACGCCTTTTGCCCGTCGCCATCTCGCAAGCGTGCGAGCGCGTCACCGTCTTTCTGGCTGTATTTGCGCTTGCGTTTGGGCAACTTAGTTTTGCGGGGCTTCTCTGCATCATCCCCGTCGCATCGTTTGTCCGGCTACTGATCGTCGCGTCTTCTGTATCGCAACTCTGGAGCCACAACGTCCGCGCGCTCCGGCCTTCCGTCCGCTCGTTTCTCAAGCAGGCTGTCGAGTTGCTCTCGGTTGAAATTCTCGCAATGGTGTACTTCCGGTCAGACACATTTCTTGTCGCCAGGATGGATGGCCTCGCGATCACCGGGATCTATCAGATCACCTACAAAATCTTCGACCTCTGCATCTCCCTCTTTGCCGGGTTTCTGCAGGCTGTGTTTCCGAGGATGGTCAGGGATAGAAGCCGCGCGTCGCTGCTTAAGATCCTCGCATTCGGCGTAGCCGTTCTGCTCGTGCCGGCAGGCTTCATCATCCTTGCTCGCGGCCTCATCCTTGGCTCAATACATCCCGAATATATCGCCGGATCCAAATCGCTCGTATGGCTCATGCTCACGGTGCCGCTCGTCTTCACCACGTCCACGCTCGCCAATGCCGCAATCGCAGCAGGCCATGTGCGTATCCTCATCGTCTGTGCCGTTGGCCTCATCGTTACCAACGTCGGCATGAACATGATTCTCATTCCGAAATATTCCATAAACGGCGCTGCCTTCTCCACCTTTGCATGTGAGCTGCTGAGCGTCGTCCTCCTCGGTCCGTTCATCTTTTTCAAACTTGGCGATTCTGAAGGTGCAGCGTGAGTACTGTAATCCACATCGAACGATTGCCCTCCAGCACTGGCAACCTTATCGCGTTGTCCGCGGCCGCAATCGTCGTCGGTTGCGTCGCCGCCGCGGTGGGCCTTCCCGCCATTTATTGCCTCATCGCGCTTTCGATCCTCGTCATCTTTGCCGCAGTCGCTCTGCGTCAACCCACGCTCACGTTAAGCGCAGCTATCTGGTGTCTCGGGCTGTTCCCCTTCAGTTGGGGACTCAAGTCGGGAGTCTTTCCCAAGTTGTTCGGTGATGAAGTTCTTCTCGTCCTCTATCTAGCGGTCTTTCCTTTTTTCTACTTCTTTCGCCGAAGAGTTTGGCGTCCGGGCTTCGGTAGTTTCTATCTCGTACTGGCCGTCTTCCTTTTTGCGCAGTGCGTCTCCTTCATTCCAATGGAGCACGACCTCATCGCGTTACGAAACTTCATCGAAACCTGCGTTCTCGGCCCGCTGCTGGCCGTTCTTGTTTTGCAGGAAGCATCCAATGCTGACGCCGAAACCATCGGAACGGCAATCGTGTGGCTCAGCGCCGTGATTGCCGCGCTCAGCATCCTTGAGCGAATTGTGCTACGCAATCCCATCATGGAGCACCAACTCGACATCACCTATATCTCGCCTCAGCTGGCTCAAATCACCAACGGTGTATACCGTCCCTACGTAAGTTTCTTTCACCCGTCTGAAGCAGGAACGTTTATGGGCCTTGGTTTTCCCTTTGTGCTTCGCAAGGTTGCTCGCGAGCGATCGGCAATCTACGCCACTGTTCTTCTCCTCGTCGCTGCCGGCCTGTTCATCAATGCCACCAGGGGAGTCTGGGTAGGCGTGGCCGCCGCCTGCGTGCTTATCATGCCGAACGCGTTGCTGTTCATGGCCGTTGCCGTTCCTGCAGCCGCAGTCTCCGCAATCATCGGATACATGGCGCTCAAAGACACGCCCTTCCTTCTGCGGATCATGGATGTGGATCACCTCCTCAGCCGCTTTGTGTCCTGGCAACTGGCGCTGAATATCTTTTCCGATCATCCCTTCATCGGTGTCGGTCACATGCAATTCAAGCAGGTCTATCTCCACTATGTTCAGGACCTGAGCAGCGTGGCAAACTTTGATATCGCAAAAGTGTACGTGGTCGACAACCTGTACCTGACGGTCCTGGCAGAGCACGGCGCAATCGGGCTTCTCGGCGTGCTCGGCTTATTCATTTTCGTGTTTGTTGCGCTCGGCAGAAGCCGTAAAAGGCTGTTGGCTGCTGGCTTGTCTCACAACGCCAGCTTCGTCCGCGCGGCACAGTTGGCACTCGCGGTCTTTGCCGTCACCGGCTGTTTTGCCGATCTGAATCTGTTTACCAAGGCGACTAAGTTCTTGTTCATCCTCGTCGGTCTTGGATTTGCAATGAGCACTCCACCTGGCGCGGCCCATGAGTTCGAGCCACCGGTACGCTAGGGTGTCTCGCAGGAAACGACAATGGATGTCTCAATCATCTACGTCAACTGGAATTGCGCCGATGAGATTGAAGCCTCCATCGCTTCCGTCAAGGCGCAGACGCAGACCTGCCAGTACGAGATTCTCATCGTCGACAACAATTCCCCCAACGGCACCGGGCTTCTCGCCAACTATCCCGAGCTTCGGCTGATTCATAATCCTGAGAACAAAGGATTCGGCGCCGGCTGCAACCTCGGCGCAAAATACGCTTCCGGGCGTCACCTTCTATTCCTCAATCCCGACACCCGTTTCCTCAATGACGTGCTGGCGGAGTTGCTCGCCTTTCTTGAGGCTCATCCCTCTGCGGTTCTCGCCGGTCCCCTGGTTGTCAACGAGCGCGGCGACGTCTTATTTGACGGCGGACGATCGCTGCCAACGCTCTATAACGAATTTCTCCAGCACAGCACATTGACCTTTCGCTTTCCCAACGGCAGGTGGACATCGCAACCCTACTTGTCTCGCTGGGATCACCTGTCCACCCGTCAGGTCGAGTCCGTACTTGGCGCCTGCATGCTGATTCGCGCCGATTTGTTCCACTCGACAGGCGGATTCGATGAGAATTTTTTCCTCTACGCTGAAGAGCAAGATCTGTGCCATCGACTGCGCAACCAGGGCGGACAAATCTGGTACGTTCATTCTGCGCGCCTCATGCACAAGGAGAGGCAAAGTACCATTCAGCGTTTCGGCTCGGTTGGCAAAATCGTTCTCCAGAATATGCGAGGTCAGCACTATTACTTTTCCAAGCATTACGGCAGTCTTTCAGCCCTCGTATGGCGTCACATGATCGCGGCTCTCTACCTGTTGCGCTATTTGCGGAGCCACGACCGAAACCATCTCGAGTACTTCAAGTGGGCCATCCACCCCAGGGGTGAGAAATGTTTAGCCTAGTCATCCCCACTTACAATCGAGCGCCCATTCTGGAGCGAACACTCGCCCACCTGTTCAGCCTGGATGGAATCTCGCAATGCGAAGTCATCGTTGTCGACGACGGCTCTACGGACGGTACCGCGGCCGTGCTGAAGCGCGCGGCTGTTTCGGCTCCATGCGTGTTCTCGTTCATCACGCTCGTCAACGGTGGACCGGCGCGCGCCCGTAACGCCGGTGTCCGCGCTGCGCGCTTCGATCGTATCCTCTTCATCGATGACGATGTCTTTCCCCGGCCCGGAACGTTGCAGCAGCACGCGCGAGTCCTTGACGACGGCTACACCGGGTCCCAGGGCTTACTCCTCTGGCATCCTGAGATCCGAGTCACGCCCCTAATCCAATACATCGATTCCCGCGGGTCGCAGTTCGCCTTCGACCAAGTGAAGAATCCGCGCCAGATATCCTTCGCTCACATCTATACCGGAAACTTTGCGGTTCTCCGCAGCGCCATTTTAGAAGCTGGGGGCTTCGACGAATCCTTCTTCGAAAAACGTCTCGCTTTCAGTGCCTTTGAAGACACAGTCTTCGGTTTCCAACTCCAGAACATCGGCGCCCGGCTCGCGCTCAACGTCCATGCCGTAGCGGACCACTTGCACAATATGAGTGAGGAGTCCTATCTTCGCCGCGAGTCGGGAGTCGGTTACAACATCGGTCGCCTGCAGCAGAAATATCCGGCCATCGCTCTAGCACTTGGACTTGAGAAAAAGGGCCGCCTATTCGCCGCAAGCCAATATCAACTCCTGCGCGCTCTCAATTCTTCACTGCTGGTCCGTCTCATTCCCGGTTATGCAATCCGCATGCGCCTCCGCCATCGCGAAGCATTCTTTCAGGGATTTCTGCAATTCAAACAGGTGCTGCAGTTTTCAGGGGAGGCTGCATGACCTCCGGCCGGCCGCTCGTCTCCTTCATCATCGTCACCTACAACAATGCTGACTCCATCGTGTCGTGTCTTCACTCCGTCTGCGCGCTTACCACCTGCCCTTACGAGATCTCGGTCATCGACAACTCTCCCGGCGATGACACCTGCCGGGTGGTCAAAGATTTTCAAGCCGCCCACCCGGAAGCGAATCTTTCCGTACACAAGTCGCCGATGAACATCGGCTTCGGCAAAGCCTGCAATCTGGGAGTGCAATTCACAACCGGAGAGTATCTCTTCTTCCTGAACCCCGACACCAGGATTCTCAACGATGCAGCACTTACCTTGATCGAGTGTCTTCGTCGGCAGCCGAATTCCATTGCCGCCGGTCCCCGCATTCTCGACGCTCAAGGGCGCATCACCCGAACCTGCAGAAACCTGCCCAACGTCACGCGTGTCATTCTCGACGCCACAGGGATGGATGCGTTGTTGGGGAAATATCGGCTGACCCGATTCGCTCATAATATACCGAGGTCGGTCGAGCAGATCATTGGAGCAGCCATGCTCGTCCGCCGCAGCGATTTCGAATCGGTCGGCGGCATGGATGAGCGTTTCTTTGTCTACTTTGAAGAAGTCGATCTCTGCAAGCGTTTGAAAGACGGCGGCGGTGAAATCTGGTTCTGGCCTCAGGCTGCTGTGCAGCACCTGGCTGGCATCTCCTGCGAGGCAGACTCAACGCGAGCGCGCATGATTTTCGTACTGCGCGAAAGTAGACGAAAATATTTCGCAAAACATTTCGGAACCAGCGCCAGTATTGTGCTCGATATCATTAATCGACTTGAGGCACTTGAGAAGCTGAGTGTCCTTTGCGTGCTCTGGCTCCTTCGCCGTAGCCGCAACGATCGCGCAAAAATCAACGGTTTCTGGGCCGTCGCCACCGGAAACGCATCGCGGCTTTAGGCAGGCATCGCATGTTCCGTGTCCTCGCATTCACCGTCAAGCCCCGTGAGTCGGCAGACACGCGCTTCCGCGTCCTCCAGTTTTCGTCCGCAGCCCGGCAGGACGGCATAACGATCGACCACCGGAGCCTCATCGGGAAACGCTATTTTCAGTGGCAGATCAGGAACCGGTTTATTCTCCTTCGCATCCTCTTGTTTCCCGGATTGCTCGCAATCCGATTTCTGCAGGCACTCCTTCTCGCTCCCCGTTACGATTGCATCTGGATCGCAAGGGAAATGGCCCCGATAGGCCCGCCACTTCTCGAGCAACTCCTGCTCCGTCGCTGCAAGCGAGTCATCTTCGACATAGACGACGCGCTCCATATCTCTGACGGCAAAATGGCAAGCCTCATCCCGCGCCTCCTGCGCGATCGCAGCAAATTCAGCCGCATGGCACACCGTTACGACACAGTCGTCTGCGGTAGTCACGAGCTTGCAGCATTCTATTCGCGCTACTCGTCCAATGTGCGGGTCATTCCCACCGTAGTTGACACAGCTCGCTTCGCGGCCACGCGCCAAATTCCATCAACCAAGGTGCGTATTGGCTGGATCGGCACACCCCTTAACAGCGACCATCTGGAACTTGTGTATCCAGCCCTGCTCGATCTCGCCCGTGAGCGCCAATTTGAACTGGTCGTCGTCGGACTCAACAAACCCCTCAAGTGGAACCTGCCCTCCATCCGTTATCTCGAGTGGAAGCTGGAGCGCGAGCAGGACTACTTCTTGCAATTTGATATTGGCATCATGCCACTGCGCGATTCTCCATTCGCCCGCGGAAAATGCGCGTTCAAGCTCGTCCAGTACATGGCCGGCGGAATCCCCGTGGTCGCGTCTCCCGTCGGTGCGAACTGCGACATAGTGGAGCAGGGAAGGAACGGCTACCTTGCTGACACTCCTCAACAATGGTCCCTGTCGCTCAAGAATCTTATCGACGATCCCGCAATGCGCGCGCAGATGGGCGAGTACGGCAGGCAGTGTGTTCATCGCGGCTGGTCCGTTCCAGCCGCATGGCAGAGCTACGCCGAAATTCTCACTGGAGCCAGGCACAAGGAGACCATTTGCGCGGACTGATCTTCGTCGCAGCCGTTCTCGCGTGTGCCCCGACGCTTTTCCCTCAGCCCGCGCGCCGTCAACCTATGCAACTCGGCGTGGATGCGGACGACTGGAACAATCAAATCAGAAATCCCACCTTCGAAAATAGCCTCCGGAAAATGCAAATCGATTTCATTTCCTGGCACATTCAGCCGGAAGAAGAAGCGAATCCGGCCCGCATGCGAGAGATCGCAGACTTCTGCCGGCGCAACCGCTGGCACTATCTGTTCAACACAGAAGTCGGAAACTATCGCCGCAACGAGCCGCGCTTTCGTCATCCCGACGGAACGTATCGGTACGACCTCGCAGAGCAAACCCTGCAGCAAGGGAAAGATGATCCATTCTTCATCGGAGTCGTCTACGACGAAGGCGATCTTGTCCAAGCCATGCTGGGCATGCCCGATGGCAAACGCGGATCAGTTGAGCCTTACCTTACTGACACGCGTAAGCTAACGCCCGTGCAGGCTTACTTCGCGGTCTTTGGCGCCGCCGCCAAACTCGAAACGCGCTACAAGGCATACGGCAAGCGCGTAATCTTCGAAATGACGTTTCCTGACAATCCGTTTGCTTTCGCGCGCGCCGGTGCTTTGCTTGCTCCCAAGCTCTTGAAAGAAAACTTCAACGATCTCATGTTCGCCGTCTACCGGGGAGCAGCGCTCGAATACAACTCACGCGAGCTCTGGGCCTGCATCGACCTCTGGTTTCTCGACAAGTTTCCAGCCGCCGGCAAGTATGGGCCGGGCTACCACACTCCCGCTGAGTTACTGAGCGCGCTCCAGTTTGCCTATGCCGCCGGCTTCGACAGCGTATACATCGAACAGGTCAAGGCCCTCGTTGACGAGCGCTTCGAGCTAACCGAGTACGGAAAAAAAGTCGTAGAGTTTCAAAGCTGGCGCAAGGCGCAAGCCATGGGAAACTGGCGCACCGGCAAGATCGACTACGTCGTCAAACGATTTCCCGACGGCTACTGGGGCCAGTCCTTCTCCACCTTCATCCCCGACCACCCCTACGGATCGTGGACAGCCAACCCCTATCATCCCCTCGATGCCCAATGGTTCAAAACCCTGAATGAGTTGTCCCACCACGCCATCCCCACGGATGCCGATACGTGGAATGCGCAGCTTGAACCATTCTTTTCCAAGCGTCCCTATCAAGCCACCGCAGGCCTGCCGCCCATGATCGTCATCGACCCTTTTGCCAGCTTCCCGGTACCCCCCAGCGCGAAAATGATCGACCTATCCCCGAAATAGCCTAGGACCAACCAATGCTGGCACTCGCTCCGGACGAGCTCCCGGACCGCAGGCCCCACGAGCAGAATCCGTCTCTTTTTCGTCGCAATCCGCGGCAAAAAAGAGACGGATTCCCCGGAAGGATCAGTGGCTCTCGTCGAAAATTACTGAATTCAAAAGAGAAATTTGGAGGCGCGGGCCGGGATCGAACCATCCAGCGCATTGATAATAAATAACTTACTGATTCTTCAAAGACCTAGGAGACCTCAATGTCCAGCATGTCCGGGGGCGTAGCACAAATTAGCACAGAATCGTGGCCACTACAGACCGAGTGCGTCTCCTTCCTTCTTGCTTTCCTTGGTCTCTTCGATGGCCAGTTTGAACAGCGAGAGGGCTAGGTCGGGTTCCCGTTTAACCAAGTTTCTGCTCCGCACCGGCCAACGTCCTCCGCTGGGACTGAAGGCATGGACGGAGCGCTACATGATGTGGCTCGCGCAGGTCCGCTATCCGGCACGAGTGGATTTCGCTTAACCCAATCAGCAAAGTTCGCTGTTCGGCAAAACGCTTGCGTGAACCTGATGTGCTCACACCTGGAGAGTTTCAAGCTTTGTTGCGCGAACTTCCCTTGCGTGAGCGTGTGATGGTCATGATTGCAGGCTCTACTGGGCTTCGTAGGTCCGAGTTGTTCGCTCTGAGGTGGAGTGATGTCAACTTCTTCACAATGGAAGTCGCTGTCACTCGCTCATGCGTGCGGAATCACTTCGGGAACACGAACACCGAGGCGAGGCGCAAACCCGTTCCGTTGCACAAGTCGGTCTGTGTCGACTTGCAAGCCGGCGAATGGATCGCATCCGAAGCGTATGACTCGGTTATTGTCAACATGTAAGTGCCGTAACACGAATGCCACGAACGCGAATATGAGCGAGCATGAGGCGAAAATTCGACCAGGCAGAGGACTCCATCTGACTGGAGGTTTTGGCAAGTCAGCCGATATTCTTGGTGCCTGTTTTGGTGCATGTTTTGTTTGGAATTTGATGCTTTTCCATGCAACACAATGCGAAGATTGAATCGCATGTATATAGCTGTAAATAATACGTTTAAGTGACACTATTCCACTCAATGCGACACTATGCAAAATAGGCCAAAATCTGACTACGAATCAGTAGGTCGGGAGTTCGAATCTCTCCGGGCGCACCACTAAACCAAATACAATCTATGATTTACAAAGGGCCTAAAGTTGGCCCTTTGTTGTTGTCTGTAGGCTGTCACGGTGAGTTTCTGGTGGGGTGGCCTGTGGACTCCTCACACAGCATTGTTTATTCAGGA
>Ga0182014_10002334_pt1 | contig 23979 bp, 11 predicted proteins | sample 612S2DmetaG_FD_120489 | JGI IMG/M metagenome (GOLD analysis project Ga0182014, IMG submission 120489) | Permafrost microbial communities from Stordalen Mire, Sweden - 612S2D metaG | ecosystem: Environmental > Terrestrial > Soil > Wetlands > Permafrost | place: Sweden: Stordalen | collected...
GCGCTGGCGACAATGAGGATGGTCGCTTCACGTCGTGCGGATGTGGCGGAATTGGCAGACGCGCTAGATTCAGGTTCTAGTTCTCGCAAGGGAGTGAAGGTTCAAGTCCTTTCATCCGCACCAAAACAAAAGACTTACACGATGAAGATAACTTAACCAAAGCGGCCTTCCCCTTATTGTGTGACCAGGGTGTGACTACCGCAATTTTCGGCGTGCTGCTGGTCCTTGATCGTCTTCACGGTCAGATAGTCCTGCAGGCGCCGCGCCGCGTCCTTCAGGTCAGTCTCCGACACGACGTTGTATCGCTCGAAGACGGCGCGGGTCTTGTGGCCGCTGATGCGCTGCGCGACACCTTCCGGCACGCCGGCCCGAACCAGGTTTCTCACGCCGGATCGCCGCAGGTCATGAAACAGCCGGGTCGGCTTCTGCTTCGCCGCGTCCCAAAGGCCCGCCGCCTGGCAGGCCGCTGCCCACGAGGTCTTGAAGGTGCGCCAGGGTTGCCCACCGTCATGCGTGAACACCCACGGCGAGCCAGGGTACTCGGCCTGGCTCCGCACTCGCTCCATCTTCAACATAGCGAGCAGGTCGGGCGTCAGCGGAATGATGCGCGACTCGTTGTTCTTCGTCTCGCCCGCGTTCAATCGGACAATGCCCTCGAGCAAATCCACTTGCTCCCACCTCAGGGTCAGGATCTCGCCCTTCCGGCAGCCGGTGAGGTAGCCGAAAGCCAGGACGGGCCGCAGGGATTCCGGCAGGTGCGCCATAAGGGCCCGGTACTCCGCAGCCTCAAAGAATCCCTGCCGCACGTTGTTCTCCGCCAGCTTGGGAATCCGCGGTGTCCGGGTGACTTTCGGCGGGTCGGCCTTCACCGCGAGGTTGAAGGCACGCCGCAGGAGCGACAATTCTCGGTTGATCGTCCCGTTCAAGACCTTGCCGCGCCGGCTATCGACATAGGCCCGGATATCATCCGTACCGACCCTCGATGCCGGCATGGAGCCGAAGAACGGTCGCAGGTGCATCTTCACCACCAACTCGCACCAACGGAAGCTCTTGTTGTTGATTCGGTAGTCCGCCACCAGGTCATCCAGCAGGCCCCCGACGGTGAGTTCCAAGGCTCGCACGGCGCCGCCGCCCAACAGGTCACGCTCGCGCTCCCGGTCATTCGCCCACGCCTGCGCGTCCTTCTTCGTGCCCGTGATGGTCCGATTGTGAAATTGCGGCTTACCGCTGCCGTCGCGTCCCAAGAAGACGCGCACCATCCACTTGCCCCGTCCGCGCTGAATGATGTGTGCCACTGTGCCTCCCTCAGAACACTCTAAGATCCCTCGCCCCGTCGCCGGTTGCAAGCCGCCGCCTGGCGCGGTGCTCGGGCCGGGTGGACGTACGGTGCCACCGGCCAGCTTGCGGCGCGCCCTGGCCAGCCCTGGCGCATGGGCGACGGCGTCATTTTGATTTCGGCTATGCACGCGAGGGCTGGCTTGGTCGGCCGCTTGGCGTCCGCCGGTCGTTTCGAGGAGGCCTATCCCGTACGCCGCCCGCTGAAGACGTGAGCCGGCCCCGGCCCGGCTGCAAGGCCGATGATGAATTGCTGGCGGTCATGTCCGCGCAGACGATCACTTCTACGGGTCCTCTGCGATTTCATGGTGATCGCGGCGATGAACCCCTGATCCTGCAATAGCTCGGCCCGCCAGCCGGAGGCGGACATCACTGGAATTCCAGAACTACATGGGCACGTCCGTCGAACGGCTGGATGCGGACCCGCTCGGTGCGCGCATCATAGCGGCCGCCTTCCGCCGCGATGGCGGCGCGGCCCGACGGGTGCGGCAGCCGCAGCTCGATATAGAGCGGCTTGCGCTCCGTCTGGCAGGTAACGGTGGCTTCGATGCGCTTCCCACTCGCCACAACCTCCAGGGACAGCGGCCCGAAGTAGGTGGCCACGTTCTGAAGTTCGATGCGCTTGCCGTCTTCGAGCCAGGCCCGCGGGATCCCGGCCAGCAGCTCCAGGCCTGGCCCGCGCTCCATAAAGAGCATCCAGCGCGTGTCCATGAGGAACCACGCCTCTTCGTGGGTCTTGTGCGGGCTGGCGTGGAAGAAGTGTTCCCAGAAGCTGTAGGTTTCGCGGTCCGCCAGGCTGGCGACGGTGTTGTAGTAAGCTTTCAAAAACGGCTTCACCTCACCGCGCCGCAGGTGCGTGACCGGATGACGGCTGTAGTAGGGTTGGCTGAAAGCGGTGTTGCGGGTGGTCATCAGGTCGTTGTGGAACTCCAGCAGGAAGGAGGCGGCCGGCTCGGACGGATCCAGCACCTCCTGGAAGATCAGGTAGATCGGCCCCAGCAGCGAATCGCGGCTGACCATGGCACCGTGCGTGAACCACTGGCCGCCCTCAGCGTACAGCGCCAACGGGCCGCGGTACTCCACCCAGGGCGGCGCGGTCGGGATCCAACTTCCGTCGCCCAGGGGAATGACCGGACTGCGGCCCAGCGCATCGAACAGCGCGGTCCGAATGTCGGTCTTCAGGGCGTTGGCTTCCTGGAGCCAGCGCGCCGAAGCGGGGGGATCCACGCGCTCCAGCATCTCGGCGGCGCGCTCGAGGCCGAGATACACGTAGCCGTTCAGCATGAAGGAGCGAAAGGGGTCCTCGGGATCGGCGGTTTTGCCTTCCAGCATGCCGTAGCCCTTGCCGCGGAGGTCCTCGCGCAGATTGCGCGCCCGCCAGCGGCGCAGGTACTCGCAGGATCTCACGAGCTGGGGCTCGATCTGGCGCACCCAGTTGTCGTCGCGCGTGTAGCGGTAGTGTTCGCCCAGGCTCCACAGCGCGGCGCCCGTCTCCAACATGTAGCCGCCGAAGTTCTGGATGAAGCCGTCGTCGTGCTGCTTGTCCAGGAAGTATTGCAGCGAGCGCCGTGCGGTGTCGTGCCAGCCCATCGAATCCATGAACTGCACGATGGGCGAGCTCTCGGAGGCGATAGCGCTGTAAACCCCGATGGTGGGGGTCAAGGTGCCGCGCGGCTCCAGCCCATAGGTCACAAGGTCCAGGTGCAGCAGCCCGGCCCGCAGCATCTCGTCGATGCGCGGCTCCGGCACACGGATGGAAGCCGCGGCTGCGAGTTTGGCCTGCCAGTAGACGCGGCACTCGGCGTGGCGCTGGTCGAAGTTCGCTCCACGCAGTTCCAGGGCACGCTCGCGCGAGATCGGCCGGTGCGGCAGGAACATGTCGATGGTAGCGGTTTCGCCGGGTGCCAGGCTGATGGCGGCCTCGCCGTTCGTGAGAGGCCGGCCGTTCACTTGCGTCACCGAAAAGATACGGCCGCTGGGATAGAGGCTGAAGCCGCTCTGGCCATCCAGGGAGAAATCATCCGTGCCGCTGGGGTAGGCGTTCTTGAAAAAGGCGTAGCGCGGGACGGCCGCGGTGTTGCTGGCGGTGATGCGCACGTACAGCACGGTCTCCTCGGCTGGGCTCATCTCAGACGGTGCCAAGCGGTCGTACTCGGCCTGCTGCTCCTTAGTAAACATGTGGCCGTCCGCGTGGCCGTCCGCAACCAGAAAATGCGTGCCGCGCACGCCGCCCGCAGTCAGGGCACCGGACTCCAGACCGGTAAACGCGACCAGCCGGTAGGTGATGTCGTCGTCCATGAGCTTGCCATGCAGGATCGGCAGGACACCGTCTTCCAGGCGGCGAGTGATGTGGTCCGCCGCGCCCCACCCGCGGCCCATCAAGAACTGGTAGCAGTTGGGCTTGTTGGCGGTTTCGGGAAGCGCGATTTCCTCGCCGTGGAAGCGCGGCTGCACCCAATCGAGGCGCTCGCCGACGGCGAAGATGCGCATATCGCGCGCCAGGCCGAGCCAGGTCTGGCCGGGCAGGCTGCGGGTGTGCGCGGCGGCTTCGGCGAAGGACTCCTCGGGTTCGCTCTCGATGGTTTCGAGCTTGGTGCGTAGCCCGCGCGCCCGCACGGCCGCTTCGATCCCGGCATACGAGCGGCGGTCCGCGGCTGCCGTCACGGCGACGCCGTAGGCGCGGATCAGGATGGGGTACTCGGGCCGCACATCTCGCAGGAAGAACGTAAAGGGATGGCGCAGCGCCTCTATCGTGACCAAGCTGGCGGGGCCGTACGGCGCCTCCGTTCCGGAAACCTCAAGTTCTATCCGGAACGGCCCGTCCTCGGTGGCGCAGAAGGCGCCGGCGGCTTCGATGGCTCCGTGGCCGCGCGCCACGGCCGCGGAGACGAGTGCTCCGCCGGCTACACCGATGTGCCCCTGCGGGCGGCCTTCTTTCCATTCAATGGCAATCCGCCGGGCGACCGGACTTGGAGGCGCCGCCGCGCACAAGGCCGCGCTCGCCAGCAGCGGGAGAATCGAAATACGCCTCATCCAATACACGATACCAGGAGCGCGAGAGATTCCAGGGGGAGTGGCGGGAAGCTTCGGGGCAGGTCCCGGTAAGAGGATTCTCGCAGCACAGCGATCGAGGCGAAGGGCTGGCGATGATGCGCCGTCAGGGCTTCAGAGGATTGCAGGTAATATCAGGTGATCGGGCACGGCACAAAGTTCGGAGGGAAGATGGAGGAAGCCATCGCGGCGGTGCTGACGCAGCGAAACCTCAATGAAGCCGCGCGATCCGTCGGCGTCACTTCCAGTACTTTGCTGTGCTGGCGAAAGCAGCTCGAGTTGCAGACTGCCTACCGTGAGGCGCACAGCGCGGCGCAGGGCCAATCCATCGCGCGTATGCAGCAAGCCTCCCGTGCCGCCGTCTCCACACTTCTGAAAGTCATGGTGGACCCCGGCGCTCCGGCGTCGGCCGCGTACGTGCCGCCGACTGCGTCTTGGATCACGCCCAGCAGACCATTGAGATTGAACACGTAGAGGTGAGCGTGACCGCGTTGGAGCAGGGGGCGGAACTTGCGAAGTCGCGAGGACGGTGATGAGATTTCATCTCAGGTCACGGCTCTGGCGGTTGGAACGCGCTGAGGCCAGAGCCGCGCCTGTGCTGAATGAACACGGCGAGATCTCGCAAAGGTAATCCGGACACGCGGACGGCATCTCTTGGAGGAAGGCAGGGCGCCCTTTAAAACCGAATCCTTCGGCCCGAACCAGGCTGTCTTGGGCGTGTTCACATCTCCTGGTTGTCTGCTTCAATTGTCTAGATATTCTGGCGATCCATGACGTATACTGGCAGCGTCTTCCGTGCTGGCGCTGCGGCACAAAGATCTTTCGCCGTCTGGCCATGATTAGAAACCTGCTGCCGCTCCGCTTGCTTTTCAGCATGAATGTTCTCGACGCGGCAACCGTGCCAGCGATTGTCGCGCCCGTGGAGAAACTGGTCGCCGCCGCGGCTCCCTGACCCGCATTGGATTCCTGTCTTAGCCGATGACCTGTATCCTCACTCCGAAGCGTTTGGGCTGCGCATCTCTAGCGGCACTGTTGCTTGTCAGCGTGGCGGCCAACGGGCAGATTTCTCCGCGCACGTATCACGTGCTCGACCCGTTGGCTGTGCCCGCGGATGGCGACGCTTCGGCTGCTGTGGTGATAGTCACGCCGCCGCCGCACGTGAACCGGCTGCATTGCGATGTCGTTGTCGCGGGCGGCGGCATGGGCGGTGTGGCGGCAGCACTAGCGAGCGCACACGAGGGTATGCGCGTGTGTCTCACCGAAGCGACAAAATGGCTCGGAGGACAGATGACGTCCCAAGCCGTCGCAGCGTTGGATGAGAATCGTTGGATCGAAGACACCGGAGCGACGCGGACCTATCAGGAGCTTCGCCATCGCATTCGCGAAGCCTATGCCCCGAATGCTCGCGCGGACCAGTTACGCGCCGACTTCAATCCGGGCGCCTGTTGGGTGAGTGCTCTGTGCTTCGAGCCCAGCGTAGCAGTGACGGTACTCGAGAAGATGCTGGCGCCGCACGAAAAGGACGGAGTGATTCGTGTCTTTAAGCGCACGGTGGTCGTGGATGCCTTGAAGGACGATGGCAAGCTGCGCCGCGTGCTGGTCTACAGCTTTGACGAGCGGAGATTCACGGAGATCGAGGGCACCATCTTTATTGACGCTACCGAACTGGGGGACCTGCTGCCGCTTGCCGGCGCTTCGTTTCGGACTGGCGCGGATGCGCGCGGCCAGACTGGAGAGCCCGATGCTCCGGAGACCGCCAGGCCCCAAGAGTTGCAGAGCTTCAACGTCCCGTTTGTCCTTGCTCTCCAGCCGGAGCCGGGCATCGCGATACAGAGACCCTCCACCTGGGAACGGGACCGCGAGCGCTTCTCACTCACCATTTCGGAGGGTGAAGGTAAGATGCTGCGCTATGGTATGTTCGCTGATTTTCCGGGTACCGCAGGGTCCTTCTGGACATATCGCCGCCTGATCGCGAAAGATCAGTTCGTCCCAGGCGCGCGCGCTTCTGACCTGGCGCTGATCAACTGGGACAGCAACGACGTCTGCGATCCGGGCTATCTGTCTGCGGATCCGTATCAGTCCGCACGCGCTTTCCAACACGGGAAGCAGGTGTCGCTAGCTTTCGCCTGGTGGTTGCGTGAACAAGCTCCGCACGACGCCGATAGCGGTCACGGCTTCCCCGAACTCGTAATGAAGGGCGATGTCGTTGGCTCCAGCGATGGCCTGTCGCAGCATCCTTACATCCGCGAATCGAGACGGATGGAAGCGTTGAGCATGATCCGCGAACAGGACCTCGCGGAGCCGTGGCAAGAGGGCGCGCGCGCGCGCGCTTTCGACGATTCGGGCGGGATTGGCTATTATCCGATCGATATCCACGGTTGCGGGGCGACCTTCCAGCTGCCGGTTTCCAAGCCGTATCAGATCCCACTCAGCGCGCTGGTAGCACGCGACGTTCCTAATCTGCTGGCCGGCGCGAAGAACCTCGGTTCCACGCACATCACCAACGGAGCCTACCGTCTGCATCCGACGGAATGGGCCACGGGTGAAGCCAGCGGCATGCTTGCCGCGGAAGCAGTGCGGCGCCAAGAACAACCGGCTGCCATTCTCCGCAATTCCAAGCAACTTCGGGCTCTGCAGCGGCGCTTGCTCAAATCGGGGCACCCGCTGGTGTGGTTTGACGATGTTCCCCTGGAGCACCCGAATTTCGAGGCCATCCAGTTTGTCTCCCTGATCGGATTGCTGCCACTCCAGGCGGATTCGATGCACTTCCGACCCGATGTGCCGGTCACGGGAGACGAGGCAGTGACGGCTTTGCGCAAACTGGCGAAGTGGGTGCCACTCGCTGCGCCCGTTTCCACGAAAGCTGAGGCTCGGGCGCTCCTCACGTGGTCGGAGTTGGCTCATTTCGGACATGGGATGAGCCATCCTCGCGCCAATGTTCTCCGTGGTGAGTTCGCCCAGTGGCTGGCGTCCTGGCTGGCCGAGCGTTAGCGGCGGCCCGAGAAGCCCGAGCCCCAAATAGTTGGATCGCACTGCAACCGCAGGGACATGGGCGTGGCCGAAGATTTTTTCATTGAGGACCATGGTGTCAGACCATTGACACATTTCCCTACGTATGGTAAATATGTCTAGATAGGTGGTATAGACCAATCGTTTTCGGGCCCATCTGAGATTCGATTTCACGGCCTCTGCTTCAGCCATCGAACTGGCCATGTCCGCAGAAGAGCAAGTGCTCCATCTTGGCGCAACCAAAGAAGTCGTGGGAGTTCCCGGCCCGAGTAGGCTGGGTGGGTCTAACTGGTTCGAATCGGGCGGCCCGCGGTGGGCGGGAAGCCGCACAGGTTCAAAGACAGAAACAGTTTTGGAGGTTGGTATGACGGGAGTCTTTTACAGGCTTATCGCATTTTCATTCCTGATATGCGCGCTGGCAAGTGCGCAAACCACTACTGGCGCTGTGACCGGCCGGGTGACGGACGCATCCAGCTTGCCACTTGTCGGTGCCACAGTCAGCTTGACCGACGTTGCGACCAACATCGCGACAACCTCGGCGACCAGTGATGAGGGGGAGTACAGTTTTCAATTGGTTCAGCCGGGCAATTACCGGCTTAGCGCAAAGGCTAAGGGGTTTAAGGAGTTCGAGCGCACCTTTGAACTTGCAGTCGCGCAGAAGGCCCGCGTGGACGTTCACCTGGTTGTCGGTGAGCTTACCGAGATGGTAGTCGTCACGGATCAGGCCGTTGAACTCGAAACAGATTCGTCGAGCCTTGGGCAGGTAGTCGAGAATCAGCAGATAACGGACCTGCCGCTGAACGGGCGGAATCCCTATGCGCTTGCAGTTTTGACGCCTGGCGTGACGGCAGGTGGTGGGTTCGGAATCGGCCTGATTGGCGGCCGCGGAGCCGTCATCGCGGCTGGCGCCAACAACTTCCAGGCTAGCGGCGGTATCACGGGCGGCAATGAAATTCTGCTCGACGGCATCCCGGTGACGGTATGCTGCCAAGGCCAGCCCGCACTCGTTCCGTCGATCGATGTGGTGCAAGAATTCAGGGTCCAGACCAATGTGCCGCCGGCGGAGTTCGGGCGGACCAGCGGCGGCATTTTGAATATCGTCACTAAGAACGGTGGAAACTCACTCCACGGGACGGGGTACGAGTTCCTGCAAAACGAGAAGCTGAACGCCAACAGCTTTTTCTCGAATGCAGCGGGCATTCCTCCGCTCCCGGGCCGGAGCGATCTGCGGCCCCCGTTGCGATACAACCAGTTCGGTTTCTCAATTGGTGGTCCGGTCGTGATTCCGAAGGTTTATAACGGCCGCAACAAGACCTTTTTCTTCGGCGGATATGAGCGCGTGTATCTGCGCCGCAGCCAATTCAGCGAGTTCAGCGTGCCCACCATGGACATGCGCGGTGGCAACTTCTCAGCCTCGCCTTCCGCAGTCTACGATCCTTCGAGCACAGCGGCCGACCCGAATAACCCGGGCCAGTATATCAGGACCGCGTTCGCGAACAACATGATTCCCGTGAGCCGTTTCAACGCTTCCGCGGTGGACATCCTCAAGCTCTATCCGCAGCCGACCACCTCCGGTATCGTGAACAACTTCAGTTCGGCGGCCTCTCAGCACGACGACGACCGCCAAGGCACTGTCCGTCTCGACCACTATTTCAGCGACCGATTCCGGTCGTTCGCGCGCTTCAGCCTCGACGACAATGACCATTCCCAGCCGAATTTCTGGAATTCGATCGCCACGCCGGCTGACTACGTGCAGTCTTTGACCGCCAAGACCTTCGTATGGGATAACATCGTGACCCTGTCCCCGAGCTTGATCGCCGACCTGCGCTACGGTTTTGCCTGGCAGACCAACTACCGCCAGCCGTTCCTTGCGGGCGTCAATCTTGCCAATTATGGCTTCGCCTCGTCTTACATCAGCCAGCTTCAGGCCAACTACTTACCCGACCAGTATGTCGACGGCTTCAACGGTCCAGACGAAAACGCCAACCAGGCTTGGTCGCACTATACACACACGGCCTCGGCCACGATTTCGTGGATTCATAACAAGCACGTCGTGAAGGCCGGTTGGGATGGCCGCCTGTTCCGCAACAACGATCACTCCGTGAACATTCCGTCAGGCGAGTTTTCCTATACCCCAACCTTCACCAACGGGCCGAACCCGTTCGCGGCTGTCGCCGATGGCGCAGATTCCTATCTCTCGTTTGCCTCGTACCTGCTGGGGCTGCCCAGCAGCGGCGACATGTACTACACGGATGCTTCTTCCATTCAGGCTTACTACAACGGCCTCTACGTCCAGGACGATTTCAAAGTTACGCCAAAGTTAACCTTGAATCTTGGTTTCCGCTGGGACATCGAGACCGGACCGACCGAGCGTTACCACCGGATCTCCTATCTCGATCCGACTGTTACCAATCCGTTGGCCGCCGTCACGGGCCTCAAGCTTCAGGGGGCGGTGGAATTCGGCTGCGTGAATGGCAACCCCTGCCAACGCTGGCAGACCTCTGGCAAGAACCCTGGTCCACGCGTCGGCTTCGCCTACCAACTGAACTCCAAAACCGTTCTGCGCGGCGGTTACGGCATCTACTACGAGCCGACTCTCCAGCGCGTTTTTGGAAGTTCCGAACCCGGTTTTCTTATCGAGAATGCCTATGTCGCCACTCTCGATGGCGTCACTCCGGCGGCGAACCTTTCCAATCCATTCCCATTTGGTCTCAACCACCTTCAGGGCAGCTCCCAGGGCACTCTGACGGGCGTTGGCGGCGACGTCGACGGCATTTACTACAACACGCCGATGCCGGCCCTGCAACAGTGGAATTTTAACATTCAACGCCAGCTTCCGTCCAACATCCTCGTAAGCGCCGCATACACCGGCAATCACGGCACTCGCCTGCCAATCGATCTAAACATGGACACCCTCAACCCGGTGAATTTTGGCCCGGTTGGCAGTCAGAGCCAGGTCGGCTTCCTGTTGGCGCAAGTGCCAAATCCGTTCTATGGTGCCATCACGAATGGCGCGCTTTCCACACCCACGGTTGAGCGGCAGCAACTCTTGTACGCGTATCCGGAATACACTTCCTTCCAGGGCGACTACCTTCCTTGGGGACAGAATATCTACCACGCATTGCAAATAAGTGCGCAGAAGCCGTTCAGTCACGGCTTCTCCTTCCAGCTTGCTTACACATTCTCCAAAAACCTGGGTGACGTAAACAACCTGACCACGAGCTTCCTCGATACTGGCAACCCCGCTTATCAAGACGCTTACAACCTTAGGCTGGAGCGATCGGTGCTTGCCTCGGATCTGACCCAGGTGTTCGTGGGCAATGCCCTCTGGCAAGTCCCATTCGGGCGGGGCAAACGCTTCGGCTCAAGTATCTCCGGGCCGCTGAACGCAATCCTGGGCGGCTGGCAGCTCAACGGAATCGTCACGCTGGAATCGGGCCTGCCGCTCGCGCTCACGGTCGCTGGCGCCGAACCCTTCGCCGGCACGCGGCCGAACATTGTTTCGGGCGCATCTATGACTACCTCCGGCTCAATCGAAGACCGGCTCGGCGGATCTCACTCTTCTCAGGGCTATCTGAACCCGGCTGCCTTTACGGTTCCACAGTCCTTCCAGTACGGCGACACCTCGCGAATCATGAGTAATCTGCGCGGGCCTGGGACGCACAATTCCGATCTCTCGCTGTTCAAGGACTTCAAATTGCGCGAGCACCTCAACGCGCAGATCCGCGGCGAAGCCTTCAACGCGTTCAACAATGTGAAGTTCGGCAATCCCGGAACGACAGTTGGCTCGTCGACGTTTGGTGTGATTACCGGCCAGGCCAATTCACCCCGCCGAATCCAACTCGCTATGAAGATAATCTTCTAGCCCAGCGGATTATTGACATCGTCGTTTGAGTACAAGCCGCCGCCCCGGTCCTAAAAGCCGGGGCGACGGCGCATTAGGATAAACGGTAGGCACCTTATGAACCGGCGGAACTTCTTGCGCAATTGCGGCACTGGCCTGCTTGCCGCCTCTGACCTGCTGGCAAAAGCAAGCGAACTCGAGTGTGACGTGGCCGTGATCGGAGGGGGCACCGGCGGCTTTGCAGCGGCGCTGGGCGCGCTCCGCAACGGCATGCGTGTCATCCTGACAGAGGAGACCGACTGGCTGGGCGGCCAGTTGACCGCGCAGGCTGTTCCTCCGGACGAGAATCCGTGGATCGAGGAATTCGGCTGCACCCGGAGTTACCGACAGTATCGCGACTCCGTGCGTGAGTACTATCGGCGGAACTACCCGTTGACCGACAGCGCGCGATCGCGCGTGGATCTCAATCCGGGCAACGGGTCGGTTTCGCGCTTGACGCACGAGTTCCGCGTCTCGGTGGCTGTGTTGGAATCGACGCTGGCGCCTTGGGTTAGCAGTGGCCAGCTGGTGGTACTTAGCGGACACGCGCCCGAAAGCGCAACACGGCAGGGGGACCGTGTCACCAGCGTCGCCGTGCGTGACTCGCGCAGCGGCCGGACGAAGACGCTCACCGCGGCCTATTTCCTCGACGCCACGGAATTAGGCGAGCTGCTGCCGCTCACCGGGACTGAGTTTGTCACCGGTGCCGAGTCGCGCCATGAGACCGGCGAACTACACGCCGCGACAGAAGCACAACCGGCCAACAGCCAATCGTTTACCTATTGCTTCGCGATGGACTATCTGGAGGGGGAAGACCACGTCACCGAGCGCCCGGACGACTACGCTTTTTGGCGCGACTATGTGCCCCGGCTCGCGCCGGCGTGGCCGGGAAAGCTCCTGAGCTGGACCTATTGCGAACCCCAGTCGCTGCAACCGGTGAGAGGCTATATCGAACCCAACCCGGGACCTATCAAGGAATTTGACGATCTTGAACTGTGGACCTATCGGCGGATCGCCGACCGGGGCAATTTCATCGCGGGTGCGTACCGCAGCGACATCACGCTGGTCAATTGGCCGCAGAACGATTTCTGGCTCGGCGATCTGGTGACGGCCACCCCCGAGAAGAAAAAGGAATTGTTGCGCAGCGCGAAGCAATTGAGCCTCTCGCTGCTGTACTGGATGCAGACCGAAGCGCCACGCAAAAATGGTAAGCAGGGCTGGAAGGGTCTGCGGTTGCGCCGGGACGTGACAGGCACCGAGGATGGCTTGGGCCGGCAGCCCTACATCCGCGAGTCTCGCCGCATTCTCGCGGAGTTCACGGTGCTTGAAAAGCATGTCGGAACAGAGATGCGGATGAAGATGAGCGGCAAACCGCATGATGAGGTCGTCGCGGAACGATTCCCGGATAGCGTGGGCGTCGGCGCCTACCGGATCGACCTCCATCCGTCAGCCGGCGGGACCAACTATATCGACATCAGCTCCCTGCCGTATCAGATCCCCCTCGGTGCGTTGATCCCACGGCGTGTCGAGAACCTGCTGCCAGCCTGCAAGAACCTTGGCGTGACGCACATCACAAACGGCTGCTATCGATTGCACCCTGTGGAATGGTCTATCGGCGAGGCCGCCGGAATATTGGCCGGGCGTGCTGTTCAATTGCGCCGGCCGCCTCGCGCGATTCGGAACGACGGGAAGCTGCTCGCGGATTTCCAACAGCTTCTGGTGAGCCAGGGCTTCGAGCTGGAGTGGCCGCAGATCCGGCCGCTCTGATGCGCGAACGCAGATCCGGTTCCAGGTGAAACGATGAAACGGCTTCTTTGTCTGCTCTTTCTCTGCGGCGCCTGCTGGGCGCGGAACGGCGATGATCTTTTGCCCGTGCGCGCTCTGCACATGTGGGCTCCGAAACCCGCCGACACCCCGTTGCTTGTGCGCTTCATTCGCGAAGCCTTCCCGAAGGAGGGCATCAACACGCTGGTGTTGGAGTTCGACTATCACTACCAGTTTCGGAGCCATCCCGAGGTAACTGATCCGGACGCGCTCTCCAAGGAAGACGTCAAACAGATCGTCTCGGCGTGCCGTGACGCCAGGGTGCATCTGATTCCGTTGCTGGGACTGCTCGGCCATCAGTCGCGTGGTAACGTGACCTTTGGACTGCTCCGCTCGCATCCGGAATTTGACGAGACGCCGGGTAAGTTTCCCGCCAACGAAGGAATCTACTGCCGCAGCTATTGTCCATTGCACCCGCAGATACACGCGCTGGTTTTCGATCTGATCGATGAACTGATGGAAGTGGCAGAAGCGGACGCGTTCCACGCCGGCCTGGACGAGGTCTTTCTGCTAGGTGAGGAGGAGTGTCCGCGATGCCGTGGCAAGCTGACCGCCCAACTGTTCGCCGACGAGGTGTGGCGGCTGCGCAATCACCTGGCCGAGCGCGGACGAAAGCTCTGGATTTGGGGCGACCGGCTGATCGATGGAACCACGTCGGGCGTTGATAAATGGGAGGGCAGTGTGAACCAGACCTGGCCGGCCGTCGACCGCGTCCCCCGCGACATCGTCATCTGCGATTGGCATTACGAGAAGGCCGAGCCGACGGCGGCGTATTTCGCCGTGCATGGACTGGCGGTGGTCACGTGCCCGTGGAAGACGCCCGGCGTGGGCCGCGCCGAAGTGAAACTGGTGCGCGCCATGCGGGCGCCGGCGAACAGCGAACTGGCCGGGCGCATGTTGGGAATCCTGCAGACGTCCTGGCAGGATCCCTCGGATCTCATTCACATGTATTTCGGTGAAATGCCGGCCACCGGGCGCTCTGGCGAAAACCTGCACAGCTTCCGGGAAGTCTTCGACGAGATCCGCAACGGTAAGTAGCGCGCCAGGGGGCGCTAATTCAGATACTCCAGTTGTTCGATGGCGCTGGCGGCCGCCCCCAGCACGCCGCCATGATAGCCCGTCCGCGAAGGAGCCACCAGCAGCCTGCGAAGAGCCCAGGTCGGCACGAGTTGCTTCAGGCGCTCAGTGAGCGTCGCGAACAGAATGGGATTATCCTGAGCAACCCCGCCCGAAACGAAAATGGCCTCCGGGTCGAGCAATTGGATGATTGACGCGCATCCTTGCGCAAGGTATCCAGCCAGCGTGTGGATGGCCTGGACCGCTCCGGCCTCTCCGGCGTTGGCGGCCTCAATCACATCACGGGCGCAGGTGTGCGCGCCGGCGTAACGCGTCAGTGCTTCGGCATTGGTGTAGACCTCCAGGCAACCGCGATTGCCGCAGTTGCAGGCGACACCTTCGGGCACTAATGTCATATGGCCAATCGCGTTGGCGAAGTAATGCGCTCCGCGATTCAACCGTCCACCGATATAGCATCCGCCGCCGACGCCCGTGCCCAGGGTGATGCAAACGAAGTCCTGCAAGTCGCGCGCGCCGCCGAAGCATTTCTCGGCCAGAGCCAACGCGTTCGCATCGTTCTCGACGCCGATCGGAAGCTTCAACGCTGCGGCTAACTCGCGCCGGATCTCGGTCCCCATCCAACCTGGCAGGTTCTCGGTTGCGTACGCCACTGTACCGGTCTGTGTGTCCACCCAGCCGGCCGTGGCGATGCCCACCGCCCGAACGCTGTGACCGAGCCTTTGAGCACGTTCGATGGCTCCAAATGCCGAGCGTTTGAGATGTTCCAGCAAAATGCCGCGTCCGCCGCCAGCGGGGGTCGGCGTTGTGTCCTGAAACAGCAACACGCCGTTCTGCGACACCAGACCGAACTTGGTGTTCGTGCCGCCCATGTCGATGCCGACGAACATGGAGTTGCCATGGACTTCCGCCCAAGTCTTTTCGATCGCCTTCACAAAACTGCGAGTAATGTCGCGTGGCCGCGAAATGGCGGTGCCAACGACGACGGCGATGGCGCCAGCCTGCACCGCCGCGCGCGCCTGCGCCGGATTGTGAATGCGCCCTTCGGCGATCACCGGCACTTGGACGGTGCGCACCAGGTCGGCGATAAACTGCTGGTCGAAGGCGCGAACGTCCGCTGTTTCCTTCGTGTATCCACGCAAAGTGGAGAGAACGAAGTCGGCGCCCGCTTGGGCCGCGGCGACCGCTTCTTCAACGGTGGCGATATCGGCGCACACGGGAACCCGCAATTCTTCGCGGACGCGCTTCAAGCGATCCAGGGCGCCGGTGCCCTGTCCACGGACCGTGCAGTCCAGGGCGATCATATCTGCTCCGGCCTCTACGAGCGCTGCGGCATCCTCGAAGGAGGGCGTAATCAAAATCGATCCGTCTGGCTGAACGGCCTTCCGGATTCCCAAAATCGGCAGTTTCACCGCGGCTCGTACGGCTTTCGTATCGGCCACGCCTTCTGCGCGAATGGCGGCGGCGCCACCCAATTCCGCCGCCCTGGCAAATCTAGCGATAATGGCGGAGTCCCGCATCGGATCGTTTGCGCTGGCCTGGCAGGAGACGATCAGCCTTCCCCGGAGCTTCAGGTCAATTGGTATTGGCATTTTGTCTAAGATCCCGATCTTGTCGCTACAGCGCATAACACAATGGCGCCCAGCAGTACCCAGATACCCACGTGCATCCTGCGGCGGGCGGCGCGGTTCGCGTTGCGCCATTCGCCCAGTAGTACCCCCATGAGATTGGCGACCAGCAATCCAACCGCGAGACTCAGCGGCCACCCGACCGAGGGGCCGAGGCTGCCGAGTCTCGGCGTCGCCGCTCCATACAGGAAAATGCTCCCGCCCCACAGCAGGCCCATGCCCACGGCCCGCAGCCAGGAAGCGCCCGTGTGTGGCGCAGCCAGCAAGGCGCCAGTGGAATTTCGCTTCATCAGGTAGAGGCAATAAATGGAGTTTGGAATCGCGCCCGCACCCAGCATCAGCAGCCAGATCACATTGGGCGCCACTGACTGGGAATAGCCCTGGCGCAACGCGGTATGCGAAATCGGAAGGGCCAACGTGTATCCGATGTTGAAAACGGCCGACATCACACCAGCCGTGACGGCGAAGGCGTAACCGGTTAGCGCCCTCGCGGACGCCTTTCCGGCAGCGCCGCCATCGCGCAGGCGCCCGGCTGAGCCACATAGCCACACGCCGACCAGAAACGCACCTACGCCGGCGATAAGCGCGGTGAGTCCGGCCGGCGAGACCGCCGGGTGTGTCATCAGCAACGGAATCAACGAACCGAGTCCAGAGCTTAAGCCCAAAACCACGCTGTTTGCAACCGAGACGCCCAGGGAGTCGACGCTTCGGCCGAAACAGATCGCGCCGAAGCCCCACAGGAAGCCGAACAAACAGGCCGCATACACGGCCGCCCGCGGCGCGGCAGCGAGTACTCCGGCAAAGCCCGGCACGGTCGTCCAAACCATCGTCCAAGGCATCGCCACGCACGCAGTGAGAATGAACACCAGCCAGATGTTTTCCCACTTCCAGCGCGATTCGAGTTTCATGGGCGCGGTAAACACGCCGTTGCACAGGCCCGAAATTACAGCCAGCAGCAGGCCAATGGGTATCATGAATTACGCGTGCGTCGCGCTCGTGAACAACACTTGACAGTATACGCTTCGGGTGCTACAAATGTCTATACATTTGGTCGGACATTCATAAGGAGGTTGCGTGCCTCAACAACGGGTCGAAGTGGCCGCACTGGAATCGATCCCTATCGACAAGGACTCGTCCATTCCGGCGTACCTGCAAATCGCGGAGGGCCTGAAGGCCGTCCTGCGCGGTGGCGCATTCCCAGCCGGCTATCCTTTGCCGCCCGAACGAGTCATGTGCGAAATGTATGGCGTCAGCCGGATGACCCTGCGCCAGGCGACCAGCATCCTCGACCGCGAAGGTTTGGTCGTCTGCCAGCGCGGCCGTGGAACGTTTGTCGCCCATCCACGCTTGCGTAAACAGCAGCAGGAGTTGCGCAGTTTCACCGAAGAGATCCGCGCGCGCGGTGGCCGGGCCGAATCGCGCATTATCTCGTTCAATATCGTGACGCCAACGCGCGAGGCCGCGGAGTTCTTCGGTCTGTCGTCGGACGCTAAGATCTACGAAGTATGCCGGCTTCGGCTCAACGACGGGGCTCCACTGGCGGTGGAACGCGTGAGACTCCCCCATCGCCTGTGCCCGAATCTCGAGCGATTCGACCTGGAGAAGAACTCGCTCTACCGCATCCTGGAGGAATCTTATCGCCTCACCATGGCGACCTGCCTGGAGGAGATCTCGGCGGAAATACCCTCGGCTGCCGACCGCAAGCTGCTCGATATGCCCAAGGGCGGAGCCGTCCTGATTGTCAATCGTCAGACTTTTACGGATATCGGGCAGGCACTGGAGCAGGCGCGGGCGGTGTATCGCGGAGACTCATACAGCGCCATCGTCCATTCGGTCCGCCCCCGAAAGGCGTAGCGCCTTGCGTCGCCTGCCGGAAGACCCACAAGCGATACCGCCGCGCAAGGATTCTGCGTGCCGTATCCGCTGCCGCAGCATATTCGCATGGCTTGCTCTCATCTTCTGCGCCGGCCTGCTGCTCGCCGGGGAGACCGCGAGCCGGTTACCGCCGGTCCGCTTGGACGGCCACTATTTCACCCGCAACGGAAAGCGCTTCATCCCGGTTGGCGCGCACTGGGTTCCGGCCCGCGCGGGTCTGCATTGGCCGCTCGCCTGGGACGCGGGGGCGATCGAAGCCGATTTTCGGCAAATGCGGGACCTCGGCTTCAATACGGTGCGCCTGGATCTGTTCTGGGCCTGGTTCGAACCGCGTCCGGGTGACTACAACCCGGAGGCCTTCCGTCAACTGGATTTCCTGATCTCGCTCGCCCATCGCTATGGCCTGTACCTGCACCCGTCATTGTTCATTGGCGGTGAAGTTGGCGAAGCTTGGTGGGATGTGCCGTGGCGGCACGGGCGCAACCCGCAGTCCGATCCGGAAATGCTGCGTCTGGAAACGAATCACGCGGCCGAACTGGCGCGACGATACAAAGCTGAGCCGGCGATTCTCGCTTGGGATCTCACCGACGAACCGCCGTTTTGGATTGCCCCATCCGCAACCGATGCGGCCGCTATCAACTGGACGCGTTTAATCGCCGGAGCACTGCGCCGTTACGACCCGGACCGGCCGCTGGTGGTGGGCACCAGCATGGAGGACGTCGGGCACGGGCCCTTCCGCCCGGACAACCTCCGAGAAGAAGTGGATTTCTTCAGCGTGCATCCCTACACGATCTACGCGCAGCAGCTTTTTCCGGATCCGATGCTGTCGGTGCGGCCGTCCTGGGGCGCCGCATTTGAGGCGCTCCTCTCCCGTGGCGCCGGCCGGCCCGTAATGGTCCAGGAGCTGGGTAGTTCTTCAGCACAGTATGGTCTGGAACGGGCTGCGGCCTATGACCGGGTGAGCCTCTATTCCGCGTTGGGCGCCGGCGCGAACGGCTTTCTGCTCTGGTGTTATACCGATACCGCTCCCGAAAACTACCACGTCGTGCCGTATTTACGTTCGCCGCACGAAACGCAGTTTGGGTTGACCACCTGGGATCACCAGGAGCGGCCGCGCGCCCGGGAGTTTCGCCGGTTTGCGTCGATTGTGGGTGCGCTGGATCTCGACGCAGTCGAACCCGCGCCGGCGGAAGCGGCTATCGTCGTCCCGGAAGAGTGGTCCCGGCCTGTCGGCGACTTCACGCACGCTGGACTGGAAGGTCCGGAGATTCTGCCGTATGTGTCCACGACGGAGGGCAGCCCCGTTGCGGGGGTGCCGCTGGGAGCGGGCGCCGACAATGCCTGGATCACCGGCTCCTGGCTGTCGGCTTTTATCCTGGCCCAGCGCGCCGGCCTCAACCCGGATTTCCCGCGAGAGTACGAGGACTGGGATCAGCGGCCGTTCGTGCTCCTCCCGGCGCCGCTGACGGCCACTTCCGCTTCGCGCGTCCACGTCCACACCGACTTCTGGCAGAAGGCCTTGCGTTACGTGGAAGGTGGTGGGTCGCTCTACGCTTCCGTTTGTGGGGACGCCGCCATTCCGGGCATGGAGTGGCTATTTGGAGCCCGTCTGGAAGATCACCTGCCGGTAGCTGACGTTACCATGAGAGTAGTGAGTCCCTTGGGTAATCTGCGGCCCGGGGACACGTTCCATTTCAGCGCCAACCCTACCGATCCACGTCACTGGGCGGCACTGCTCACGGTGGCCGGCGGTACCGTAGTCGCGCTCGATGGCGAGGGCCATCCCGCACTGGTCTCTCATACCGTCGGCAAGGGCCGGACGCTCTTGAGTGCCTATCCGCTCGAAACCTATCTCTCGTCAGTACCGTCGGTTTTCGATAAGCCCGAGGAAACCTATCGCATTTATCGGGCATTCCGTGAGTGGAGCGGCACAACCGTGCGCTTCGAGGCTGATAACTCGGCGGTTCAGGTCTCGGAGCTTCGAGGCGGGAAACGAGGCTATTTGGTGCTGGTGAACCACTCCGCGCAGCCGGTCTCTACGCGAGTCAAGTGTTCCTTCCCGCTCAGCGCGCTGCGGCGTATCGAACCGGGGCAATTCGTGCCCTTCCCTATCGAGCAAAACACCTGGCGCGTGGATCTCGAGGCCTTTGGGGGCGCGATTCTGGAATGGACCCGCCCCTCAGCCCCCTGACGCGCCTTTCGCCGGCCCGGAATCAGCCCGCCGTGGGCAAGTCCCACGGCCGCAGAAGCTGCGTCACGATGCGCTCCGCCATCCACCGCTCGTCGCCCGCCTCGCACAGCAGGAGCATGCTGAGATTCCGGTCTGGATCGACTTCCACCTTGAGCCGCCCGTTGCTGCTCGCGGGCGTGAACTGCTCAAACGTGCGCCAGCGGCCCATTTCCACGGCGCCGGCAATCACGCGCGGATTCCGCCAGCGCGCCACATTCGGAACTTCAACGACGCCGCTGCCCATGGGAAGCAGAATCAGCCGGTTGCTCGCCCCGAGGTGCCGCCGGTCTGCCGCCATCGCGACCAGATACGCCGTGGAATTGAGCAGCATTTCTTCGCCCAGCAGCATGTCTCCCATTCCCTCGATCACCGGAACCGCGCCCTGCGCATCCACGGCGATCAGAGCCGGACGATGCGCCGGCACCGTCAGCGAAACCGTGCGCCCGCGCACCGGAATCCGTAGCTTCTCCATCATCTGATCTCCGTAATTGACCGCCACATGAATCGTCTCGCCGTCCAGGGTCGCCCGGCGGTACAAATGAACCGTCGCCTCGGATGGTTGTAACTCTTCGCGCGCTATGCCCAGATGATTCAGCAGCGCAGAGTAAAAGGCCCTTCCATCCGGGTTCGAGGCCGGCGCGTGCAGTTCGAAAGGATCGGTCGTGAAGATAACTCGCCCCTTGCCCAGGCGATGCTCCACCACGACGGCGATTTGGTCCCGGGTAGCAGCCAGAACGGTGGCGTGCGTGGCCTGGACGCGCATGCACGGAGCACCTGAGTAAACCGGCCATTGGGCCACGCCAGTCGGTTCGACGCGCGTCAGCCGCGTCTCAAACGCGATGCCTGGGTACAACTCCTGCTCGAACTTTACTCCACACATACGCTCCAGGCGATCGGTCCGCGTGCGCCTGTGTAGTGAGTCGTAACTCACCTCTCCCGATAGATACAGCTGCCCGCCTTCTCGGACAAAACGTTCCAGGCGCTCGAGCGTAGCATCCGACGGCGCGAACGCCAGTGGATAGAAAATCGTGCCAACCTTCGGCGGCAGCTTTTCCAGGACTGTATCTTCCAGCGTCTGAAACGCCACTCGCATGTCGATCAGCAACTGGATCGAATTCATCAGGCCGTTGTAGAAAGTATCGCCCTGCCCGCCCTTGCGAATCTCCTCCGGTATCAGAAACACCGTGCTCGCTGCTTCGTACTTCGGCCGGAAGTAGTGGAATAGGAAGCCTGCATTGCGGTAACAGGCGCGCACATCGCGCGCTACGCTGTCACACGGGTAATTGATGCCCCATTCGAAAGGCAGATCCGCCGGGTATTTCCAGGACCAGTTCTGTACCTTTGTGCCACCCTGCCCAAACGCGGTATGTGTCAGTTCGAGGAAGTAGTCTTGCTCGTAGCTCTCGCTGCGCGCCTGTATGTAGCTGGTTGCTGCCTGCCAGCCCGGGTGCGTCTTGACGCCGAACTCCCCGACGTGCGCGCCCTTCCCTTTCAGGCTTTGATCGAGGAACTTAAGCACCGCGGGGAAGCGGCGGCGGTCGATCCCGGCGTCGTCAAAATAGCCAAAGTTCGCGAAGTCCAGGTTGCCGCTGCCGGCCCGCAGATCGATTCCACTTTGCGAAGATTGGTAGAACTCCGCCGTAATCGGGTGTAAGTGGTCGACCTGGCGAATTGCCTGGCTCAGGCTTCCTAGCCATCGCGCCACCAGGCTGGTGCGGAATTCGTAGTCATCCAGAGAACGTAAGTCGCGCAGATCCTCCACGCCACGAACGATCCGCAGCGCATCCAACGGCGCTTCCGGTGGCGTAATGTACCAGGCGCGCTTCAACCCTTCTTCCGAACCGTACTTCTCGCGAAGATAGTTGCGGTAGAGAAGTTGTAGATCCGAAAGGTTCGGATCGTGCAATTCCAAGTCGCCGTTCAGGTAATAAATCAGGCCCGGCGCTTCGCGATAACGCTCCGCGAATTTGCGGCAAAACGCCTTTTGCTCTTCTAGGTCGGCATCCGAGACCGCAGTGTTGCTGAAAATTAACATCCCGGGCATGAAGATGCCGCCGGCACGCTGCACGCTCAACAGCATGGCGTCGATCCAGCGCCACCATTCGCGCGGCGGATTCTGTTGTGGGCCGCGCAGGCCCATCAGATTCTCGTAGATGTCGATGCTAGCATCGCGGCAACCGTAAGCATCCGCCTGCCAGGTATTCGGGTTCTCGTTCCGATTCAGGAACATGTACACGTAATCGTCAGTGCCCTGAAGGAACATCGGACGCCCATGCAGTTGCATGTAGTTTTCGCGGAACTTGATGGGGGCGCCCGACTTTAGTGTTTCTTCCTTCCAGACGGCGAAGCCGCTTTCCAGCCGGTCGATGACGGCGCCGTCGCACGCCAGGTCCGCTTCGACGCGGTAATGCGGCTCGCCGAAGCGTTCCGGACTCCACTGCTCTTGCACTGTGGCCGTCTGGCCCGCCTCCAGCCTGATCTTATGAACGCCGCGATGCACTCGCTCGCCGCCTTGATCCGGGACCACTCTGACTGCCACTTCGAGTGTTTGGGCGGTTCGTCCGTAGTTGCTGATCTTGACCTGGACCCGCGCCGGTTCGCCATCCCGGTAGCACGCCAGGCTACTCTCCAGTTCGTGCAGGTAGCACTTCCTTGCCAATGCGCGCCCGATCGATCGAATCGTCTCGTCCAACTCGCCGGAAGCGAAGAGGTCGGCGTTGTCGACGCCGAAGAACGCCCATGATCCCGATGCGAAACTGCCACCATAGTTGTGCATCAGCGCGGCCGCTGCGCCACGCAGGCGTCCGTAACGGTCGTAGGCATTCAACATTGGGATCCAACGGGAATCGTTGATGCCGAGAACGCCTGCTGCGGCGTAGCCGGTGAAATTGCCGGACAACCTTGGGGCCTTGCCTGCAATTGGTTGCAGCGGTGCGGCCTCGAGATAGGCGACACGCTTCAGACGGTAGTCGGCATCGAACATCCCGATCTGGTCCGGCTCCGTCATCAGCTGGTCTTGCGGGAAGCCCTTTGCCGTGTTGATGCGAGGCTCTTTGGTGCGTTCCTCGAGGCGCACATCGGTCACCCACAGCGTCCCGGTGGAGTTCGTGAGTCCAAAGCGGATGCGGAGCGTGACTGTCTCTGGGGACAGGACGATAATCTGGCGCACATCCTCCCAATCTGCGCTACCCGTGACTGTCTTGAGCTGGTCTGGCATGGCGTACACCAGCTCACCGCTGGAATCGAGTTGCTGCACACTGACGTGACCCCAGCCGCCTTGCGTGGCATCGACGTCTTGCGCGCGCACCCGCGCCTCGAAGTAGAACCGTTTCGCGTTGCCTTTCGCGGGCAGTTTATAGCTCCAGTCGGCGCTGCGGCCCCAGATCCCGGGCGGGACCGTAACTCGAGCCGCTGTCAGTTCGCTGTCGACGGTGCAAGCCTTGAGGTCGGACGCATGCCAACCCGAACTGGCCAGCTTTTCCGCGGGATCCTGGAAATTCCCGCCCGCGATGATGTTGTCGCGGCGGTCGCGCCAGACGTGCTCGTCGTCAAACACCCAACCGTCTCGGTCTTGCACGACCGGCGAGAGAAACGCGTAGCCGCCCGTGGTGAGCAGATCCCCCCCCGCCGACAAGAATGATCGCACAGCGGGAGATGCTTTCAATGGGAAGGTTTCACCATACGGCAGTACGAGCAGATCGTAATCGCGGCGACAGAAGCGCCGCCCATCCGCCAGCGTATCGGCGTCAATAATCGACACATCGTAGCTGCCGCTCACGAGCGCCGCCACACGCGCCGGATCGGAAGCCGTCCCGCGCACGGGGAGCTTGTCTCGCAGTATAGCCGCCCGTGCCCGCCGCTGGCCCGACTGCTCAATCATCGCGGCATGCGCCCATTGCGCCGCCACTTCCGGTTCCACCGTGCCCGCCAGTTCCGCCGCCGTGTCGCCTTCTACAAAGGTCAGGTCGTCGAACCAGGCCCGTCCCGCGGCGCGATATAGGCCCACCGCGACTTCAATCCACGTCGTGCCTTCACGACACTCGAACGTCTGTTGAAAACGGGTCCAATCC
>Ga0182014_10002335_pt1 | contig 23978 bp, 23 predicted proteins | sample 612S2DmetaG_FD_120489 | JGI IMG/M metagenome (GOLD analysis project Ga0182014, IMG submission 120489) | Permafrost microbial communities from Stordalen Mire, Sweden - 612S2D metaG | ecosystem: Environmental > Terrestrial > Soil > Wetlands > Permafrost | place: Sweden: Stordalen | collected...
GCCGGCCAGACAGGCGCTCCGTGCAGCCAACGTAGAACTTCTTCGAGCTCTGGCTTTGGAGGACGTAAACGTGGGCCATTGAGGTGGTTTGATGAACCGAATCGAGATCGAACCGCTGGCCTTCCCGGCATGCCGGGACGCTCTCTTGTTCGAGCCTGAGCCATCGGAGGTTTGGTGGAGCTGAGCGGGATCGAACCGCTGGCCTCCTCGTTGCGAACGAGGCGCTCTCCCAGCTGAGCTACAGCCCCACGACTTCACTATCTTATCAGTGAGCGGAGGATGAGGGAAGTGGCAGCAGGCCTGAATCGTGCCTGTCGGGACCAGCATCAAACCGCAAAGACCGGTAGCAGACTTGGCCCCCGAGCTGGAGAAGAGCGCGACTTAAGCGATCTGTCTAACTGCTCTTACGGCTTGCCGGATGATCGACTCAAGGAACCTCATGCCCCATACATTTGCAAAGACGATGTTTTCTGAGGCGGCAAAGCGGTTGCAAGAGAGATTTGGCTCCCGGGCGACTTACGAACGGATGGCCAACTCCGGCGCAGGGGAGCAGGAGCTCGGCCTGAACGAGGCCGAGTTCATTGCTGAGCGGGACAGCTTTTATCTGGCTTCGGTGACGCAGGACGGGTGGCCGTATTTGCAGCATCGCGGGGGACCGGCCGGATTTCTGCGAGTGCTGGATGAGAAGACACTGGCTTTTGCGGATTACGGGGGAAACAAACAATACATCACGGCCGGCAACCTTACCGAAAATGATCGCGTTGCGCTGTTCTTGATGGACTATCCCAACCGGACGCGATTGAAGATCATAGGCCATGCTCGATGGATCGAGCCAGGAACTGATCCTGAGCTTGAGGCCAGGCTTGGGAGTCTGCCGCCGCGCACGCGCGTCGAACGCGTGATCGTTGTGAAGGTGACAGGATTTGACTGGAACTGCAACCAGCACATCACGCCGCGGTACACGCGCGAGGAGATGAGGAAGATGGGCGTGGAAGCGTGAAGCCCGAGGTTGCCTCCGAAGAAAGATGCAACCGCAGGTTTAGCGAGACACGTCAACCGAAAGCGGCGCCCAAACTCCGCGGCTTGCTGCATCAGTTCGCAGCCGTCACAGCTGGTTCATGTTCTGCAGGAACTCGGCGTTGTTGCGGACCTTTTCAAGGCGCGTGATCAGCAACTCCATGGCCTCGACGGGCGACAGCGGGTTCAGCACGCGGCGCAGAACAAAGATGCGCTGCAGATCTTCCTTGGGAATGAGCAGCTCTTCCTTGCGGGTTCCGGAGCGCTGGATGTCGATGGCCGGGAAGACACGCTTGTCCACAAGCTTGCGGTCGAGGATGATTTCCATGTTGCCGGTGCCCTTGAACTCTTCGAAGATGACTTCGTCCATGCGCGAACCGGTGTCGACCAGGGCTGTAGAGATGATGGTGAGCGATCCGCCTTCTTCGATGTTGCGGGCCGCGCCGAAGAAGCGCTTGGGCCGCTGCAGGGCGTTCGAGTCGACGCCGCCCGAGAGCACTTTGCCCGAGGGGGGCACGATGGTGTTGTAGGCGCGGGCGAGTCGGGTGATGGAGTCGAGGAGAATGACCACGTCGCGCTTGTGTTCGACCAGGCGCTTGGCCTTCTCGATGACCATTTCGGCCACCTGCACGTGGCGCGCGGCCGGCTCATCGAACGTGGAACTGATGACCTCGCCCTTCACCGAGCGTTGCATGTCCGTAACTTCTTCGGGACGCTCGTCGATGAGGAGCACGATCAGCACCACTTCAGGATGGTTAGTGGAGACGGAGTTGGCGATCGACTGCAGGAGCATGGTTTTACCGGTGCGGGGCGGCGCGACGATCAGGCCGCGCTGGCCTTTGCCGACCGGAGTGAGCAGGTCCATGACCCGGCCGCTGATGCCCTCGCGCACGGTCTCCATCTTGATGCGTTCCTGGGGATAGAGCGGGGTCAGGTTGTCGAAGAGGATCTTGTTACGCGTCTCCTCGGGCGATTCGAAGTTGATGGCCTCGATCTTGACCAGCGCGAAATATTTTTCGCCTTCGTGCGGTGGACGGACATTGCCGCTGATCGAGTCGCCGGTCTTGAGATCGAACTTGCGGATCTGCGACGGCGAGACGTAGATGTCGTCGGGGCCGGGGAGATAGTTGTAGTCGGGCGAACGCAGGAAGCCGTAGCCGTCGGGTAGAATCTCAAGCACACCCTCGGCGAAGATGTGGCCTTCTTTTTCGCTCTGTGCCTGGAGGATCTTGAAGATCAGGTCCTGTTTGCGAAGGCCGCTGGTGCCTGGAATCTCCAGGGTGCGCGCAATGCGGCTCAGTTCGGTAATGTTCTTTTCTTTCAGTTCAGCGATGGTCATGTTCACCTGCGAGGCGGGATATGTGTGAAGGGATGCGGGAGGGGGAAGTGCTCCAGAGAGAAACCGGGCGGAAATACGAGAATACGGCCGGCGGAGACCGGGCTTACAGCATCATCCTAACTCATGAGGAGTATCGAAACGCCGGGGAAGCACAACCATTCCAGAAGGAAAGCTGCCTTGAATCCGTTCTTTTACTCAACTAAGCGATTTCAAGAAAAAACGCCGTCAGGCGGCACGGCGACGTTCAACCGGCTGGGCCGCGGGCGCCGCTTGAGGCCCCACGGTTCCAGGACTGGCGGTCTGAAAGCGGCACAGAACTTCATTGGTGGTGTCCTGCAGCCGTGTGTTCGGCTTGTGCAGCTTACGAGTTGCCTTGCTGGCCAGTTGACAGAGCTGGTAGCGATTGGACACATGAGAAAGTGCCCCAAAAACCAAATCGGAACGCATTGCAGTTATCTCCTTCTTTTTAGTACCTGCCCGGCAGGTAGAACTTGATGCCGCCGGTGCAGCACGGGGAGCCAATTCAAGCGAGGGCTACCCCAAAATTCAACTTTCATCCTTTAGACGCACAAATTACACGTCCAGTTCAAAATCTTGACGCACTTTCGTGCGTTATGAAACAGGGCTTTCTCCGTATGGGGGTTACAGATTGCAGTCCTGGGAATCCAAGCACCCGTCATTCCCATTTCCGGTGGCTTTCAAAACACACCGGAGACACCTGCGGAGAACCTCGGCTCAAAACAACCAGGAGCCTCGACTCATTAATATGATGCGGGAACTGGCTCATGGGCACACAGGAGCAAGAAAAACACAATCTGCCCTATATGGATGGCTCTCATGAATGTATACCCGGCCGCGGCTCCGGTCAACTGTTTTTTCAGGACTTTTTCAGCCCCCAAACGCCTCCTTTGCATCTTCCTGGATATACGACGTAAGCTTTTCTTTTTCAATACGATGCGATCGTAGCTCTGACGAAGGTCGAACCCCGGCAACGGCGTTATCCGGTCCCGCTGCCAGAGAGCCGGTTTGCCGCAAAAAAACGAACCAATCCGGTTACTTGCTGTTCCTGAAGGAGCGGACCGGGCGTCCGTCCGGGTCGCAAAGCAATGGTCTACCGTCTTCGTCCACTCCGGATGGCGGCCGCTGCCTGCTTTCGCTCTGTCTTTGGGGCATGAACAACCCTTCCAACCGAAAAACGCCCACCATCATCATGAAGACAAGCGGAATGGCAACGACAACCGACTGCCAACCCGAATTCAGAGTCGAATCGTGCACCAGCAAGCTCCCATAATCGCAAAAACGGAGATGAGGGTTCTCTTTTGTGATCAAGAAAGTTATCGGCAGGACATTAGAGATTTTTCAGGAACTAAGGTAATCAAGTCGGGGAGGGGTTGGAAACGGCACTTTTGAAGCAGAGTCCGCTCTCTTGAGAATCGTCTCGGGAATCGTTGGCTCCTACGGGACGCGACGGGACGATCGGATTGCAATCCCAGGGTTGCGCTACGCTTCACCCTGGGCTATTTTCGGCCCCTCCCTCCGGGATGACGTGCGGCCACCGACTGGAATCAGTGGCATAAAAAGCCTCCCTCGGCACCAAGAACTGCTCACGCGATTGCCCTGAGTCACGCTCTCGCGTTCGTGCCGCGAGGAAGGCGCCTGCCTTGGAGCAGTTTCGGAAATAGTGCAGACGCGAATTGTGTTGGCATCCCACCCTTTCCGCAAAAAAAGGCGGAAAAGGATGGGGCACGGAAGTCTATCGCAAGAGCGAGAATGCCTTCGTGCCGGCTGGTTTCGCGCGATGCTCCCAATTGCTCAGACGCGAATGACGCCAATCGCTACAGTCAAAACTGCCGGAACAGGTCGATAGCGGTCCCGGCAATCATGAGGAGAATCTATGCGTGGAATCAAGTCCATTGTGTTCGCTGTTGCAATAGCGGGAATGTTTGTTGCGGCAACCGCGCCCAAATCAGAAGCCCAGGTAACCGTCAACATCGGTGTCGCGCCCGATTGCCCCTACGGCTACTACGACTACGCTCCATATAACTGCGTTCCCGACGGCTACTACGGCGCAGAGTGGTTCACCGGCGGCGCCTTCATTGGCGTTGGTCCATGGTTCCATGGTTCCAAAGACTTCCATGGCAAGGTCGACAACACGTTCGACCCGCAGCACGGATATAGCGGCGCAACGCCAAAGGTTGGCGACAAGCCCGCCGCGCAGCGGAGAACTCCAGAGCAATTCAAGGGGAATGAAGACCGCGATGGACGCGGCCACACAGCGGGACAAAATCGCTAAGCGGTACTGTCCACAACCGCACCTGCTTCAGTGCAGGTTGCTCGGCCTTTGATTCGGATTGGGCAGAGGTCGCCTTCGCGGCGGCTTCTGCTTTCTCCCTGGCCTCTACCGCGCGACCCTTTCCAGAACCTGGCTCACATTCTTCGCCACGGTCTTGGTCGCGTTAGTCACTCTTTTCCAGGGGCCCGTTTCCTTGCGGCTTCGGCGGTCCGGCCTTTTTCGCCAGCGCATCCGAAGACCCTCGATCGCGAGACACCGCGGCAGCAACGCTGCCCATCGGTTCCGCCGCTGCCGTAATTGCTTCCTCGTCCGCTTCGAGCTTGCCGTTCTTTTTCGCCAATGCGCTCACCGCCTTCACTACTCTCTCGGATGCAGGCTTCTTTCTTGCGGCTTTGCCCTTCGCCGCATTAGCGCCCAGAAACGCCGACCAGCGCAACTCGGGCAAATGCGGTGCGGTCTTGGCTTTGGCGATCGCCATGTCCGCCACGGCGCGCACAATCCACTCGAAGTTCGCGGCGCCCACCGAGTTCAAGTCCGCATCCGGCGCGGGATTCATGAAGTCGATGGCGTAGGGAATGCCGTTCTCCACCGCGAACTCCACCGTATTCAGGTCGTAGCCCAGCGCGCGGCAAAGCTTCAGTGCATCCTGCTCCACGCGGTAGAGCAGCCCCTTGGTGTAGCGCGGCGGATCCTGAATGTAGCGCTCGGCGTGCGGTCTGCGCGGATCGTAAGGCATGATGCGAACCTTCTTTTGCGCCACCACGTAGCAGCGGAAATACTCGTTGAAATCCACTGCCTTCTGGTACATCATGCACAGGTCGCGCGATTGATCGTAGGCTCTGAAGAACTCCTCGCGATTGTGAATGTGGTACACGTCGCGCCACCCGCCGCCGTCGACCGGCTTCAAGAATCCGTGTTCGCCCACATAGGCAAACACGGCATCCCAATCCAGCGGATACTCCAAGTTGCGCATCGATCGTTCCGTAGTGCCCTCGGGAAAATGCTTGTGCGGCAGAATCACCGTGGGGGGAACGGCCACGCCCAGCCGCTGGGCAAGCGTGTAATTGAAAAACTTGTCGTCGGCCGACCACCAGAACGGGTTGTTGATAATCACCGTTCCATTGATGGCGGCGTGCTTCAGAAAGGCGCGATAGAAGGGAATGTCATGGGAGATGCGGTCTACGATGACCGAGTAGCGCGGGGCCTTGTCGAGCTCGACCGCGCCGGTCCGCACAAACTCCGCGCGAAGGCCCTCGATGTTTCGCGCATTGATGTGTTCAACGAGCGCGCCGGGAAAACTGTTCTCCATGCCGAACAGAACGCCGATCGTTTTCATGCCGCATTCACCTCCGGATTCGCGGCAGCCTGCTCGCCGAATGGGCCGCTGCCGCTATGCACGGCTACAGTGTACGTCAGATTGCGGCTGGTACCGGCAACTTGGATCGGGGCGCGCGAGAGGAGTAACCTTGTAATCGCCGGTGACGGGAGGCGAAAGTGAAGTACCGTGTATTGACTGTCAACAGGGAGTTCGGAAGCGGCGGTGGGCGGATTGCGCAAACCATCGCCGGATGGCTGGGATGGAAGCTGCTGGACCGTGACATCATCGACGCCATTGCCTATGCTGCCCACGTCGACACCAAGGTCGTTCGTCACTACGACGAGCACGTGGATTCCTGGCTTCGCCGCCTCAATCAGCAGGCCATGCGCGGCGCGGCCCAGGCTGCCGGCCTGGAGCTCGCCGATAACTCGGTCTTCGATGCCGAAGAGATGGTGAAGATATCGCAGAAGATCATCGAACAGGCCTGGTCCGACGGCAACTGCGTGATCGTCGGCCGCGGCGCCCAGTGCGTTCTTCAACATAAGCCGGACGTCTTCCACGCCTTTGTCTACGCGCCGCTTCGCGATCGCATCCTGCGCCTGCGCAAACGCCTGGAGCAGGGCGCCGATATCGAGCAGCGCATCCGCACTGTCGACGGAGAGCGCGCCAAATACCTGCAGCAATATTTCGGCAAGAGCTGGTGTAACATCCACCTCTACGACCTGATGATCTCGTCACGCGAGGATGAGGACGCGACGGCGCGCGTAATTCTTCAGGCTATGAACGGGGAAAAAGCAGGGAACAGGGAATAGGGAACAGGGAACAGGTCGAAGACCCGCCGTGGCGAGGAACAGAAATCGCAAATGAACCCCCGTGCTGGGTGCCCCATCCATCGCGCAGTTTCATCGCGCGATGGGTGGGACAGCACGAACCTATACCGAGGAGTTTTTCTGTTCCCTGTTCCCTATTCCCTGTTCCCTGCTTTTTCCACGTCCCAATCGAAGCTGAGTCCCGCAATCAACCCGTTCAACTTCTCCACTGCCGCTTGCTTTTGCTGCTCCAAGTCCGTGGTCTGTTTGCGTGTGGTCTGCAGCGTGTCTTCCGCGCGGTTCAACTCGTCGACAAAGCGCTTGGCGGCATCGTTGCCCTTTAGCGCTGTCAGGTTGTCCCGGTCGCGCGCCTCGTCGGCCGCCGCGGTGGCTTCAGTCTTTTTGGAGTCGTCGATGCGGCGATCCAGATCGGCCAATGCAGTTTGAGCATCGATCACCGGCTTCAGCTTGTCCAGCGCGTCCGGAACCCGCTTGACCAGGTCGAGCAGATATCCGGTCTGGTTCTGGCTTGCGCTCAGGTCCACGCGCTGCAGCTCCGGCCCGCGCTCTTTCACTTCCAGCGTCTTTGTGGAATGCGCCGCCACCGGCAGCCGGAAACGGTAGAGGTCGGGCGCGGTCTCGTCCGCCTTCAACCCCTCATCCAGCGACCATCCATTGGTGCGCCGCGGGTGCTCGAGCAGAACCACGCGATCCGTCTCCGCGTGATTGGTTGCCGAGTACGTCACCGAGGCAACGTCCATGTGCGTCTCGATGATCACGCCTTTGCGCACCTCCACGTGATGCAGGGTGCGCTGGCTGTCACGCTTCGTCACCTGTACGCGCACCGCCTGGTCGGCCGCATAGGAGAGCAGCCGCTTCTCGCCGGGATGAATGGGATCGAGCAGCCCCTCGCCTGCAAACTCGCCGCTCTCGAAGATCGAAAAGCTGCCCGAGTCCAGCGTCAGCTTCGACTTGTTCTCCAGCCACACCGCGCGCAGAGGAGTGCTCTCGCGCTCGCTCCATAGCGTCACGTGCTCGGCGGGCAGCTCCTGCTGCAAAATCGGCACCATCGCCGACTCGTTCTTGTGAATCGTGACCGGCTGGGTGAGAGCATATTCGAAGTAATCGTCGAAGGCGTTGGTCGAGACATCGCCTTGCTGCAATGCGTCGCTGGCGCGGTACACGCCGAGTTTGCCGAAGCTACTCGCACTGGAGCCTCCGCCATACCCGTAACCGACGCCGGAACCCGTTCCCATTCCTTCCATCCCCGCCACTCCAACGCTTGCGCTAGGAACCGGAGCCGCCTTTCTGGCCATTGCACTCGGAATTGGCGGCGGTGCTGAAAGCTGGGCTGCCATTTCAATCCGGTCAAATTCCTTTGCATCCGCCGCTTCATGCGTCTGCGGTGTCAACTGCGCCTCGGTGGCAATCGGAATCTCCGGCCGCCGCGTATACAGCGGCTGCGACAACGGCTGAATGAAGCTCTGCGGCGCGCCGGCCACCAGCGACAACTGCACGTTGTCCCAGTCCGCGCCCACGGTGTTATCCACCACCGCCCACCCCTGCACGGTGGCCGACCCGTTTGCCTCGCGCGGAAAGACCATCCGGTAAGTCGACTTCCACACCGGAACCTCGCTGATGTAGCTCACCCGCAGTTCCCGCTGTCCCTGCCCCAGGGCGTCGAGCGTCAGGTGGCGCAGCCCCGTGGAGTGCGTCGTACTCAGCAGCTCCAGATAGCGGTCGAGCTGTCCCTGCAGGCCCGCATCCAGCGGGCGCACGCTCAGCGCGGGCGTCAGCTCGATCACCCGCACCGCGCCCGAGCTGGCCACCAGCGTCAGATAGAACTTGTCGACCGTATTGTCTCCGGTGCCGGATTTCTCCGTCCGCGACTCGATGGCCATCAGCCTCCCGCCGATGGTGCCGCCCGGGCCGCCCGTCACTTCGACCCGCTGCCCGCGCAGCGCCTGGAAGAGTTCTGTAGAGGTCGGATCGTCGCTCATTCCCAGCGACAGCGACTTCAGTTGCTCGGCCAAGGGCGTCGTCGAGTTGTAGTTGACGCCGGCAATCCGGCCGCCGCCTTCGTCCAGCACGGTGAGCGACTGCAACACGTCGTTCAACTGCGGCGAAGTAAAGTCGATGGCCACGCGCTGGTTGCCGTTCACTGTACCGGCATGTTCGAAGTAGCCCACGCCGTTCTTGTAGAGCACAACCTTGCGCACCGGCAGGTCTTTGATGGTGCCCGTAGGGTCGGACGCGGTCTCGGCCGGCGCCTTGGCCGCTGCGGATTTGGTTGCGGGCGCTGCCGGAGACTGCGCGGCAAGCACAACAGTGAAGGCGGCAAGACAAACGAGTACGAAGACGCGGCGCATAGTTCCTCCCTAGATCGCGAGGCCGAGGTGACAACCGGAGACTATCCCTCAACCAGGGAACGAGCCTGCTTCAGATTCTTGCAGGGAAAATGCTATTTGTTTGGACCCCGCCGGACCCGAAAAGGTTCCCACGACGCGATGTTTTAATTTGCCGTCGGCGTTGCCGGGTGTATGGGAGTAGATCAATCCGGCAAACCGAAACCCCTACACTTTCGCGCTCCCCATGGGCGAGACCAGCAGGAGAGTGACGCTGCCCCTGGTGCTGCGCTTGTGCGGCGTGCCGCGGGGAATTGTCAGCATGTCGCCCTTCTTGAGGTTGTAGGTTGCCGCTCCCTCCGACTCCGGCGCGAGCCACTCGCCGGGTTTGGGACTATGCGCGCCCTTCGGCGTACCCCCCACCTCGTAGACCGTCTCCCCGTCGAGGATGTAGAGCACATGGTCGCGGCCTTCGTGGTACTCGAACTCCGCGGCGCTCTTGGCCGCCTCCACGGTCAGAATCACCGTGAAATTCCTGTCGGTCACGATGGTGTTATTCGCCGGCGCCGCCTGCATCGCCTTGATGACTTCCTCGAGCCTCCCGGCGGTGAACAGTTGCACTCCCGCCGATGCTGCGCCCGGTGCTCCCTGGCCCACGGCGGGCGCGGCAAACAGCCGTGCATCGCCGAGCGCCAGTCCGGCAGCCGCTGCAACGGACGCCGAACGCAGAAAGCTACGCCGCCCTTGATCCAGATCTGAATGATTCATTGCGGAATTCTCCATGGCTTTACTCCCGCATCAGTAAAGCATCGGAGGCTGCATCCTGTCAGTCTCCACCGATGTTTCCGACCCACGGGGAATGAAACTGTGCCCCATCCATCGAGCGCTTTTTGCTCGATGGGTGGGAGTCCGTAGAACTCCATGACGGCGTCTTTTGCTTAACGTGCACTTTTGTTTCTTCCCAGCCGTCAGAGCCGCTCCCGCCGCATCGTCTCCAGCAGGCGCCGGTCCTCCGCGCTCAGTGCCGCGCCCTCCAGCAGATCGGGCCGGTTGGCCAGCGTCTTGCGCAACTGCTGCTCCCGCCGCCACCGCCGAATCTCCTGGTGGTCGCCGTTCATCAGCACCTCCGGCGCACGCAGCCCGCCGAACTCCGCTGGCCGCGTGTAGTGCGGATAATCGAGCAACCCCCCGGCGCCATGCTGCGAACGCGGCACACCCTCAATATCTGAAGAAATCTCCGCATCGGCCACGCCAAAGCTCTCGAACTCGCTGGATGCCTCGTTGCCCAGCACGCCGGGAATCAGCCGCATGGTTGCATCCACCACCACCGCTGCGGCCAGTTCGCCGCCGCTCAGCACGTAGTCCCCGATGGAGAGTTCCATGTCGCAGTAAAGATCGTTGATGCGCTCGTCGACGCCCTCGTAGCGGCCGCAGATGAGCACTACGCGGTCCAGAGCGGCCAGTTCCCGCGCCACCGTCTGCGAAAACCGCTTTCCCTGCGCCGAGAGCAGAATCACGCGTGTTCCCGCCGCCAGACGGGGAACGGATTCATCCCCATCCGCTTTCGGCCCGATCCCCAGCGAAGCCAGCGCCTCGGCCAATGGTTCGGCCTTCAGAACCATCCCTTCGCCGCCGCCGAAGGGACGGTCGTCGACGGTGCGGTGACGGTCGTGCGTAAAGGCGCGCAGATCGTGCACGCCCACCGATACCAGTTCCTCGGCGAGAGCCCGGCGAAGGATTCCGTTTTCAAAAATCCCCGCGAAGAAACCGGGGAAGATCGTGACGATCTCAAACCGCATACCTCACGATGATAGATGTTTTCAAGCGGCTGCCACCGCACTGTGCTCTAATGTTGTCCAACTGCCATGGCTGACATTGATTCGCTGCTAAATCGCTGGCAATCGGCCGGCGTACTGGATGCCGAGGTTGCCGCGCGCATCCGCGTCTTCGAAGAGAAGCTGGTAAAGCCCGGCGCGGTGAGGTGGCAGGGACTGGTCGCGCTCATTCTCGGGGCCATCCTGCTGGCCTGTGGCGTGGCGTTGTTTGTCTCCGCACACTGGGACGACCTTGGCCCGCTCGCGCGTTTTGCCATCGTCATTGCCATGGTCACCATCTTTCACCTGGCCGGCGGCGCTGTGCGCAAAGGCTTTCTCGGTCTCTCCACCACGCTCCATGCGGTGGGCACGCTCTCGACGGGCGCGGCGATTGCGCTGGTAGGCCAGATCTTCAACATTCAGGAACACTGGCCGGCCGCGGTGCTGATGTGGGCGCTGGCCGCGTTGGCCGGCTGGATTCTGCTTCACGACCAGGCCCAGCAGACGCTTACGCTGTTGCTGGTGCCGGCCTGGATGCTCTCTGAGCTGGCCTTCCGTTCCAACTGGCGCATCGGTGAAGCCATCTACATTGGCCGCTTCCTGTTTGCGTGGGCAATTCTCTACCTCACCTTTTTCATCGCTTCGAAGCGGAAGATCGTGCAGGGAGTTCTGTTCGCCGCCGCTGCAGTCGCCGCCGCGATCGGCACGGGCTTGATGCTGAATGGATGGCAGTCCTGGTCGGCGGAACAGACTCTTGTTCCCTTCAGCGTCCGCTTCTGGGCGTGGGTTGCGCTGGCCGCGCTGCCGCTGGCGATCGCGGCTTTCCATGGGCACAAAGGCCTGCTTCCCATCGCGCTCGCCGTGGTGTATTCGATCGCGCTGCCGTGGTGCTTCTGGAGTTGGAGGGAAAATATCACCTGGGGCGATGGCAGTGTGCACCCCTACACGCGGATCGAGCCCAATCTCGCCGCGTACGCACTCGTTGCGGCCTTCGCCATCTTCGTTAGCTGGTGGGGCGTGCGCATGGTGTCGAAGGCGCTGGTCAACCTGGGCATTGTGGGCTTCGCCGCGGCCGTGGCGTGGTTCTACTTCAGCGACATCTTCAACAAGGTGGGCCGCTCGCTGGGGCTCATCGGACTAGGTGTTCTCTTCCTCGCCGGAGGATGGGCACTTGAGAAAATGCGAAGGCGCATCCTGGCCGGGATGGACTCCGCAGACCGCGCTGCGCAGGAGGCGAAATGAAAATGACGAGATTCTCTTTTTCTGCAACCTCCGTCGCGCTGCTTCTCATTCAACTGGCCATCGTCTCTTCGGTAGCCGCCAAGTACCTCTACCAGCGCTGGACATGTCCCCGCGTGTGGGCGCGTACCGTGGCCGTCGATCCTGAGTTGCCGATGCGGGGCCGCTACCTGAGCCTGCGCCTCATGGTGGACGGCTGCCAGAGCACGCTGCCCTCGGCCAAGGCCGCCAGGTTTCCGCGCGACATCAACGGCGCGGCCATTCAGGGCCCGTACATGGTGCGGGCTTTGGCCATCTTCCATGCCGATCTGAAGGTGGAGAACCACCGCCTGCTGGCCTTCGCACTTGAGGACGACCAGAACGGCACGGTTGGGCAGGAGGTTTCCGTGTGGCCGGGCGCGGCCTGCGACTCGATGCGCCTCGATGTGCCGGTCGATTTCTACATCCCCGAGCGCGCGTCCGATCCAACTCTCCTCAAGCCCGGCCAGGAGCTGTGGGTTGAGGTGACAGTGCCGCCCAAAGGCCCACCCCGGCCGACACAGATCGCGCTCAAAGACAACGGGGCGTGGAAGCCGCTGGCATTTCAATAAAGTGCTGATGGGCGATCCTACGCTCGCCGGCAAATGCTCAACCCCTCACCGCCATACGTTGACCAGAAACTTCGTATAGGGATCTTCTGCAATCTGATCGAGGCTGGAGCGGAATGCATCCAGCGGGATGTTCAGCTTTGCAGCCGCTTCCACAATCGTCTGCTCCGCTCGCGCCTGCTGCGGGTCATCGGGATTGTCCGCTGCTTCGACCACGGAGACAATCTCCTGCGCCCCGCGCAGCGAATACACAAACAACTGCCCAGCGGCATCGCCAAAGTAGATCCACGTCAATGCCTGGCTCACGCAATCCACTACGTAGCTGAAATCGAAGTTGGTGCGAATGGTCAGGTCGATGGGGTCGGAGTAGGCCAGAGTCGTGATGGTGGTAATGCCTTCGTCCTTGAAACGCTCGGCGTTGCTCTTGCCGATCGATTGCAGCTTCTCCAGTTCCAGATCGCCGGTTTCCTGGTCGTCGCCGAGTTTGAGCTGCTGCGATCCGATGCGCCTGGCAATGGTGAACAGGGTCTGGGTTGGAAACGAGCCGAGGAAGAAGGCAATGGGAATGACCGCGGGAATACCCAGCCAAAGCTTGCCTTCGAGATTAACGGCGCTCAGAGCCCAGGCAAACGGAACGGCGAGCAGGATGCGGAAGACATAGTAGTACACGTCGACGCTGACGAAGTCGCGCCTGCGCAGGCGGTCGAGTTCGTCGGAGATGACCCACACAAAGGCGCCTGCCAGGGCCGAAGCCACCAGCGCGCGCAGGTCGGCGCCCGGCCCGGCTCCATTCGATGCCCAGGTGCGGAGCATCTCGTCGGCCCACCCACCCGCGGCCACGGTCAGTAGAGTGAGCATAAGGAGCGGCGCGATGTAATACTTGCGGCCGTACCATCGGGAGAAGTCGTATTCGAAGGACGCCAGATATGCGTCCGCCACGGGCTTCGGAAAGATGCAGCCGTCCACCGGTTCCGGGTATTCGACGGGCTTAAACTTGCTCAGGACTTCAGCTCCCGCCCGGAATTGCTGGTAGTAGTAAACAACCGCGTCGCCGGCCAGAGCTCCCAAAAGCAGCTCTCTCCTGAAGAACCACGGCCGGATCAGAAAACGCCCTATGGGGTAGAGAACCAGCAAAACTCCAAGCCCGCAAAAGACGTGGATCAGATAATCGTCGCGCAACTGATGGGGGTTTTGGGGCTGCGGGGCCGCTTGAGCAGGTGCCTTGGCGTCGCCGGCCGTCTGCGGGGCAGTCGCTGCGCCAGCGGCGGTTGCGGCTTGGTCCATCGCGCTCGCGTGCAGGGCAGGGAAAGCGGCAATCGCGAACAACAAGACGCACAATGCGCGGCAGAGCGAAGCGGCTATACCGGCGCGGCTCCTCCGCGGAAAAGCACCAACAATGGTTCCGACTCGATGAGCAACCAAGGCTTTCTTCCTCCTTGAACGGGGAAAATGCAAGCTGTGAATTTGCCAGGAATCATGGGAGCAGGGGGCCGGCATACGCAGTTCCCGGCCGGGGTTCTGTTTGTATACCCGTTCGCTTAATAGCAGTTCAGGAATTCAATGTCAAGAAAAAGCGGAAGCGCTGTTCCACGCAGGCCCCCTGAACCTATGGTTTTTCCGTCGCGTTCAGATCGGCAAGGCCCTCGGGCAGCGCCATCTCGACCCGCTTTGCTTCCAGGTCGATCTTGCGCAGAAAGCTCTTTGCGAAGGGGACCAGCACCTCGCCCGCCGTCCCACACACCACCAGCAGCGCCACCGGGCCGGCCGTGCGATCCACGTCTTCAATCTCGCCGACAACCAGCGGCGCCGCCCCCGCGACATCCACGAGCGCGCAGCCGATCAGGTCGCCGATATAGGCTTCGTCCTCGGCCAGAACTGCGCGTTCAGCTAGCGGAATGGCCACAATCAACCCGGCGAGCGTTTCGGCTGCGTTGATGGAGTCGATGCCGGAGAAATGCAGCACGATCCCGCCCTTGTGCAGCCAGTGATTCGCGAGCGCGACCTCGCGCGGCGCGGCGGAGCGGCCTGCCGAGGCGCGCTCAGGCACAAGCCAAAGCCGGCGGCGTTCGGAGAATTTTTCGGGGAAATCGGTGAGGATGTCGGCGAAGACCTCGCCCTTGCGTCCCTGTGGGCGGCGAATGCGGGCCAGCCAGACCCACTGAGGTTCCTGCTCAGCTTGGCCGACGTGCGCAGCCCCGGCCTGCCCGGTCCCAGCCTGCGCAGTGTTGCCTGTCGCGGTTCCATCCGGCGGGTTGGGGACGCCGGATGCGGGAGACTCGGCCATTCTAGCCTTCGTCGTCTTCTTCCAGGATGTCGAGCGTGTAGCGGTGGTGCAGCTTCATGCTCACGGCGCCCAGGATGGTGCGCACCGAACGGGCGGTGCGGCCCTGTTTGCCGATCACTTTGCCCACGTCCTGGGGCGCAACCCGAAGCTTGAGAACGGTGTTTTCGTCGCGGTCCACGGATGCGACCTCGACCGCCGCCGGCTCATCCACCAGGGCCTGGGCGATCTCCCGGACCAGTTCGGCGACTGACGTTGGTGCGCTCATATTGTCTAGGGTCATGCTCTTGCCTCTGACCAGATGCGTCTCAAAAACAGCAACAAGAATCTGTGCGCGAATACTATCAGCACATACCCGTCGCCGTCAGCAATTCTATGCGCGGAAATCGATGTCCGCGCACATATCTAGAGGGGAAGCGAAAAAAATCAGGCCGCGGCCGCGCCCGATACCGGCTCCGCACCAGGCTCGGCAGCGGCGGGCGCCGGATTCTTGGTCACCAGCTTCAGCACGATGGGGGAGAGCGTAGCGCCCACGCCGCGCCAGTAGGCGACGCGCTCGTGCTTCAGCTCCACCGTGGCGGGATTGGTGCGGGGGTTATAGGTGCCGACCACTTCGATCGAACGGCCATTGCGGGCGCGGTCCTTCTCGATGACCACGATACGGTAGTAGGGCTGCTTGCGGGCGCCAACGCGCGCCAAACGAATCATCACCACGGCGATACGGTTCCTTTCAAATTCCTGGTGCTCTGTTGCGGTCTTTTTGGGATCTTCCCGGCCGGCGGCTTTTTGGGTTCCAGCTCGCCCCGCCAATAAAAGGGCCGGACCAGAGTGCCCAGCCGCGCAAGACACAACACCTAAGTATCGCCGAAAATGGGCGGTTGAGGCAAATCGAGGTTCCGTCCACGGGTGGGCCAGTTTCCGGATAGCCGTCGATACGACCGGAATTCCCAAAGAGCTATTGTCATCCCGAACGCAGTGAGGGATCGGCGGTTGCTTTTCGAAACTTCCGCATAGCCGGTAATAGGCCCGCGATCTGGCTCTGGTGCAAATTCTATATACTTGTTTCTCTAATGATGCAGAGGCTACGCCGAAATTTAGCCATCGGATTCGTCGTCGGAGCTTTAGTTCCATTGTTTTGGGGCGTGCTGGGATTCTTGCTCTTCAATGTTCCAGAGGGTTCGTTGAGCCGACTATTCTGGGGCGCAGTCTATGTGACTTGCCCCTTCTGGCTGATAGAAGGGAACAAGGCTTTGGTGTTGATGCCTGTCCTGAATGGCACCATGTACAGCGTAATCGGTGCAATGCTCACGCTGATACGGCGGCCGACGCGGTAAACACGACGGTTCCAGAGAACCGTTCAGTCGCGGGCTTCAATTCAGAATGATGTCTGGATCGTCGGCGATGGTGAAGTTTCGAGTGAGCCGGATCACGATAGGCCAGCCAGCTGCCCAAAGTTCCCCATAGCCGGTCACTCGCCCCGAGCACTCGGCAAGTGCTGGTCTGGGTTTTGTTTGCGCTGAATGTAGAGAGCACGAAAATAGAGAACAGCTCCGAACAATCCGAGGATGTCGCCCATGACCGCAACCGATCCCGGTGCATGCCGCCCAAATCCCAATCGGACGCAGTTGGCCATCACGAGAGCAAACCCAGTGTGCTTCTCAAATTTCAACAGCCGTTGCGATTCCATAGCAAAGCAATGATAGCCCCGTTAACCCAAGTTCTGAGTGGTTTGCCGATTCGGAAGTAACGCCACTTTGAAGTCCGAAGCGCAACCGCGGATCCTTCACTGCGTTCAGGATGACAATGCTTTGGGGTGGGCGGACCGTGTGGCGGACCGGGGTTGTTGCTGAATCGTCGCCTCCTCGGGAACTACCCAAAACAGTCCGGCGAGCGATGTCCTACTCTGCCGGAAACAGAAACCGCAGCATCGGCCTGACCCGCCGTGCCCAACTGGATTCGTCGTGGGTTCCGCCCGCCACCCGCTCAAAATGAAGCATCTCCCCCGGCTTCCAGCCGTTGGCCTTGAGGCGGCGGTTTAGCTGCTCGGCGTTCTCCAGGGTCCGGCGGCCTTCCTGGTCGCCTACGTCCAGCCACAGCCTGGGCCGCTCCCATATTTGCGGCGCGCGCTCGTTCAGGTGGCCAAGAATGCTCTTGTGGTTCCACCAGACGCTGGGCGAAAGAACGGCCAGCTTGCCGAAGTGCTCCGCAAACCGAAGCCCCAGATAGAGCGACACCAGCCCCCCCAGCGACGAGCCGCCCACGCCGGTCTGTTCCCGCTCCGTCCGCACCCGGTACTGCCCGGCGATCCACGGCATCAGCTCCTCGGTCATCAGCCGGCCGTAGCCCGCCGCTTCGCCGCCGCCAAACTGCCAGTCGCGCTCCGGCGTGTACTCGGCCAGACGCCGGTCGCCGGTGTTGTAGACGCCCACGATCACCAGCGGAGCCACTTCGCCGGCCTCGATGGCCTCGTCGGCGTGCTCGCGCACCATCCACGTGCGGCCGGGAACGTACGAGGTTCGCCCGTCGAAGAGATTCTGGCCATCCTGCAGGTAGAGGACCGGATAAGTCAGCTCCGGATGCTTGTCGTAGCCCGGCGGAAGGTAGACGATCACGTCCCGCTCGTCCGGCAGAAACCGGCCCCGGAAGGCGCGATGAAGCCGGAGGCGGGGATGCAGCGGGCGCGTATCTTCGCCGGCTGCCATCGCGCCCATGGCGACTGGCTTTCCGGATTGTGCCTCTCCCGCTTGCGGTTCCAGATTCAATCCCTTCAGCCCTTTATCGCTCTTCATCCGCTGCCGGTGGGCAGGGCGCGGGCGATCTGGGAAATCCACCATCCCAGGCTGTTACAGTATCAAGAAATCGGCCGTTCTCCAATCACCCGTCGCAACCTTCGGAGCGTGCAAGGCATGAATCGCGAATATCACAAAGGTCACTCCAGCAAGCTGGACCGGGAGATGGAACTGCTCGTCTTCGGCCATGCGGGCCTGCCCGTCGTGGTCTTTCCCACCTCCGGCGGCCGCTTCTACGAGTTTGAAGACCGCGGCATGATCGATGCCCTCGCCGGCAAGATCGACGCTGGCGGCCTGCAGGTCTTCTGTGTCGACTCGGTCGATAGGGAAAGCTGGTACAACCGCCAAGTGCCGCCGCGCTGGCGCATCGCGCGCCACATGCAGTATGAAGACTACCTGCTCGCCGAGGTGGTTCCACTCATTCGCGCCAGGAACTCCGACCCGCATCTGGTCGCGCTGGGATGCAGCTTCGGCGGCTACCACGCGGCCAATATCGCCTTCCGCCACCCCGACCTCTTCACCGGCATGTTGTCCATGTCAGGCGCCTTCGACCTATTGGGTTTTCTAGACGGCTACTACGACCAGGACTGCTACTTCAACCTGCCCACGCACTATCTGCCCAACATGAACGACCCCTGGTTCCTCGACCACTACAGCCGCAACACCTATGTGCTGGCCACCGGCTGGGACGACCAGTGCCTGGGCCAGAACCAGAACCTCGACCGCGTTCTCTCGTCAAAGGGAATCCAGCACCAGCTCTATATCTGGGATTCGTATAACGCGCACGACTGGCCCACATGGCAGCGCATGATGCAGCAGTATCTCTGAAGACAGTGGTTAGTGGTTAGTGGTCAAAAGACCTCATCGAAAGGAGATCGGTTATGAGCACACTCAACCCTTACGACACATTTCTCGATGGCCGGCCAGTTCAAGATATTCTGTTCGCGACTACCAACGCGGTCGAGCACGTTCTTGCGGTCATCGGCGACGATAAGGTTGCAACTCAGCCCGCGCCGGGCAAATGGAGCCCCGCCGAGATCGTCTGCCACCTGGCCGACTGCGAGATCGCCTTCGGCTTTCGCCTGCGCCAGACCCTGGCCGAGGAGGGGCCGGTGATGCAGCCCTTCGACCAGGAAAAGTGGGCCGCAACCTATGCCGGCGTCCCCGCCAGCCAGGCACTCGAGGCGTTCACCGCCATGCGCAGGTGGAACCTGCGCCTGATCTCAGCGGCACTGCCTGAGGCGGCCGGCAGAGTGACCACCCATCCCGAACGGGGCACGATGACCTTTCAAACCATTGTGGAAACCATGGCCGGCCACGACCTGAACCATCTGGGCCAGTTGCAGAAGCTGGCCAGGACCTAGCATGCGAGCCGCCAAGGCGCGGGCACCGGGGAACTCGGCAGAGGGCAATCGCATGAACGGTATCTTGATGACAATTTCGCCGTTTGCGCCGCCCCAGGGCTAGATGAATCCAATTATGAATCTTCCCCCGGGCTGCATCCGCCGCGGCGGACCTGCCCTGGGCTATTCTCGACGGCTCCCTCCGGGAGCAAGTAACGGTGGCGGCTTGGGCGAATTTCCATCTGTCTGGTTGGGCAAATATGCCGATGGACACGCTGCGCGTGACGGGACTTTTCGTCAGGCCCAGTAGCTGCGGTCGAGAGTGCGGTATTGGATGGCTTCGGCAAGATGGGATACGGCCAACTGTTCGGCGCCCTCGAGATCGGCGATGGTGCGGGCCACTTTGAGGATGCGATCGTGGGCTCGCGCGGTGAGGCCTTGCTGCTGCATGGCGCGCTCGAGGAGCCGCTCGGAATCGGCGCCAAGCTCGCAATGGGTGCGGATCTGGCGCGTGGTCATCTGCGCATTGGCGTAGATTTTTTCGCCGGCCTTCCTGAAGCGCTGCCGCTGACGCTCGCGCGCGGCCATTACGCGGCCGCGAATCTGCGCCGATCCCTCGGCGGCTGCCCCGCCGCGCAACTCCTTGTACTGCACGGCAGGCACTTCGATATGAATATCGATGCGGTCGAGCAGCGGGCCGGAGATCTTGGCCACATAGCGCTGGATCATGGGCGGCGTACACATGCACTCGCGGGACTTGTCGTTGAAGTAGCCGCAGGGGCAGGGATTCATGGCTGCCGCCAACATGAAGCGTGCCGGAAAACTGAGCGACATGGAGGCGCGCGCGATGGTGACGTTATGATCTTCGAGCGGCTGGCGCATGACCTCGAGCACATTGCGGGGAAACTCCGGCAACTCGTCGAGAAAGAGCAGACCGTTGTGCGCCAGAGAGACTTCGCCTGGACGGGGCACGATTCCGCCGCCGATCAGGCCGGCATCGGAGATGGTGTGATGCGGCGAGCGAAACGGCCGCTGCGTGACCAGACCGGCCGCCGCATCGAGCACGCCGGCGACCGAGTGGATCTTGGTCGTCTCCAGAGCCTCTTCAAACGTTAGCGGCGCAAGGATGGAGGGCAGGCGCTTGGCCAGCATGGTCTTGCCCGAACCCGGCGGCCCGATCATGAGAATGTTGTGGCTGCCCGCCGCCGCCACCTCCAACGCGCGCTTGGCAGTCTGCTGGCCGCGCACATCGCAAAAGTCCACGCTGAAGTGCTGCAACTCGCAGAGCAACTCCTGCGTGTTGACGCGGTAAGGCTCGCGCTGGATGACGCCGACGACGGAGCTGTTCAACAGTTCCAGAACATCCAGCAGCGATGAGACTGGATAAACATTCACGCCCTCGACCACCGCGGCTTCGGCGGCGTTGGCCGCGGGCAGAATGAGGTTGGGAATATTCTTCTCGCGCGCCAGGATGGCCACCGGCAACATGCCTGGGATGGGCCGCAAGTTTCCGTCGAGCCCGAGTTCTCCCACGAGAAGGAACTGGCTCAAATCGTTGACGCGAAGCGCGCCATACGCGCCGAGGATGCCGACCGCGATGGGAAGGTCAAAGCCCGAGCCTTCCTTTTTCAGGTCTGCGGGCGCCAGGTTGATGGTGATGAAGGTGGGTGGAATTGTGTAGCCGGAGTTCTTGATTGCGGCGCGCACACGGTCGCGGCTTTCGCGGACCGCGGCGTCGGGCAGGCCGACGGTATGGAAGACATCCTTCTCCGCGACCACGCCGCTGTAATCCACCTCGACATCGATGAGGTTGGCGTCGATCCCGTAGACTGCGGCGCTGAGGACTTTAAAAAGCATGGCGGTGAGTTGAAGCGAGTGTAACAGAAGCTGGTAATAGGGAACAGGGATCAGAGATCAGGGACCAGCGCCTGCCGTTGGAAACCGATCGCTTTGATGCACTCGCGCCCCGTTTGATTATTTCAGCGGATTGGAATTCCATTGACTGGACACTACCCAGTGGTCCAGCGGATTGACGGCGACATGTCCCCATTTTTCCTCTCTCGCATTTACACCTCGACCCACTGATCCCTGACCCCTGATCCCTGACCCCTGATCTCTGCCCAGTTGTTCACGCTACAATTCCATCTGTGACCACGAGCCTGTTCGACTTGTACAAGATCGGGGTTGGCCCTTCGAGTTCGCATACGATGGGGCCCATGCGCGCAGCCTGCCGCTTTGCGCGCGAGCTTGTGTCGCGCGGACTGCTGGACCGCGTTGCCCGCGTGCGGGTGGACCTCTACGGATCTCTGGCACTGACCGGCCTGGGCCACGGCACCGATCGGGCGGTGCTGTTAGGTCTTGCCGGCAACGAGCCCGCCGCCATCGATCCCGCGGCGATCGATTCAACGGTTCAAGGAATCCGCACGGCGCGGCGCATCGATTTGGCCGGCGCGCTCTCCATTCCTTTCGACGAAGAGAGCGGTCTTCTGTTCCATCGCGACGTGATGGTTCCCCCCGGCGCGCAGACGCAGCATCCCAACGGCCTGCGCCTCACCGCTTTCGACCCGACCGGCAGAGTTGTCGAGCAGCGCACGTTCTTTTCCATCGGCGGTGGATTCATTACCGAGGACAGTGCGCCCGGCAGCGATGGAACGCAGAGTTCGCCGGACCAGCGGCTGGCAACCGTTCCGTTTCCCTTTCATAGCGCCGCGGAGCTACTGGCCACAGCTCAAGCCAACGAGCTCTCCATCAGCCAGCTTATGCTTGAGAACGAATGCGCGCTGGTGACGCGCAACGCGGAACAGTCTCCAGTGGAACAGGTGCGCGAGGGTATCGATCGACTCTGGGCGGCGATGCGGGATTGCGTGGCGCGCGGCATCGCGGCCGAGGGAATCTTGCCCGGCGGCCTGAATGTTCGCCGCCGCGCGCGCCACCTGGCCGAACGCCTCGCCGAGAAGGAGGCAACCGGTCTGCGCGGCGATCCGCTGGCTCCGCTTGACTGGGTTACCGCGTATGCCATGGCGGTGAACGAAGAGAACGCCGCCGGCGGCCGCGTGGTGACCGCGCCCACCAACGGCGCGGCCGGCGTGGTTCCCGCGGTGGCCCTTTACTACGACCGCTTCATCTCCGAGTCGGATCACGAAGGCATCGTGAGCTTCTTTCTCACCTCGGCCGCGATCGGCATCCTATATAAGGAGAACGCATCGATCAGCGGCGCGGAAGTTGGCTGCCAGGGCGAGGTGGGCGTTGCCTGCTCGATGGCCGCTGCGGGGCTGACGGCGGCACTCGGCGGAAGCAACGGACAGGTGGAGCACGCTGCCGAGATCGCGATGGAGCACAACCTCGGCATGACCTGCGACCCCATCGGAGGACTTGTCCAGATACCCTGCATCGAACGCAACGCGATGGGCGCGGCCAAAGCCGTGCAAGCCTCGCGCATCGCAATGAATGAGGCCGCCGAACATAAGGTCTCTCTCGATCAGGTGATCCGGACAATGTATCTGACCGGCCTGGATATGCAGTCGAGGTACAAGGAGACAAGCCTCGCGGGACTTGCGCTGAACAGAATCGAATGCTGAGAAAAAACAGACTGAACGCCTTCGCCGATTGCTTTTACGCACGCAGTTTCAGTTCAGCGATCTTGAAAGAAGTGCGATTCGCAATCGACAGCTTCGCAGTTTTCTTTTTGGCCGGCGCACACGCGCAAGAAATTGTTGACGATTTTTCCACTCCTTGTGCGTTTTTTTCTTGACACTGATCTCACATGAATCTATACATGCATCAACTGCAATTTAATATTGCAGAATCGATGCAACCCATCGAAAAGGGAGAATAGGCAAATGGCAACTAAGAAAGCAGCCAAGAAGGCACCCGCGAAGAAGGCAGCGAAGAAGGCCGTAAAGAAGGCCGCGAAGAAGAAGTAGTCGCGGATCGACCAACAAAAAGGCAACACTCAAGGGGGGCGCTTCAAGCGTCCCCCTTGGTGTTTGTGGCGAAGGAATACACTTGCAGAGAAGGGAATGGATGCCTAGACCATGACGCGCCGACGGTGGATTGCCGAACACTGGGACGAGGCAACGGCCTCGATAGAAGGCGCGCAGGCCGCGCACATGGCGCGTGTTCTACGCGCGCAGCCGGGCATGGAGGCCGATGTGGTTGCGGGCGGGCACGTGTTTCATGCCGAGGTGGCCGCGGTCTCGTCGGATGAGGTCCGCTTCAATCTGGTTGCCGAGGTTCAGGCCGATCCCGCGCTGCCTGTGACGCTTATCATGTCCGTGTATAAATTTGATCGCATGGAGTGGGCAATCGAGAAAGCAACCGAGCTTGGTGTCGCCGCGCTGGCTCCGGTGATTGCGCAGCGGACGGAGAAGCACCTGGCCCAGGCGGCGGAAAAGCGCGCCGAGCGTTGGCGGCGGATTGCGCACGAGGCGGCTCAGCAGTCGCGGCGCTCGGACGTACCGCTTATCCACAATCCAGTTTTGCTGGCTGACTGCGTGCGAGCTGCTTCAGGGGTCACCCGCATTGTTCTTGCCGAGCAGGAACGCACGACGACCTTGCGGCGGCTGATCGAGGAGGCCGTTGAGTCAGCTGGAGAAGAGATGCCCGCAATTGAGATTGCCATTGGCCCCGAAGGTGGATGGGCGCCGGCGGAAGAGGCGCTCTTCGATGCCAACGGCTGGCGCGCGGCGACGCTCGGACCGCGCATCCTGCGCGCGGAGACGGCTGCGATTGCGGCGCTGGCGGTGGTTGCTTCGTGCTTGGAGTAGCGAAGAACCTGACCGGCGCGGGGGCCGCGTGCCTGACC
>Ga0182014_10002336_pt1 | contig 23975 bp, 14 predicted proteins | sample 612S2DmetaG_FD_120489 | JGI IMG/M metagenome (GOLD analysis project Ga0182014, IMG submission 120489) | Permafrost microbial communities from Stordalen Mire, Sweden - 612S2D metaG | ecosystem: Environmental > Terrestrial > Soil > Wetlands > Permafrost | place: Sweden: Stordalen | collected...
ACCTATAGTCTCAAGGCGCGGAAACTGGGCGGCGCGGAAGGTTTCTTGATTCCCTTCCTGATCAAGGACGAGGAGGCAAAGGCGTGGTGGAACATTGGCGGGTGGGGCAACACCCGGCACGCCATCGAGCTGGACGGGATCTCCGGCCATGACGTGGAGGGCAGCATCGAGACCGGCAAATGGTATGACATCCGCATCGAGGTTCAGGGCGCGAACGTCAAATGCTTCCTCGATGGCAAATTGATCCATGACGCGAGCTACCAGGCGACCAAGCCACTTTACGCCGTCGCCAGCCTGGCGAAGCGCGCGAATGAGGTAATCCTTAAGGTCGTGAATGTCTCGGCCGCGGACCAGGAAACCGACCTCCGACTGGAGGGAACAAGAGTGCGACCCACTGCCAAGGCCATTGTGCTCGTCTCGGACAAACCCGAAGACGAGAACACCCTCGAACAGCCCACCAAGATCAAGCCAGTGACGCTCACGCTGAACAATGCCAGCGCCGCTTTTCATCACACCTTTCCCGCCAATTCGGTGACCGTGTTGCGCCTCAAGCTCCAGTAGTTGGCTCGTCCCGAGCGGGGAGACCTGCCGACGGTGCCGGGAGTAAGTTTGGTGCGGCTCTGCGAGCTATTCTGACTAACTCTCTCTCGCACTTTGGCGAAAGTGCCGAGGACAAATTACTTGGCAGGATCGAGGCTTGCATATCCCGTATGGTGGTGGCTTCGGGAGCGGTCAGGGTGAGACCTGCAGCCTGTGCCCAGCTGTCAGCAAGGACTCCACAATGTGCCTGCCGATGAACCGTGTGCCACCGAGGATTAATACTCTCATTCGACCCGTTCGTATATTCGGCGCCGAAGATGTGGCAGGCAACCAGTTTATGGCGAGAGGTTTGTGCGTCCCGGGGGCGTATCTCGGCAATGCCACCATGTCGGCGCGCGGACATTCCTGTCCGCAGCGACGTGCGAACGCGCCTAAGCTTTAGCAAGGTGACCCGCGAAACTTGCTGCGGACAAGAATGTCCAATGCCGCTAGGATTTGATCCCATAAAATACGCGCCAGACCAGGGCAAACCTTTGTCCCGGAGGGACAAACGAGAATAGCCCAACGTTTCAACGTTGGGGACCGAGATTTGGGATTGCCTAAGTCCCGAAGGGACGGCTGAATGAGCTCCATGGCTTATGTCAGCTCCTATTTCCATTGCGTCTTCAGCACCAAAGCACGCCGGCCACTGATCCCACCGCCACTACGTGAAAGACTTTGGCCGTTTCTGGGCGGCATCGCCCGGCAGAATGGAATGAAGGCCATCGAAATTGGCGGTGTGCCCGACCACGTCCACATTCTGCTTTCACTGCCCTCAACCATTTCCATCGCCAAAGCGCTGCAACTCATCAAGGGAGGCTCCTCCAAATGGGTACATGAGACTTTCCCGGAGCACCGGCTTTTTGGCTGGCAGGTCAAATACGGCGCTTTCGGCGTCAGCGTCTCGCTGTTGGACAAGACTATACAATACATCCAAACCCAGGAGGATCACCATCGGAAGATGATGTTTCAGGAGGAGTTCCTGGCTTTGCTTAAGAAACACCGCATTGACTACGACGAACGCTATTTGTGGGAGTGAATCTCAACCGTCCCTTCGGGACTGAAACGCTTCCGGGTGCTGAATCCCACCGTTGAAACGTTGGGCTATTCTCGCCCATCCCTCCGGGATGAGACGCATCAAATCCTAGCGGTATTGGACAAGCTGTCCCCGCCCCGAAAAGTGGAGCTTGATGCAGCCCTGAAGCGAAGCGCCGACGGCGCTTTGGCTGCTGCGAGGCATTGGCCCAACTGCTAGCTCTCCCGGGACCGGACTCCCCACTACCAGGAAATACCGCTGCCCGCCACCGACTTCAATACCCCAAGCCGCTTGAGTACTGGCTTGCAATACGGCTTCTTTGAAACAACCGGCGCGGCTTGCTTAACAGGCTCTTTTGGCGAGTTGGGACTGGTCTTGCTTGAATCTTGCATAATCGAATCTCGGTTTGAACTTTTAGATATCATAGGCCTGATCGCTGGTTGTTGGGTGCGTCGCATGGCTATGGGTTGGAAAGCCGAAAGCACATTCCGCTGCTGACCGGCACGGCGGCTGTGAATTGACCGTTGGCCAATACCGGTGCCACAACCACCGGCACCCAACTGTCCTCCGGCGCCATACTGGCTCGAGTCTGGACGCTAAAACCGTCCCACATATCAGACCACGACAGCACCAGATTGGCTCCGTTCTGGGTGATCTGCAGTACCGGGTTTGCCGCAGCCATCGCCAGGCTGGTCCAATGTTGCGCCTCGGTGCCAGTGACAACGGTCGCCGGGGTAAAAGCGCCCGTGACGACCGATAAATCGCCGATGGTTATCGAGGCACTCGCCCCGGCCACGCCCTGTCCGGCCAGGACCACCACATTCGTGTCGCCTTCGCCCATCGCCGCGCCCAGGTCCAGCAGCACACTTTGGCCATCCGCCAACGGGTTCAGCGCAAAGACCTGTCCGTTCACCAGAATGCTCAGCCACGCCAAACCTGGGGTTCCATTCACGATCCCCACATAGTGCTCGGCGGCCGGAAGGTCGCTGAACGACTGACGCACCACCCCGCCCTGCTGCACCTTGAGTTCGATGAAGACTGGATCAAAATTGCCCTGGCCTCCGCACGCGTCTCTCACTTCCACGTTGACCGTTGCGCTTTGGCTGCCGTTGATCTTCGTGGCCACCACCTCCAACCGCGTCGCTCCCGCCGAAATACTCGTGCTCTGACCCACGACGGTCAAAGGCAGACCCCCTATTGTTAGCCCTGAATCAAAGCCAGGACCGTAAGCCGTGGCCAGTGTGATCGTGCAGTTATTCAGGATCATGGCTTCCAGCCCGCCGGCAGTGTTAAAGCCGAAGGGATTGGAAAAATACATATGCACTTTGCCATCGGTTCCGAGGACATAAGTGGAGGCAGTCAGGTTCACCGCGCAACTGGGGGTGAAAACCAGGTTCACCGATTTCTGGTCGGAGGAAAGCTTGACGCTGAACTTGCCGCTTCCGGTAGCGTTTTGGAATTGGCTGGCGTCCACAGTAAACTTCGTGGGGTCAAAACTGGTGATGCTGCCGGAGACAGTGGCAATGGGCCATTGGTAAGCCAGCGTATTGTCGAAATTGGCCGCCTGGCCTGGAACAGCATCGTTGAGCGTGTACACCTTCACGGTGAAGGCACTGGAGATCGTCGCCGCTACGTTCAGGTTCCCGGTGATGCTCAGGAGGTCCCAGTCGGTGCCGGCTGTGCCGGTAGCGCTCCGCATCTGGAAAGCATAGCCGCCGTTGATGTTCCAGGGCGTCGACGGGCGGAGGTAGTACAACAAATTAGGCCCGTATCCCACGTCCGTGGCGGCAAAGGTCAAAGCATTCACGAAGTTGGCTCCGAGGCTGACGCGATCGGTGACGGCATGATTCACCGGGTCAAGGGTTCCGAGGGTGGATCCAATCGCATCATGGCGGAGAAAGGCAAAGTTGCCCGCCCCCCAGCTCGACACAGCCCCGGGCATAAAGACCAGCGAGTCAAAATTGGTGCCTACCGTGTAAAGGTCCGTCACAATCCCGCCAGGTGTAGGGTTGATGGTGCCGAAGGTGGAGAGGCCATTCGCGTCCTGGCGAAGGAAGTAGAACAGATTGGCCCCATAACCAAGGTCGGCTGCCGCAAACGCCAGAGCTTTGTAGCCGGTTCCAGGGATGACCCAGAGGTCTGCTGAAGTCGAGGCCCCAGCGGGCTTGATGACTCCGAAGGTGGAAACTCCGCTATTGTCATGGCGGACGTAATAGAAGTTCACGGCCCCATAGCCGACATCCGGAGCCGCCAAGGTGAGGGCATCGTAATTGGTCGCACTGAGGGCGAACCGATCCGAAACTACTCCGACCGAGGGAGCAATAGTGGAGATGGTTTCAAACGGATCGAGACCGCTTTCAGCCCAGCGGGTGGAGTAAAATAGCGTGGGGCCCCAGTTCTGTTCCTGGTCGGCAAACATTAATCCATGCAAGCCGTCAACGACGTTGAAACGATTCGTGAACGTCCCCCCGACAGGATCAATCGTCCCAAAAGAGGGCAGCACGATACTTGTCGTCACGCTCGTCCCCCAGGTCTCGGAACCGGTGTTCAAAGCGCCTACGTTGTCTCCGGGAGCGATGGTGCCGCCGCTGTTGACGGTCACTCCGCCGACTTTGCCCGTTCCACCGAGGATGGCACTGGCATTCACCGCAATCGCTCCAGCGCCGTTAATGCTGCCGCCAGCCGGGTCGTTGTCGGCGAGCATTTTGCCGTTATTGAGCGAGAGGCCAAAGGAGAGACTATTGGCGGAGGTATTCGTCGTGGTGCCGCTGTCTTCCTTGTGGTTCACAATGGAGGCGGTCAAGGATTGGAGGACTAAGTGGTAGTTGCTGGCATCCGCCCCGGACAGCGAAAAGGAACTCGAATAGGGTACCGACTTCGCATTGCCAAGCTCTCGATCCACGAAGGCGCCCGTCGGCGTCACGCCCGATACGAGGGAAACAACGTCCCCGCTCACGATGTCGCCGGACGTGATGGCGGCAGTGCCCGTTAAATTGGCCGCGGTGGTGCCATCGTAGAACTTGTCCGACGCGCCAAGGCCGGTTAAGTTTACGTTCTTCACGGTAATCGTCACGGAACCGCTTAAGCCAGCGAGCGTGTAGTTGCCCGCCGCCGCGCCGCCCAGAGCCAGCGTTCCGACCGAAACGGCCTGCGCTCCGACTTGCTTGCTCGCCAGGTTGGCCGTGCCAGATAGCGTCAGATTCCCGCCGTCGAGGTTGTTCCCAATCGTCAGGATCGTTGCGGCTGCGGTCGCCAGCCCGTTATAGATGCGGCTGCCGGACACGGTTATGGCCACTTGATCAATCGTCAATGCGGTGGCATTTTCCCCCGCCTGTGCAAACGTATAATTGCCGTTGTTGGCGGTAAGCCCGGAGCCATTGATGGCATAGCTCCCCGCACCGGTCCCAGTCGTTGCGCTGCTCATGAAGGTGAGCGTGCCCGACGTGGCGTTGCCCTGGTTGTCCCCGCTTGCGAAGCCGGTAATCGAGCCTGAGAATGTCGGATTGGCCGAGCCGTAGTTGCGGTGGGCGCTGGTTGCGGCATAGGTCAGCGTCGCTGCCGTAATCGTGCCGGCATTCGCGGCGGCCCAGGTGACGTTGTAACGGCTGGTCACATCGGCGCTGCCGGAGTCCCTCATTGTGCCGGTGGGCGTGAGCGCCTTGCTCGACCCTACATTGCGGGTATTATAGGATTCGGTAAAGGAACCGGTATCCCCGGCGTCCAAAGTCTCTGACGTAAGCGTAGGCGTCGCCGACGCGCTCGTAGTTCCATCATACGTCTTGCTGTTGGCAACCGCCGTCACGGTGATCGCTACGGCGGTGTAATGAAGCACCACTGTCTTTCCAACCGTGATGACGCTATATCGTGAAGCTCGCGCGGGCGTTGTCCCGGCCCAAATCGGAGTGGGGTTGAAGCTGCCCGAGATGGTGCCCGAGGCCCCCGCATTAAACAGGACATAATCCGCCGTATCCAGTGAACCCGCCGAGTTGATTGTGATCTGCGGACTACCCGTGATCGTGAGAGTTTGGTTTTCGAGGACGATCTTGTCGTTCCCTGAGGCGGCGCTGCTGCTGAGATTGAATTCAATCGTGGAAGTTGCATCTACGATGAGGTTGTCCCCCGCCGTTAGCGTTCCGCTGCTATTCGGATAAAGGACCGCGGTCGGATCATCGGCGACAGTCACGGCGCCACCGACTCTGCCATTGCCGGACAAGGTGGCACTGGCTCCCACAGCGACGGCCCCCGTGCCGGTGGCGCTACCGCTCACGTTAGCCACCCGCAGGGTGGCATTGCCGACGGTAGTGCCTCCGCTGAAGCTGCTTGCGCCTGATAAAGTCAAGCTGCCTGGGCCATTCACTTGCAGTGCCCCAGCGCCGGCAATCTGCTCGGCCACCGCTAGCGTAAATCCGCTATCCACTAAAACTGTGCCGGCACCGGAGTCAAGCGTGAGACCACGATTGCTGTCGTCAATGGTAAACGAGCCGAAGGCCTCGAGGGTGGCTTGGTCTTGAATCGTCAATTGGTCGGCCGTGAAACTCGCGGGATTGTTGCCAAGGCGGGTTTCGCTGTCGATCAGCAGGGTGCCCGCATTGACGATTGTCTTACCCGTGTAAGTATTCGCGGCTGTGGACAGCTTCAAGGAGCCCAGGCCGGTTTTGGTTAGGCTGCCACTTCCCGTTATAACATTTTTGACCTCTGCCCCCGTGCTCTCGTCCACAGATATGATACCGCCACCGGTGCCGAGGGTTATGCCGCGCTTTGTGCCACTAATTATAACGGTCGCAAAGAAGTTAAGGGTGGCCCCATTCTGGATGGTCAACAGGTCAGGAACGAAGGTGCCTGTTCCGGCGCCCAGTCGTGCCTCGGAATTGATCCCAAGAGTGCCATCGCTGATTATCGTTTTGCCCGAATAAGTGCTGGTGGCAGTGGTGAGTTTTACTGTCCCAGGTCCGACCTTGGTCAAATTGCCTGTGCCGGCGATGACCTTCGTAATGGTTAGCGTCTTTTCGGAATCCACCGAGATTGTTCCGCCACCGGCACCCAGCGTTATGCCGCGGTTAGCGGCGCCAATGGTAAAATCGAGCCCGGCCTGCAAGGTTCCGCCGTCCAGTTTCAGTTGGTCGGTGGCCAGCGAAGTCGGATTTGCGCCTAGGTTACTCTCCTGAATCACGAAAAGCGTTCCGCCGTTGACGGTCGTTTTGCCGGTGTAGGTGTTGTTTCCAAGATTGGCCAGGCTCAGCGTGCCGCTACCGTTCTTCGTGATTCCACCAGTTCCGGAGATTACGGCGGTATTGTCCATTTCGCCCGACCCAGATATGGTTAAAGCGTAGCTATTCAAGTTCCACGTGCCAAAAAAAGCGGTGCTTGCGCTCGCGGACGTTGTGCTAAACGTCTGCGCCTGGGCGAGACTTAGTTTGATTCTCCAGTTCGCCACACCACTGCTGGAGCTGTTAACGAATCCAGCCGTTATGGTCAGGGTCGAACCTGAACTGCTGATCACGTCGTAACCGCTGTCTGCTATGGTTACCGAGTTGATGCTCGAAAGTGTCCCCTGCACGATATCATTCTGGGGCGCCTTGCTGCTCGGTCCTGCCGGGAAAACGAGATCACAACCATTGGCTGGTGGCGAACCCGCATCCCAGTTTCCGGGATTGCTCCAAGTGGCGTCCGGCGACGCTCCACCCGTCCACGTCCAAGTAGTCGCTCCGGCAGTCATCCCTGCCACGCCCACGCAGGCGATCAGAACACCGATGGCGGCGCTCTTCAAATTACCATTACGTCTCCTCTGCCGACGACCGCCAACGTTGCAAGGTGCGTTCATCTTCATAATCTCTTCCGAGCCAATTGTTCTCATATTCGCAGACCAGGGCCGGCGCCGCTTCAAAAGCGCCGTCGGATAGCGCGTTTCACAGAGCATTCTCGTCCCCAGTCCAAACCTGGGCAGCGCGAAGGCAGTGAACGCGGGGGTTTAGGTCGCAAGCGCCGGATTCCGCTTGTCGGCTGACAGCACAAAGGCACATAGGGGCCTGTGTTCTGTCCGCAAATGGGGCAGTGTATTGTTGGCTCAGGAGCTTGCTTGCCGATGCGAGGGCTTAGCCGTTTCCATGCAGAGGAGAACCATGGCTGAACTCAGGCGGCCTCAGCAGCCAGCGGAGAACTTATGGTTCTATCCGCATGCGGTGTGGGTGAGAGTGCGCTGGGAGCGTGGAGCCCATGGCTGGCACAGGATGGGTGGACATTGGGGGTAAGCGTTGGCAGCGAAATTCCCCGTGGTGGTTGTGTTGGCGGATATGTTGGTTTCTGTCCATGCCATTTCAGGATGTCCCCTGTGTCTCGGAAAACCGCATTGAACACGAGGAATACAAAAGACCAATCGGGTACCTCATCGCGGCCCATCTTGTTGGACGCCTGCTGCGCGCCATCAAGATCTCCGGCGTTGTGGGCTGCGAGCCGGGGCGCGCCGTGAGTGATTATCAATCGCGGCCCGACTGCACCCGATGATTTGCCCTAGGTCACGCTTCGGCTGGAGGGCGATGTGGGTGAGATCTACCCGCCGGCAGTGGGGCGGCTCTGAGGAGGTAGAGACCCCCGAAAACAGCGACGGCGTTCGGGCCGGTGCCAGACCGATTGTGCCAATAGGGGTGTGCCAAACGCCTGGTTGTTGTGCCAAGATGGCACAACTGGCACAACTTCCTGCCTAGGTCACAATGCGATGCGCATTCGCAAGTGACTGTTTACAAGTCACTTATTACTGAACCACCACAATGGCACTGCCGTTGCTTAGTGAAGTGCGGCTATTTGTATCCAAAAGCATATATATGGCAAAAGTTATAGGCATTGATTTAGGCACCACGAACTCATGTATGGCAGTCATGGAGGGCGGGGAACCCGTCGTGCTGGAGAACTCAGAAGGACGGCGAGTTACGCCGTCGGTCGTGGCGTTCACCAAGACCGGCGAGCGGCTGGTAGGCGATGCCGCCAAGCGGCAAGCCGTCACCAACTCCAAGAATACCGTCTATTCGATCAAGCGGTTCATGGGGCGCAAGTACACCGAAGTGGAAGAGGAGCGCAAACGCGTCCCTTACAAGGTTGTCGCAGCGTCAAATGGCGATGCTGGTGTTGAGGTTGAGATCGAAGGCAAGCCCAAGGTGTTCACCCCAGCGGAGATTTCCGCCATGGTCCTGGGCAAGCTGAAGGCTGACGCCGAGATGCGGCTGGGGGAGAAGATTACCCAGGCCGTGATCACTGTTCCCGCTTACTTTAACGACTCCCAGCGGCAGGCTACCAAGGACGCCGGGCGGATTGCCGGCTTGGAGGTGCTGCGGATTATCAACGAGCCCACCGCCGCTTCGCTGGCCTACGGACTGGACAAGAAGAAGGACGAGGAAATCGCGGTGTACGATTTGGGCGGCGGCACGTTCGACATTTCAGTGCTGGAAATTGGCGACGGCGTCTTCGAGGTCAAGGCCACCAATGGCGATACCCACCTGGGCGGCGACGATTGGGACGGCCGGATCATGGACTCGATTCTGGATGAGTTCAAGAAGGAGCACGGCATGGACCTGCGCAAACAGGCCGACGCGCTCCAGCGCATCAAAGAGGAGTCGGAGAAGGCCAAGATCGCCCTGTCCAGCTCGCAGGTGTATGATATTAACCTGCCGTTCATTACCGCCGACGCCAGCGGGCCCAAGCATATCAGCATGAAGCTGACCCGCGCCAAGATGGAGCAGCTCTGCGACGATCTGTTCGAGCGCACCATCGGCCCGGTGAAGAACTGCCTGCGCGACGCGGGCATCGCCCCGGAGAAGATCGACGAGCTGGTGCTGGTCGGCGGCATGACCCGCATGCCCAAAGTGGTGGACACCGCCCGCGACATGGTCAAGAAGACCCCCCATCAGGGCGTGAACCCGGATGAAGTGGTGGCCGTCGGTGCCGCCATTCAGGCCGGTGTGCTCAAGGGCGAGGTCAAAGACGTCCTGCTGCTCGACGTGACGCCGTTGTCGCTCGGCATCGAGACGCTGGGCGGCGTGTACACGAGGCTCATTGAGCGCAACACAACCATTCCCACCCGGAAATCTGAGATATTCTCCACTGCGTCGGACAATCAGCCAGGGGTGGAGATCCACGTGCTCCAGGGCGAACGCCAACTGGCGCGCGACAACAAGACCATCGGCAAGTTCCACCTGACGGACATCCCGCCCGCGCCACGCGGCATGCCGCAGATCGAGGTGACTTTTGATATCGACGCCAATGGCATCCTGCACGTGAGCGCCAAGGACCTGGGCACGGGCAAAGAACAGAAGATCACCATCACCGCCAGCAGCGGCCTCACCAAGGACGAGATCGAGAAGATGCGCAAGGACGCCGAGGCGCACGCCGAGGACGACAAGAAGCGCCGTGATGAAATCGAACAGCGCAACGAGGCGGACAACGCCGTCTATCGCTCCGAGAAGATGCTCAAGGACAATATCGACAAGATCTCCGGCAGCGACAAGAGCAAGATCGAAGAGGCCGTCAAGGAAGTGAAGGAAGCCATCAAGGGCGGTGATGCCTCCGTCATCCGCTCCGCGAACGAGAAGCTCAACGAAGCCTGGCAATCCGTGTCGGCTGAGCTTTACAAGGCCGCGGCCGAGAAGGCGCGGGCGGGCAAGGCCCAGGGCCAGCCCGGTCCGGAAGCTGGCGGCGAAGCCAAGAGCGAGGACAAGAAGGGCAAGGACGAAGGCCCGATCATCGACGCCGAAGTGGTGGACGATAAGAAGTAGATTTTCCCGCAGCGGGTGCGGCGGGATTTTGATTCAACGCATAATCATAAACCAAAAGAAAGAACATAAACTATGGCATTAAACGTAAAACCACTCGGCGACCGCGTTCTGGTTGAACCGGTCGAGGAGAAGGAAGTAAAGAAGGGCGGAATCATTATCCCTGATACCGCCAAAGAGAAACCGCAAGAAGGCATCATCCGCGCGCTGGGCACGGGCAAGACCGACGACGACGGCAAGAAAGTGCCGTTCGAAGTCAAGGTCGGGGACCGGGTGCTGGTCAGCAAGTACGGCGGCACCGAAATCAAGCTGGACGGCAAAGAGTTCAAACTCCTTAACACGGACGACCTCCTGGCCATTCTCGACTAACCACAACGGTTGAGTCTATTAACAATCAACAATTGACTATCTACTAATTTATGGCAGCAAAACAATTACTCTTCGACGAAGCCGCACGCCAGGCCATCCTGCGCGGGGTGGCCAAACTCTCCCGTGCCGTCACCGCCACGCTCGGTCCCAAGGGCCGCAACGTTGTGCTCGACAAGAAATTCGGCTCCCCCACCGTGACCAAGGACGGCGTCACCGTCGCCAAGGAAGTCGAGTTGGAGGATGCTTATGAAAACATGGGCGCCCAGATGGTGCGCGAAGTCGCCAGCAAGACCAGCGACGCCGCGGGCGATGGAACGACCACCGCGACCGTGCTGGCCGAGGCGATTTATCGCGAAGGCCTGAAGTTCGTGACCGCCGGCGGGAACCCGATCGGCATTCAGCGCGGTATCGGCAAGGCCGTTGAGGCCGCCGTGGCGCACCTCGACAAGATCGCCAAGAAGGTGAAGGATAAGGAGGAAATCAAGCAGGTCGCCACCGTTTCCGCCAACTGGGATACCACCATCGGCGAGATCATCGCCGACGCGATGGACAAGGTAGGCAAGGACGGCACCATCACGGTCGAGGAAGCCAAGTCCATTGAGACCACCCTCGAAGTGGTCGAAGGCATGCAGTTCGACAAGGGCTATCTCTCGCCCTATTTCGTCACCAATGCCGAGACGATGGAAGCCAAGATGGAAGACGCCTACATCCTCCTCTACGAAAAGAAGATCAGCAGCCTCAAAGACATGCTCCCGCTGCTCGAAAAGGTCGCCAAGGTCGGCAAGCCGATGTTGATCATCGCTGAAGACCTCGAAGGCGAAGCGCTGGCCACCCTCGTGGTGAACAAGCTGCGCGGCACGCTTAATATCGTCGCCGTGAAAGCCCCGGGCTTCGGTGATCGCCGCAAGGCCATGTGCGAAGATATCGCCATCCTTACCGGCGCCAAGTTCATCAGCGAAGACCTCGGCCTCAAGCTGGAGAGCGTTGAACTCAACGACCTCGGCCGCGCCAAGAGCATCGTTGTGGACAAGGAAAACACCACCATCGTCGAAGGCGGTGGCAAGAGCTCCGACATCCAGGGCCGCGTCAACCAGATCCGCCGTCAGATCGAGGAGACCACCTCGGACTACGACCGCGAGAAACTGCAGGAACGTCTGGCCAAGCTGGCCGGTGGCGTGGCCGTCATCAACGTCGGCGCCGCGACCGAGTCCGAGATGAAGGAAAAGAAAGCCCGCGTCGAGGACGCTCTGCATGCGACCCGCGCAGCCGTCGAAGAGGGCATCGTCCCGGGCGGTGGCGTGGCACTAATTCGCTGCCTCGAAGCCATTGACAAGGTCAAAGGCGCCAACGAAGACGAGCGCATTGGCGTCGAGATCGTCAAGAAGGCGGTCGAGTTTCCGACCCGCGCACTCGCGAACAACGCCGGCGAAGAAGGCTCCGTCGTCGTGGAAGAAGTCAAGAAGCGCAAAGGCAATGAAGGCTACAACGTAGCGGACAACACCTACGAAGACCTCGTCAAAGCCGGCGTGGTGGACCCCAAGAAGGTCACCCGCACCGCGCTGCAGAACGCCGCGTCCATCGCCGGCCTGCTCCTCACCACGGAATGCCTCATCTGTGAGATTCCGGAGAAGGACAAGAAGCCCGCGATGCCGGGCGGTCACGGCGGCGGCATGGGCGGCGAGATGGATTATTAAGCCATTCGCAGCGTAGGGCTGGCCTCTGGCCTGCCCTTGCGCGCTGCGGTTCCGGGAGGAACGGGGAAATCGAGTGAGGTTGGCGCAAGCCAACCTCACTTTTTTTGCATTAGCGCGGATGGTTGGATCGCAAGCCTCACAATTTGTCCCCTTGCCAGTAACGCGTTCCACCGAAAGAAGCGGAGAACCGGTTCCTGCTTGACCGCCGGCATTCGGCGAGCGAGAGTATCCGTGTTGCACTGGGGGCGTACTGGTTTCGACTTAGCAGACGCGCCAGAGGCGGCATGCCGAGGATGGTTCGTGGGCCTCGTTAATCATCGGACCGAAAATTAATTGCTAACCAAGAATTAGCTCTCGCGGCCTAAGTGCCACGACGTTCGCCGGCGGACACCTGCTACGCTGGACGAACGCCACAGCAGGTTAGGTCAGGCGTGGCGTCCGCGCGCGTCTGGCTGAAACTCTTATCCTGCGGGCTAGGCTGGGCGACTCGGTGTCAGGCCGCGATCGCTCGGTAGAAAACTCTCTCCTGACTAAGCATGTAGTCGCGGCTGGTAACTTTGCCAAGGACGCGGGTTCAACTCCCGCCGCCTCCACCAACAAATGGGCCGGCATTCATGGTAGGTCCACCATTTCGAATTTGATGGCGAGGGCGTGCTGGCAGGGAGGGGATTTCTGAACCGACGACGGCAGGTCGATGGTGGTGCCGCCCGAGGGTTCCGTCCGCCAACTTAAAGGCTTTTTGAGGCCCAGCAGGTGGATGGGGGTGCCGAGCTTGGGTTTCAAACCCGCAAACTTGATCTGGTCGGGGAATGGGTCACCTTCGTTTTGAGTGAGGTAGATCGCATAGGCGATATGGCCTTTCCTCGTGAACACGACCTGGCCGTCCTTGTAAGGCGCAACAGCGCGCGTGCCGTAAATGGCTTCCCCATTCACCTTCATCCATGCGCCGATTTCCTTCATGCGTGAAAGCGCCACCTCCGGGAGCTGGCCATCGGGCTGGGGGCCGACATTGAGCAGAAAGTTGCCGCCTTTGCCGACGATGTCCACGAGCAGATGGATGAGCCGGTGGGTGGATTTGTACTTATCGCCGGGTTTGAAAGACCACTGGTCGCCCATGGTCAAGCAGGATTCCCAGACATAAGGCAGAGGTTTGTCGGGGACTTCTTGCTCCGGGGTGCGGTAATTCTCGTAGCGCCCGCCGACCGTGCGGTCCACGATGATGAGGCGCGGTTGATGGGCGCGCGCCATTGCGGCGAGGCGGTCCATTTGGATGTCCTGCTCGGGCGGGCGCACCTGCCCCGCATCAAGCCAGAGGATGTCGATGGGTCCGTAGTCCGTCATCAGCTCCTCGATCTGGCCGTGAGTGTATTGGACGAACTTCTTCCACTTGTCCGGTTGCAGTGCGGTGCTGTAGTTGGGATTGCGGGTGCGCGCTGGGGTCGTCGGGTCCCAGTAGTCGGGACAATGCCAATCAGCCTTGGAGAAGTAGGCGCCGATGCCGAACTTCTCCCGGCGGAAGGCGTTGAAGACCTCCCGGACCACGTTGGATCGGGCATTGGAGTGGAAGGGCACTTCGGCGGAGGTGATCCGGTAATCACTCAACCGGGTGTCGAAGAGGCTGAAGCCATCATGGTGTTTGGTGGTGAAGACGACGTACTTCATGCCCGCCGCCTTCGCCGCCCTGGCCCATAAGCGCGGATCGAATTTCTCAGGATTGAAGGTCTTCGACAACGCCCAGTAGTCGCGTTGAAAGCGCGCCAGATCCTTGTCGCGATCCGTCCATGCCTTCAGATCGTCGGGCCGCGCCCACTTGTCCTCCTCAACCAAGGGCCACGATTCGATGCAGCCCCATTGGCTATAGACGCCGAAATGCATCATGAAACCGAACTTCTGGTCCTGGAACCATTCCAGGCGCTCGCGCAGCCAGGGTTCGACGGCAGGTTTGCCTGCCTGCTCTTCCACCTTCGCCGGGCGCACGGCAAAATTGTCGAACACCGCGTTGTTCCAGCCCGTGCCCAATCCGGCCAATCCTCCCTGGCAGGTTGCATCCTCCAATTCGGTGACCTTCGCCTGATCGACATCGACACGAATCACCGTCAGATCAGCCGATCGACCGTTAGCCGCGACCAGGGTCAATGCCATTATTGCCAACAAACTGTTCCAAAAGCGCAGACTCAGACGCTCGGTGAGTCTCTTCAAATGGGATTCATGCATGCGTGGTTTGTTAACTAGGGTTTCTCTCCAGAGGGCTTCTGTTGGACAGCGACTGGCTGCGGTTAAATCCATTCATGACGCTCGTTTATCACCACAGATGAGGCTCCCATGCAAGCCTCAAACCAGAGCGCCCTGGAACTGATACCAGTTTCGCCTGGGCTTTCCATAGAATATGTCGGCGGATGCCAGAATTTGACACTCACGTAATTTAGGCATGGCACTGCAGGCTTGAACTGGCTGAGTTTTGGACTGATCCTCGAATTGCATATGAAACAACTGATTCGATACTTCTTCTTTGCAGCCTTGGCCCTGGCAGCCAGTTGCCAGATTGGGAGCGCGGCTGCCGACCTTTCACAGGCTGACCCCACGAAATCCCGCCAGCAGGGAAATCCCGTTTGGCGCGGTATTCACTTGATGCTCGGTAGCGACTCGCAAGCCGCGGCGCTTCAGGAGCAACTGCCGAAGCTCGCCGCCTTGGGGGTGGACGCCCTCGTCCTTGAGACGGACTACAATTTTGAGTTTAAGTCCCATCCTGAGCTGAGTTCGCCTGGCTGCGTTACGCAGGACCGAGCGCACAAACTCGCGATGGAAGCGCACAGACTCGGCATCCGCCTCATCCCGCAAATCAATTGTCTCGGTCACCAATCCTGGAGCAAGACAACCTTGTCCCTCTTAGTAAAATATCCGGAGTTTGATGAAACGCCCGGTCAGTTTCCGAACAACACCAACATCTACTGCCGGAGCTGGTGTCCGCAAAACCCGGAGGTAAACAAAGTGGTCTTCGCGCTGGTGGACGAGCTGGTGAACGCCTTTGAAACGGACGCATTCCATGCCGGGATGGACGAGGTTTTCATCATTGCCTCGGAACATTGTCCGCGCTGCAAAGGCGGTGATCCGGCGAAGCTCTTTGCCAAAGCGGTCAACGATTTGCACGACCATATCGTGAAGGAACGGAAGTGGGAGATGTTTCTCTGGGGCGACCGCCTGCTCGACGCCAAGACGATGGGCTACGGAGAATGGGAATCCGCCCGGAACGGCACGGCCGGGGCGGTGGATTTGATTCCCAAAGACATTGTTCTGTGCGACTGGCACTACGAGCTGCGGACCAATTATCCTTCTGTGCCGTTTCTGGTGGAGAAAGGTTTCCGAGTATGGCCCTCGGGCTGGAAGTCATTGCCCGCCGCCCAAGCCTTCAGCGAGTTCTCGCGCCAACAGAAGAGCAGCCTGGTGGTAGGCTATCTTTGCACGACCTGGGGAACCGTCCGAATCCCGGCCCTCGCCGAGTGGCCACCGCTGGTGGACGTGATGAAGGAGTGGAAGTAATCATGAATCCTCTTCTGGGGGCCTTCGCGGCCATTCTGGTGTTCAGCGCCGCCGTCTGTCCGGCGGCCGACGCTCCTTCCACCCGTCCCGCGAAGGAAACCTACCTTCGCATCGCCAACGAAGTCGAGGCCAACTTGCACAAGGAGATTCTCGATAAGTTCTTCCCCGTCACCGTGGATGAGCAAAGGGGCGGATTCTACGAGAACTACTCGCTCAACTGGACCCGCATTGCTGATAGCAGCAAGAGCATCGTCTTCCAGAGCCGGCTCACCTGGACCAGCGCCGCGGCCGCCCGCCGCTTTCCCGCCCAGGCTGACCTGTACCTGGCCATGACCCGCCGCGGAGCCAACTGCCTGGCGAAGAAACTTTGGGACAAGACCGGCGGCGGCTTCCATTGGCAGGTCGATGCCAACGGCCAGCCCACCGCTGGCACCAAGCAGATGTACGGCCATGCCTTCGGCATCTACGCCCTGGCCGCCAGCTACCAGGCCACCAAAGACCAGACGGCCCTGGATTTGGCCAAGAGGGCCTTTCAATGGCTTGAGGAACACGCGCACGACCGCGTGAACAAGGGCTACTTCGAGAATATCGGCGCTGACGGCAAGCCCGTAACCCGCGGCGGCGACAGCAACGCGGTCGGCGCTGGCGCTGGCCAGAAGTCGATGAATACCAGCATTCACATCCTCGAAGCGTTGACCGGCCTCTATGCGGTCTGGCCCGACCCGCTGCTCAAGACACGCGTCCAGGAAATGCTGGAGATCTGCCGTGATAAGGTCTATTCCGAACCGGGCTATCTGACGCAGTTCCTCACGGCCGACTGGCAGCGAACCAGCAGCCCCGACTCCTTCGGACACGACGTGGAAACCGGCTTCCTTATGGTTGAAGCGGCTGATGTTTTGGGCCAGGACGACCCTCGCGCCTGGATGGCCGCCCGCCACCTGGTCGATCATGCCATGCAGTACGGCTGGGACAGACAACTTGGCGGCCTCTACGACACGGGCGCCATGAATGCCCAAGGTATTGTCGCTGGCGGCCTGCGCACCGAGAAGATCTGGTGGGTGGAGGCCGAACACCTCAACGCCCTGCTCCTGCTGCACGAGCATGTGGGCAAGGAGACAACCCAGTACTGGGATGCGTTCATTAAGGAGTGGGACTGGATCACCAAGTACCAGATCGACCACATTAACGGCGGCTGGTGGGCGACCGTCCAAGCCGACGGCACACCGGCCAGCCGTGTGAAGGCTGACATGTGGACCGAATGCTACCACCAGGGCCGTGCGATGCTGAACGTCTCAGAGCGGCTCAGAAAGCTGGCGGCGTCGAACTAAGCCGGCGGCCCCCGGGGTTCCATCAAGCTCCCCGGCTCCGTTCGACACCTTGCTGGTGCAGGTGGTTCTTCTCGTCGAGCGCGCCAAGGTTGATGCGGACGGCCGGGTACTGAGCAGGACCCAAAGATTGGCTATTCCATCGCCAATTGCCTAACAACATCCTATCTAGAACCTCACCTGTTCGAGGTAGTGCAAGCTCTTGGGGATCTGTTGCTCAGACCAGGGTGATTCGTCCTCGATAAAGTAGTATTTCACGCCGGCGGCTTTGGCGGCTTTCAGAATCGCCGGCAGGTCCATCAACCCTTCACCGAGCGCCGCGTCGTTCTTCACGTCCGTGCCGCCCGTGAGGGCACCCCGAGGCGTCCCCTTCTTCATGTCCTTCAGATGGACCAGTTCCCAGCGCCGGCCGTATTTCTGGAAGAGCTTGACCGGGTCCTGGTTGGGGAAGACTACCCAGAAGATATCCATCTCGTAACTGACGGTCTTCGGATTGGTCTCTTGCATAAGGAGATCGAACAGCGTTCCCTGCCCGTATGGCTGGAACTCGTAGCCGTGGCAGTGATAGAAGAACTTCAACCCATTCTTCGCCATGACTTCGCCGGCTTTGTTGAATACAGCGGCGGCCTCACGGCACGTCTTCTCATCGAAGTCGCCCTGGTGAGGAATCCAGGCGACACCGGCGTACTTGAGGCCGAGCTCTTTGGCTTCGCGCGCGACGCCTTCCGGGTCATCCTTGTAACGGCCATAATCGAAATGGGCGCCAATGGGCTTGATGCCACGCGCGGCCAATTGCTTGGTAAACTCCCCAGCCGAGAGGCCATAAGTGCCGGCCACCTCGGCGTACTTAATGCCCCAACTCTTTACTTCATCGAGCGTACCGGGGACATCCTTCGGGAACTGCTCCCGTAGGCTGTAAAGCTGAAGGCCAATCCGCCCTTTGAAACTGGGCCCGATCCCGGCCTCGGCAGCCGAAGCCGAAGAAGAACTGTACGTGACCGCGGCCACGAGTGCCGCGCAGGAAAGCAAGAGTATCGATTTCATGAAACCAGTAGTAACATTAACCGCCCTGGAGTGGAAGTAGAATTAACTCACATCCTTGCCCTCTCGCAGAGTCGTTGGCAGTAGGCTGCGGAGCACTGATGTGCCTATTGGATAGGGCGGTATTGCGGGCTTATCAGGAACAAGGAATAATCCAAAGATAAATGAAATCAGAGAACAAAGGCCTTGCCTTACCCTGGAACGCATCCATGCCGCCGTTTTCTTCTTTCCTGCTCGGCGCGGCGCTGTTCATTTCGGCTCAGGCGTGGGCTGCGGAGCACTGGTCGGCTGTCATCTCACCGGATAATTCGCTCGAGTTCAGCTTGGTGAAGGACCAGGCGCTGGTGGGCCGGCTCGGCTTGGGCGGGTGGGGACCGAACTGGCAATGGGTTGGAATTACCCCGCCTCGGGGAGACCCTAGCGAGGGACTGCTCACCGCTGTGCCCTTCGTGATTGACCAGGCCAAGGGCGAAGTCATCGAGATCGGGTTCCAGGCGGTGAAGACAGGGCCTCAACAGGTGGCGTTGAGCTATCGGTTGAGTGCGGCCAAAGATGTGCCGATTACCATGCTTATCGCCAGCCTTAGCCTGGACAAGGCTTTTGGACGGGGGCAGTTGAGGCTAATCCAGGCAGACGGACAAAAGAGTGAACGGCCACTGCCCTTCGGCCGGGGCACGGTGCCGGCGACCTCGAATCTGGTTCTTCATTTTGAGAAGGGAGGCGACCTCGCGCTTGCTCTGGACCCGCCATGCCCCATCGCGTTTGACGGCGATATGCGCATCGTCCTGGCGTCCGAGATGTTCAAGGCTGGTGCTCGCACCAACACGCTTACGGTGAGTTTCCCTTCCGACACCGCATTTGTGGCCGGGGCAGCGGAATTGGCGCCGTTTATCCGGACCCTGGCAGGCCCGGATTGGTTTGCCTTTGCGCCCACGGGAAATGCCGGCCCGAGTGTCATCAGCATGAACGAATGGCTGGACAAGCCTGCTGGAACCCATGGGGGCGTGCGCATGGTCGGCGATCACTTCGAGTTCGAAGACAAGACCCCGGTGAAGTTCTGGGGAGTGGACCTCTCCTACGCCGGCGGTTGTGCGCCGGAGAAGAAGACCGCCGAGTTCACCGCCGCCCGCTTTGCGAAGTATGGGATCAACGGTGTGCGGCTGCACAAGTTCTCTTACCCTACGGACCAGATGGGTATTGGCGCGCTCAACGACGCTACCCAAATGACGCCCGAGGGCCTGGACCGGCTCGATTACTTCGCGGCGCAGCTCAAGAGCAATGGCGTCTATTTCGGCTGGTCGCACACCTTTGGCTTCCATGTGAGCCCCGGAAACCGCTCGCAACTGCTGGCCTATGACGAAATCGAGCGCAGCCTGAAAGGCAACACCTATGGATTCATCAACTTCGCGGAGGATGTCCAGGACCTGATGATCGAGATGGTGGTAAACCTCGTGCAGCACCGCAATCCCTACACCGGCCGCACCTATGCCCAGGAGCCGGCGCTCTCTTTCATTGAACTGCAGAACGAGGACGACATCTTCTTCTTCACTTCGGAAAAGGCCTTTGCCGCCTGCCCGACCTATCGCAAGCACTTCACGGCTCGGTTCTGCGACTGGCTCCTGGCCAAGTATGGCTCGGAGTCAAAGCTCCAGCAGGCCTGGTCGGGCGCGCTCAAGCCGGGCGAAACCCTTGCCGGGAAGAACCTCGAGCCCCAGACAAACCCCTGGTTCTTCGGCGACGCCCATCTTCCCGGCCAGACCGGCGGCGCGCGCCAGCGTTTGCTGGATTCGGCAGCCTGGCTGCACGAGACGCAGGACAAATTCTACAGCCGGTTCGTAAAGGCCATTCGTGACGCGGGCTACCAGGGCCCGCTCTGCGGCTCGCCCTGGCAAGCCCCGGCCATGCTCCCGCATTATTACAATCTCCAGTCGGATGCACTTGTCGGTTATATCGATCGGCACAATTACTTTGGCGGTGGGCTGTTTGATTCCATGCTGGCCCAGCCTGGCAGCGGCTATTTCTCGAGCGGCCTGCAGCAGGTGGCTAGCCGGCCTTTCGGGTTGAGCGAATGGATTCATGTCTACCCTTCCCTATACAGCGCGGAGGGCCCCGCCATCGTGGCCGCTTACGGGTTAGGCTTGCAGGGTTGGGATGCCAGCTATGAATTCCAATCCCAGGCCGCACCGCGCCTCTTCGGAGAACGCGTCGGCTGGCCGCCCTGGGGAGTCTGGGAAGCCGACGTGCCGACCCAGCTTGGCCAGTATCCGGCGCTGACCCGCATGCTCTACCGCGGTGATGTCCGCGAAAGCCAGATCATCTCCACTCGCCGGGTGAGCCGCAAAGATCTGGATGCTGGACGGTTCAGCTGCTCGGACACCGTGGCGCAGGAAGGGGACATCAAGTCCTTCGGCGGCAGCGTTCCTCCCGAGGCTTTGGCTGCCGGGCGAGTCGTGGTTGAATTCACCGATCAGCCGCAGCCCTCAAGTTACCCCGATCTCGCCAAGTATCGCACGGGCACCGCAATAACCTCCAGCACGGGGCAACTCGTCTGGGACACGGCGGGCCAGGGCCTTTTCACCGTAAACACGCCGGGCACCAAGGCAGTCGTAGGTTTCGCCGAAGGCAAGGAACTCCGGCTCGGTGAGGTCACCATCCAGCTCGCCTGCCCCTATGCTTCCCTCTTCCTGACGGCCTTGGACAAGAATATCACGCTTGCCGAGGCCAAGAGCGCGCTGCTCTGCGCGGTGGCGCGGAACTCCAACAGCGGGTTCAAGTACTTCGCCATTGATTCCCGAACGCTGGACAACGGACACGGCCCCATCCTGCTTGAGCCGGTGAGAGCGACACTGACTTTCTCCAGCCGTAGTGTGGCTGCAGTCAACGTGTTGGATCACGACGGCCGCCGAACCGGCAAATCACTGACCGTGGCAGGCGGTCGTTTCAGCATTGACGGGGCACGCGACAAGACTCTCTATTACGAGGTGCAATTCAAATGAGTATGAACAAATCAAACACAAACCCTCTCTCCTCTTTACCCGGAAGCATGGATCGCCGTCGTTTTTTGGCGACGACTGCGATGGCTTCGGCGATCACTATTCTGCCCCGGCATGTGCTGGGCGGAGCAGGCCAGACTCCGCCGAGCGAGAAAGTCAACATCGCCGGCATCGGCGTCGGTGGGATGGGCGGAGCGAATCTGCAGGCCCTCAAGTCGCAGAACATCGTGGCACTCTGTGATGTGGACCACGATTACGCGGCTCATACGTTCAAGGAATACCCCAACGCGAAGCTTTACACGGACTACCGCGAGATGCTCGACAAGCAGAAAGACATTGAGGCGGTGCTTATCGCCACGCCTGATCACACGCACGCACTGATTTCCATGGCCGCCATGAAGGCCGGCAAACATGTCTATTGCCAGAAACCGCTCACGCACGATGTATATGAATCCCGCCTGCTGGCCAAGACGGCGAAGGAGCTGGGGTTGGTGACGCAAATGGGCATCCAGGGCCACTCGACGGATGACCTGAGGACGATTTGTGAATGGATCTGGGACGGCGCCATCGGCGAGGTGCGCGAGGTGGATGCCTGGTGCAGCTTGACGTACTATCCTTGGGGACACGAAAGCTGGAGTTCGCAGTGGGGCGCCCGGCCTAAAGAGACGCCGCCTTTGCCGGCAAAACTGAATTGGGACATCTGGCTCGGCCCGGCGCCTTACCGGCCGTACCACCGCGCGTATCATCCGGCGACCTGGCGCTGCTGGTGGGACTTTGGCTGCGGCATGATGGGCGATCGCGGCGCCCACACCCTGGACGTGGTGAATTGGTCCTTGAAGCTGGGGCCACCCGCCACCGTCGAAGCCACTTCCTGCGGCATGGACGCGGAAGTCCACCCGCTCTCGGCAATCGTCACTTTCCGCTTTCCGGCGCGCGAAGGTCTGCCGCCGGTAAAGCTCACTTGGTTTGAAGGCACCCGGCCGCCGCGACCTGAAGACATGGACGTAGATGTGGCCTGGCCGGTCGAGGGCGGCACGTTGTTCAAAGGCAGCAAAGGAATGCTCATCTGCGGCGTCTATGGAAACTCCCCGAAGCTACTGCCGCTCAGCCGGCACCTGGAGTACAAGCGCCCGCCCAAAACGCTGCCTCGCGTAGCGGATCACTGCCACGAACTTGATTGGGTGCGCGCCATTCGGAGCGGCCAGCAGGCGGGCGCCAGCTTCGCCTACGCGGGCCCGCTCACCGAGACCTGCCTCCTGGGCAACGTCGCCAAGCGCGTGGATGGCCTGATCGAGTGGGACGCTGCCAACCTCAAGGTGAAGAATTCGGAAGCCGCCAATCAGCTCATCAGGACTCAATACCGGCAGGGTTGGAGTCTGTGACTTGGAAGGCAAGGTAATCGACCCTCATCGGCAATTCGCAAATGAATAGACTTCACTTCTCCGCCTGGCTGGTTTTCGCGCTCTCGTCCGCCTGGGTGTGCGCCGCCCAGGAACCCTCGCCCGAGCAACTCTTGCTCAAGGACTATAGGCCGCGCTCGATCTACCAGGTGCCGGTGACCAAGGTGGCGAAGGCTCGATTCCCGGTCATCGACATGCATACGCACAATTACGCGAAGACCGACGAGCAACTCGCCGAATGGGTGCGCACGATGGACGAGCTGGGCATCAAGAAAGCCGTCATTTTAACCTATGCACACGGCAAAGAGTTCGATGCCGTCCTCGCTCGTTACCAGAAGTTCCCAGGCCGCTTTTCCATTTGGTGTGGATTTGATTATACGGGTTACGACCAGCCCGGCTATGGCCCGGCCGCTGTGGCTGAACTCGAACGTTGTTTCAAGGCCGGGGCCGGGGGAGTGGGCGAAGAGGGCGACAAAGGAAAAGGCCTGTTCTATAGCAAGCCTCCTGCGTGGAGGATGCACCTTGACGATCCACGCATGGATCCACTGCTCGAAAGATGCGGCCAGCTCGGCATGCCGATCAGCATTCATGTCGCCGACCCCATGTGGATGTACGAGCCGATGAACCGATACAATGACGGGCTGATGAACGCCTACCAGTGGCGGCTGGACAATCAAACGAACATCCTGTCCCACGCTGAGCTGCTCGGCACGCTGGAGCGGGCGGTGAAGAAGCACCCGCGCACCGTATTTGTTGCCTGTCACTTTGCCAATTGCTGCTACGACCTGGCCAAGCTCGGCGCGCTGCTCGACAAGTATCCTAATCTCTATGTGGACATCAGCGCCCGCTTTGCCGAAACCGCTGCCATTCCCCGGGCCGCAAAACGGTTTTACCAGAAATACCACGACCGGCTTGTGTACGGCACGGACATGGGCCCGGCCAAAGCGATGTACTTAACGACCTTCCGCATCCTGGAAACCGAGGATGAACATTTCTATGACTGGGACCTATTCAGCTATCATTGGGCGCTGAGTGGGTTTGGGCTCGAGGACAAGATCCTGAAGCAAGTTTACTCGGAGAACGCACAGAAGATACTCAAACGGCGAGTCACGATCAGACCGTGACCACCGTAATTCCCAAGCTTGGGCGCATTCACACGCTGCCACGGCTCTGCGACGTGGGGGGAGGCATCCTGCGTGCGGTAGAGCGGGGCGTCTCGCCCGGGGGGATGGCGGGTTGCTC
>Ga0182014_10002339_pt1 | contig 23970 bp, 28 predicted proteins | sample 612S2DmetaG_FD_120489 | JGI IMG/M metagenome (GOLD analysis project Ga0182014, IMG submission 120489) | Permafrost microbial communities from Stordalen Mire, Sweden - 612S2D metaG | ecosystem: Environmental > Terrestrial > Soil > Wetlands > Permafrost | place: Sweden: Stordalen | collected...
AGCCGCGCCGTTCCAAAACTACACGGCACGAGGTTTGCTAAATTTTGATTTTGAGATGGCTTATGGAGCGCATTTTAGCTTCGAAACAGGCCTGAAAAGGCCTGTCGCGCATACGTTCGTTTGTGAGACGCACATGAAACTCGGCTACGCGCGTGTTTCCAAGACCGACGGATCGCAGACCCTTGACCTACAAATGGATGCGCTCGCCGCTGCCGGCGTCTCGCCCGACCAGGTCTACAGCGATGAGGCATCAGGCAAACGCGACGACCGTCCTGGACTGGAGGCGTGCCTGAAGGCGCTCCGCAGCGGCGACACATTATATACGTGGAAGCTCGATCGCCTCGGCCGGGACCTCAAGCACTTGGTCACGACCGTGCGCGGCCTTTCGGATCGAGGCGTCGGTCTCAGCGTCCTCACCGGCCAGGGCGCCAATATCGACACGACGACGTCCAGCGGGAAACTGATTTTTGGGATCTTCGCGGCCCTGTCGGAATTTGAGGGCGACCTCATCCGCGAGCGGACCATGGCCGGCCTCGCCGCAGCGCGCGCTCGTGGACGCCGTGGGGGGCGCAAGTTCGAGCTCACCAAAAACCAGATCCGCCTCGCCCAGTCCGCAATGGCCAATCGAGCAACTCACATGGCGCAGCTATGCCAGGAGCTCGATATCAGCCGCGCTACTCTATATCGCTATGTCGGTCCGGACGGCGCGCTCCGAGGCCACGCCCTCAAAGCATTGGAGTCCTGAGATGGCCGAGATCACCGCCAAAGAACTGGAAGCGCTACAGGACGGATTCGATACGTTCTCGCTCATCCATGCGATCGACGAACTCGATAAAATGCGTGGCCATCTGAACGATCGGGAGCACCACAATCCCCCGGAAATCCGCAACGACATCCTCAAGCTGCACGATCTGGCGATGGACGTCGTCAACCACGGCGTGACCAGCCGCGCGCAGGCGCTGTTCGAACTGGCAACCGAGATCGAGGATCAACTCTCCGACCTCAGCGAGGCCCTCGAAAATATCCAGGAAGCGATCGCCAAACTGACGGATTTACACCCCGAGAGCCTTCGATGGGGCGACTGAAATCCTATGTCGCGTTACGTACCTTTGCCGGGATTAACCCAATAATCGAAACCAGCCAGCGCCCATTAATACTGTCGGCACCGACAACCAGCAAACCCGCTCCGGGAGCCCAATACGACTTAGTTTCCATAAACTTGGATGCCGAGGATCAAATCCTGGATCAAGGCCAGCATGCAGAATGAGTCATCAATAGGTACAACGGTGGGAACAGAATGGCACCATACCAGGAAATATCACAATGGCGTGCAGCGGCGTGCTTTGCCGTCGCTCTCCTGAATTGGCGGACAAGGCACGCTCCCGAACGAGCAAAACACGCAACAATGCCCGGGCTTGGGGCGCAGGAGTGTGCCGCAGCCCTTACAGTCATAGAAGAACTGGCAAGCGTTAGTTGGCATTGTCTCGATTGTCTTGAAGCCGCAGTGCGGGCAGGTGATCGTGGACTGCGTAATCATGTCCTCAGCTTTCAGCGGCAATGCCGCACCTTCGCCATCTTCGTTATATTTCGCCAGATGTTGTTTTCACTCGTTGCCTTGACATTGGTATGATTCATTTTGGATCGTTGCGCGCGGATTTCATCAAGAGTCATTTTTTTGGTTGTCAGCGCGATATCTTCTCTCGATTTAGTCGTCATTACCACCGCTGAGCTATTCATTACCCCCAGACCGCATCGAGCCCTGGCATGATGGGAAAACTCACACCACGCTGCCCATCAGCATCAGGCGTCCGACGCGGTGCGGGTAGCGGATGGCAAAGGCAAGAGCCAGCCCGCCGCCAAAGGAATTACCGATGATGTGGACTTTTTCAAGGCCAAGCACATCAAGAAAATCAGCCAAGTGAGAAAGCCAAAGCGCTTTGCCATAGGGGGCGTTTGCGGGACGCTCCGTAAAGCCAAAGCCGACGATATCGGGAGCAATAACCCGAAAATGCTCGGACAGCGGCCCGATGTTCAAAAGCCAGTTGGCCCAGGCGGACACACCCGGACCAGATCCGTGGATCAGTAGCAGCGGCGAACGTCTGCCCTGGTCGAATTGACCCGGCGGCGATCGACTTTCCGATCTCCGGGTTAGTATGTATGTTCATGTGCTGGGCGGCTTGCCTTTGAGCACGCCGGCTGCGGCGAAGTGCCAGGCTGGGACTTCGCGGATGATGATTCGCACGGCTTCGCGCGGGGCGCCGAGGGAGGCGACGATGGCGTCAGTCACTTTCTCGACCATATCCACCTTCGCCTCGATGGAGCGGCCTTCGATCATGGTGACTTCAATGATGGGCATTGGCTGCTCCTTAAGCGCCGACGTTGAAGGACACGGCGCCCAGATTCTGGAAGCTCGTGCGTACAAAGTCGCCGGGCGTGAGCGCGTGCGCGGCGGTGGCGCCGCCGGCCAGCACGATGTCACCGGGTTCCAGACGCTCGCCAACGCTGCCGACCAGGCGCGCTGCGGAGACGAGCGACCGGATCGGGTTGCCCAGAATCGCGGCGGTGGAGCCGATCTGCACCGGGCGGCCGTTCAACTCCATGATGATCCCGAGATTTGAGACATCGGTGGAGGGCTTCGCCCATGACCCGAGATAAAACCCCGAGGAAGAGGAGTTGTCGGCGATGACGTCAGCCAGCGCGAATTTAAAATTACGGTAGCGGCTATCAATGATTTCCATCGCCGGGGCGACGGCTTCAACCGCATCCAGAGCTTCCGCGAGCGAGACGTTACCCGAAAGCGGCTTGCGCATGATGTAGGCGATTTCCGGTTCGACGCGCGGATGCGTGTAGCGGGCATGCGACATCTCGCCGCCTTCCTCGAGCCGCATGGCGTCGGTGAGACGGCCCCAGATGACTTCCGAGACGCCCATCTGTTGCATTTTCGCGCGCGAGGTGAGGCCCATTTTGTAGCCGACCCGGCGTTCGCCGCGCGCCCAGCGGCGGGCGACGGAAAGCGCCTGGATGGCGTAGGCGTCGGCCACCGAGAGGTCGGGGTAAGTGTCGGTCAGCTGCGGCACCGCGGTGGCGGTGCGCGCGGCCTCGTCGAGACCCGCTGCCAGTTCGGAGAGATTGGTCATGCTGCGGCCCCGCGTTGTTTGAGGATGTCGAGAGCGACGTCGATGATCATATCCTCCTGCCCGCCGACCATGCGGCGCTTGCCGAGTTCGGTGAGGATTTCGCGCGTGTCGACGCCGTAGGTTTTGGCGGCGTTTTCCGCGTGGCGCAAAAAGCTGGAATACACGCCCGCGTAGCCTAGCGAGAGGCTTTCGCGGTCCACGCGTACCGGGCGGTCCTGCAACGGGCGCACCAGATCGTCGGCGGCGTCCATCAGTTTGAAAAGATCGCAGCCGGTTTCAATGCCTTCGCGGTCGAGCACAGCGATGAGGGCTTCGAGCGGCGCGTTGCCCGCACCGGCGCCCATGCCGGCGAGCGAGGCATCCACGCGCACGGCGCCGGCTTTAATGCCGGCCACCGCGTTGGCAACGCCCAGCGTGAGGTTGTGATGCGTATGCACGCCGATCTCAGTTTCGGGCTTGAGCGCGTCGCGCATCGCCTTCACCTTCTCCGCATATTGCTCCGGCAGCATTGCACCGGCGGAGTCGGTTACATAGACGCATTCCGCGCCGTAGGACTCCATTAGTCTGCCCTGCTCGATGAGTTTTTCCGCGGGCACCATGTGGGACATCATCAAAAAGCCCACCGTGTCCATGCCGAGTTTGCGCGCGGCCTCGATATGCTGGCGTGAGACATCGGCCTCGGTGCAATGGGTGGCGACGCGCACGGAGCGCGCGCCGGCCTGATACACGTTCTTCAAGTCATGCACCGTGGCAATGCCGGGGATGAGCAGCACAGTGACGACAGCGTTGCTGCACACGCCTGCAACGGCGGCAATCCATTCGGCGTCGTCATGCGCACCGAAGCCGTAATTGAAGGTGGAGCCGGTGATGCCGTCGCCGTGACTGATCTCGATGGCGTCCACCTTCGCCGCGTCCAGCGCGCGGGCGATTTCGATGACGTTCTCCATGTTGTATTGGTGACGGATGGAGTGCATGCCGTCGCGCAGGGTGACGTCCTGCACGTAGAGTTTGTTGGGGTTTTTGCGGGCCATTTATGCGGTCTCCCTGGTGAGTGCCTGGGCGGCCCAATGGTCGGCGGTGACCAGGGCGGCGGAGGTCATGATGTCAAGATTGCCAGCGTAGGCAGGCAAGTAATGGGCAGCGCCCTCCACTTCCAGCAGGATGGTGGTCTTGAGGCCGGTGGAAAAACCGATGCCGGGGATACGCACCGGCGCGTTGTCGCCGATGACCTCGAACTGCACCTTCTGCTTGAGGCGGTAGCCGGGGACGTATTTTTTGACTTCCGCTTCCATCGCCAGGATGGAGGCTTCGATGGCTTCGCGGTCGCCGCCCTGGGAGAGGGTGAACACCGTGTCGCGCATGATCAGCGGCGGCTCGGCTGGGTTGAGAATGATGATGGCCTTGCCACGTTCCGCGCCGCCCAGCACTTCGATCGCCTTGGACGTCGTCTCGGTGAATTCGTCGATATTGGCGCGCGTGCCGGGACCGGCGGATTTCGACGAGATGGAGGCGACGATCTCGCCATACACCACGCGCTTGGAGGCGCGCTTCACGGCATAGACCATCGGGATGGTGGCCTGGCCGCCGCAGGTGACCATGTTTACGTTCGGCTCGTTGATGTTGGCGTCGCCGTTGATCACCGGAATGGTGAACGGGCCAATGGCGGCGGGCGTCAGGTCGATGACCTTCTTGCCGTCTTTCTGCAGCAGCGCGTTGTTATGGACGTGCGCGCCGGCCGAGGTGGCATCAAAAACGATTTTGATTTCGTTATAGTTAGGCAGCTTGAGCAAGCCCTCGATGCCGTCATGCGTAACCGGCACGCCGAGCCGCGCGGCGCGGGCGAGACCGTCGGAGTTGGCGTCGATGCCGACCATCGCGCCCATTTCTAAATTCTTCGAGGTCCGCATGATCTTGATCATCAGGTCGGTGCCGATATTGCCGGAACCGATGATGGCGCATTTGATTTTGGCCATAGGATTATTCCTTTGCGAAAGCGGCGCGTACGGAGCCGAGGCCCTCGATGCGCACGTCAAAAACATTGCCCGGCTGTACGGCGACCATCGGCCCCAGTGCGCCGGAAAGCACCGTGTCCCCCGCCAGCAAGGGGTGGCCAACGCGGGCCATGACCTGAGCAAGCCAGAGCGCGGCGTTCAGCGGCGAACCCAGGCAGGCGGCGCCGGCGCCGACGGAGACCGGCTCACCGGCTTTCTCCATGACCATGCCGCACAGGCGCGGGTCGAAGGCATCCAGCTTCACCGGGCGAGAACCCAGCACGTACAGGCCAGAGGAGGCGTTATCGGCAATGGTGTCGGTGATGCGGATGTCCCATTTCTGTACGCGCGAACCGACGATTTCAATGGCGGGAACAGCATAATCGATGGCGCGAAACAGGTCCGCGGCCGTGAGTTGCTCATGCGTAAGGTCCCGGCCCAGCACGAAGGCGATTTCGGCTTCCACTTTCGGCTGCAAAATATCCGCCAGCGCGATGTCCTGCGCCTCGCCGCGCGCCATGTCAGCGAACAGCATGCCGTAATCCGGCTGGCCGACGCCAAGCTGCTTCTGCACGGCAACTGAGGTAAGGCCGATCTTGCGCCCGACCAGGCGGCGGCCGGCGGCCAGGGCGCGTTGCGTGTTGATTTCCTGCACGGCGTAGGCGCTCGCGACGTCGCCCTCCGCCAGCAGGCTGCGCACGGGCGCGCAAGGAACGCCAGTGCGGGCGGCCTCAAACAAAAGGCCGGCGGCGGTGCGGATCGCCTCAGGCGAAGAAGCCGTTTGTGGGGATATGGTCATGATTCCTGTTTCGCTCTCAGAGCTTGATGCAGACGTTGGTAATTTCCGTATAGAATTCAAGCGAATGCACGCCGCCCTCGCGGCCAATGCCAGAAGCTTTCGCCCCGCCGAAGGGTGTCCGCAGGTCCCGCAGGAACCAGGAGTTCACCCAGCAGATGCCGACCTCCATTCTGGACGCCACACGATGCGCACGGGAAAGGTTCTCTGTCCACACCGCCGCCGCCAGCCCGTAGGGCGTGGCGTTGGCGAGGCGGATGGCTTCTTCCTCGGTGTCAAAGGGGCGGATATGGCAGCAGGGGCCAAAGATTTCTTCGGTCACCACCGCGGCGTCATCGGCCAGCCCGGTCCAAATGGTAGGCTGAATCCAGGCGCCGCCGGCGAGGTCTTCCGGCATATCGGGGATGCCGCCGCCGGTGACGACCGTGGCACCTTCCTCCACCGCCTTGGCGTAGTAGGAGAGAACTTTTTTGCGATGCAGCTGGCTGACCAGCGGGCCGATGTTGGTGGCCGGGTCTTCAGGCCGGCCGAAACGCAGCGCCTCGGCGCCCTGTTTCAGACGCGCGACGAACTCGTTGAAAATTGGGCGCTCAACATAGATCCGCTCGGTGCCAAGGCAAACCTGGCCGCAGTTGGCGAAGACCGAGCGCATGGTGCCCTCGATGGCTTTGTCCATGTCGCAATCGGCAAACACGATGCCGGGGTTTTTGCCGCCGAGTTCCAGCGAGACCGGGCGGATGCCGTGCGCTGCTTCGCGCATCAGCGCCTCGCCGCTGCGAGTGGAGCCCGTGAAGGTGATGCCGTTGACGCCGGGGTGCTGGGTGAGGAATTCACCCGCGGAATTTGCGCCGAAACCATGCACCACGTTGTAAACACCTTTCGGCACGCCGACCGTGTTCATCACCTCGCCGAGCAGCGTGGCGGTGAGCGGCGTTTGCTCGGACGGTTTGACCACCACGGTATTGCCCAGCGCCAGCGCCGGCCCAACCTTCCAGGTCATCAGCAGCAGCGGCAGGTTCCAGGGCGAGACCACGGCGATAACGCCACGCGGGCGGCGTAGACCATAATTCAGCGCGCCGGCGCCGTCGGGCGTGGGGGTGCTGAAGCATTCGGTGGCGACGGTTTTGGCGACGTCCGTGAACATGGTGAAATTCGCGGCACCGCGTGGAATGTCGATATGCGAGGCCAGGCTCGCGGGCTTGCCGGTATCCCGGCATTCCGCGGCGAGAAACTCATCGAACCGGCGGTTGATTTCTGCGGCGACCTTGCCCAGCAGCGTCGTGCGCTCGGTCAGCGACATTTTGCCCCAGGGGCCGTCCAGCGCGGCGCGGGCGGCTTTTACCGCCGCGTCGATCTCGGCCTTGCCGCCCTCGGGAACGGAGCCAATGCGCGAGCCGTCGATGGGGCAGAAATTGTCGTAGGACTTGCCGCTGGTGCCTTGCGTGAACGCACCATTGATAAAGTGCGCCGCGTCGCGGCGGGCATCGAATGGGGCAAGCGGACGATGCGCATCAAGTAATTGGGTGGTCATGAGTCCTGGTCCTTGTAATTCAGGTGGCTGCGGTGCCGCCGGTCGTGTCGTCTAGCCCAAGTGCGCGCAAGCCGGCGGCGGCACTGGTGCGGTCATCGTCTTCTGAACCGCCGGAAACGCCGATGCCGCCGATGACGCTGCCTGCCAGTGTGATGGGCAGGCCGCCGCCAAACAGCACGACGCCGGGGCGCAAAGCGATGCCTTCACGCAACACTTCACGTTGCGAAAGCCCGTCGCAAAGGCCGTCGGTCGAGGCGCCGAAGATGGCGGATGTCCAGGCTTTGTCGCGGGCAATGTCCACTGAGGCGGCAAAAGCGCCGTCGGCGCGCAGACAGGCTACGAGTGCCCCGCCCGGATCCACCACCGCCGCCACTACGGCGGCACCGCGCGTTGCGGCATGGGCCACGGCGGCTTCCACGGCATGAAGTGCCGCGGCGGAGGTGATGGTGGAGGTGGTGCGGGAAATATTCATGACTTGTCTGCGCCTTTCCTTCAGGTCACGACCGAAAGGAACGCCTCGTTCATTACACGCTCGTAGTAGAAGATACCTTTGCCGATCTGAGTCTCGTCCCAGGTACGGGTCGGGTTGTCGGGGTAGTAGGTGTAACCGCCGGCAAACACTTCGTTGCGATTGCCCGAGGGATCGAAGAAATAAATCGTCTGACCACGGGTGATGCCGTGACGTGTCGGGCCAAGATCGATCGAGATGTCATAATGGGTCATAATATCGGCGGCGTGGCCAATGGCGCCCCAGTTTTCCAACTCGAAGGAGACATGGTGCAGTTTGCCCGGCTCGGGATGTTTCACAAAGGCAATGTCATGCGCCTTCATGCCGCAACTCAGCCAGATGGCGAGCAACCCATCGGGCATATCAACGCGCTCGGCACATTCGAAATCAAGAACCTTACAGAAGAAGTCAAGATTTTCATCGATCTTCGGCCCATACAGCAGCGAGTGGTCGAAACGCCGCGCCTGCATGCCGTGCGGCTCAATCTCCCAAATATGCGGGTTATGGGTGCGCGGCTTCGGCTCCGACTGTTCGGCGTGGGCGTAAAGTTCAATGCGATGGCCCGAAGCGATGGTAAAGCCGATACGCCGCCCGATCCCAGGTTGCTCGCCGGCGGCAACATGGTCGACCGGGTAGCCATACTCGACGATGCGCTTCTCGAATGAGTTGAGATCGGCATCCTCGCGCACCTTGAAAGACACCAGATCCAGGCCAGAACTTTCCGCGCGGCGCAGCACGATGCTGTGGTGGTCGAACTCATCAGCGGCCTTCAGATAGACGCGCCCATCCTTGCCCTCAGTCACATGATGCAGGCCGATGCGATTGGTATAGTGCTCGACGGCGGTAGGCATGTCGAGCACACGCATTTGAACGAAGCCGGGACGTAGAACGCCGATAAGTGCCATTTTTTATTCCTCCGGGGTTGCTGTGACCGCATGATAGGCAGCCTCTTTTAATTGCGGGATATCAAACCGCAGCGAGAGATCGGAAAGCGGATAGATCGCGCAGGACAAAACCAGCCCTGCAGCCTCATCCGCTTCTGAAACATGGGCACGACTCATTGGGTCGTGCCGGTATTCACCACTAATAACGCGGGCACGGCACACACCGCAGCCGCCACGCCGGCAACCAACGGGTAGCTTACGGAAGAGCCCTTTGAGCCGCCCGAAACCCTGCGCCCGCTCAAGCGCCACGAGGACACGCTCGCCCTCGTAACAAACGGCTTCGCCCGCGCCTTCAACCTTGATCGTGAAAATAACAGTCACGGAAAATCATAGCCGGCAGCGGAACGCCCCGGCTGGAACCGGGTCTTTGCAAGAAAAACACTGGAACTATCCATTTCACCCTCATTGTCCGGAAGGTGGTCTTGCCACGCCCCAGCTTTGTTGGGCTGTTTATCCCTGTTCAAGCGAGTGATGTCAATAGTATTTTCGAGATTTTGCAAAACATCGGGAAAAATAATATAGCCTCTTATTCTAAATAGTCGCTATCTTTTTCGGAATCTTGTAATCTGCCCGAATTTACCAACCCGGCCGCGTTGTGGACCTTCGGTCCCGAAACCGGCAACCGGAAGACCATGGGAGTGCTGCTGGAATGGATATTAATATGAAGACGGAGTTTGCGAGGATTCCAAAAGCGGCAGTCGCGCGTAGCCTGGTCGAGGCAGCGTATGAGACGATCCGGCATGAAATTCTGAATGGCGCGTTGGCGCCAGGGACTAAGTTGCGGTTTGAAATGCTGCAGAAACGCTACAGTTTTGGTGCCAGCACCCTGCGCGAGGCGCTCACCCGGCTAGTCGGGGAGGCCCTTGTCACCTCCGAGGAACAAAAAGGCTTTCGAGTCGCCCCGGTCTCACTCGAAGACCTTGCCGACCTCACCCGCACGCGCGTGTTTATCGAGAAAGAGGCACTGCGTGAGTCGATCGAGGCCGGCGATGATGCATGGGAAGGGCGCTTGGTGGCAGCGTATCATCGCCTGTCCAAGACTGAGGCGAAACTCAGGGCCGAGCCCGAGCTACAACGAGATGAATTTGAGATTCGCAACCGCGAATTCCACGAGGCGCTGATCAGCGCTTGCCCTTCCCGCTGGCTCCACCACCTCTATGCGATTCTGTTTCAGCAATCCGAGCGCTATCGCCGCATCTCGCTGGTTAACCGTGTTGTTTCCCGTGATGTTCATGCTGAGCACCAGGCGGTATTCGAGGCTGCGTTGGCACGTGATGTAAATCTTGCCTGCCGCGTCGCGGGCGAGCATATCGAACGGACGCTTACTGTGATGAGCAAAGTGCTCGCATCTGAAGAATGAAGCCATAGCGTCCCGGGCGATCGTAACATCCGCGTCGGAACTTATGAGCTTTTTTCGTTATTGTCGGATCAAACCAGTGCTTTTGTGTCAATTCTAATTATCAGCAACAGCTGCTTATTGGCGAATATTTATTGTGGTTATTTTTTTTAATCTCGAAATATTTGTTGACTCCCGAAAAAATTACCGATAAAACGGCGACATATGATAAAGGGCGCCGTTAAAGCGCGCTCTGCACGCTAAGGAGGAGATTTAAAAATGGGCGGCAGGCAGCCCTCGGAAAGCGAGGGGGTATTGCGTTCAGCGGAAGCTAGCCAAGCCTATGTCCGCGTTCTTGGGACCCGGTTAGGCCGTTTTGTTGAATTTGAATTCTCGCTGGGAGACGGTGATTTGGCCGTCGAATTGATCCTCCCGCTGATTTCATTTGAAGAATTCCGCAGGGAGCGCAACGCCGTTCTGCTACCCCCCGCCGGTTCGATTGCTGCCGAACTCGACCGGCTCGCGTGGCGCGCTGGTCAACCGGGATTACTACGCCGACCCTCGAGCGACCCAACCGATTCAACCTGATCAAACGACCAGACCACATAACGAGACCTTGAAGTCTCGCAAAGAGGAATAGCATGAGCGTTGACATCAAAACCGTAGACATCGAGCAAAAACGGCAGACCTTTGGCCATGTCGCGCGACGCCTTGGCGGTGACAAACCGGCATCACGTTACCAGGAAGCAACTTTCGACATTCAACCGACCGCCAACTTCCACTACAAGCCATACTGGGAGCCGGAGTACTGGACCTACGACACGCGTAAGACCGCCGTCGTGATGGTGGACTGGTACAAGCCACTTGACCCGCGGCAGTATTATTACGCGGCCTATAACATCGCCCGCGCCAACATGAACCAGGCCGTGGACCGTAATTTTACCTTTGTTGAAGAGCGCGGTTTGCTTGCCAACGCGACAAACACGGCTCGCGCAGCGATTGAACGTGGCCTGTTGCCGGCGCGCCATCTGCACTGGGGCGGCAACATGAACATGACCGAAATGTGCCAGCGCGGCTATGGCACAGCGATCACGGCGCCGTGCATTTTCTCCGCCGGTGATCAGCTCGGCATGGCCCAGATCATCAGCCGTATCGGCCTGGTGCTTGACGGCCAAACCGGCAACGCGCTCGATGCTGCCAAGAAGGTCTGGCTCGAAGACCCCGCTTGGCAGGGCGTGCGCCGCCTGATCGAGGACACCTTCGTCGAGCGCGACTGGTTCCATCTCTATGTTGCTCAGACAATCGGCGTAAACGGCGTCCTTCTCGATTTTATCTACAAATATGCCGAGCCAGCATGGAGTGACGCCGGCCTGACGATCGCGATGCTGACCGAGTTCATGCAAGACTGGCGCGCGGAAGAGAGCCGCTGGAGCGACAGCGTTGTGAAGACTGTCGCCGCCGAGTCAGAACATAACAAGCAGCTGGTCTCGCAATGGGCCAGCCATTGGATCGGGCGCGCCGTGGAAGCTGCCAAACCACTTTCGGCAGCACTGATCGGCGATGACGGCAACGCAGCCGAAGCGGCTGGTGAGGCGGCACGTACCCGTGCCCGCGCGCTTGGTCTGGCACTTTAAGAGGGGATTCCAAGTATGGCTCAGGTAGCATCCATAACTTTGCTGCAAAACGACGATGCGCGTCCGATCATCGAGGCAATTCTTGCCGACAATCCTGGCGTACGGGTCATGAATATGCACGGCGCCGTCAAGCTGGACTGCGACGACACGATTGTAATCAACCGCGCGTCCGTTGAAGAACGCCTCGGCCGGGCTTGGGAACCGCAGGAAATTCAACTTGTCCTTATCTCGATGGCGGGAAATCTCGACGAAGACGATGATCACTTCACATTAAGCTGGCGCCACTAAAGAAGCCAGAGGAGACCAAGGAAATGACCGTCAAAAAACTCGGACTACGGCAGCGCTACGCACACATGACCCGCGGCCTCGACTGGGAAACTACCTACCAGCCGATGGATTCCGTGTTCCCTTATGACTCGTTCGAGGGTATTAAAGTCAAGGACTGGTCGGCGTGGGAAGACCCCTTCCGCCTGACTATGGATACCTATTGGAAGTTCCAGGCCGAAAAGGAGCGCAAGCTGTACGCGGTGCTCGACAGCTTTGCCCAGAATAATGGGCAGACTGGCGTTTCTGACGGACGCTATATTAATGCACTCAAGCTATTTCTCACTGGTATTTCACCGGGAGAATATCAGGCGCACCGCGGTTTTGCATTTGCTGGCCGCCATCTGCGCGGCGCAGGACCACGTGTCGCCGCGCAGATGCAGTCGCTTGACGAGTTGCGTCACCTGCAGACACAGGTGCACACGATCAGCCAATACAACAAGTTCTTCGACGGACTCTCAGAGTTTCCGCACATGCACGATCGTGTGTGGTACTTATCGGTGCCAAAGTCCTTCTTTGACGACGCACGGAGTGCGGGTCCGTTCGAATACATGATTGCGATCGGTTTCTCCTTCGAATACGTGCTGACCAATTTACTGTTCGTGCCTTTTATGTCGGGCGCGGCCTATAATGGCGACATGTCGACCGTGACTTTTGGTTTCTCCGCACAGTCGGATGAAAGCCGGCATATGACGCTCGGCATCGAAGTCATCAAGTTCCTTCTGGAACAGCATCCCGACAACTTGCCGATTGTCCAGAAATGGTTAGACAAATGGTTTTGGCGCGGCCACCGTCTACTTGGCTTGGTGGCCATGATGATGGACTATATGCTGCCGAAAAAAGTGATGTCCTGGAAAGAAGCCTGGGAGATCTACTTCACCGAGGCCGGCGGTTCCCTGTTTCAGGATCTTGCGCGCTACGGCCTACGTCCACCAAAATATGCCGACGTCGCCACGCAAGAAGCCGAGCATATTTCGCACCAGAACTGGGCGGTCTTCTATCAGTACACCCACGCCGCGGGCTTCCACACCTGGATGCCGGATAAAGAACACCTCGACTGGCTGTCGGCAAAATATCCCAATACATTCGACAAATACTATCGTCCCCGCTGGGAAATGTGGGCTGAGCAGGAAAAGCAGGGAAAGCGTTTCTATAACAACGCGCTGCCGCAACTCTGCCAGACCTGCCAGATCCCGATGGCCTATACAGAACCGGGCGACCCGACGGTCATCTGCTTCCGCTCGACTCAGTTCCAGAGCGAAACGTACCACTTCTGCTCGGATGGCTGTAAGGACATTTTCGATGACGAGCCGGAGAAATACGTGCAAGCCTGGATGCCAGTGCAACAGATTTTCCAGGGCAATTGCGGCGGCGCCACCATACCGGATGTTCTGGCATGGTATAATTTGAACAACGGCGCCGATAATCTGGATTACGTCGGTTCGCCCGATGAGAAAATTTGGAATGAGTGGCACGCGGAGAATGCCCGCAAGGCTGTCTGAACTACTGCTCCAGCGCGCAAACATTAATAAGGCATGGTGCCGCGGGCACCATGCGATCCTGCGGAGGCAAAAATGCCGGTTACTGCTATTGTTTCTGATTACGAAAACTACACCGAGACACGGGACGCCCAGAAGAACTTCCACGGGAATATTGTGATCTATGTGCATTGGGAGGAGCATCTCTCATTCTGTTCTGCGCTCGCCTTCCCCCTGCCCCCCGCGATGCCCTTCGGCGCGCTGGTGAGCGAGGTTATCGCGCCTCATTACGCCGCCCATCCTGATGCCGCGAAGATCGACTGGTCCACCGTCATCTGGAGAATCGATGGCGAGAAAAAGACTCCCGATTTTGGTGCATCACTGGAGGCCAATGGCTTGCATCACAAATCGCTGATCCGATTCTGGACGCCATTCCTGGCCGGTTATGCCGGTTCGGCCTCCTAAGAGCAGCGACGGATAGGATACCGCTATGGGCCACCAACTAACAATTGAACCGCTGGGCGAGACCATTGAGGTCGAAGACGGCCAGACCATGCTAGATGCCTGCCTGCGGGCGGGCATCTACCTGCCGTATGCCTGCGGTCACGGCTTGTGCGGCACTTGCAAGGTCGATGTGGTCGACGGTGAAGTTGACCACGCCGACGCCTCGGGCTTCGCGCTGATGGATTTCGAGCGTTCGGAAGGCAAAACACTGGCCTGTAGCGCCCGGCTCCTCAGCAATGTCACCATCGAGGCGGATATTGACGAAGAGCCCGACCAGCGCCGTATCGCCGTGCAGGATTTCATCGGGCGCGTTGCCATTCTGGAAGACCTCACCCATGACGTTAAGGGGGTACGCCTGGTCCTGGAGGGCGAAACACTTGATTTCCAGGCCGGTCAGTACGTTAATCTCACGCTGCCTGGCGTTCACGGATCTCGCGCATTCTCGATCGCCAATCCACCAACCGAAGGTGGTCACGTCGATCTGCAAATCCGGCGTGTGCCGGGTGGACAAGGCACAGCCTATATCCATGAGACCCTGAAGCTGGGCGACCAACTGAAATTATCGGGTCCTTACGGTCGGTTTTTCGTCCGCGAGTCGCGGGGCGGCCCGCTGCTATTCATGGCTGGCGGTACTGGTGTGTCGAGTCCACGCGCGATGATCCTTGATCTGCTCGGCAAGGGATATGCAGAGCCGATCACCCTGATCCATGGTGTGCGTACGCGGGCGGATCTTTACGGCGAGGCAGAATTCATCGCACTTGCCGACAAACACCCTAATTTCCGTTACGTTACGGGGCTTTCCTCCGAACCAGAGGGAAGCGACTGGGCAGGTGAGCGTGGCTTTGTCCATGAAGTGGCGGATCGCCTCTTCGGTGGTCTTTTCGAAGGCTGGTCAGCCTATCTTTGTGGCCCGCCACCAATGATAGATGCCTGTCTCAATACGTTGATCCGCGGCCGCCTGTTCGAGAAACATATATTCACTGAGCGCTTCTTAACCGCCAAAGACGGCACCGAGAAACATAAAAGCCCGTTATTCAAAAAAATCTAACCGCCGAGACTTCATTGAAAGATACGTGCCATGGATTTGAGATTAACCGACAAAATCGTGCTGGTCAGCGGCAGCATGGCGGCGTCGGCCACGAAGGGACGCATGTCATTATCAATAGGCGCACACAGCAGGCGTTAGTAGATGCTGTCGGAGCGCCCGAAGAAAACATCAGTGCCTGGAACCATGATATTCTCAAGGAGAACTTGGGTGTTGTCGGTGGCAGTGCAATGACACGGGGCTAGTGACAACCCGAATGGTGGGTAAGACGGGAAATTTCGTTCCAATTTAATAGAAGGAGACTCGGAATGGCTTTGCTGAATCGAATGGACTGGTATGACCTTGCTAGGACGACCAACTGGTCGCCGAAATATGTCACGGAAAGCGAGCTATTTCCGGTAGGACTGGCCGGCGACTATGGCCTGCCCCAAGAAGCGTGGGAAAAATACGATGAACCATACAAGCAAACTTACCCTGAATATGTGAAGATTCAGCGTGAAAAGGATGCGGGTGCCTACTCTGTAAAAGGAGCGCTTGAGCGATCAAAGATTTTTGAAAACTCAGATCCTGGCTGGAAATCTGTGATCAAGGCTCACTACGGCGCCATCGCTCGTGGCGAATATGCTGCCGCCAGCGCCGAGGCGCGTATGGTGCGTTTTTCCAAGGCGCCAGGCATGCGCAATATGGCGACTATGGGCACGCTTGACGAAGTGCGCCACGGCCAGATCCAACTCTATTTCCCGCACGAGCATGTCTCGAAAGACCGCCAAATGGATTGGGCGTTCAAGGCCTACGACACTAACGAGTGGGCAATGATAGCGGCCCGTCATTTCTTTGACGACATCATGATGACGCGCGATGCTATCAGCGTATCGATTATGCTGACCTTCAGCTTTGAAACCGGCTTTACCAACATGCAGTTCCTCGGCTTGGCTGCGGATGCGGCTGAGACGGGAGATCACACTTTCGCTAGCCTCATCTCAAGCATACAGACTGATGAATCTCGCCATGCGCAGATCGGTGGTCCGGCGCTGCAGGTGCTGATTGAAAATGGCAAGAAGGCTGAAGCTCAGAAGAAGGTGGACATCGCTTTCTGGCGTGCGTGGAAACTGTTCTCGGTTTTAACTGGTCCGATGATGGACTATTACACACCGCTCGAACATCGCAAGCAGTCGTTCAAGGAGTTCATGGAAGAGTGGATCGTTGCCCAGTTCGAACGCGCCCTCACCGACCTCGGACTTGATCTGCCCTGGTATTGGGATCACTTCCTCGAAGAGCTGGGTGAACAGCACCATGGCATGCATCTCGGCGTATGGTTTTGGCGGCCAACCGTATGGTGGAATCCCGCAGCAGGCGTAACGCCGGCGGAACGCGACTGGTTGGAAGAGAAATACCCTGGCTGGAACGACACCTGGGGCCAGTGCTGGGATGTGATCATCGACAACGTGGTCGATGGCAATATGGCCATGACCTATCCCGAAACATTGCCGATAGTGTGCAATATGTGCAACTTGCCCATAAATTACACGCCGGGCAATAAGTGGAACGTCAAGGACTTCCCGCTCGAGTACAAGGGCCGCCTGTATCACTTTGGGTCCGAACAGGATCGCTGGTGTTTCGAGCAGGAGCCGGAACGCTACGCCGGCCATCTGAGCTTGGTCGATCGTTTCCTTGCGGGCATGATCCAACCGATGGATCTGGGGGGGGCTCTGAACTACATGAGCTTGGCCCCGGGCGAGATTGGTGACGATGCGCATAACTATGCGTGGGCCGAGGTTTACAGGGCAATGCGTTCCGACAAGAAGAAATCTGGAACCCGCTGACCGATTGAGCCGGCGGCGATGACCGCCGGCTCCATTATTGCCCTGATGTAGGAGAAAACAAATGGCTTTATTTCCCTTAAGTTCCAATTTTGAAGGTGACTTCGTGCTGCAATTGCTGGCGGTCGATACTGAGAATACCATGGACGAAGTGGCTGCGGCTGCTGCCCATCATTCGGTGGGGCGGCGCGTCAAGGCGCGACCGGGGCAGATTCTTCGTGTCCGCAGGCAAGGTAGCGAGGAGCTTTTGCCGCGAACCATGAAGGTGGCTGAAACGGGCTTCAAGCCTACTGAAACCATCGAGATCATTTGGGAAGCACCCAAGCATTAAGGACGTAGCGGCGCGTCGCGCCAACTTCAAAGGTGGTTGCAGATTTTGCAAACAGGTAAGGCGAACATGACATTTAGAAAAGTGTGCACCCTAGACGACCTTTGGGAAGGTGAAATGGAATCATTCGAGATAGACGGGCAAGATATTTTGCTGGTTTGTGCCGAGGGTGGTGTGATCAAAGCCTTCCAGGGAATGTGTCCACATCAAGATATTCCTTTGTCGGAAGGCAAGTTTGATGGCAAGACCGTGATTTGCCGAGCGCATCTTTGGCAGTTCGATGCCTATTCTGGCAAGGGCATCAATCCATCCGACTGTGCATTGGCTGAGTACTCGGTAAAGATCGAGGGCGATGATGTCCTGGTGGAAACCGAGGGTGTGAAACCTCTGTTTGCGCACACCTGAAGACGGTGCAGCAAACTATTACATAAGGACGCAGTAATGAGCGATACACATGAAATTAAAGCTAGGCATAGCAACAACCGGGTGGGTCCCGTGATGCGCGCGGGGGAACTGGCCCTGGCCGTGGTCGAGGCGGCCAGGGAAGACAACCCAGACCGGGATATACGGGTCGATGACAAACGTGCCTACCTGCGCATCGACACGGACGACGAAATGATTTTGCGGCGGGAGACGATTGAACGCGCGTTAGGACGGCCGTTCAAAATGAATGATTTAGAGTTAGATCTCAGTTCCTTTGCTGGACGGATCGAGACGCTACCTGATCAAGTACGTTTTTATTTCATCAAGCATATTTGAAGAGAAGCCAGTAGCGGCCGACGCCCGGCAGCAACTAATCCATTCACCATATAGGAGGCAGAAGACAGATCATGTCAGAAGTTCAAGTGTTAAAGCCGCTCAAGACCTGGGGTCATCTGGCAGCACGCCGCCGCAAACCCAGCGAATATGAGATCGTCAGCGTCAAACTGCATTACAACGACCGGGATGCCAATGCACCGTATGAACTAGATCCCGATTTGTTCATGAATAAGTGGTACAAGACAAATACCTTTGGCAGCCCGCTTAAACATGATGACTGGAACGCATTTCGTGATCCGGAGGAAGTGGTTTACCGCAGCTACAATATGATGCAGGACGGTCAGGAAAATTACGTGTTCGGCCTGTTTGACCAGTTCAACAGCCGTGAACATGACAAATCGCTTGACCCCGGCTGGGCAGGCACGCTAGCGCGGATGTATACTCCGGCGCGGTACCTCTTTCACACGGTGCAGATTGCTTCCGCCTATGTCGGTCAGATGGCACCGGCCAGCACCATTACCAACTGTAATTATTTTCAGATGGCAGATTCTTTGCGCTGGCTAAGTCATACCGCTTACCGCACCAAGGAACTCTCGCTGGCTTTTGCGGATAAGGGTTTTGGTGCCAATGAGCGAAATCATTGGGAAACAAATACGGCATGGCAGGGTTTCCGCGAGTTGATGGAAAAGGTTCTTGTTACATGGGACTGGGCCGAGGCTTTTGTGGCTTTGAACCTGGTCGCCAAGCCTGCCATTGATGAGGCCGTGCTGCACAAACTAGGTGAAGCGGCACGTCATAACGGTGACATGCTGCTTGGTTTGCTGAACGACGCGCAACTGATTGATGCTGCGCGGCATCGTCGCTGGACGACTGCCCTAGTAAAAATGGCGATCGAAAAGCCGGGCAACGTAGAAGTTATCAAGGGCTGGATTGCCAAGTGGGAGCCGTTGGCCGACAAGGCGATCGATGCCTATGTCGGTGCGCTGGCCGATGTGCCTGACGGGGCCGAATCGGCAAAGCAGGCTACCCGCGACTTCCGCCGTTCATTGGGGCTGTAAGTCCGTTCCTGGAGCACCGCAAGAACCTATAAGGTGCCTGCGGTGCAGCCAAAAACCCATTAAATGGAATTACTATGACCCAAGCCAGAATAGCGATCGAAGGCGAGAAAGGCACGTTTGCGCAAGCCGAGCAAGACACCGTACTGCGTGCGGCTTTGCGCGCCGGGATTGGTTTCCCTTATGAATGTAATTCAGGTGGTTGTGGTAGTTGCAAGTTTGAAATAGTTGAGGGCGAGGTTGAGAACCTTTGGCAGAATGCCCCGGGTCTTACTGAGCGTGACCGGCGAAAAGGGCGTCTACTGGCCTGTCAATGTCGGGCCAGCACCGACCTGCGTATCAAGGTACGAATAGCGCCAGAATGTTTGCCGATGATCACGCCAAAACGGCTTCGCGCTAGATTCGTTGCAATGCATCAGATCACGCATGACATTCGTGAGTTTCGTTTTGTTGCTGATAGCGCTGCTGATTTTCTTCCCGGTCAATACGCGATGCTTGCGATTCCTGGCGTTAGCACTCCCCGAGCCTATTCAATGTCAAATGTCGGCAACAACGAAGGTGAGTGGCACTTTCAGATTCGTCATGTTGCCAATGGTATGGCGACGGGGAAACTTTTTCATCATCTTCACGTTGGTGAAGAAATCGAGATCGATGGCCCTTACGGTCTCGCCTATCTTAGACAAGGGGTCACACGGGACATCGTCTGCGTAGCGGGGGGCTCGGGCTTGGCGCCCATGGTTTCGATTGCTCGCGGGGCAGCGCAATCCGGGATGTTGAAGACGCGCCATCTCCATTTTTTCTATGGTGGCCGAACTCCCCGTGACATCTGTGGCGAAGATTTCCTGCGCGAGCTTCCCGGCTATGGAGATAGAATCAATTTTCATCCGGTGGTCTCGCTGCCTGGTGATGATTCTGCCACACATTGGAGTGGTGAAACAGGTTTTGTCCATGAACTGGTGCGCCGTGTTTTTGGTGACACCTTGCCAAGTTTTGAGTTTTACTTTGCGGGGCCACCACCGATGACGCAGACATTGCAGGAAATGTTGATGGTGGGTTACCGGGTACCTTTTGAGCAGATTCATTTCGATCGTTTCTTTTGAAGGCAGGTCAATCTTCATCAACCATCCTTTTACCCAAGGAGAAAAAGATGGAGCAGCTACCAGAACTTCAATGGAGAGGTAACAATAAGTGAAAGCAGTAGTCGAGTGTTGTCCGCTGCCAATCCTGATCCGGGCAGCCAAAAGGTTACTGACAGCGCAATTTGACCGAACATGTTAACCACCATGCGCCTGAGTTTCCAAAGGGATTCTTCGTGCAAATGATATTAATCAACTCAATTAGGGAGAATAAAAATGTACAAGTCGTCCACTCGACGGATCAGACCAGCCTCCAGAAGTGTACCAATTGCGGCAATCTCTGTAATGGTAATGGGAATACCTTCCCTGAGCTACGCGACAGATTCGAATAGTTTAAATGATACCTTAGTTCAAACTTCCCAACCGGGCTATGAGTCAAGCTTAAACCCATTCACGGCACCATCTTCGAATCAAAATAGATGGTTTGTTAACGTTGATATGGCTGCTATTCTTGTGAATGCAAGCGCCGAAATTTTCAGTCCAGGCCCGAATATTTCGAATTCAAGAATACCAGGCGCTTCGGTCCGAGCTAATAACTCATACACGCTGACGTTTGATCTGGGTTATTTTGTTACGCGCAATCTGGCAGTAAACATCTTTGCTGGGATACCGCCATGGGCTACAGTTCGAGGTAAAGGGACTGTAGAGTCATTCGGCCCATTGCTTAATACTATGTACGCGCCGGCAATTCTGTCGCTGCAATATTATTATCCCGGCTTTGGAAGTTTTGTGCCGTATGTTGGCGTAGGTATTAATCGTACCTTCTTCCGAAATGTTCAGCATAAGGCGCTTTGGGGTGATAAGGTCGCGGATGCTTGGGGGACAGCGTTTCAGGTTGGGGCTCAGTATAAGTTAAATAACCACTGGGCAGTGAATGGCGATTTACGCTATGTGCTATTGCAAACTCATATTTCGGCAGGGTTAGCTGCTGCGCCGGAGGCTCCAAGAGTATTTGCGAAAGCAACGATTAACCCAGCTATTATTGAGGCGGGCGTGGATTATAGTTTCTGATTGAGTGTCGAGAGGCATTCTATTAGCTATTCAAGTCATATCAAATTGGCTGATGCTGGTCTGTCTGTGAAATTGCGGCCAATGGCGACTCTGACTCATATTTGGTGCAGGTATCAGGTATTATGATGCTGGTGAGTTCCACTGATGTGAGGAGTCGTCATGAGTCAGCGGCGGTGGCGGACGCCAAGCCTACAGCGTATCATTTGAGTAGAGGGAGAATGGAAATTCGCCGTGTTGAAAGCCGCATTGATCGTCCGCAGCCGTGCTATTCTGTTGCTTGGCTTCAGTGGCGCGTTGCGACGCTCGGAGTTCTTCACTCATGCACAATGGCGGTTGGGGTTCAAGTCTATTTGGCGCTATATGATAATACCTTAGCACAACGGATCGGGAGGAACCGCCCATGGATCTGAAACTAACCAGCAAACTCGCCCTGGTGAGCGGTAGCACGGCCGGCATCGGCTTGGCCATTGCCACTGCACTCGCACATGAAGGTGCCCGCGTTATCATCAATGGCCGCACACAGACCGCTGTGGATAACGTGGTCGCACATCTCAAGGCCTCTACCGGCGGAAACATCCATGGCTTCGCTGGAGACCTAAGCAAAGCGGAAGAAGCCGAGACACTCGCAAGAGTGTATCCAAATGTTGAAATCCTTATCAACAACATTGGCATCTTCGAGCCGAACCCCTTTGAAGATATCTCCGACGCCGATTGGTTGCGCTTCTTCGACGTCAATGTTTTGAGCCGAGTGCGCCTCGCCCGGCTTTTTCTGGCCGCCATGAAGCGCGCCAACTGGGGGCGTATCATCTTCATTTCCAGCGAAAGCGCCGTACAAATCCCCGTTGAAATGATCCACTATGGTGTCACAAAAACTGCACAACTCGCGGTCTCGCGCGGCTTGGCGGAAGCGGTGGCCGGCACCGGCATCACTGTTAATAGCATCCTGCCGGGGCCCACAAAATCCCGTGGCGTTGGCGAGTTTGTGGAAGCCATGGCCAAAGACAGCGGTAAAACCTTTGCCGAGGTTGAGAAAGATTTTTTTACCAATGTCCGCCCCACCTCGTTGATCAAGCGCTTCGCAGCACCTGAAGAGGTCGCGTCTTTAGTGACCTATATTGCCAGCCCACTTTCATCGGCAACGACAGGAGCAGCTCTGCGCGTTGATGGCGGCGTTATAAAAAGCGTATTCTAGCCGATAAAATACCGCACTTACTGAGGGAAGACTCTGATGCCTAAGCCAACAGAAAATACTTTCAAGTCCCGCCTCAAAAATGGAGCCACCCTAATCGGTCTATGGCTCACACTGGCTGATCCCTATTGTGCCGAAATCTGTGCCGGCGCGGGATTCGATTGGGTGCTGATCGACGGCGAGCACGCCCCAAACGATCTACGCAGTGTGCTCGGCCAACTACAGGCTGTTGCCCCTTACGGTACTGAGGCAGTGGCCCGTCCACCTGTTGGCGCAACCCATCTCATCAAGCAACTGCTCGATATCGGCGTACGGACGCTCCTGATTCCGATGATCGAAACCGCAGCGCAGGCTGCTGATATGGTCAAAGCGGTCCGCTACCCCCCGCGCGGCGTACGTGGCGTTGGCAGCGCGATTGCCCGTGTTTCACGTTGGAACCGCATTCCTGGTTACGTGCAGGCCGCCGATGAGAGTATTTGTCTTTTGGTGCAAGTCGAGTCAGCAAAGGCGTTGGCAAACCTTGACGAGATCTTGGCGGTACCCGGGATCGACGGCGTCTTCATCGGCCCCGCAGATCTCTCGGCCTCCCTTGGACATTTGGATGCACCAAACCATCCTGACGTACAGGCTGCGATATATCATGCCATCGATCGAATTCGCCACGCAGGAAAAGCCCCGGGCATTCTCACATCGGATGAAACCATGGCACGGGCATATATTGCGACTGGTTGCCGCTTCGTTGCTGTTGGTGTCGACGCAACCTTACTTGCCCGCGGCACAGAACGCCTTGTACAAAGCTTCCGGGAGTCGACCGGACCAATATCGCCAGCAACGCAATCGGGAGGCGTGTATTGAGGTGTAAAATTGCGGCCAATGGTGGCTCTGAAAGAGCTCGGTGCAGGGCCCCTTATACCAGCCGCCGAATTTTCTGACTCTCCGGGGATTCCCCCGACGCGGTGAGTTGTGATTCGGTGTTTCCCGTTGATTTGATTGATGGGAGGCGGTGATGGCTATGGCGATTGCGGTTACCAATCTGGACTACACGGCAGTGGACTTGCGGCGGCTGATGTCGAAGGAACGTGACGGCCAAGTTGTGTGCCGCCTATCGGCACTGGCGCTGATCCTTGAGGGTCATTCCCGAACGGTGGCGGCGGAACAGAGCGGGATGGACCGTCAGACCTTGCGCGACTGGGTCCACCGCTACAACGCGGGCGGCGTTGCGGCCCTGGTTTCGGGGAAAAGCACGGGCCGTTTGCCGAAGTTGGATGCCGCCCAGATGGCACAGCTTTATGATCTGGTGGTCAAAGGCCCTGACCCTGAAATTGATGGGGTTGTGCGCTGGCGGTGTGTTGATTTGCGGGCGCAAATCGCGCGCCGATTTTCGGTTGATGTGCCGGAGCGCACGGTTGCCAAATGGCTGCGCCGGCTGCGTCTGACCCGGCTG
>Ga0182014_10002340_pt1 | contig 23969 bp, 21 predicted proteins | sample 612S2DmetaG_FD_120489 | JGI IMG/M metagenome (GOLD analysis project Ga0182014, IMG submission 120489) | Permafrost microbial communities from Stordalen Mire, Sweden - 612S2D metaG | ecosystem: Environmental > Terrestrial > Soil > Wetlands > Permafrost | place: Sweden: Stordalen | collected...
CAGCGGGGCCTCTGGCACAGGGAGCGCCGGCACGTCAAGCACGTCAAGCAGTTCAGGCTCAGGCACGACCGGCGGGTCGGGCTCAGGCACAACCAGCAGTTCAGGCTCAGGCACAACCGGCAGTTCAGGCTCAGGCACGACCGGCGGGTCGGGCTCAGGCACGAGCGGCGGGTCGGGCTCAGGCACGAGCGGCGGGTCGGGCTCAGGCACAACCGGCGGGTCAGGCTCAAGTACGGCGGGCGGGTCAGGCTCAAGTACGACCAGCAGTTCAGGCTCAGGCACGTCAGGCTCGGGCGCGAAGGGCGGGTCAGGCTCGGGCGCGAAGGGCACGTCAGGCTCGGGCGCGAAGGGCGGGTCAAGCTCGGGCGCAAAGGGCACGTCAAGCTCAAGCGTGTTGGCGGCGGCCATCGCCGCCCTCGCTTCCAACCCGTGGGTGTCTCCTAGCAGCCTGACAACCGGGCCGGACCCGATACCGCAGGGCGGCGGCGATTCGTCCGATTCGAGCGCCTCAGAGGCGTCATGGGCGGCTGCAGTTGACGATTTGGTTTCGGCGACCGGCGGTCCCGGTTCCAGCCCGGCGGCGTCCGGCAGCAGCCCGACAGCCGGGCCGGACCCGGACCCACTGGGCGGCAACGATTCGAATGCTTCGAATACCTCTCCGGCCGGCGGCGGTAGCACCCGAGGGGACAATAGCGGAGGATAATGGTGCTAGCCGCCGACCAAAACGTCGTCGCTGCCTTCGACCATGTTTCCGGGGCCGCCGCAGTGCTGGTCCCGGTCGCCCAGGCGGTGAGCTTCCAGGTTGTTGATCAGGACGGTAGCGCTTCCCTGGGTGGCGATCCAGGTGTTGGGTCCGCAGCACCTGGAGTGAACGCCGGTATCGGTGACGCGCAGCGCGGCCCGGCCGTTCACTTCCACGTCCGGAGACCCGGTTTCCGCGGGTCCGATGCAGTTGTGGCTGCAGCACGGCCTGCTGTGGGAGTCCTTGGGCACCTGGGAGCGATCGCCGAGGCGGGACTGTTTGGCCATAGTTTGGTGAGTAATATATCACAAAATAACCGGGGGCACATGCCGTGGCGGTAAAGCGAACCAGTCTTCAGGAGCGCTACGAGCTCAAAGAGGTTTTGGGCCGTGGCGGGATGGGCGTGGTGTATAAGGCGTACGACACGCTGATGAAGCGCGACGTGGCGCTCAAGACCATCATCGACGTCGATAATCCGGCAACCGTGCAGTTGTTCTACAAGGAGTGGAGCCTCCTGGCTACCATGGTCCACCCGAACGTGGTCAATATTTACGATATTGGCGAGTTCGAGCAGGGTGGCGCCAAGCAACCTTTCTTCGTGATGCCGCTGTTGCCCGGGGTGACGCTCGATCAGTTGATCAAAGAGGGCAATCCGCGGCTCAGCGTGACGGGAACTCTGGAGATTATCGAGCAGGCGTGCCGCGGATTGCACGCCGCCCACGAGCTGGGGCTGGTGCACCGCGATGTGAAGCCGAGCAACATCTTCGTGATGGACGACAACTCGGTCAAGATCATCGATTTCGGAATTGCGCGGCAAGCGGCCGCCAACGCCAAGACCACCGTGAGGGGAACGCTTTATTACCTGGCGCCGGAGCAGGTGCAGCTTCAGCCGCCCACTCCACTCTCCGATCTTTTCGCGCTGGCGGTGGTCACCTATGAGGCGCTGACGCGGCGGCGGCCTTTCGCCGGCGCCAATGAGGCCGAGGTGGTGGAGGCGATCCGCCACTACAGTCCCCCGCCCGTTTCCGAGATCAACCACGAAGTCTCCTACCTGATCAGCCAGGTGATTCACAAGGGCATGGCCAAACAGCCCTGGCACCGGTTCTTCAATATGCGCGAGTTCGGCGACTCGCTCGAAAAGGCGTTGCGCAACCAGCCGCTGGAATGCTTCGACAGTTCGAAGATCAAACCTCGCCTGCAGCGCGCCGCCACCAGTTTCGAAGAGGGCGATTACGGTTTCGCCAGCGAAGTGCTTTCGGAGCTGGAGGCGGAGGGCCACCTGGACCATGAGATCGCCATGCTGCGCCGCCAGGTGGATCAAGCCGTCCGCCAGACCCGCATCCGGCAAATACTAGGCAGCGCGCGGCGCTTTTTCGAAGCCTCCGAATATCCGCTGGCGTTGCGCAAAATCCAAGAAGCGCTGGAACTCGATGCGGAAGATCTGGACGCGCTTTCGCTTAAGGAACAGGTGGAGAAAGAGCGAAGAGCGCGCAAGATTTCGGAGTGGATCGCGCTTGGCCGGCAACACCTGGATAACCAGGCGTTCCGGCAGGCGCGCGATGCCCTGGAAAACGTGGTAACCCTCAAACCCAACGACACCGAGGCGCTGGGCCTGCTGGCGGAAGTGGGACGCCGGGAGCAGGAAGTGTCCCGCGTGCGCGAGGAAAAATCGCGTCTGTACCAGGCTGCCATGGCTGCCTGGGAAAAGGGCGAAGTCACCTCCGCCTTCAGCCGGCTGGAAGTGCTGATCGCCATGGACCGGGACCTGCCGGAATCCGATTCCGGCCGCAGCAGCACATATCAGAATTTTTATAATCAGGTACACTCCGAGCACAACGCGCTGAAGAATGCGTACGAGGAAGCGCGCCGCAACCTTTCCAAAGACAACTTCGAAGCCGCTTCCGCCACCTGCCGGCAGTACCTGGCAAAATACCCGAACCACGCGCTGTTTCAGGCATTGCAGTTCGACGTGGAGGAGCGCCAGCGCCAAAAGCTGTCGGGCGTGATCGCGGAAACCGACCGGCGCGTGGAAGCCGAGCCCGACCTGGACAAACGGGCAGCCATCCTCGAAGAGGCGCTGAAGCTTTATCCCGGCGAATCGCACTTCGAGCGGGCCATGCGGCTGGTGCGCGACAAGCGGGACCTGGTGAATTCGATCGTCGCCAAGGCGCGCTTTTTCGAAGATCGCGGGCAGTTCAACGAAGCCTTGGACCAGTGGCAAATCCTCAAATCGATCCACGACCAGCAACCCGGCCTGGTGTTCGAAATTCAGCGCCTGATGAAACGGCGCGACCAGCAGGCGCACGAGAATACCAAGGCGCGCTGGGTGGAGCAGGCGGATAAGTACCTGGAGGGCGGGGACTACGAGCGCGCCATGCAAACGGTCGAGAGCGCGCTGGCCGAATTTCCGGGCGAGGCGGAGCTGCTGGAGCTCGAGAAGCTGGTGCGCAAGAACCAGGAACGGGGACGCCAGGCCCTGGAGTGCCTCGATCGCGCCCGCGAACTCGGCGAAAAAGCCTCTCCGGAACAGGCGCTCGACGCGCTCCACGAGGCGTATCAACTGGATCCCCGGAACACCGTAATTCGAACCGTGCTGATCAATTCTCTTCTGGATCGGGCACGGCGGCTGGTGGATTCCGAATGGGAGGCCGCCGACGGGGCCGTGCGGGAAGTGCTGGAACTGGAGCCGAAGCACGCTCTGGCGCAAAGCCTGGCCAGCCGGATCGCCGACCGGAAACGGGACGATTTCATTGCCTGGTGCCTGTCGCAGTCCCGCAGGCTGCAGACCGAAGGCGACATCGAGGGAGCGCTGGCGGTCGCCGGACAGGGGCTCGGCGCCTATCCCAATGAGCCGCGGCTGCAGCAGTTGCAGGCGACGTTGCAGCGCGCCAAGGTGGAAGCCGACCGCCAGCTCACCCGTCCCCGCGACCCGCTGGAGGCCACCCAGGTACTGAAACCGGATGCGGCGGAAAAAGTCCCCTCGCCTGTCGCGCCGGCGCCCGCGCCGCTGCCAACACCGCCGCCCGAGCCGGCGGCGCCGGAGTCTCCACAGGTTGTAATGGAGAAGCCCGGCAGGCCGGATGTGCCACCGGCCACCACGCCACCGCCCGGACGCGACGACGCGATTCCGCCTCCGCCGCCGGCGGGTCCGCCGCCCTCCCTAAGCGGGGCCGCCGCCAAACCGCAAAAAGGTCAGGCAGCCGCCTCAATGCCGATGCATCGCAAAAGCCTCTTGCAGGGCGCGGCCGCGTTCGTGGCGGTTCTGGCCGTGGTAATTGCCGGTGTCGCCATAGCCCGCCGCCACAAGCCGGTAGCCCCGCCGCTCCCCGGCAAGTTCAAGGTCAGCCTGACGGCATCGCCGGCCGGCGCCGAGATCGAAGTGAACGGAAAACCGTGCGGCCCGTCGGCTTGCGAAGTGGAATTGGGCACGGGCAGCTATGTGGCCGAGGCCCGCCTGGCCGGCTATCAGCCCGCAAGCGCACCATTCACGGTCCGGACGGACCTAAGCTCGCCCTCGCCCATCGTTCTGACATTACAGCCGCTGATGCCGCGACTGGCCATCTCCACCGATCTTGCCGAGGGCTCGATTCAGGTGGATGGGGTGGCGGCCGGTCAAATCCAGGGCGGCGCCGCCGTTGTCGCGGACCTCACCACCGGTACCCACGAGATCTCCGTGAAGGGCGCCACCTCGGCGGCGTCCTTCACGCTGCAGATCGCTCCCGGCCAGATGCCCAAACTTGCCGGCCAGATTCACGCCACGAACCTGCGCGCATTCGTGCTCGCGACATCCGGCTCCGAGGCGCAGTTGTACGGCAGCGTGACTGGTTTTCAGGCGAAGCTGGATGGAACGCCGTCCGGTAGCCTTGGCGCCCAGAGCCTCGAGTTGAAGGACCTGGCCGCGGGCTCGCACGAGTTGATACTCGACGGGCCGACCGGACAACACGACAAGATGGTTTTCGAGTCCCAGCCCACCGGCGAGGTCTATGCGTCCCTGCTGAGCGGCACGAATATGGGCGTGCTGAACATCGTTGCCAGCCAGGACCATGCCGATGTCTTCATCAATGGCGCCTACCAGCGCGGCACCGAAAACGGGCGCCTGCTGATTCATCTGCCGCCGCAGAAGTATACCGTCCGCGTGCAGAAGGATGGGTTCACGCCCATAGAGCGGCCGGTGGAATTGCACGCGTTCCAGGAGATCAAGGCGGAGTTCGTGCTGGTGGCGCAGAAAGCCATCCTCGTCGTTCAGCACGCTCCGCCCGGCAGCGATGTGCTGCTGGACGGGAACCGCATCGGGACCACCGGCGCCGATGGCGACTTTTCGGCAACCAATCTCGAAGCCGGCAAACATTCGGTGCAGGTGAGGCATGACCAATTCAAGCCGCTCGAGACCGATCAGACGTTCGCGGCGGGAAAAACGGTGGCGGTGGAAGGCTCGCTCGAGAGCCTCTTGGGCACGTTGCGCATCGACGTCAGTCCCGCGGACGCTCACGTGCGCATCCGGCGCGAGGGCGAAGCGAGGGATCGCGAGGTCACCGGAGGCAGCGCCAATGTTCCGGAAGGCAACTACACGGTGACCGGATCGGCCCCCCGCTACCAGGATGGCACGGCCACGGTGCGGGTAGCCGCCAATCATACGGCGACCGCGGCGCTGGCCCTCAAGCCGGTTGCGAACGTTTCAGCGCCGGTTCCCCACGTGTTCGCTTTGGACGACTGGCAGAAGATCGGGGGCTGGACCGTGGACCAGGCTGTGTTGACGCGGCGCGGCGGCGACATTGTGACGGCTCCGGTGGATTTTTCACAGGCCCACATCCGCTTCACGATCCTGTCGGTGAAGGGCAAACGCACCGAATGGGTGCTCGGTTTCCGCGACCCGAACAACTACTGGCTGTTCCAAATGGACAACAAGAATTTCGTCCGGACCATCGTGGCCAACGGCTCCCGTAACGACCAGGTGAAGAAGCCGCATGGCCTGGACCGGAAAGGCTACATCGGCATCAACATCGATATCACCCCGACCGGGATCGTGCACAGCGTGCTGCGCGAGCGCGAATGGGTGGCGATCGATAAGTGGGAGTTTGCCGAAGGAGCGGTGCGCGGGAAGTTCGGCTTCAGTGTTCCGGGCAACGATGAAATTGCATTGAAAGCCTTCACTTTGACCTACTGATTCGGTGCGTTCCGCCGTGGCGCACGCACTCCTCGGTGCAGCATCGAGTCTCCGAGCTCCCGATCTCCTGGAATTTGGGTTGAGGTGGGACAGACCATCGTTCTTCGTGGTCTGTCAGGCCCTCGCCAGGTCGCAACAGCCCGACAGACGACAAGAAACGATCGTCTGTCCCACCCGGTTTCCCGCACCGGTTCCCGTCAGTTGGGGCAGCCAATTCTCCTCAATACCTGGAGGATGCCCGGCGAGATCGGGAGCGGAGTCTCTACTCGACGCTTCTGCGCCTTGTAGCGGCGGGCGTCGGCAGACAGGTAAGACAGCTAGAGCGTTACCCCGGGCTGATCGACGAAGGGAACCGGCTCAATGGCCGACACCGCCGCCAGCAGCTTGTCGTCATCGACTTCCCCTTCGCCGTCCAATACGCGCTTCATCCGGTCCTGATTGAGTTCCCGCTCCCATCGGGCCACCACGATAGTAGCCACGCCGTTACCCACCAGGTTCGTCAGAGCGCGCATTTCCGACATGAACCGATCCACGCCCAGCAGCAAGGTCAGCCCGGCCATGGGAACCGTTCCAACTGCCTGCAAGGTGGCCGCCAGGGTGATGAACCCTCCGCCGGTCACCGCCGCCGCTCCTTTGGAGCTGAGCATCAGGATCAGAAGCAGGAAGGCCTCCTGCCCGCCGGTCAAATGCGTGTTAGTGGCCTGCGCCACGAAAATGGCCGCAATCGTCAGATAAATGGAAGTGCCGTCCAGGTTGAAGGAATAGCCCGAGGGGATCACCAGGCCTACCACCGATTTCGAGCAGCCCAGCGCCTCCATCTTGACCATGATGCGCGGGAGCACCGATTCCGAAGACGAAGTGCCCAGCACGATGAGAAGCTCCTCCTTGATATACTTGACGAACTTCCAAAGGCTGAACCCGTGCATCCAGGCGATCGCTCCGAGCACCAAAAATACGAACGCGATGCTGGTGATATACACGCACGCCATCAGCTTGGCGAGTGGTATCAGGGTCTTCAGCCCGTAGTGGCCTACCGTAAACGCCATCGCCCCAAACGCCCCGATGGGTGCGGCCTGCATGATCAGGCCGATCACGCCGAACATCAGGTGGGCAACCTTGTCGCACCCCGCCACCAACGCCTGGCCGTGTCCGAGCGCGGCCAGGGCCAGCCCGACCAGGATGGCAAGCAACAAAACCTGTAGGATTTCGCCGTCCGCAAAAGCCCCGACGAACGTCTTGGGGATAATATTCATCACAAAATCCACGGAGCTCAGATGCTGTCCCTGAGCGGCGTAGGACTGAATGGCCCTGGCGTCCAGTTTGCTGGCGTCCACGTTCATCCCGGCGCCCGGTTGGATCAGGTTGACCACCACCAGCCCGATCGCGAGCGCGACCGAAGTGACCACTTCAAAGTAGAGCAGGGCCTTCACGCCGACGCGCCCCAGTTTGCGCATATCGCCGATGCTGGCGATCCCCACCACCACCGTAAAAAAGATGATCGGACCGATCATCATGCGGATCAATTTGATGAAGCCGATGCCCAGCGGCTCCATCTTTCCGGCCGTGGCGGGGGAAACCACGCCCAGCACCACTCCCAGAAGAATTCCCACGATCACACGAAAATATAGAGTGCGATAAAACTTTCTCGGTGTCGCTTTGTGCGGCGTTTGCATGGCGCTAGTCTTTCTTTCGGCTGCGGCGAGGAATAACAATAGTAAGGTAAAAACACCTGCGTCTGGGGGCCAGGCGATTCGAATGACGGACGCTGCGCGGGACCCTTGGACCGGCTCTCCCCCGCGAAGAACCGGGCGTGTTACGATTCTGTCGATGAGAACGGTCCATATCGGATTGCTTTTGCTGGCCGCAGCCGTAACCCTCCCGGCGGCCAGGAACCTGGAGATTTATTCGATCGACGTAGAGGGCGGGCAGGCAACCCTGTTGGTGACCCCGAACGGCGATTCCATGCTGGTGGACACCGGTTTTCCCGACAATAACCACCGCGACTCCGAGCGCATCGCGGCCGCCGCCAAAGCCGCCGGCGTCAAGAAAATCGACTATCTGGTCGTCACTCACTACCATCTTGACCACGTGGGCGGCATCTTTCAGCTTTCCCAGGTTCTGCCCATCGTTCATTTCGTGGACCACGGCCCGCAGTCGGAAAAGGGCAAAGACGCTGAAATCCTCTTTCAGGAGTATCTCACCGCCGCCCGCAAAGGCGAACGCATTACCGTCAAGCCGGGCGATACCATCCCCGTGAAAGGCCTCGACGTGAAGGTGCTGTCGGCCAATGGCGACGTCATCGGGTCGCCGCTCGCCGGCGCCGGCCAACCCACTCCGGAGTGCCAGGGCTTCGCCCGCCCTCCCGCCGACACCAGCGAAAACGGCCACTCGATCGGCATGCTCATCGCCTACGGCGATTTCCGCATGATCGACATGGGCGACCTCACCAAAGATCGCGAATACGACCTGGTCTGCCCCGATAATCGCATCGGCCCCGTGGACCTGTTCCTGGTTTCGCATCACGGCACCAATCCCTCCAACTCGCTGCCCTTCGTGCACGCCATTTCTCCCCGCGTGGCGCTCATGAACAACGGACCGCACAAGGGCGGAAACTCCGAGGCCTGGCAAACCGTGCGCGATACCCGCGGCCTTATCGATTTATGGCAACTGCACTACGCCATCGATACCGATAAGCAGCACAACTCGCCCGACACCTTCATCGCCAATGTGGACGCCAATTGCGAAGGCAAATGGATCCGCGTGACCGCCCAGAAAGACGGCACCTTCACCGTCTACAACAGCCGCAACAAATTCGAGAAGACCTACACCAAGCGTTGAGGGGCCGGGGCGAACCCCCGCGACCATGCCCCCGGCCGGGGAGCGGCGGAGCCTGGCGCCGGGAGAAAGTAAGTGATGGGAAATAAAGGAGATTCCAGTTTGGAAGCTCGGTGATTGGCAGAAGTTTCAGCAGTTTCGCGACAAACCGTTTTTTCGTTTCCCCAATGGGGCGGCTTGCCGGCGCCGTATGGAATTCTCGCCAAGCTGGCGGTTAGCATTCGTGGAACTCTACACTCCCCGCCTCCTCCAACCGATAGAAGTGTAGGACGGGGGCAGCGCCATCCGTAACCGAACAGCAGCTCCCTCGCGGATAGGACGGTCAAAACTGGTGCTTGTCAAACTGGGGCTTAACCGCGAACCCAATCCGAGGGCTCCGGATCCGCAGACGGAAAGTCCCCCGCTGCCAGCCGAGCAGGTCTCGCTGGACGAAACCATCCGACAGCTCGAATCGTTGGTACCGCAACTCGCCGAAGCGGCTTTGGTTTCAGATCCCAAAACGGATCGGAGCGTCGTACCGGAGGACGCAGCCGAAGCCGTTGTGTATTGGTTGACGCGCTACGGCGCGAACCCGGCCGAGGCGGCGCGAAACATTCGCAAACTGGCTGCCGAGGCGCCGGAACGGGTAGTGGAAACCGTGCTGCCCCTGTGCGGGGAGGGCCGCTGGGGGGAGGCCGCCCGTTTTCTGACGAGCTTGTTGAGCGGCCAGGACGAGACGGCCGCGAAGCTGTGCGATCCAGCCGCCTCTCTGGACGCTTCCGCCTGCGTCGCCAAAACACTGTCGCGGCATGAACCGCGATTCGATGTGCGTTTCGCCAAGACTCTGCTCCACGACGATGAGCTGACCGAACGAGCGCGGCAGCGAGGCTTGGCGGTTTTGGAGAAGCTTGGCAGTGGCGGCCGGCTGATCCCGATCCTGATTCAGTTCCTGCGGGATCCCGACAGCCGCATTCGATCTAAAGCGGCGCTGATGCTCGGACAAATCGTACCCTCGCAGGGCATCATGGATCGGCTGATGGGGGATGACGACGCTCGCGTCCGGGCCAACTTCGTGGAGGGCCTTTGGAACTGCACAACCAGCGACTATCGCCCGCTGTTCCGGCGGGCGTTGGAGGATCCGAACCACCGCGTGATAGGCAATGCGCTGGTCGGTTTGCATCGCTTGGGAGAAACTGGCGACGTCATCAGGCACGTGAGCAAAATGGCCCGTCGTCCGGAGGCGCTCCATCGGGCCGCGGCCGCGTGGGTTATGGGGCAAACGGGCGACAAGCTCTATAGCGGCGTGTTGCGCCAAATGGTCCGCGACCCGGATCCGCTCGTCCGGCGCAACGCAATCCGTTCCTTACGGAGGATCCATGCCGCTTCCCAAAGCGGTCCCAACGGAGACTCCCATCCACGTTAATCCGGGGGTGCGTTAGTGAATCCTCCAACCAATTCCGATCAACACGTCCACCTGTTCCTGAGTGCCGTAATACGACGGCCCGTCGCCGAAGGTCCCATTGATTGGCGTGCTGGTCCAGTGCGTGTAGCGAACCTCGGGCGACAGCCGCAGACGGCCCACCCCGAACTGGACGCCGCCGCCCGTCACGATTCCAAAACTGCTGCTCCAGTCGGTTCTTTCGACGCTGCTGAAAGGCGTCCGCTGGCCGGTCATGATATCGATGCTCACGCCGGATTCCGAGATCGTTCCGGAGATGGTGCGCGGCGCCAGTCCCACCTCGATGAAAGGCTTGACTTTGGGCACCGCGAGCTTGTACTTGAGCAGAATCGGGAACTCCCAGGAGTTTGCGCGCTCGCTTTCGGTGATGAAGCCCGCGAAGTTGCCGTTTCCGGTCAGGTAGCCGCTCCGATGGTAGAGCGCGTCAAACTCGACGCCAAAACTCCAGGGAAGGCCCAGCTCCACCATGGGCCCGACGACGTATCGTCTCGATTCAGCCGTAGCGCCAATCACGTCGTCGGTGGCCCGCCCTCCGCCCGTGACGCCAATGGATAGCGGCTGTCCAAGGCAAACACTGGCGCTTAAAATAATGGTAGCCATCCAAGAGCTGGGACGCACGAATTCAAGACCTCCATGATCTAAGACCCGCGGCTGCCGCTTTTCACTACAGCCGCCGCCTTTTCTTCTGCCCCACAGGGAGCGGAAGACCCCAGGCTACTTTTTGTGTTGATTCTCGCCTTAGACTAGTGGAGAATATCGCAACAGGGTGTTCAAAAGGAGAATTCTGGAGCAAAATGAAAATCATTAGCCAGTCGCCTGCCCCGCGGAATGCCCTTACTGCTTCTTCACCGGCGCCGTGCCCGGGTCTCGAGTCTCTTTGGTCTTATCGTCGGAAAGAGGCGTGATGGGCTGGGTATCGAAGGTGATGTCGGAATCGGCCGAGTACTTGCGATAGATCCGGAATTCTTCGTCCAGGCGCTGCAGGCTGTCGCTGGCCGTCATGAGGATCTGGGCCTTGAGCGGCAGCAGAAACTGGCGGCCGGACAGTTCGGTGTAATCGTAATCCAGCACGTCGACCGCTTTGCGCACCGGGAAACCCGGCGGAAGGGAATCGGCTTCGGTGGTGACGCGCAGAATGACGTGGCTCGACGGGTCGACTTCGATCAGGCCGTGATACGCCGCTACCACGTGAGCCTCATTGCCCTCGACGGTGATCTCAAACTTCGACCGGTCCTGCCGCACCTGGTAACGAAACGCCATCACCCGCTTGCCGCGCAGCTTGCCCCAGTGGTCCCATTCGAAAAAGGTTTCGGTGGAAGGCTCGAAGATCTCTTTCAACATGGAGCCGAATTCGCCAAACGACTTGCTGCCGCCCATCTCGGAATAATCCTTGTTCACCAGCGCATTATTGGCCAGCACCACCATGTATTGCTCTCTCTGGTTGAAATAGCTTAGGCGAATCTGCAGCGTATCTTGCGCATACCAGTGAGGGTCGCTGCCGGGCGGGCCGCCGTTCCTGGTTCCGGGCAGCGGGGCAATCGAGCGGCGCTGGACTTCGGTGCAGATGAAATCCGGCAGGGTGCTGCTGTAGTTCAGCGCATAATCCCGCACCTCGCTCATGATGGCCGCCTGTTCCTGGGAAGGCGGCGGCGGAATCGGCGCCGGCTTGGACGGCGGCTCCAGCCGTCCCGCCCCCGCCAGTTCCTGCGAACGGTCCCGCAAGGCCTTCAGTGCAGCCATGGTCCGCGGACCCAGCTCGGTCTGGCTCTGAATGTCCTCGATGATGGCGTCGGTCAGCCGCTCTCTCAGCTTCACCTTGGCCAGGTAGCCGGCCACCTGCGCGTCGGTCGCCTGTTTCTTTTGGATAAACTCGGCCGACGACTTCAGAAATTCGGCCAACTGCTTCACCGTCAAGGTCTGAGTCTGGCTTACCCCCAATAGCGAGGCGAATACGAACGCGGCCAGAATCCGAAAGCTCATTCCCCTATTTTCCCATGACGACGGACCCGGCACCGCCATCGGATAAAAGGACGGCTTCGTGTTCGACCGCCGCTCAGTGAGCCGCGGCCCTTTCTCCCGAAAGTACGGCTTCCAAATCCGAAGCGCGGAAACAACCCGCCGGCCGGGCCTGGGAGCGGTTCTGCAGCACTTCGCATTGCTCCCCGCCCGGGTCGCCCAGGCAAGTCAGCACAATCGAAGCGTGCGAAAAATCTTCATGTCGAGTGTAGCCGCTGACGGTCACCACGCACTTCATTTTGGCGCCGTAGGCGGATTCCACGCCGTTATTGGAGTCCTCCACCACCACGCAGTCCTCGGGCGGCACGCCGAGTTCGGTGGCGGCCATCAGGTAGATGTCGGGCGCCGGCTTCTTGGCCTTGACCACGTCTCCCGCCAGCACCGCCGAAAAACGTCCCGCGGTAGCCTCTCCCATGGCATGGCGAAGCACCGCATTTACCGCTTCCGGAGCCGAAGTGGAAGCCACCGCCAGCAGCCACCCATTCGCCAGAGCTTCCTCGGATATGCGCTTGACCCCGGACCGGGCCGGGACGCGGCCGGAGCCGATGATCTCCTTATAGATTTCCGTCTTGCGCTTGTGCCAGGCGGCCACCGTCTCCTTCCGCCTGGCTTCGTCGGTGGGAGCCGCCGGCCACGCCTTCAGGAACGCCGGCTCGGCGAACAGGCTGGCCATGCGTTCCTTGCCGCCGCCGATCTTCAGCTTACGCCCGTATTCTTCCACCGACCATTCCCAGGGTACGCCCAGCTCCTTCCACATCCGGTTAAAAGCCACCAGGTGGCCGAACTGCTCGGTGTCTCCCAGCACACCGTCGCAGTCGAAAATCAGGGCCTTCTTCATGCCGCTTTGCCCTCGCTGCCAAAGGTGTGCATGAAGGATTCGATCTGCGCCACCAGTTTCTTCTTCACCGCGCCCAGCAGCTTCAGCGGATCGTATTCGGTGGGATGCTCTTCCAGGTAGGTGCGGTAACTGTCGGCCAGGGTGATCTTCAACTGGGTGGAGATGTTGATCTTGGGCGTGCCGCGCTCGATCAGCTTGCGGAACGTTTCCTCCGATAGGCCGGTGCCGCCGTGGACCACCAGCGGAATCGGCGCCGCCTCCATGATCTCCGAGACGCGCTGGAAATTGATCTTCGGCGTCCCCTTGTAGAGCCCGTGCGCGGTGCCGATGGCCGGCGCGAAACTGTCGATGCCCGTCCCGCGAATGAACGCCACGGCCTTATCCAGAGCGACGATCGGCCCACCGTACTCGTCTCCGACGCCATCTTCGACGCCCTTGATCCCTTCCAGCTCGCCTTCCACAGCTACGCCGTGCCGGTGCGCAAACTCGACCACTTCCTTGGTCTGAGCCAGGTTGTCTTCGTAGCTGAGCTTGGAAGCGTCAAACAACACCGAATTCCATCCCGCCGCCACGCATTCCTCGATGACCTTCCGCTCGGGGCAATGGTCCAGGTGCAAAGTTGTGGGGACCGGCACGCGGCCGGCCATCTCCTCGAACATGACCCGGATCAGCTTGGCTCCCATCACTTTGACCGTCTTGACCGAAACCTGCACGATGACCGGTGACTTGGTCTCGGCGGCGGCGAACAGCACCGCGTCCATGGTGACCCAATCGACGATGTTGAACGCTCCGACTCCATAGCGGCGGTCGAAGGCGTGTTTCAAAATCTGCTGCATCGGCACAACGGGCATAACCGGCTTCCTTTCCCTTACCTGCTCTGTAACGTCAGAATTTGCGCCTGCTCCAGGCCTCCCTGCTGATGGATACGGCCCAGCATGGCCGCTCCCAACAGCGAGGATTGGTCCTGATACTCGTACTCGAAATCCCCCGTCCAGCGGCGCTTCACTTCCACGTAACAGCGGATCTTGGCGCCGCCGCCGGTGGTGACCACCCGGCGCCCCAGCTTCACCATCCCGCCGACTTCGCCCAGGTGCTGGCCATGGTACATGGCGTTGCCGCGTATCACGCTCAGCAGCAAGGCTTCGCGGTCGGTTTCGAGCGTGATGCCATCGAAGCCGGCCTTCCTCTGTTCGAGCACGTACCGGCACCCGCTGAGGAACGGAACGTATACCGGAAGATCGGCCTCCGCCCGGTCCGGGTCCGGGTTATCGAAGAAAGACGCCAGCACCGACGGGATGTACTCTTCGTAGAAGTAGTTCTCCGGCATATCCGCGCAAAAAACCGAGTGGAACCATTCCAGGGCTTTGCCGCCTGTGTTCAGCACGAAAAACGTCACCCAGCGGCCGGGGATGACGTGGCACCGCACATTGAAATTAGCCGAGGCCACCGGCTGGTCCACGCACACGCTGGTGATTTCACACGTGCCGCAGATATTGTTGATGCCGCCCGGTTCCCACAAACCGCCCGATAGCGCCGCCAGCACGGCGTCGTTGCCGCCGCACAGCACGGTGCAGCCGGCGGGCAGGCCCAATTCTTCGGCGATCTCCGGCAGGAGTTCGCCGGCCGGCTCGTAGGATTGCATCAAAGGCGGCAGCTTGGTTTCGGCAATGCCGGCCAGATCGAGCACGCGGCGGTTCCAGGTCAGGTCGTTGGCGGCAGTGTTGTAAAGCCCCGTGATGGACACCGTGGAGGGGTCGATCGCCCAGTTCCCCGTCATCCGCTTCACCATGTAGGTGTTCGAATGGCCGAACTTGGCGGCGGCGGCCCAGACGTCCGGCTGGTTTTCGCGAATCCACAGGATGGAACAGAGCGACGAGCCGCCCGAGACCGGCAGGTTGCAGGTTTCTCTCAAGAAATGACCTTCCCCCACCAGGGCGCGGATGGCGCGGGCCTGCGAATGCGAACGGCCGTCGAAGAACAGGATGGCCCGCCCCAGGGCCGTGCCGTCCTCCGCCATGGGCGTGAGACCCGGGGTAGTGACCGAAAGCGTGATCACGCCCACCGAGGGAAGGAAATCGCGAACCTCGGCGCAGCACTCGCGTAGCGCCCGCCACCATTTTTCCGGCTCGATATCGGCGCTGCCGCCGGCGTACACATGAACGTCGTAAGCGCGCGAGGCTTCGGCCTTCTTCTCCAGCGCCGGGCTGAAAATGCCTAACTTGAAGGCCGTGGTGCCGACGTCCATGCTGAGGATATCGCCCTTCACGCGAGAATCCCCTCCTCGAGGAGAACTTTGCGCATCTCTTCCACCTGCGATGCGGTAAGCGGCAAAAGCGGCCGGCGGGGGATGCCGCCCTTGAATCCGCCCAGGTTCATGGCTGCCTTCACGCCCGCGGGACCGTAGGGGCCGGATATCATCTTATTAATGCGGGTGACGCGCCCCTGGAGTGGAACGCCGCGCGCCTCATCGCGGGCCTGTCCATAGCGGAACAACTCCATCACCATGCCCGGGAACGAATTGGCCAGCGAGACCGTGCCGCCCACCGAGCCGTTCCTCATGGCCGGAAACAAAAAGTTGGCCGAGCCGGCCAGCACATGAAAGGCATCGCTCTCGAATTCGAGGAATTGCTCGATGCCGCTCGCGGCGCTGTCCTTCACGCCGACGATTCCGGGATGGCCGGCAAGCCGTCCCGCCAGCGCGGCGGATACGGTGACGCCGCAGAAGCCCGGCGCATTGTAAATGAGCAGCGGGATGGGCGAAGTGTCCGCTAGAGTCGAGAAGTAGCGGAACAGAACATCGTCGGTCATCTGCTTGCGGAAATAACCGGGCGAGAGCACCAGTCCGAAATCCGCTCCCAAATCCGTGGCCTGCTTCAGAAACTGCTCGGTGTCGCGTTGGGCGTCGTAAGTAGCGCAGGCCATCACCACCTGGCCGGCGCCCTTGTGCCGCACGATGGTCGAAAGCACGCGCAGCTTTTCTTCTTCCGTCAGGCTGCGGTTCTCCCCGTTCGATCCGAGGGCGAGATAGCCGAGCACACCGCTTTGCGCGTAGCGGGCCAGGTTGAATGTGAGAGCGTCGTAGTCGACCGTCTCGTCACCCGCAAACGGCGTGGAGATGGGGACGAAGACACCGGCCATCTTCTCCAGCAGTTGCCGGGTGTTGGTGGGAGACATCGTGGGCATAGAGGACGACACTCTATTCTATTGCGATTTCGAGGCGGTTGCTCGGTGGGGCGGACCCCCTGCGCCACTCGCCATATCCGTGCCCAAAAATGCACAAAACGCTTCCCCTCCTTGCTTCGGTCACAAAATCTCAAAATATTTCTTACCCAATCCGTTTCAATCAGTTACAGCCAATCCGCCTCTTCATCGCACCCGTTTTCCCGCACCCGCCCGCTATCGTGTGGCCGCAAGCCGACCCTTATGACCGATTCCGGACTCTCCCCTCAACAGCTCGAGGTTATCGACGCCCTGTCATCCGGCGTCAACCTCTCCGATGCCGCCGCCCAGGCCGGCGTCGACTGCGCCACCATCGCCTACTGGCGCCGCAATTTCCCCCGCTTCCACGCGGCTCTGGCCCACGCTCAGTACGACCGCGCCCTCATGTTCCGCGAACGCGCCGAAGCTCTCGCCGATCTGGCCTTTGAGACCCTCCGCGCCATCCTCACCGACCCCAAGGCTTCCCCCTCCGTCCGCCTCAAAGCCGCCATCTTCGTCATCGAAAAGGCCGTCACTCCGGCGCCGCCCAAACCCGATAAGCCCATAACCTTCAACGATCTCTTCACTGCCCCCATCCCCGAGGACGAAGAAGAAGAAGACCCCGAGCCCCAGGACGACGAGCCCGAAGCCGCCGCCCCCGCCGCCCAAAAATGCACACCCATCACCAGCGCACTAACCCGCTGCAAGATGCACAAAAGTGCACAAGCGCGGCAACCCGGCCGCCACGAACCCTGCTCCTGCGGCAGTTGCAGGAAATACAAACGCTCCTATCTCGGCCAGCCCCTCGCCGCCGCGGCCTGACCTGGTAGAATTCCGGTAGTGTTTTTTGAGATCCGCGGCGAGATTGCCGACGTCGAAACGTTCGCAATCGGCAAGTCGATTCGCGAGCTTCGGCGCCTGCGCAAGCTCTATGGCAAGGGCCGGTGGCGGAAACGGAAGGGCTTCGCTAATGTGAAACTGCCCAATGGTACGATACGGAGAGCGGAGCTTCATTGGTATGAGGCATCGGGTGTCGGCAGGAAGGAATTCAAGATCAAGCGCCTCGTGGATTAGCTATGCCGTCTCGTCGAATGAAAACGCAAGGATTTGCAGTCTGCATACGAAACTCCGGTTTCGGCGCATCGCTCGAAGTCAGAAAACTATATCCGGTAGTGGCTGACCCCGACGCGGAAGCGAACGATCTCATCCGTGTAATCGACGAATCCGGCGAGGATTACGTCTATCCCGCCCGCCTGTTTCAGAGGCTCACGTTACCCAGCGAAGTGCAACGGGCCTTGCGCCTGGCTTCGTAAGTGCCCACGCAAGAATAAGCTCGCATCCCCTGACCAGCAGAATCCTGCCCCGGGGCAGCCACGCGGTCCAACATCGCAACACTTTACCCAAGCCGCCGGCCTGACGATACGACAATGGGTGAATGGGCGCCGGTCAGCGCATAAGAGAACATCGCGACGAAATCTTGCGTGTTGCCGCGTTCCACGGCGCGGGAAACGTCCGGCTTTTCGGCTCGGTGGTCCGCGGGGAAGACGCGTCCGAGAGCGACGTGGACCTGCTTGTCGACGTGACAGGCGACACCACGCCATGGTCTCCGGGGAGCTTGAGCGCAGACCTCGAACAACTCCTGGGCCAGCGCGTACAAGTGGCCATTCGACGCTCGTTGAGTCCGCTGATCCGTGACCAGGTCCTGCGAGAATCCGTGCCGCTGTGAAATCGCAGCGCCTTACGTCGAACATGTCATTGGGTGCATTCGCAGAATCGCTGAGGATTCCGCACCCGGCCGGAATGCCGTCTTTGCTTCGCGAACACTCCAGACGGATGGGCATCCACACGCGCTGTCGTTCCTCGGTAGCGTATTCGGAGCGAAAACAGTGGCTCTCGGCGTGGATCAGTACGGACAGTCCGGGTCGAGGCAGGACCTGTACAACTATTACCAGATCGGCTTGCGATCGATCCTGCAAGCCGTGGTGGAAGCCATCGGTTGACTCGACGTGGCGTACGCACTGATGCGTGCCGTGTCGAGACTCCGAACTCCTGATGTCGCCTCGGCATTTTGGGTGGCCAAGAGAAAATCACCTGACCCAGAGGTGGGACAGACGATCGTTTTTTGTCGTCTGTCAGGCTGTTGCGGCCTGGCGAGGGCCCGACAGACCACGAAAAACGATGGTCCGCCTGGGCTGTCCCACCTCCTCACCGCCGAAACCTGGCTCAACCTGAATTCCGCGACCTCAGGAGTTCGGAGACTCTTCCCGACACCTACTCGCGCATGGTGCGCCGAGCGTGGTGGAAGAGATCGGTTGACTCCCAACAGCCGCAGCTTCCGCCTCCCGCCCTCGCCCTCACCCCGCCAGATACAAAAACCGCGCGATGAACAGCCCCGTCAGCACGTAAACGAACCAATGCACCTGGGCGAACTTGCCGCGCGCGATCTTCAATAAGGTGAACGCGCAGAAACCGAACGCCAGGCCATTGGCGATGCTGTAAGTCAGCGGGATGGTCATCATGGTCAGGAATGCCGGCACCGAGACTTCCGGGTCGCGCCAGTCGATTTCCACCACTACCTGCATCATGAGGCTCCCCACCACGATCAGCGCCGGAGCCGTGGCCGCGGCCGGGATGGCGCCCACCGCCGGCGCCACAAACAGCGCCACGAAAAACAACAAGCCGGTTACGATGGCGGTCACGCCCGTGCGCCCTCCGGCCGCCACGCCTGCTGCGCTCTCGATGTAGCTCACCACCGTGGACGTCCCCGCCACCGAACCCACGATGGTAGCCGTGGCGTCCGCGAACAGAATCCGGTTGACGCGCGGAATCTGGTTGGCGCGGTCGAACAAACCGGCCCGCTTGCCTACCGCTACCAGCGTCCCGATATTGTCGAAAAGGTCGATGAACAGGAAAACGAAAACGATCTCGAAGAAGCCCAGCCGCGCCGTGGCCCGCAGATCCAGTTTTCCCGCCGTCGCGGCCAGATCGCCCAGCCGGTAAGCCTGCGGCGCGAAGCGCGCCACCCCCGTGGCCAGGCCCACACCCGTAGTGGCGAGGATGCCGATCAACATCGCCGCCCGTACCCGCCAGGCCAGCAACGCCGCCATCAGCAGCAGCCCGAATATCGCCAGCGCGGTCGCCGGCTCCCTCAGATGACCCAGCGTAACCGTGGTAGCCGGGCTGGGTAGGACGATGCCCGAGTTGCGAAACCCGATCAGCGCGATGAACAGCCCCACCCCCGCCGCTACCGCCGCGTAGAGTTCGAACGGAATGGTGGCGATGATGAGCTGCCGTACCCCCAACGCCGTCAACACCAGAAACGCTACCCCGGAAATAAACACCGCGCCCAGCGCCGCCTGCCACGGCACGCCCATCTGCTTCACCACCGTGTAGGTGAAATACGCGTTGAGGCCCATCCCCGGCGCCAGCGCAATCGGATAACGCGCCAGCGCGCCCATCAAGATGCTGCCCACCGCCGCGGAAAGACAGGTCGCCGCCGTAACCGCCGCCAGCGGCATGCCGGCCTCATGCAAAATGGCCGGATTCACGAAGACGATGTACGCCATCGTCATAAAGGTGGTGAACCCGGCCAGTATCTCGGTCTTCCAGTTGGTGTCGAGCCGCTCGAACTCGAAGTAGCGCTCCAGGCGCGCGCGCATCGGCATGGTCTATTCTAAGTCGAAATATGGCGGCGGCTGAATGGGAACAAAGCGGCGCGGTTTCTAGCCGAACGATTCCTTGACAGTCCTAATAGCGGGGTGATATGATCTTGAAGCTCAGATCGGGATAACCCAAGGAGAGTTAAAGACAATGGGTGGAATCTGCAAGCTAGGCGTCACAATCAAGAGCATCGCCGTTCATTCCAACGGGCAGGTTCCACTGCCACTCACAAGCACTGAAATCGCGAGCCTAAGCAACGCGGTGACCGCGACCGTACTCTATCCGGACAGTGCGAGTAATGCACTCGTCGGGGCGGTCTCGCCCACCCTTGTGAATCGAGACAATACGGACATCACATTTAACTTCGATCTGGATAACCCCGATGGCGCGCATCCCCCGAATCCAAAGCATCCTGCCGCGCGCCTGTTTCGGTATTTGATTCTGGATAATACGGATGGGCAGGGCTCTCCTCTCTACATCGACGTGACGGAGACCGTCAAGGCTTCTATCCTTGCCAAGGCCGTCGGTCTTGCGCTAGGAGGAGCATTGGGCGCGGGAGCGGGGCTCATTCCAGGCGGGCAGATCGTGTCCGGCGCCGTCAAAGGTTTGGCCTGCGGCCTCGGGACCGTGATCTCGCAGTTAGGCAACGCCAGCGTCTCGATCATCGGCTCTGCGAGTACGAGGCTATATGCCGACCAACTTCTTGCAGCGGGTAAGCAAGAGTTGACGCTCGACCTAATTTCGGGCAAGAAACCGATATCGCAGAATTGGTTCATCCCTGGACAATTTAACCCCAACGGAACGCCGGTCGAGAAGGGTGAAACCGTGCTGATACCGGCCAACACAAAGAACGGATCGATAACGTTGATCCTCCAGGCGTTTCCGAACGCCTAAAGACAACGGCCGTTGGTCGCCGCCGTTAGCCGCGGCTACGGCTTCTGCCCCGCTCTCCCCTTGGGTCCCCAGAATACCGGGCAGTCACCCACCTTGTCTTTGTGATAGAAGCGTTCTTCCAGCTTGTAGTCCGCCACCGTGTCGTCGTCGCAGCTTGCCGCGGAATAGAAGACTCCGGCTTGTAGCTTGGCCTGCAGCTCTTTGTCCCCCATCACGTGCAGCAGCGCCAGCTTGGCGGGCGGCAGGTTGAGCTTGTGCGAATAGTCGAACTCCATGCCGGCCAGCGGGCGGTGCCTGGTCAGGAAGTAAACCAGTCCGTCGCAGAAGAAGTTGTCGCCCTTGGGAGTCACCTGCACCAGTTTGCGTGCGATCGCCTCGAAATCCTTCCATGAGTAAACATCGCCGCGGTCGCAGACATTGCGGGTCGCGGCGCCCAGGCTCAGAAAGCACAGCACCGCGCACGGCCAGAAAGGGCGGCTCGGCGCCAGCGCGCGCGAGCCGATGGCGTACAGCCCCGGCACCGCCAGAATCCCGACGAACGGGGTGAGGGTGATGAAATAACGTTGAAACGTGGGATGTGCAAAAGCCAGTTCCAGAAACATTCCCGCCGACAGCAAGGCGCACAGATAGAACTCCGCGCGCGTCGAGCGGTCGAACGGTTCCGCTCGCAGCAGCCACACCAGACCGATGGCCGCCAGCAACCCCAACAGCATGGCCTGCGGATCGTCCAGCCAGGCCGTGATCGTTCCGATATCGTGCGTGAGCGGCTTGGGCCAATAAATCTGCCGGTAGTACAGGTGGTATTCGGCCAGGTTGAACCACACCACCCAGTGCTGGCGCGTAAACAGCCAGATCACCGGAGCGAAAGGTACGGCGGCGGCGCTGGCGAACCACGCGCCGCGCAGCCAGCGTTGCCTGCCCGCGCTGTTCCATAGCATCCAGATCAGCAGCACCGGCGCCACCGGCGCGGTGAGCAGCGAACAGGCCGCCGCCGCTCCCGCCAGCGCCCCTCCCAGCCCCGCCAGCCAGGTGTTCCCGCGCACCGCCGCGGTGGTGGCGCGAAAGGCCGCCACCGTCAGAAACAGGCACATCCCATAGGCCTGCCCCAGCGTTCCGAATTCCACCAGAACGTTGTTCGCGCCGATCAGCACTCCCGCCGTCACCGCCGCCGGCAGCCGCCAGGGGCCTGGCTCCCAGCGCCGGTAAACGAAATCGGCGGCCATCGCCACCCCGAGCGAGCTCAGCAAAGACGCCACCGCGTGTATCGTGCGCCAGCTCTCCGGCAGCACCCCAATCCAGAAGGCATTCCAGTACGCGTTCAGCGGGGTTTGAGGAAAACAAAAATCCAGGTAGGGACGAAATCCCGCCTTGATCATCTGCGCCGCCACCATGTGGAAGCCCTCGTCGCCGGTGAAAGCCACGGTTTGCGCGTAGACCATCAGGCCCGCGGCCAGCCCGGTCATCGCCGCCCAAAACCACAGGCGCGGCCGTTGTTCGAAACGAAACAATACCATTCCCTGGCATCATAGGGCCTCGACGTGTCCGTAATCAACGTGTGACAGCTCATGCGGTATCCTGAAATGCTTGCCTTCCTTTGTTCAGGTACTCATCCTTGCCATCGTGCAAGGCCTGGCGGAATTGCTTCCGGTTTCCAGCTCGGCTCACGTCGTGGTGGCGGAAAAACTGATGGGGCTCGACCCCTCCGCGCCCGAAATGACCCTGTTGCTGGTGATGCTGCACACCGGAACCATGTTCGCGGTGGTTCTTTATTTCTGGCAGACCTGGCGCGCCACCTATTTCAGCAGCGCCTACGTCGCCAAGGAATTCGGCGTGCTGCTGGTGCTGGCTACCGCCATCACCGGCGCGATCGGCGAAGTCCTCATCGTCGTCATCGAGAAGGTGGCGCTACGCTCTTCCCCGGCGGCGGAAGTCGAACAATTGTTCGGCCGCCTGGAACTGATCGCCCCCGCTCTGGCCGCGGCCGGAATCCTGATTCTCGTCGCCGGCCTGGCGGAAAGAAAACGCCAGGCGCAGCCGGTTCCGCTAGGCGCCCGGCAAGCCGGCGTGATCGGCGCTGTACAAGGCCTGTGCCTTCCCTTCCGCGGCTTCTCGCGCTCCGGCGCCACCATTTCCAGCGGCATGCTGGCCGGCGTCGCCAAGGATCAGGCCGAAAAGTTCAGCTTCGCCCTGGCCGTGCTGTTGACGCCGGCGGCCATCGGCCGCGAAGCGTTGCGCCTGTTCAAAGCCGGTCACAACAGTGGCATGGGACCCTTCGCAGCCCCACTCGTGCCCTGCCTGCTGGGAGCCGCGTTGGCCTTCCTGGCCGGCCTGTTGGCCCTCAAATGGTTGAGCCGCTGGCTCGAAACGGGGCGCTGGTATTTGTTCGGGATCTACTGCCTGTTAGCCGCCGCCGTGGTGGCCACCCTGCGCCTCGTCGGCTACTGAGCCAAGAGCCCCAACACCCGCGAGACGGTGGAGTTTTTTGGCTTGATAACCCATGATTGTCATCGGTAGGTTTTTTCGTTGCGGAGAAGGACGGCGAGCAGCTCCACCGTGTTCGTCGAATAAACGGGCTTGAAAATCATGCGGTACCGGCCCGATATCTTGCGGTAGTGGCCTTTGTGGTTCTTTCCCTTGAGCGGCTTCACGAGACCACGGAAGGGGTCCTCTTCGAACGCGGCAATGTCGTCCAGGACGCGCTGCCGCCGGTCGGGCGGTATCGCCTTAAGCTGTTTTGCGGCGCCGTCGTGAATGTGGACGATCCAGATCATGTCGGAGTTGGGCGAGGGTGACGAACTTTCCCTCGCGCATCTCTCGTTCGGCATTCTTCACGAGAGCGCTCTCTTCGGCGGTGAGTATGTCATCGGGATCAACCAGGCGCCGAGGCTTGATGAGCACGCCATTTTGCGTTTGAGCGAATGCAACAAAATCCCCCTCCTGGATGTTAAGGGTTTCGAGCATCTCCCGCGGAATCACCACTTGGCGCCGCTGGCCAACGCGGCCGATCCGCTCTTGGGCGGTGGTTGATTTGACTGCCATACCTCTTCAGAGTATCTGACCGTCGGAATATGTCAAGCCTTGGGAGGGCAGGGTGTTTAGCCTAACCTTCGCAGTTGGGCCGAGTTTCACACTAAATTCGAGCAGATGGTCGAGGCAAGCCCTGCGCTGTGAGCAAAACATTTTC
>Ga0182014_10002341_pt1 | contig 23966 bp, 24 predicted proteins | sample 612S2DmetaG_FD_120489 | JGI IMG/M metagenome (GOLD analysis project Ga0182014, IMG submission 120489) | Permafrost microbial communities from Stordalen Mire, Sweden - 612S2D metaG | ecosystem: Environmental > Terrestrial > Soil > Wetlands > Permafrost | place: Sweden: Stordalen | collected...
GCCGCCTAGCCCGTGTTGCACTAACCACTTGACTTTGAGCGAGAAGCGCGCACGTTAACGTCGATCTCGAGGACATCGTTGGCAACAAACCCCCACCACATCAAATCGCAGGCAGACCACTAGCACCGGATGACGCCCCGGCAGCACGGCCACCGAAGTGCCGACCTTCAACCGGATTGTGCGGGCGAGTGCGTAGGCCATCCCGACCATGGGGTCCACCGCGGGGGAGTAAACGAGCTCCGAGAACCACAACGAGTCGACCCCGCTGGTCTCCAGGTGGTCGACGATGCCGGCGAGCTGATCCGGAGCCGTGTCCGCGCCCAGCCCGATACCGAAGCGAACCTTCACTCGCGTCTAGCCCACTTTTTTGAGGGTGTAGTGGGCACTCGTCCGGTTCGGGTCGGCCGCGAGCCTGTCGACCTCTTGCCGGATCGGATCGACCGCGCCGCCGAACGCGCCGGGGCACCCTTCGGGGCACCTGACTTCCCACCACCCGTCCGACTGGTGGGACGGCCACGCGCCCAGCTGGCCGCCCCTCTGGCGATAGCCGATCTGGGTGGAAAACTTGAGCAGGTTACCGATGTGATGTTGCGCCGGGCAGAAGAGCGATACGTCAATACCGAGTTGCTCTGTTTCGTTCATGGCTGCCATTCTGCGCTGTCCGACGTAGCGGAGTTCGCCCACCGCCGGGCGACTGGCACCCGGCGGCGGCGACAAAACGACTCTGGCCACAGTCGAAGGTCGAAACATCTTCTGTACCAATATTGTCGACCGTTCGCTATCCTTCATATCGGTGCTGCTTCGGACCGGCACGCTACTGGCGGCCTTGCTAACGCCAAGAAGAATGGAAGGGAATCGAATGCCCTCACCTCGCTGGCTGGCCAGACTTACCATCCCCGTGATGGCTGGCGCTGCCCTGGTAAGTAGCGCTCCGATTGCGACTGCCAATCCCGACGATGACGCATACCTGGCAAAACTGCGCGCGGTCGGCCTCGATTGGCCGCCGAACAGCGATCAAGCGGTCATCGGCGTGGCGCACCTCGTCTGCTACGACCTCACCTGGGGTTGGGCGCCGCAGCAGATCGCCGACGACGTCCACGCCACCATGACCCCCAAGGGCATGTCGTTGTTAGACGTCGGATCCATCGTCAACGCCGCACACTCGACCTATTGCCCCGGCAATGTGTGCGACGCCCCTCAACTTTGCACATAACGGTGTCCACGATCGCGTTCCAACCCGCCCCTTTTCAAGCCACCTACGGAGCCTCGAAGGCCTTCGTGCTGTCGTTCAGCCAGGCCCTGTGGGCTGAGACGCGGGGATCGGCGGTGACGGTGAGCGCCCTGTGTCCGGGGCCCACCCGCACCGGGTTCGTCGATGCGCTTGGCTCCGACGTCTCGCACACCCCGATCTATCGACGTCTCGCCGAACCCGAACCGATCGTCGTCGCCGGGCTGCGCGCCCTCGATCGCGGCCGGCCGGTGGCCGTCCCGGGCCTGCGCAATCGGATCCTGGCCAACTCCGGGCGATTCGCGCCCGGATGGGTTACGGCCCTGCTCGCCGGGAGGATGCTGCGGCCCTCAAAAGCAACCGAAGGATCAGAGGCCAGCCGACTGGCTGTCAGGTGAGAACCTTTTGGGCAACATGAGCAGAGCGGCGATCAGGAAGCAGAGCGCCCCGACGAAGGTGCCCACGTTGGCCAGCGGGGCGTCTTCAGTGATCCCTCTCTTGGTGATGAAGGCGCCGACTGCCGAGGCGGCGAAGGCGATGCAGCCGATCATGTTGATCCACGCTGCCAACCACTCGCGTGATTTCGGTTGAACGAGCCCGACCGTCAGGGTGACTGCCAACACCCCCAGTGCGCCGCTAGCCAGGAAAGCGATCGAACCCTGCGCATCCGGCCACCACACGAACCGCTGGCGGGCGGGTATTCGATGCGCCAATAGCGCCGCGCCGGTGCTGACGTTGAAGCGCACGGTGCCAACGAACTGTATTGCCGCCGAAATGAATTCAAGTCTGATCGATGGCGTTTTCCACTGCCGAATTTGCGACGGCCGGCTGAGGAGCAGCTGGACAAGCGCCGCGACGGTGAAAAACCAAGAGCCCACGAAGCACAGCAGATTGGTGGCGCCCGCGCCGCCGACCATGGCGAATCCCGGAGCCGTACCGATCGCGAACAAAGACGAACCGATCGCGAACGACCAGCACTGGCGCCGTAGCAGCTCAGTTTTGAGCAAGATGTCGATAATCTCTGAATCCTAGGCAGTCCGTCGGCGCCGCATCACATAACCTCGTCCGACATCGTTCGCTCATCTCGACGGCACCGAGATATCGTTTCATTTCCAGGTTTTGATACTCACCAGGCAATGCGCAGCCGGGACCGGTACCGTTTCATCTTGCTTTGATTGGTTCAAGGTCCGTTCGCCACGAAAGAGAACAATGCAGCCTGGTGGATTTCTATCGCGCGTTCGAACGAGGGCCTGACCGTGCAGACAAGTACAGAACCCGCACCGCCGGTTCCCGCGGTCGGCCCCCGCGAAGCGGTTCGAGCCGTTCGGCTGGCGGTCGTGGTCGGCGCGCTCGGCGTCGTATTCGGCGATATCGGGACCAGTCCGATCTACACCATCCAGACGGTATTCGACCCCAGCGACCCGCACCCCGTGCCGCTCAGCCCCGACAACATCTACGGCGTCGTGTCACTGATCTTCTGGGCGGTGATGATCATCGTCACTCTGACCTACGTCACCCTGGTGATGCACGCCGACAACGATGGCGAGGGCGGCATCATGGCGCTCATCACGCTGCTGCGTCGTTGGGGCGGGGGACACGGCCGTCGGACCCTCGCCACGCTGGCCGCGCTGGGTATCTTTGGTGCCGCGCTGTTCTTCGGCGACAGCATGATCACCCCCGCGATGTCGGTGCTGTCGGCGGTTGAGGGCCTCAAGGTCGTTGAGCCATCTCTCGCGGAATGGATCGTCCCGATCACCGCGGTAATCATCTTGGTGTTGTTCACGGTTCAGCGCTACGGTACGAACGCCGTCGGTCGGCTGTTCGGTCCGGTGATGATTATCTGGTTCGTCTCGATCGGCGCCTGCGGTGTGAAGGGCATCCTGGGCCATCCACAAATCCTCCAGGCGCTCTCGCCGACCTATGCGTTGACGTTCATGTTCGGGCACTTCGACATTGCGTTCTTCGCACTCGCCGCAGTCGTGCTCTCGGTCACCGGCGCGGAGGCGCTGTACGCCGACATGGGTCATTTCGGTCGGCGGGCCATCACTCGGGGCTGGCTCTTCCTCGTGCTTCCCGCCTGCGTTCTCAACTATCTCGGTCAGGGGGCGCTGGTCCTCGGCGACGAGTCCGCGGTGAGCGCCCCGTTCTTTTTGCTCACCCCGAACTGGGCACAGTTGCCCATGGTGCTATTGGCAACCGCCGCAACGGTTATCGCATCTCAGGCGGTGATCACCGGGGCCTACTCGGTGGCCTCGGCAGCCGCTCGCCTCGGCTATCTGCCGAGATTGCGGATAACGCACACCTCGGAGTCGACGATAGGCCAGATCTACGTGCCGTGGATCAACAGTTTGCTGATGGTCGCGGTGCTCATTCTGGTGTTCGCCTTCCGCAGTTCGGCGTCGCTGGCCTACGCGTTCGGTATGGCGGTCACCGGCACGATCACCATCACCACGCTGCTGTTCTTTTACATCGCCCGGACGAGGTGGAAGACGCCGCTGTGGCTGGTCGTGATCGGTGCGGGCGCTCTGCTGCTGGTGGATCTGATGTTCCTGGCGGCGAACCTGACCAAACTGGTCCACGGGGCGTGGCTGCCGCTGCTCATCGCCGTGATTGCGTTCACCGTGATGACGACCTGGCAGCGCGGGCAAGAGATCGTCACACGGGCTCGGACGCAGGCCGAAGGACCGCTGCGCGAGTTCATCGATGAGCTCACCGACGGCCATCCAGCACTACAGCGAGTCCCCGGCACGGCGGTATTCCTCAACCGCGGCAAAGAGACCGTGCCCCTGGCGATGCGGGCCAACGTCGAGCACAATCGCGTGCTGCATGAGCACGTGATCATCATGGCGATCGACACCCTGCCATGCCCACGCGTACCCGACTCCGAGCGGACGGAAATCGATGATCTGGGCTATGCCGAGGACGGGATCTTCCACCTCACGGCGCGCTTCGGGTACATGGACAAGCCGGACGTTCTTGGCGTGCTCCACCTGTTGTCCCCGGAGCAGACTGAAGGCGCGATCGCGATCGAGGACGCTTCCTACTTTCTGTCCAAGCTCGAACTGACCAAGGGTACGGCGCCGAATATGGCGCGATGGCGAAAACAGCTGTTCATCGCGACCTCTTACATCACGGCAGACGCCGCCGATTACTTCGGACTGCCACCTGACCGCACGGTGGTCATGGGTTCGCGGATCGACGTCTAGCGCGCAATCACTCCCGCACCTGCCGATTGACCGGCCCCGAGACAAACCGGGAGTCGATCACCTCACCCCCGTCGCCGTGGTACACGCGATATTGCTCCGTAGCCTCGGTTGTTTGGGTGACCTTGATCCATTTGCCAGACCTGGGATCTTGGAGCATGTCGCCCTCTTGGATGTCCGACAGGGGCACCTGTTCTGTTGCATGTTCCGAACTCATGGTCCTCCCGGATTGTCGCGGGCGGGTCGGGGCGATAGCTTGACGATTCTCTCACCGGTGGCCGCGGTCAATGGCAGATTTTCGGCGTCTTAAGCTGGCTCGGTGGACGTCTATGCCAGGAACAACATCAAGGTTGTTGGTGCCGGCGGTGCCGTCGATGGGCCTCTTATCGTCCTTGCGCATGGCTTCGGCTGCGATCAGCAGCTGTGGTGTCTTGTCGTCGACCGTCTGAAGAGCGAGTTTCGCCTGCTGCTCATCGACCACGTCGGTTCTGGTGAGTCCGATCCGGCTTCCTGGGACGCCCAGAAGTACTCGTCGCTGGCCGGATACGCCGCCGACGTCGTAGACATCGTGATCGACGAACTCCTCGAATCGTTGGAGCTGAATTACCTGGGCTGGTCGCACGCGATGGCACCCGTCATCATGGGAACCCCGGATCGCCCCGAGCTGCAGGACGAATTGGCGGAGACCTTCTGCCGAAACAACCCCGCGCATACTCGCGTTTTCGCGCGCGCCACGTTCTTGTCCGACAACCGCAACGACCTCGCTCGGATATCTGTGCCCACGCTGGTCATCGAATGCGCGCAGGACGCCATCGCTCCACGCGAGGTCGGCGCCTTTGTGCACGAACGCATCCCGGGCAGTCGACTTGTCACCGTGGATGCGACGGGCCATTGCCCGCAGGTGAGTGCCCCGGACGCCACCGCGTCGGCCATCGCTGATTTCGTCCGGTCGACGCGACCATAGACGTGACCGGCGACGTGACCAAGGTCAGCCTGGAGGACTTCTGGGAAAACGGCCCCTGCGGTCATCTCATCGCGGAGCTCGACGGTCGAATCGTCCGCGTCAACGCCACCTTGCTCCGGTGGTTGGGTTATGACCGAAATGCATTGCAGGGAAGATTGTTCAGCGACCTGTTCACCGTGGGGGGCCGCATCCACTACGACACTCATTTCGTGCCGCTGCTACGCATGAGCGGCGAGCTCAATGGCGTCACGCTGGACCTCGTTACGGCCGACGGTGCGCGGCTGCCAATGTTTCTCACCGCCAACATCAAGACAGACGCCGCCGGCCAGCCAGAATTGTTGCGAATCACGGCCGTCGATGCCGCCGACAGGCGCTCCTACGAACGAGAGCTCCTGGAGGAGCGGCGGCGGGTCGAGACCGAGCACGCGCGTGTGCTGGCATTCGCCGAGACACTGCGACGCTCGCTACTCCCGCCGGTGCTGTCACCTCCCGCCGGATTGGACGCTTCCGCTTGCTACTTCCCCGCGTCGGAAGACGATGTAGGCGGCGATTTCTACGACCTGTTCCCGCTGTCGCGCACCAAGTGGGGCTTCTTCCTCGGTGATGTCTCGGGCAAAGGGGTCGACGCCGCGGTGGTTACCGGACTCACCAGGTACGCCCTGCGCGCAGCTGCCGTATCCGACGACGATCCCGTGCAGGTGCTGCACAATCTGCACTCGGTGCTGGGTCAGAAGCTCGGTGTCCAGCATGATCGGTTCTGCACCGTGGTCTATGGCAATTTAACCAAGCGGAACAACGGATTTGATGTCGAGCTTGCCAGCGGAGGCCACCTGCCCCCATTGCTGCTCGGCGCAGATTTCAGCGCCAACTACGTGGACAGCGTCGGTGGCCACGCCGTCGGCCTGATTGCCGCACCGCACTTCGTTGCCAGCCGGTTCCACCTCGCGCCCGGCGACACACTGGTCCTTTACACAGACGGACTGACCGAGGCCCTCACCGGCGTCCGCCGCGAACGCTACGACGATGAAGGCGCGCTGCTGCGTTTCGCGAAATCGCATGCACCGGCGACGGCGTCAGCGGTCGTCGAAGCCATCCACGCGTTACTCGACAGCCTTGGCTCCGGCGTCGAGGACGATGTCGCCGTCTTGGCACTTGGCGTGCCCTTGGTGACCAGCGGCTGATGCCGGCAGCCTGGTGTTCGTCAAAAGGCCCATATAGTGGAAGGGTGGGGGAATGACGTCTCCCGGGGCTGCCCGAACTCCGTTCGGCTAAATGTGGCGATCGACGAGCAACTCCTCGCCGCGGTCGACGGCTGGCGCGGGGTAGATGCCGCCGACCGGCTGTGCGAGGCATGTGTGGCTCTGTTCGACGTCGACGCGGCGGCGATCTCGCTGATCTTCGACGGCGCGAGCAGCGGAACATTGGGATCCAGCGGCGCGCCCGCACGTGCGTATGACGAATTGCAGTTCACCTTCGGCGAGGGGCCGTGCCTGGACTCTGTCGCGGGCCGGACTCCGATTGTCGTCGTCGACCTCGCCGATCCCGAGGAGGTTCGCTGGCCCGCCTACGGGCCCGCACTGCTGAGCCACCAGATCAGATGCGTAACCGCGGTCCCCATCGTCGTTGCTGGCGAATTTGTTGGGGCCCTCGACCTTTTCCGCGCGCGCCCGGGTCCACTGCTGGGCGAGGACTTCGTCGGCGCGGTCGCCGCCGCGGAGCTGAGTGCCATCCCAGTTTTGGACCTCATGGGCGGCGATTTGCAGGCTGCCGTCGCGGATCCCAGCAGCAATGCCTGGGCCGAACTCAACACGCTGAGCCGCGCGGAGGTCAGCCAGGCCACCGGCATGCTCGTCGCCCAGCTGGGGACTGAGCCGGCCGAGGCACTGGTCCGGCTGCGCGCCCACGCCTATGCCACCGGCCGCAGCGTCACCGACGTCGCCCGCGACATCCTCGACCGCCGAGTAAACCTCGACGCCGACTGATGCGCCCTCGGCGAATTCTGAAGGTCCAGAAAGAAGGGCACCATGACTGACACCCCTCGTGAAACCCGGGTGCTGAACGCCGTGGTCGCGCTCGTCGACAGCCTGCTCGAAGACTTCGACGTAGTCGACCTGCTGACCGCGCTCACACAACACTGTGTTGAGCTGCTCGACGTCGCGGCCGCGGGAATTCTGCTCGCCAACCCATTGCAACAGCTCCGCCTGCTGGCCGCCACCTCGGAGCAGGCCCGCGAACTCGAAGTCTTCCAGCTACAAGCCGACGAAGGCCCATGCCTGGACTGCTACGCCACCGGCCAGACGATCTCGGTCGCCGACCTCCAAGCGGCAACCACACGATGGCCGCGGTTCGTGCCCGTCGCGGTCGAGGCCGGCTTTGCCTCCGTGCACGCCGTGCCGATGCGCGCCGCCGGCATCGTGTTGGGCGCGCTGGGCTTGTTCGGCACCAGCCCCGGCGAGCTCGGCGAGGCTGATCTTCTTGTCGGCCAGACCCTTTCACACGTCGCATGTGTCGCAATCCTGCAGGAACATCCACCCACACCCTCCACAGTTATGCCGCCGCTACGCACCGCGCTGACCAACCGCGTCATCGTCGAACAGGCCAAGGGCTTACTACACGAAATGCTGGATGTGTCCGTCGAGGATGCGTTTCACCTTTTGCGGACGTATGCGCGGGTCAACGGTGAACACCTGACCGAACTCGCCCGCAGGTTGATGACGGATCGGTATTCCCGGCTGCTGCTCGTAGCGGACTTGGCCGAACTCCTGGCTGCGCCACCGGGGTAAACGGGTTCAGGGACGCCGTGCGCGGGCGCGCCGCACGGCCTCTTCGACCAGTCGCTCGGCAACCGCGTGGACCTTGATGTTCTCGGCTTGGCTGATCTGGGCGAGTCGTTCGAAGGCCTCATCCGCGGTGCCACCCGACCGGCTACGGATGATGCCGACTGCCTGATCGATCACCGATCGGCTGTCCAGCGCGCGCTGCAGTCGTAACGTCCGTTCGTGGGCGTTGGCCAGCAACTGCGCGTTGTAGACGGCCACCGCCGCGGTGTTGGCGAACTGAGACCCAAGCCGGACGGCGTGGTCGCCGAACGCGTCGCGGCTCTTGGCGTAGGCATTGATCGAGCCGATCACCTGGTCGCCGACGATCAGCGGCAGCGCCAGCGCGGAGTGCACGCGCATCCGGGCCACGCGGCCACCGAAGTGTGGCCAACGGGTGTCACTACCCAGCGATCCGCTCACCGTGGGTCGCCGCGACTCCATAGAACTGATGCACGGCCTTCTTTCAATTCGTCGTACTGAACAGCGTCTATGTCATGGACAAGTAGCTCGGTCGCGGCCCAGGTCTGCACGCTGTGTATGCCCTGCCGGGTGTCGATCAGTGCAACACCCGCACCGTCGACGCCGGGAATTGCCTGGACCGCGAACTCCGCCACGTCGTGGAGTATGTCGATCACCCCTCGGGCGCCCGCCACGATCCCGGCAACTTTGTTGAGCCCGGCATGCAATTCGGCCTCGTCTGACTCCCGCTGGGTAGGGGAGACCATCGGGTCTGCTGGCGCGCCACGACCAGGCTGGGCGTCGAAGTTGGGCAAGAAGTCGGGCAACATGCTCCTTACGTGCACCCTCGCTGCATGACAAATCTACTCTGGCACGCGCCCCGAAGAGTCAGTTGACGAGCGCCAATGTATGCATGCTCCGAGTGTTCTCGGAGGCAAACCGGCGGCGAGGCGCGTTGATATCCTCGAGGATGCGGCGTTCACCGATGCGGCGCTGAGCACGGGACTCCGTGAGTGTCAGTGCAAAGGCACGGACCCTGTAACTGTCGGCTGAGCCAGGCGGGTGCAGACGCGTTTACGGTAGGGACCACAGATGGATCGCCACCGGACGTTTCCGGGGAGGCTGGGAAGTCAACCTCCGCAAACGATACCGCAGGGGCGTGATCACCAGAGGCCACTAGGAATATTGCGCAGTAGCGGTCAGGAGGCGCTGTCGCTGTGCAGCCGCACCAAGCGCGTCGTGCTGGTTTCGTCGCGGTCGACGAGGTCGCCGCGCGAGCGCAGGAAGTCGCTGAACGATTTGAAGCCCAAGGACTTCTCGCTGAATGACGGATCCATGCGCTTCATTTGGGCCTTGACCGCGGAGTTGTGCAGCCAGTCGGCGTCATCCTTCTCGTGCCCGATTCGCAGCGCGCGTTCGAGCAGCCCGGTGGCGGCGGCTTGCGGATCGGCGGCCGCCGAATCGTCATCTGAGTCGGGGTCGGGGTCTGGCTCTGGGGAGCTCGCCCGTTGGCCACGTCTCTTGGGTTCGGGTGCTTGCGTTGCGATGGCGGGTATTCCGGGCAGCGCGTCGTAGGTGACGAACTCGTCGCAGGCGGCCGCCAGCGACCGGCTACTGGCACCGGCCACGCCGATGCCCACCACATAGCGGCCGAGGCGTTTGCAGCGCTGAGCCAACGCGATGTAGTCCGAGTCGCCGCCGACGATCACCACATGAGTCAGATCCGGCAACCGGAACATGTCCTCGACGGCGTCGACGGCCAGTCGAATGTCTGCTCCGTTCTTGCCGTACGCGGCCGCTGGAAACAGCTGAACGAGATCGACCGCGCGGCCGACGAGCTGACCGTGGTAGGCGGCGTTGACGTCAGCAGACCAGTCCGCGTAGGCACGGGTGAGTACGAGGGTGCCGAAGGACGATGCGAAGTCGATAATGGCGCCAAGGTCGACCATCGCCAAGCCCAGCCGGTCTTTCTCCAGCCCCTTCGTTTTGTCTTTGTGGAACGAGTTGCGGCCGTGCACCTGGTCGTACCGCGAGATCACGATGTTGTCGAAGTCGAGGTAGACCGCGACGCGGGTCGTGCCAGATTCGGTCACGGTGCCTGCATCCCGCGGATTTCAGGTTTGGTCAAGTCGGTCGCAACCATTCGGTCATCGTGCGCTACGGGGCCGATCGCATCAAGCTCGGGGGACCGGATCACGAAGAGTTGAACAGGGCGGCAAGCGTGTCATGGAGTTCCGGATCGGCCAGGATGACCACCTCGTCGCCGGCCTCAAGTTCGGTCTCGGCCCGCACCGGAATGAGGCCGCTGGTGCGGACAACGATGCTCACCCAGATATCGCCGGATTGGTCGCCGAGGTCCTCGATGGTGGTTCCCTCGGCTTTGGAGCCGGAGGCGACCGTCAGTCGGTGGACCCCTTGCGGTTCGTCCTGAAGTCTGACGGCGATAGCCCAGGGCTCGGGCTCAACGGTGCGCATGGGCAGTCGTAACAGTTTTGCGATGCTGGGCACGGAGCTGCCCTGTACCAGGACTGAGAATGCGACGACGACGACCACGATGCCGTACAGGCGCTCGGCATCGGGGACGTGGGCAGCCCGCAAGAACTCGCCCAGCAGGATCGGCACCGCACCCTTGAGGCCGGCGACGAGAACGAAGGCGCGTTCGTTTCGCTGCAACTGCACGGGAGCCAAGCAGAGACCCACTGCCAACGGCCGAATCAACACCGTCAGTGCAGCGCCGAGCATGATCCCGGGAATCCACACATCAGGCTTGGCGATGGTGTGGAGGTCGACGGTCAGTCCGAGAACCGCGAAGGCGACTATTTCGGCCAACCCGGCCAGGGCCGCGTGGAATCGCTTGACTTCTGGCTGGTAGGGCCCGCGGGCGTTGCCGATCATGATGCCGGCGACGAACACGGCGAGGAATCCCGACCCCTGCGCAAGCGTGGCGATGCCATAGAGCGTCAGGCTGCTGGCCAACGTTCGTAGCGGGTAGAGGCCCTCGCTGGGCAACGTCACGCGTCGGATGAACACGATCAGGGCACGGCCGCCAACGACACCGACGACCGCGCCGATCACCATTTGCAGAACGAATTCGGTTCCCACGCTGACGAAGCCGGCCGCGCTGAGGCCGCCCGCCGCGATCAGGCTGGCCATCAGGGAAATGCCGACCGGATCGTTGGCGCCCGACTCGCCCTCCAAGATGGTGCTGCTGCGCCCGGCGATCTGACGTTTGCCCAGGACAGAGAAAACCAGGGCCGGATCGGTGGGGGCAATGGCCGTGGCAACCAGCACCGCGGGGTACCAGCTGATCCCGCACACGAAGTGGAGCATGAGGGCGGCGCCAGCGGTGGTCAGGAAGGTGCCCATGACACCTACCGACAGGATCGGGACAACGGCCTCGCGAAACCGCGACAAACCGATGTGCATGCCGCCGTCGAATAGCACCAACACCAGCGCGACGGTGAGGATCCGCTCCACGGTTTGCTCGGACGGCGGATGTAGCGCAGGTAGCGCGTTCACCGCCACGGCGGCCCCGACCAGCACGAGCAGGGCCACGGGCACCTTCACCCGCTCGGTGAGACGGTTCGCCAGCACCGCGACCAATCCGACGGCACTAGCGAACAAGATGATCTGCGCGTAATGGGAAGCGTCGCTCATGGGCGCGGCCGTCGAAGCCAGAGATCGCTCACACGCCCGAGCCCTTCCGCCGGTCCAGAACAACGTTGAGAACAACACCACCGGCCAGCCGTCCTGGCATACCGCGACGGAGTCTAACCTCCGCAAGGACATCGAACCCCTTGCTGATGGCGGCTCGCTCGGCCATTCCCGGCAGTCAAACATCCCGTGCGCCACTGTTCACCGTTGTGCGGTTCCCGCTGTCACCGCTATGGGCCTACACTGCGGACATAATAATGTTGGGTTCGCTGGGCTGCAGGACGTCGGTTGCTTGAGCTCTTGCCGACTTGGGCCGTTTACGAGGGGCCCACCGGACTCGACCACGGACTCGCGGTTGTGTTCAGTGGCCCGGCCGCCTAACTCGGCGGATCCGGCGGCGCATGCACGTGCGCAGCGCCGGGTCAACCGAAACCGTGTCATCAAAGAAGCCACCAAGAAAGACGTGATCATGATGCTGCCGGCCCGAATCCCGCCCGCGCGCCCGTCAGGCCGCGAGTCGGGCGGGACGCTACCTCGCCCGAACATTCGTGAGGCGTAGATGGCAATCACCGACGTAGCGGCATACGCCCACCTGAGCGAGGCGGACCTCGAGGCCTTTGCGCTCGAGCTAGATGCGATCCGTCGCGACATCGAGGCTTCCCGCGGCGAAAAGGACAGCGCATACATCCGGCGCGCCATCGTGTTTCAGCGTTTCCTCGACGTGGCCGCGAGGCTGGTTATCGCAGGTACCCGTGGCAAGGTCGGCTGGGCGCTCGGGACCGGCGCGCTCGCGGTGGCGAAGAGCATCGAGAACATGGAACTCGGCCACAACATCGGCCACGGGCAATGGGACTGGATGAACGATCCGGAGATCCATTCCAACACGTGGGAATGGGACATGGCGGGTGTCTCGTCGCAGTGGCGGTTTTCGCACAACTACCGCCACCACGTGTTCACCAACGTGGTCGGTGTGGATGACGACCTCGGGTTCGGCGTCCTGCGAGTCACTCGCGACCAGAAGTGGGAGCGCAGTCACCTGTTTAGTCCGTTGCGAAACATCGGGTTGGCCGTAATGTTCGAGTGGGGAATCGCGGCACACGGGTTGCACTCCGAACATGACCGCGCGGCGACCGCCGCTGAGAAGTCCGCCATTACCAAGGCGCTGCTCCGCAAGATCGCCCGGCAAGTCGGCAAGGACTACGTATTCTTTCCGGCTCTGAGTCTTCGACGATGGAGGCGCACGCTTAAGGCGAACGTGGTTGCCAACCTGCTCCGCAATGTGTGGGCGAACGTCGTGATCGCGTGCGGGCACTTTGCTGACGGCGCGGAAAAATTCGAACCCGCCGCACTCGAGGGCGAGACGAAACCCGAATGGTATTTGCGACAGATGCTGGGTAGCGCGAACTTTGACGCCGGCCCGGTGATGGCGTTCATGAGTGGAAACCTGTGCTATCAGATCGAACACCACCTATTTCCCGATCTGCCGAGCAACCGCTACGCGGAGATCGCCCAACGGGTTCGGGCGCTGTGTGCTTACTATGACCTGCCGTATACCACCGGTCCGCTTGTTCGCCAGTACCTGCTCACCTTCCGCACAATTTTCAAGTTGAGCGTTCCGGATCGGTTCCTGACCGCGACTTCTGACGATGCGCCTGAGACGGCGTCGGAATACAAGTTCCGCACGGGGAACAAACTCGGGGTGTCGGCCGAGAGCAATGGCGAGCCGCAACGACGCGGACTGATGACGGCGACACGCGGCTAGCGGATTCGCCGTCTTTCGAGAAACTTGGTTGGTTGCCGCATCCTTCTCGAATGCGCTCGCTAAGAGCGAGAAGTCGTTCGAGGTCGTGCAAACCCCCGGGACCGACTGATGAGGCCGCCCTTCAACAAACCGGGACGATACCTAGTCCGCCCCAGGGGTTTTCGACTTAAACGCTAGACGGCGGTTACTCCAACTGCCTGGGGACCCTTGGGTCCCTGAGTGATCTCGAACTCGACTCGTTGGTTCTCCTCAAGGGAGCGGAAACCGTCCCCTTGGATCTCAGAATGGTGGACGAACACATCTTTTGCGCCACCGTCAGGAGCGATAAAACCGAACCCCTTATCGCTGTTGAACCATTTAACGGTTCCCTGTGTCATGCTAACTTCTCTCTTTCAAGTGGATGTAATTTAGATACATCCCGAGGCAACCGTAACACAGAAAACCCCACAAAATAGGTTCTGCTGCCTCACTTTTTCTTGGTATGCAGCAGGGTCTCAGTCTGCGAGGCCGCGTCGGCCTTGCCACGCTTCTTGGCTCGTTTCTCTTTCAGGGACTTACCGGTCTTCTTGGTCATAGTTTGCCGAGGAGATTTATCAGACATTGCGGCCCTTTGATTTTGGGGGCCTGTATCGGTCCCGATTTCGGGAGTCTACTCCCTGTTCGCCTCTGGCAGCAGGCCGAATTTGCCGGTGCCGACTTCGGTTTCGCCCGCAACGACTTCGCTGCCGGATCCGCCAGCCGCGCAACAGAGTTCGCTGTCATGAAACAATCGTATGGGCGAAATTCTTTGTGCCGCAAGTGGGATGATCTCCGGACAGTCGGGGTTGCCCCGAAATGAGATCTCCGCTTCAAATGGACAAGGCCGGCGCCACTGTAGCGGCCCGGCCTCTGATCCCCATATGGCTTCTACAGATACCCAGGGAACTTGCCTACAGTATAACGCACTCTGAGCGGCAACATACGATTACGGCACAGCGACTTCCGTGCGCTCGAATCCGGCCTCGAATCCGGCTACGCATTGCCGGACGAGGTGCCGCAATACTGTTGCATTCATCGGCTGAGCCGAACTGGAGACTTCGCCCAGCAGGCGCCCCGCATCATCGCCGGAACTGGCCGACGGTAGCACGAATAACACCGCGTCGCGGGAATGCGTGCCCATCAGGTAGATGGTCTCGCTGAAAACCAGCCGGTATGGATCAAGCGAAATCATTTCGTGGCGGCGAATAACTCGCGCCGGTGCGGGCATCCACGCGCTCGGGTCGTAGACAACGCGGTGCACCTCACCGATCCAAGAGCCGAACACGGCAACCAGGTCAGGTAGTTCCGAGCTCAAGTTCAAGCTTTTTGGCCACCAAGCGCCGTCGATGGCACCGCGGGTGAGGTCACGTTGGCACAGCGCTAGTCGGGTCACGTTCGAGGGATTGGAGGAAACGTGCGCCACCGGGACGCTCCCGTCTAATAATTGCGCTATCGCAGACGGCTACCGGAGGGGCGGCATACGACAAACCCACGATGCTAAATAGAGTAACCCGCGGTGATCGCGAGATGACGCGCGAATCGCGCGTAGGTGCCGCTCAATCAGCCAAGTTGAGATCGATTTGTTGACAACGACGTTGGAACCGGCACCTTACGGGAGCCGGGCGCTATGGTCAGCGGCGGTTCCGAGTCGTCGAATTTCCGAAGTCGTAGGAGCACGCGACGAGAGATATCGGGGTGCGGCGCAATGTCTTGCGGGCCGAATTTTACAAACGCAGTGAATTCTTTGTGGTGGATTGGCATGGGCTAACTTTCAAGGATTCTAAATAAGGGATCGGTGTCATCCGCCGCTCTACTGAATGCAGATGACACCGATCCCTGGCAAGGGCCGTGCGCGAGCTCCTGGTTATCCGGAAGTGTTTCCGGCGCTCGTATGGCGACGCTGCGGCGCACCTCTTCGTCCGCCCACGTCGGCGCCGCCCTGCCGCTGAACACGTTGATCCCCACCGTATCCGCGCTGCCGGGTGCCGGCAGATCGGCTCCTGCGAGATGGGTTGCCATTGCGCGCGGAGGAATTCGGTGTGTGCTCGGTAGTCGGAGCGACCGGGGCCTGGTAGGGCGCAAGGTCACCAACTAGTGCTTGGACTGGAGCGGAATTGGCGACAACTTGTTGGGGACTGACGTTGATGCCTGCTTTGCGCATCATTGCCTGAAGTTCTCGGCGTTGTTCGGGCAGCGCCAAGGTGACGACGTCACCCGCGTTGCCCGCGCGTGCCGTACGGCCTGAGCGGTGCAGGTAGGCCTTGTGGTCGGCCGGCGGATCGACGTGTACGACGAGCTCCACCGCATCGACGTGGACGCCGCGGGCGGCGATGTCCGTGGCCACCAGGACGCGTGCCTTGCCCGAGGTGAAAGCCGCAAGGTTACGGTCGCGAGCGGGCTGAGAAAGGTTGCCGTGCAAGTCGACCGATGGCACTCCAGATTCGGTGAGCTGTTTGGCGAGCTTGCGGGCCTGATGCTTGGTGCGCATGAACAAGACCCTGCGGCCAGTGCCAGAAGCGAGGTGGTGGACCAGCTCCTTCTTGGCCTCCGCCCCCGCGACATGGAACACGTGGTGAGTCATGGCAGCCACCGGTGAGTCGGCAGAGTCCACAGAGTGCGTCACCGGGTCTTTCAGGAAGCGATTGACGAGCTTGTCGACGTCGTTGTCGAGGGTCGCCGAGAACAACATTCGATGCCCGCGGGCGGGTGTCGCAGCCAGGATCCGGGTGACCGAGGGCAGGAAGCCGAGGTCGGCCATGTGATCGGCTTCGTCGATCACGGTGATCTCGACAGTGTCGAGCCTGACGATGCGCTGCTTCATCAAGTCTTCTAGTCGGCCCGGGCAGGCAACAATTACGTCGATGCCAGACCGCAGCGCCGTTACTTGGCGGCCTTGCGGCACGCCGCCGAAGATCGTGGTGACCTTCAGGTTGTGAACGGCCGCTAGGGGTTCGAGGACAGCGGCGATTTGGGACGCCAATTCGCGAGTGGGAGCCAGGATCAAACCTCTGGGCCCCGACTGATTGCGCATCCGTGCGAGTCGGTCGACAAGTGGGATGCAAAAGGCGAGCGTCTTCCCGCTGCCAGTCTTCCCGCGGCCAAGCACATCTCGCCCGGCAAGGGTGTCGGGAAGAGTCTGTGTCTGGATCGGAAAAGGAGTTGCGATTCCGCGTGCGGTGAGCACATTGATTATCGGCTCGCCGACGCCGAGATCGGCGAAGGACGGTTGTGTAGTCATGTATGTATTGCCTTCAGATTTCAGGTGTGCGCGCTCCAGCGAATCGTTGAGGAGACACAACGCACAAGTTGGCGAGATTGCCGGCAGGCAATATCGATCGCCGCAAAAAAGTCTGTGCGGATGCACTGGCATCTGCTTTCGAAGCTTCGGGATCCTTACTTCAGGATCACCGATGAGCAGCGAAAAGAACGGTCTACGACGCGGAGGCATTATTATTCGTAATGCCAACGTTCGATGTCAGCATACACGACGTGGCCGTTGACCTGAGACCTGACACGATTTCACCTCACGTGCCGGCGGTAATTAGCGGCGTGGGCGGCGGTTGCTGCAGGTGGCGTAGCGTGGTAGGGAGAGCCGTTCCGTCGGTCGGCGCGACGCGCGCGGGCAGATCGTCTCGAAATGCGAAGGGTTGTCCCATGAATCGCGCAGGTCCGCTGGTCAGTGCCGAGCACGCAAACCCTTCTGGCCCCTCTGGCGCGCGCCTGGCCAGCCCGGTGCGGGTCACCCTGGCTACCGGGCTGGGGCACGATATCGATGGCGCGTGGTGGCCGCGCACGGGGCGGATCTCGGGTGAGCTGCCGCAGTTGGTTTTTGTTTTGGTCGCCCGGCTCGGGCCGATCGTTGATATCAACGTCAACTGGTCCGTGTTGCAAAGCCAACCCGACCTGAACCTGCACTGTTGGCGAGGCATACACCAACACGTAATGGCCGTCACCGGCCGAGACGCCAAGGCGAACCTTCTGATCGTTCCGCACCGAACCGCTACGGCCCTTGCCGTACTGGTGCTACGCCAGGCCGCCGGCCTTCCTATCTATGCCGCGCATCGCGACTCCCGGGCGTTCCAGACCGCCGACTCCATCGTGCGTCTGGCCCGAGGCGAAAGCATCTGACCCTCCGCCGCTCACGGCGAAATTGCCGAGGAGTGGCAGTTCAACGAATAGAAACCATTTGGTCGATCGAATCTCGCGGCAGTTCGCCTTCGACGACGGCGGTCACCATCAGCTGGTTCAGCGCGATCGTGCCTTTGTGATTATCGAGGAAAGCCGTGTCCGAGGCGTCACGACCGGTGGCGATGCGCACCAACGTCTGCCGCGGCGCCAGCAGCGTCGCGTCGACCACCCGCCATTGCCCCTCGACGAAAGCCTCGGCCACCGCGTGGAAGTCCATCGGATACAAGCCCGGCGCGTACACCGATACCAGGCGGGCCGGTACATTCACCGCACGCAGCAGCGCCACCACCAGATGCGCGAAGTCGCGGCACACACCTTCGCCGGCGAGCAAGGTGTCCACGGCCCCGTCGATCGGATCGCTGGAGCCGGGTACGTAGTTCAGCCTGGTACCGACCCACGAACTCACGTGCTCCAACAGCGTCGCCGAGTCGCCGTCGCTGCCGAATTCGGTTGCGGCGAAACCGTAGAACTTATCGGCCTCGGCGTAGCGGCTGGGCCGCAGATACATCGACTGGTCGTACTCGGTTACCGGAGCCGGATCAGTCTGACCCACGACTGTCGCCGAATAGTCGACCTTCAGCGTGCCCACCGACGCGGCGAACTTGTGGATGCGGTTGCCGTGCATACCGCTGACTTCCAAGGGCTGGATCGGCGTTCCGTTCAAGACGAACCGAAGCGACTCGAAGACCTCGGTGCCCGGGTGAGGCGCGACAGCGATCTGAAATTCCAGCGTCGTGGGCGCGGTGATCTCAACTTCGATCTCGGTGCCCACTTCTCTCCTCATAGCGCGATACTGCGCTAGTTGTTCCGGATGCGCCAACCGTGCGGCGGCGTCAGAACAGGCCATGTTTGGTTTTCTCTCCGTGCCGCCTATGGCATACCCTGGGTGATAGCGACGGATGTGAGCAGGTTGCGTTTGTAGTTCGTCGATAGATGGCCGTTGGTGCGCAACTGTGGTGTTAAACAGTCAGCATCAGGCTGGCCGCCGTCGAACTGGCTGTGTGCGCCAACGCAGCCCGGCTCTTCTACTGAGTCGGCGACCTGGCCAAACCAGGTGGCATAGAACGCGGCAATGCCGCCAGTAGCCTCCCGGTCGCCCGGTGATTCATTGTCGCCCCAAATTATTTCGAGATTGATTCTTCGGAATCGGCGGCGGCGAACATGGCCATGCTTTCGGCCAGGCGGCTCGGGGTCGCAGGGTTGGTTAAAGCCATCGTCAATGCAGCACCCCAATCGCTAAGTATTATGTACTATACCCAGAATGGCGGAAAAACTTCCCGGCCGACTGGCTGACCATCCCACTGTGCGAAAGGTGCGGTCGCGCACGCGGCAGAAACCCGGCGCACTGAACGCTGACTGGCTGCGTGAAATATCCCTGGTTGCCGGCGCAGATGATGTCGCGTTCGCTAGCGTCGACAACCCCGACCTCGCCTCCGAGATCGAGCACGTTGAGTCGGCCCTCCCACGTCGCGGCCTGCCCCGTCGGCGCCATCGCCAAGAATGGTGATTTCGATTTCGTCGCCTGCTCGGTGCACAACTATCGCGAGTTCATGGGCGGGTTCACCGACTGGGCTCAGACCATCGCTGACAGCGCCGACGCCGCCGACTTCCGCTCACGGGTCAGCGATTCAGAGAACGCCTCGATGTGGCAGAGCTTGTCTTTCAAGCCCAACTACAAGGCTGCTTACTGCCTGGCGGTGTGTCCGGCCGGCGAGGAAGTCATCGAGCCGTACCTCGATGATCGCAAGGGCTTCATGGATTTAGTGCTAAAACCGTTGCAGGACAAGAAGGAGACGCTATACGTCTTGCCGAACTCGCAGGCCAAGGCGTATGCGGAACGCCGCTATCCGCACAAGAAGGTGAAGGTCGTCGACAGCGGAATCAGGGGACGTTAGGCCACGCTCGGGGAGACATGAGTGGGTCCGGGTACCGGGGCAGCCGTGTTTTCCCTCACCGTGACTTTTACGGCGCCCGCCACAGAAGGCTAAGCGGATGCCCCTCCGGCTGAGGTGTGCACGCGCGCGATGTTCGCTTTACACGAACGTAAATCAGTCGTCGGTAGCGGATGATGCTGGTCGTCATCGCGACCCTGCTACGGGTGATCGACACGTTGCGGCGGACACGAAAGGGCGCAAGTGCTTGCTAGTCTCGCGCCATGCACGTAGCAGCCGGATCTTCGGTACGCAGTGTCTTCGTGCGCTGTTGTCGCTAACCCTTGAGCCCTTGCGCGGTCTGGGATGGGAGTTGGCGACGTTGCTGAATTTCTCAATGTCCTTCCGTGCCAACGGGGTCGATACACCTAAGTCCCGTACTGGAAGGCCACCCTCAATGCCGCAGAGGCTCAACGACATCCGCAGCGCGTGGCGCTGGAGGCCAGTCGCCACGCTCGCCTTGGTCGCCGGTCTTGTTGCGGCGTGTGAGGGCGGCGCCAGCGACGTCGTCGGCGGCGGCGCGCTGACCAATGTCAACGCAAAGATCACCCTGGTCGCCTATTCGGTTCCAGAACCCGGTTGGAGCAAGGTGATTCCCGTCTTCAACGCCTCCCCGGAGGGCAAGGGCTTGCAGGTAGTCACTTCATACGCGGCGTCTGCGGACCAGTCACGCGGGGTTGTCGAGGGAAAACCGGCCGATATCGTGAATTTCTCGGTGGAACCCGACATCACGCGATTAGTCAAGGCCGGCAAGGTTTCCCCGGACTGGGACAAGGATGGCGGCAGGGGTATCCCGTTCGGTTCGGTGGTGACGTTGGTCGTGCGAAAGGGCAATCCCAAGAACATCAAGGGCTGGGACGATCTGTTGCGCCCGGACGTTGAGGTCGTCACCCCCAGCCCGCTGAGTTCGGGCTCGGCCAAATGGAATCTGCTCGCTCCGTACGCCGCCAAAAGTAATGGCGGCAGGGACAGTCGAGGTGGTATCGAGTTCATCAGCAAACTGGTACACGAGCACGTGAAATTACGCCCATCATCGGGACGGCTGGCGACCTCCGTATTCGTCGAAGGCAGCGGCGACGTGCTGATCAGCTATGAGAACGAGGCCATCGCCATTGAGCGGCAAGGCAAACCGGTCGAACACATCCTCCCGGAGCAGACTTTCAAGATCGAAAACCCGGTTGCGGTGGTGACCACAAGCCCGCACCTGGATGCGGCAAACGCGTTCAACAACTTTCAGTACACCGCTGCGGCACAAACCGCGTGGGCGCAGGCCGGGTTCCGGGCAGTCGATCCTGCCGTAGCCAACAACTTCCGGGACCAGTATCCCGTGCCGGTGAAACTGTGGACGATCGATGACCTCGGGGGCTGGAGTACGGCAGACCCGCAACTGTTTGACAAGAACACCGGCAGCATCACCAAGATATATCAGGAGGCCACCGGATGACTCGCTCTTTCGTCGGCAGAACCTCCGGCCCCGAGGCGATCCGGCCCGAGCTGGCCCAGCCCGGCAGTGAACTACAGCCGCCGCCGACTGTGCGTACGATCAGCCGGCCGGGCAGTACGCAACTTCGATTCGGCGTGACGATGTTGTGGCTCTCGTTGATCGTGCTGTTGCCCCTGACCGCCATCGCCTGGCAGGCGGTCGACGGTGGCTGGCAGGCGTTCTGGCTCGCGATCTCCTCGCACGCCGCCCTGGAGGCGTTTCGGGTGACGCTGACGGCGTCGGTTGTGGTGACCGTCTTCAACATGGTGTTCGGTCTGCTCACCGCCTGGGTGTTGGTACGCGATGACTTTCCGGGAAAGGCGCTGCTCGACGTATTCATCGATCTGCCGTTCGCGCTGCCCACCATCGTCACCAGTCTGGTCATGCTGGCCCTGTACGGCAAAAACAGCCCGGTGGGTCTTCATCTGCAGCACACCCCCCCGGGGGTGATGGTGGCCTTGGCGTTCGTCACCCTGCCGTTGGTCGTGCGCGCCGTCCAACCGGTGCTACTGGAAATCGATCGGGACGTAGAGGAGGCCGCGGCGTCGCTGGGCGCCAGCGGCCCGAAGGTCTTGACCTCGATCGTGCTGCCGTCGCTGCTGCCGGCGGTGTTATCCGGTGCGGGCCTCTCATTCTCGCGGTGCGTCGCCGAGTTCGGCTCGGTGGTGACGATCGGTGGGCAGGTGCCGGGCAAGACCGAGGTGTCATCCCAGTGGATACGCGCCTTGATTGAAAACGATGACCGCACGGGCGCCGCCGCGATATCCATCGTGCTGTTATCGATCTCGTTCACCGTGCTCATCCTGCTGCGGGTCCTGGGCGGCCGAACGGCGCGACGTGAGGAGAAGGCCGCCGCGTGAAGTCATTACCCTGGGCCCGCTACCTCACCCGTTATGTGGTGTTGGCCTACATCGGCGTGATGCTCATCCTTCCCGTAATTCTGATCCTGTGGCGGACATTCCGACCCGGCTTTAGTCAGTTTTACGACTGGATCAGCACTCCTGCGGCAATATCGGCGCTGAATTTGTCGTTGTTGGTGGTTGCCATCGTGCTGCCGCTGAATGTGGTATTCGGCGTTATGACGGCAATATTATTGGCGCGCAACAGGTTTCGCGGTAGGGGTGTGCTACAGGCGGTCGTCGATCTGCCGTTCGCGGTCTCGCCCATCATCGTGGGCGTGGCGCTGATCCTGCTGTGGGGATCGGCCGGCGCGTTGGGGTTTGTCGAGAACGACTTCGGGTTCAAGATCATCTTCGGCACGCCTGGCATCGTGCTGGCCAGCATTTTCGTCACGCTGCCGTTCGTAATCCGCGAAGTCCAACCGGTGCTCCAAGAGGTAGGAACCGAGCAGGAACAGGCGGCGGCCACCCTGGGCTCGAATTGGTGGCAGACGTTCTGGCGAGTGACGCTGCCGTCCATCGGCTGGGGCCTGACTTACGGCGTTGTATTGACCACTGCGCGTACCCTCGGCGAATTCGGCGGAGTCATCATGGTGTCGTCCAACCTCCCAGGGGAATCGCAGACGCTTACGCTGCTGGTCAATGACCGCTACAACCGCGGGGCTGAGTACGGCGCTTACGCGCTGTCGACGATGCTGATGGGCGTTGCGGTCGCGTTCCTGGTCGTCAAGACCATCGTCCAGGTTCGGCGCAAGCGGGCCAGACAAGCCTGACACGCTCGTCGTCAATAGTGACTCACATTCGAAACCGTCGTGACCACGCCGTTGACGCCAGCGTAACAAGTTCGCCATCGAACCTTCCTAATGTAGGGCGGTCCACATGTAGGGGAAACAAACGCGGACCCCCTCAGCGATAGGAATCCAATTGAGCGGAAATTCAACCCGTCTGCAGGCGATTTACAACGTCGAGGCGTACGTCCCCCCAACTGTCAGTTTCGTACCCGATGAAGAGCCCGGCGAGGTTTTCGGCTCCAACGTCTTCACCAGGGCCGAGATGCAGGCCCGGCTGCCCAAGTCGGTGTTCAAGTCCCTCCTCGCGACCATCGAAAAGGGCATCAAGCTGGATCCCGATGTCGCCGACGCGGTCGCGTTAGCCATGAAGGACTGGGCTGCAGAGAAGGGCGCCACCCACTACGCCCACGTGTTCTACCCGATGACCGGCCTGACCGCCGAGAAGCACGACAGCTTCCTGGACCCGGTCGGTGACGGGACCACGTTCGCATCGTTCGCCGGCAAGACCCTGATCCAGGGCGAACCCGACGCCTCCAGCTTCCCGTCGGGAGGCCTGCGCAGCACCTTCGAGGCACGCGGCTACACCGGCTGGGACGCCACCAGCCCGGCCTACATCCTGGAGAACCCGAACGGCAACACCCTGTGCATTCCGACGGTCTTCGTCTCGATGACCGGTGAGGCACTGGACTACAAGACGCCGCTACTGCGCAGCCAGCAGGCCATGGGCAAGCATGCCGAGCGCGTCCTGAAGCTGTTCGGTCACAAGGATCTCAATCACGTCGTGTCATTCTGCGGTCCGGAGCAGGAGTACTTCCTGATCGATCGGCACTTCTTCCTCGCGCGGCCGGACCTGATCAACACCGGTCGCACATTGTTCGGCGCGAAGCCGCCCAAAGGCCAGGAGTTCGACGACCACTACTTCGGTGCTATCCCGGAGCGCGTCCTCGGCTTCATGATGGACACCGAGCGCGAGCTGTTCAAGCTCGGTATTCCCGCCAAGACCCGGCACAACGAGGTGGCCCCCGGCCAGTTCGAGCTGGCGCCGATGTTCGAGCGGGCCAACATCGC
>Ga0182014_10002342_pt1 | contig 23965 bp, 18 predicted proteins | sample 612S2DmetaG_FD_120489 | JGI IMG/M metagenome (GOLD analysis project Ga0182014, IMG submission 120489) | Permafrost microbial communities from Stordalen Mire, Sweden - 612S2D metaG | ecosystem: Environmental > Terrestrial > Soil > Wetlands > Permafrost | place: Sweden: Stordalen | collected...
CAAACGGCGAACAAGCCCAAGGTGTACGACAAGCCGGAGGCCAATGCCAATGCAAGACTGTCGGCCCAGTTGCCGTATATGCTGGCCATGTCGCGTTTCGCGCATTACCTGAAGGCGATGATGCGGGACAAGCTGGGAAGCACGATGAGCCGGTCCCAGGCTGAGCTTTTCCTGAATCAGTGGATAGCCAATTATGTGATCGCGGACGATAATGCGTCGTCCGCGGCCAAGGCTGAAAGGCCATTGCGCGAGGCGCGCATTGAGGTCATGGAAATCCCGGGAAAACCTGGAGCGCTGCGGGCCGTTGCTTTCCTGCGTCCCCACTTCCAGTTGGATGAACTCACTGTGTCTTTGAGGCTTGTAGCGGATCTGCCGCAACCCGCGGGCAAATAGATCCACTGTTCCAGTCTCTCGAACCCCAATTCCCCAACCGGCTTGCTAACCAGGCCAAACACGAAAGGATGCGCACATGGCAGTTGATTTCTATTTGAAACTCGACGGCATTCAGGGTGAGACGGTGTCCAAGGGCTTCGAGAATCAGATCCAACTTCTCTCTTTCAGCTGGGGCGGCCACCAGACGACCTCGGTTTCCGGAACGGGCGGCTCGGGCGCCGGCAGGGTCGATCTTGCCGATTTCAGCATCATGAAGCACCTTGACAAAGCGACCACGCCCATCTTCAAGGCATTGGTCAGCGGCACGCACATCAAGACCGGGAATCTGTCTGCGGTGAAGGCCGGGGCCGGCGGCAAGCCGTTTCTCAAGATCGATTTCAAGGAGCTCTTTGTGACCTCGCACCAAATCAGCGCGTCGAGCGAGATTCCGGCCGAGAGCGTTTCCTTCAGTTACAACGAAATCAAGATTGAGTACAGCCAGCAGAACGAGCAGGGCATCGTTACCACGACGGGGGCGGTTACCTACGCCCTTTCGCAGAATAAGGTCTCCTAGCAGACAATGACACCACTTGCGCTTTACCGCGAAGGAAAACTGCGGGAGGCCATCAAGGCGCTTGGCGAAGAGTTGAGATCCAATCCTCTCGACGCCAAGCGCCGCACGTTCCTGTTCGAGCTTCTATTGTTTGCCGGGGAGTATGACCGGGCGGAGAAGCAGCTGGATCTTCTGGCGGGAGCGAATGCCGAGGCTGCCGCGGGGACTCTGCTTTATCGAAGTGCGCTGCACGCCGAGCGCACCAGGCAGAACATGTTTGCCAACCATGAGACGCCTCCTTTTAAGCAGGAGGCCGTTCATGGCGGAGTTTGGAACGGAACACCGTTCAGCGAGTTCAGCGATGCGGACCCGCGCATCGGGGCAAATCTGGAGGTGTTCCTGGCCGGCAGTTACACCTGGATTCCAATCCATTATCTCCGCAGGCTCGAGATTGAGCCTCCCGCCAATCTGCGCGACCTTATGTGGGCGCGAGCACGTGTGGAGACGAGTTCCGACTTTCGCCTGCAGGAGCTTGGCGAAGTACTCCTTCCCGTTCTTTGTCCCCTCTCTTCACGCCATGCGGATGAAACCGTCCACTTAGGCCGCGAATCGGCCTGGGAGCCGGACGATGTTTATGGCGAAGTCCCGTACGGCGCGAAGACGATGGTCATAGATGGGGTCGAGGTTCCGCTGCTGGAGATTCGCAGCGTTGTGTGGTCTGCCCCGGAGAAGGAGTCTCAAGATGCCTCTGCGTGAGGATTTGCTTACGCCGATTGCAGGAGAGAACCCAGCGGGCGCGGACCTCTACTATGACAAGGTCTTCGATCAGATCAAGGAAGCGCGCAGAGAAGAGGAGGACGGTCCTCTCGGGGCGGCCTTTGAGCGGGCTCAGAAGAAGAAGGTGGACTATCGCTCCGTCATCAAGCTGGCGGGCGACGCGCTGACCACCAGGAGCAAGGATCTTCGTCTGGCCGCTTGGCTTGCGGAATCGCAGCTGAGGGTTGAAGGCTTCCAGGTTCTGGCGCCCAGTATCGAGCTGCTTCGCGCGATACAGGAGGCATTCTGGCCCACGCTCTATCCGGTGATCGAGGAAGGCGGAGACCTTGAGCTGCGCTCGCTCGCGGTCGAGGCGGCAGCAAGGCAGATTCTCGTTGCCGTTCGCAAAGTGCCGCTGACCCGCAGCGGTCTGAGCTTTGAAGACTATTTGGAGTCTCGTGCGGTCGGCTATGAGAAAGACGCAACGACGGACGCAAAGCAGGAAGCACGAAAGGACGCGATCGATCACGGAAAGGTGACCGCAGAGGATTTCGACCACGCGTTTGCGGCAAGTCCAAAGAGCCTCTACGCGGAAGTGGACGCCGTGCTTCGAGAATCGCTGCTGGCGACAGAGCGTCTCGACCAATTCCAGCAGGAGGCATACGGAGACAACGCCCCCAATCTTTTGAAGCTGCGGGAAGGGCTGGAGGAAGTTCATCAGCTAGTAGGATCGCTGCTGAACGAGCGGCGCAAGACAGAGCCGGATCCTGTGCGAAAGGTCGACGAGCCAGCGCCGGAAGCCGACGCCGAAGCGCCAGTTGCGGGTCAGGCGGAACTTGGGGCGGATGGAGAGCCGTCCGGGGACCAGGTCCGGTCGAGAGTTGTCGCGGCGGGGCAATTGAGCCGGGTAGCCGATGCTTACGCGCTGGTTGTCGAGAGCGCGGAGTTTCTATTTGAAAAGGATCCCAAATCTCCCGTGCCATATCTTGTGTGTGCCGGTTTGCGTCTGGGTGAGACACGGATGCAGGGATCGACGCCGGCGTCAGGCTTTGCGGTGGGGCCAACTCCAGCGATCAGGCAGTCGCTTCGGGCGCTGGCCGCGAGGGGAGCGTGGATGGAATTGCTGCGGGCCTCGCTACCGATTCTGGCGAGCGAATGCGCCAGGGCGTGGCTGGACCTGCATCGGTACGTTTGGCGAGCTGGGCAAGAGACCGGGGCGGATGCTATCTCAGTGGCGGTGGCGGGCACGGTGAGAAGTCTGCTCATCGCCCGGCCCGAGTTGCGGCACTGGACTCTTGAAGACGACACCGGAGCAGCAAACCCTGAGACGCAGCAGTGGCTGGATGCAACCGTTCTGCAATAGCGCATTTGCAGTGATTTCGGGAGGGGAAGTTGGCCAGAACCAAATCTGAAGTTCTGATCACGCAGTCGTTGATCGATCGGCTGGTTGATCAGGAGCAGTGGCCGGAAACCCGCGCTGCATCGATCATTATGTATCGAGAGTCGCTCAAGCGGGATGTGGAATGGCTCTTGAATACCAGGCAGCCCGTCATTCCGGAGTTGGAATTCTATCCAGCCACCGCCGCATCGGTGTTGAATTACGGTTTGCCGGACATTCACAGTTTCGACGGCTCCGCGGGTAAGGAGCAAAATGTCCTCACTGTTGCGTTGGAGAAGTGTATTCGAACTTTTGAGCCGAGGATCAATCAGCCTCGCGTTTTTTTGACGCGCACGGATCTGCTCAGCCGGAGCCTGAAGTTTCATATCGAGGGGCAGATCAAATACGAGAATATGGATGAAGAGATCACCTTCGACACAGTGCTGGAGATGATCAGCGGCGAGTACGAGGTGAAGTAGGGGCATGCGTGAGGAGTTGCTGGAATACTATGAGCGCGAACTGACCTATCTACGCCAGATGGGCGGCGAGTTTGCGCGCAAGTATCCAAAAGTTGCGGGGCGGCTCTTGCTCGATCCGGATCGCTGCGACGATCCGCACGTGAATCGACTCCTTGAGGGCTTCGCGCTCCTTGCCGCCCGGGTGCATCGCAGGATCGACGACGATTTTCCAGAGATCAGTGAATCCCTTACCAGGATCATCCATCCGGGCTATCTCCGTCCCATACCTTCGATGACCATCGTGGAGTGCCAGCCAGACCCAGCCCAGGGGAAGAAGACAGCGGGTTTGCGAATTCCAAGAGGGACGCCGCTGGTGACCAAGGCGACGGTCGAGGGGCTGCCTTGCCGCTTTCGTACTGCCTATGACGTGGAAATCTGGCCCTTTTCGGTCGCGACAGCAGAGTGGCGCCAGCCGGAGCGGATGCAGCGGCCACCTCGCGCGTCCGCGGGAGTTCAAGCAGTAGCGGCGGTTCGTTTGCGGCTTCGTTGTCAGAGGGATGTGGCTTTTCCCGGGCTTCCTCTTTCTCGTCTGCGCTTTCACCTGGCAGGAGATGCGAGCGTGGTGTATACGCTGTATGAGCTTCTCAGTGAGAATTGCATCGAGATTCAGCTTCGCGATCCCAAGGATGAGAAAAGGCTGATCAGCCTGGAACCCGAGCGGCTTCGGATGGTGGGGTTCGACGCTGAGGAAAGCCTGTTGCCCTTTGAGCGACGCTCAATGGACGGGCATCGGCTTCTCCAGGAGTACTTTGCGCTCCCGGAGAAGTTTCTGTTTTTCGATCTCGAAGGCCTGGAGCCATTGGCACAGGCTGGTTTTGGCGAAGAGGCCGAGATTGTATTCCTGTTTTCGAGCTTCGAACGCGCCGAACGTCAACAGGTTCTGGAGCTTGGCGTCAACGAGCGGACATTTCGGCTCGGATGCACTCCGGCAATCAATCTGTTCCCACAGAACGCGGAGCCGATACTTCTTAGTCAGACGCGGCATGATTACACCGTCATCCCGGATAACCGCCATTCAACAGTGATGGAGATATTCAGCATTGAAGAGGTGACCGCGACCAATCCACGATTGCGGCAATCGGTGGTGCTGGAGCCCATGCATGCGTACCGGCATCAGACTCGCAACCGGGAGGGTCTTGCATTCTGGGTAGCGACCCGGCACTTGAATGAGTTTGGCGAGCGGGAACCATCGATTATGACCATCTCGGTGGTTGACCTGACGGGCAATTTCACAGACCCCGAGGCGGACGTACTGATGGTGCGGGCCCTTTGTACGAATTTCGATTTGCCTTCCCGCTTCCACTTTGGATCTGAAGCCGGCGATTTTGAAGCTATCGGGTATGCGGCGGCCAAGACTGTGATTGGGTTGCGGCGCCCTACGGCGAGCGTCAATCCACCCGGTGGGGAAGGACACTTGTGGCGGCTGATCTCGCTGCTCTCTCTGAACTATCTGTCCCTCAACGAAGAGGGCCGGGCCGCCATGCAGGAGATTCTGCGGCTGCATAACCTGAGCGACTCGACGGCAAGCGACAACCAGGTGGGATCGATCTTAAAGATGAAGTCTTCACCCAATTTTGCGCTGGTCGACTCAGCTTACGGCCTTATTCCCGCGCGGGGAACCCAGGTGGAGATGGAGTTCGACGAACAGCAGTTTGCAGGCAGCGGATTGTATCTGTTTGCCGCCGTACTCGACCGATTTCTTGCCGGTTACGCTTCAATGAACAGCTTTTCGCAACTCACTGCACGGAGTACTCTACGAAAGGAGGCGCTGGGGAAATGGCCGCCGAGAGCTGGGACTCAAGCTCTGCTGTAACCGGGCAGACAAGTGGAAACGACGAAAGACCCGAGTTTCGGAATCTTCGCAAGATGTTGGACGAAGAGCCGTTTCGTGTGCATTTCTTTCAGGCTGTGCGCATGCTCCAGAAGATGGAGCGCGATCTAAAGCCGGTTGGGTATTTCATCACGCCCCAGGGAGAGACGATTCGGTTCGCGGCACGGACTTCGCTTGCGTTTCCGCCCAGCGAGATTCATGAGTTGCGGCGCATGGAGAACGGCCAGATGGGCATGACAGTGGAGTTCATGGGTCTTTGCGCCGCAATCTCCGTCATGCCGGCGACCTATACGGAGTTTCTGATTGCGCGAACCCGGCAGAAGGACCATGCGATGGAAGACTTCCTCAATATCTTCAACCATCGCATGATTTCATTCTTCTACAGAGGCTGGGAAAAGTATCGCTTTTTCATCGAGTACGAGAGAGCCAGAGAGGATCGGCTTTCCGCCCGTCTGCTCGATCTGTTGGGTCTTGGCACAGAGGGTTTGTGCGGGCGAGGCGGAATTCCGGATGACGCGTATCTGAACTACGTGGGTCTTTTGGCGCGTCATGTGCGTTCAGCAGCTTCGCTGCAGCAGATTCTCGAAGACTATTTCGGCGTGGATGTGCATATCCACCAGTTTGCCGGCGCATGGCGGAAGCTGAATCCCGAGAGTCAGACCTGTTTCTCCGGATTCGGCGGGGCGAACGAACGTCTGGGTGTAGGGGTCGTGGCCGGGGACGAAGTTTGGGATCATCACGGACGAATCCGGATTTCGCTCGGTCCGATGCGCTTCGAGCAGTATTTGAAGTTCTTGCCGGGGCAGGAAGCCTATCGCGAACTTGTCGCGTGGTTGAGGTTTTACTCAAATGGGAGCTACGAGACGGAAGTGCAATTGGTCCTGGCACGTGAAGATGCACCGGCCTGCGAGTTGGGGTCGGGCGGAGAAATGCGTCCGCAACTGGGGTTGGTCAGCTGGTTGAAAACCAAGCCTCTCGAGCGCGATCCCGCCGATGCGACTTACCTGGTGCAGTGAAAGACTTTTGATACCGAGGAGATGGAAGGCTATGAGCACGAACCTGAAGGCACTCATCGACAAGTTGAACGATACGACGCGGCGGGCACTTGAATCGGCGGCCGGCTTGTGCGTCGCGCGGACGCACTATGACATCGAGATCGAACACTATCTATTGAAGGCGCTCGATGGCAGCGACAACGACATTGCCGCGATTCTCAAGCACTTTGGGGTTGACCGCTCCCGATTGACCAAGGAGCTGGAGCGCAGCCTGGATTCTCTGAAGAGCGGCAATGCGCGCTCGCCGGTATTCAGCCCTACAGTGGTCAAGATGCTTTCCGAAGCGTGGACGGTTGCCAGCATCGACTTCAACGCAGGAAACATCCGCACCGGTTTCACCTTGCTTGCGCTGTTGGGCCACGACGAGCTGGCGCGGATCGTAAAGGATATAAGCAAGGAGCTGCAGACCATCAACGTGGAGGGCTTGCGGAGCGCCTTCTACGACATTGTGGCCAAGTCAAAGGAGACGCAGACCAGTCTGGCTGCCGCAGGTGAAGGGAAAGAAGAACGCGCCGGTGGAGGAGACGTTGCTCCCGGAGCTTCGAGGGGCAAGACGCCGCACCTGGATCAATACACGGTGAACCTGACCGCGAACGCCAAGGCTGGGAAGATCGACCCGGTACTGGGGCGGGACCAGGAGGTTCGTCAGATGATCGACATTCTGATGCGGCGGCGCCAGAACAATCCGATTCTGACCGGAGAGGCCGGTGTCGGCAAGACGGCTGTGGTTGAGGGCTTTGCCAATCGCGTTGTCAGCGGCGATGTGCCGCCGTCATTGCGGGGAGTTCATATACACACCCTCGATCTCGCCCTGTTGCAGGCGGGCGCGGGAGTCAAGGGAGAGTTTGAAAACCGGTTGAAGGGACTGATCAACGAGGTGAAGTCTTCAACCGAGAAGATCATTCTTTTCATCGATGAAGCTCACACCATGATTGGCGCGGGTGGACAGGCGGGACAGGGCGATGCGGCCAATCTGCTGAAGCCCGCGCTTGCCCGCGGGGAACTGCGCACCATCGCCGCGACTACCTGGTCGGAGTACAAGAAGTACTTCGAGAAGGATCCGGCGCTGGCCAGAAGGTTTCAGGTTGTAAAGGTTGAAGAGCCGACTGAAGAGGTTGCCTGCACCATGCTGCGGGGCATTGTGGCTTCGCTCGAGAAGCATCACAACTTGCGCATTCTGGATGAAGCAGTTACTGCGACAGTCAGGTTGTCGCATCGCTATATCGCCGGCCGGCAACTGCCGGACAAAGCCGTAAGCGTCCTTGACACGGCGTGTGCGCGGCTCTCTTTGGGGCAGAACTCGACTCCTCCCCGGCTGGAAGATATCCAGCGGCAGATCGATGCGCTTGAAGTGCAAAAGCGAGTACTCGACCGGGAGACGAAGATTGGCGCAGACCACGCGGAGAGACTGGAGCAGATAGAGATCCTGATTGCCGCCGCGAAACTGGATGAGGCTGTTCTCAAGGAGCAATGGGAGAAGGAAAAGGGTCTGATAGAGAAGATTCGCAGCCTGCAGGAGGGCCTGGAGTCGCCTGAGAAGCAGGGTGCCGAAGCAGGGGAGAAAGAGACCGACCTACGAGCTGAACTCGACCGGCTGGAAGCAGAGCTTGAAACACTCCAGGGTGAGCGGGGAATGATGCGGGTCTCTGTGGATGCGCAGATCGTCGGCGAAGTCATTTCAGCCTGGACGGGGATTCCTCTCGGCAAGATGGTCCGCAATGAGATCGAGACCGTGCTCACTCTCGATGAACATCTGAAGAAGCGGGTGATCGGACAGGATCATGCACTGTCCACGATTGCGCAAAGGATTCTTACCTCGCGAGCCAACCTGGACGATCCGGTGAAGCCGGTCGGGGTTTTTCTGCTGATTGGACCAAGCGGAGTTGGAAAGACGGAGACCGCCATCGCGCTTTCCGACGTTCTGTACGGTGGCGAACGCAATATGATCACCATCAACATGTCGGAATTCCAGGAAGCCCATACAGTTTCAACGTTGAAGGGATCGCCCCCAGGGTATGTCGGCTACGGTGAAGGAGGCGTGCTGACCGAAGCAGTACGGCGCAGACCCTATTCGGTTGTGTTGCTCGACGAGGTCGAGAAGGCACACCCCGATGTGCTGGAGCTGTTCTTCCAGGTCTTTGACAAAGGCAGGATGGAAGATGGAGAGGGCCGCGAGATCGACTTTCGCAACACTATTATTCTGCTGACCAGCAACGCGGCGACGGATACGTTCATGAAGCTTTGCGCCGATCCGGAGACAATGCCCGACAGTCAAGGCATCCTTCAGGCTCTCAAGCCTGAACTGAATAAGATATTCAAGCCGGCATTTCTCGGCAGGCTGCTGATTGTGCCTTACTTCCCGATCCGGGATGAGGCCATGAAGCAGATCATACGGTTGAAGCTGGGGAAGATTCAGAGGCGCCTGGTGGAGTCGCACAAGATTGCTCTTGAGTATGACGACGTTCTTTTGAACGAAGTGGCTGCGCGGTGTACTGAAGTCGAAAGCGGAGCCCGGAACGTCGATAACATTCTCTCGAATACGATGCTGCCCGATCTGTCGCGGCAGATTCTGTCGCAGATTGGCAGTGGGGAGACGGCAGACCGTGTAAGCATTTCAGTCAAGGACGGTTCGCTGACATACGCGTGGGATGTTGCACCCTAGCGTAGGCAGCGTCTTGTCGGGGGCAAATCGAAACGCTTTGCAGGGAATTGCGGCAAGGGACAGGCAGGACTGGCATGGCAAGTCTAAAGCAGGCAGACCGGTTGATGCAGTTTTCAAGCCCGCTGGGCAAGGACGTGCTGCTGATTGAGTCGCTCGACGGCGCGGAAGAGATTTCGCGCCTCTTCGAGTATCATGTCGAATTGCTCGCGACCGTGGATACCAAGATCGATCCAAAGTCGATCGTCGGTTCCAAGGTGGCTGTTGCAATCGCCCTTAACGATGCCCAGGGATCGAGGTGGATCAATGGCATTGTTGCCTCGTTCGAGCAGTGCGCGGGCGACGATGAGTTCGATGTTTATAGGGCGCGGATTATGCCATCCATGTGGCAACTTACATTGAGCGCCAACTGCCGCGTCTTCCAGAACAAGACAGTTCTGGAGATTGCCAAAGCGGTAATCGGCGAGTATGGATTGTCCGTGTCGGATCAGACGAACAAGTCCTACAAGCCGCTTGAGTACTGCACTCAGTATTCCGAGTCGGATTTCCATTTTGTCTCACGCATACTGGAAGAGAGCGGCATTTTCTATTGGTTCGAGCATACGGACCAGGACAACAAGATCGTGTTGGGAGATGGACGGAATGCCTATCAGGACTGCCCGTTGTCGGCTTCAGTCCCGTATGCTCTGAACGAGAAAGGACGCGAGGGAGCATACGGGGCAAGGGTCATTGAGTTCACTGCGACGGCAACCATGGTTTCAGGCAAGCACTCGACGGCGGATTATAATTTCCGCCCCTTTGCTCGCGTCGATGTGCCGGACAAGGATAGCTCCAGTCAATTTGGCAAGAATGGCTTTGAGCAATATCTTTATCCCGCGGGGGAAGAAGGCTACCTGAAAGACGCCGACACGCAATCGAGCACGGCTTTCGAGACCTTGTTCCTCGAGACGCGGGAACTGGCCGACGATGCCATGGCGGAAGTCTATCGCGGCAATTCCAATGCGCGCTCCTTTTGCGCGGGTTACACCTTCAGCCTCACCAGTCACCCGCGCAATGCGTGGAACCGGAAATACCTGTTGACCGCAGTGACTCACCATGCAGACCAGGTTCCGCCCTACCGAACGAGCGACATGAGGCAAGGGTCTGGATATAGCAATCGATTCACTGCGGTTTCCTCGGATATTGTCTTCAAACCGGCGCAGACGTTCATGAAGCCCAAGATCTACGGCTCGCAGACAGCGTTTGTCGTTGTGCCCAGCGGCGAGGATATGTACATCGATAAGTTCGGGCGGGTGTGCATCCAGTTCTTCTGGGATAAGTTGAGACAGCCGAACAAGGTCGACAACACCTGGGTGCGCGTGGCACAGCATTGGGCCGGGAATGGATGGGGAACGTATTTCTGGCCGCGTGTGAAAGACGAGGTGGTGGTCCAGTTTCTCAATGGCGATCCCGATAATCCGGTGATTGTGGGCTCGGTTTATAACGGCGTGAATATGCCCAAGTACGCCCTGCCCGACAACAGCACTCGTTCCGGGATACTTACAAGGAGCAGCAAGGGCGGTTCGGCGCAGAATGCGAACGAGCTACGCTTTGAAGACAAGACGGGAAGCGAGCAGGTCTACCTTCATGCCGAGAAGGACATCGATGTTTCGATCGAGAACGACCAGCGCATCTCCGTGGGGAACAACGACTCGCTGATTGTGAAGGGCGTCCAGGCCGAGCAGATTGGCGGCGATTACAATCGCGAGGTCAAAGGGAACTCGATCGATAAGATCGACGGCAAATCAGACCTCAACATAGGGTCCGACCTGACTGAGCAGGTGGGAGGGAATCATTCCCTGAACATCAGTTCCAACCAAAGCGTACAAGTAGGTTCGGCTTATTCCATGAATGCCAACAATACGGTCTATATCAATGCTGGCATGAGTGTGGTGATTGAAGCCGGGATGGAACTCAGCCTGATAGCATCCGGGAACTTTATCACCATCGGGCCTTCCGGTGTCGCGATCTCGGGGACGATGGTGCTGATCAATAGCGGTGGAGCTCCCGGTTCCGGCAGCGCTGGGACAATAACGAGTCCTGCAACGCCCGCCGCTCCCGACACCGCGGACGATGGCAGCAAGGGCGGCGCCATGAACAAGTAAGGGTTCAGGCCGTTGCAGCCGATCAGTCGATTCGGAATCGAACCAAGGAATGATGGGTGACGTTTGACGCAAACATTGGCACAACCCGGCGGCGCTGCCCATTTCCCCTCGATTGGAAGATGGAGTGTTACCGCGGCGCCAGGAGGCTGGCTCTATGTCGCTGGCTTTGGGATACGCCAGATGACGATGGCTGCGGGGACGATAGCCGCAAGTGTGGGCGTGGGACAAGATACGCTCAGTTCAGAGAGCGGCCTCGCTGAGTATATCGAGAAGCAGAAGAAACTCATCGGGAGCCACTTGAAAGAAGCGAAGTTCGCAGGTCCGCAAGCGACCGCTTTTGCGGGCGCAGATGAGGCTCACCTGCTCTTCATCCGCCACAGCGTGGACCCAGTCGGGAGCATGTTGCATGCCCAGACCTACGTGCGACTGGGAGATTGGGTGGGCATCATTACGTTGACGACACTGGAGGCGCAACTCAGGGCAGTGCGACCGGACTACGAAGCATTTGTGAAAGGCTTGCGCATTAGTCCGCAATGAGCAGGCTAGCTGTCAGTGAGGATTTAGCCAGTTGAAACCGATCAGGGAGAGCGACTGATGCCGCCAGCAGCAAGGATCACCGATATGCACGTGTGTCCGATGGTGACTGGTATTGTGCCTCATGTGGGCGGACCGATTCTGCCGCCGGGTGCGCCTACAGTGCTCATCGACTTTCTGCCTGCCGCCACTGTAACCACGATGGCGACCTGCGTTGGCCCGCCGGATATGATCGTCATGGGATCGATGGGGGTCATGATCAATTTCCTTCCAGCCGCCAGACTGGGGGATCCTACGGTACACGGCGGAGTGATCGTTCTGGGCTCTTTTACCTGCATCATCGGTGAGATCGGCACGCCATCGCCCGGCGCAGCGGGTTTGGGCGGGGTGGTGGGCGGCCTGGCCGCCAGCGGTGCGACTCCGCCTTAGAAAGAGCCATCGGTCTATTCAGCCGCGGAGCGTAGTCGATGCCTCCGGTCGAAAGCCTCCGCTCTATTGATCGGTCGAATCCCAGACCTTCAACAAGGCTGGAGAAACGTAGGCTCGCGCCGGGCTGTAATTGGCCTTTCGGGCCTCTTTGAATGCCGATTGTGCGTCCGGGGAAGGCCCCTGCCACTTCGATCGCGGCGTCTCCAATATAGACTGTTCGAGCAAGGCCGCTCCCAGGTAGAAGTAGGCTACACCAGGATTCTGAACGGTCTCAGAGGACTTCAGATACGCCCTGAGCGCCGTCTGGGCATCGTCGAACCGCGAATGGTAAAAATACCGGATTGCCGTTGTCAGTTCGCTCCTGGCAGCAGCTGGATCGCTCTTGATTGCCTGTTCGATTCTGGCAGTGTTACTCTGCGCATCCTGATTGCCTGGCTGAAGTTTCAGGACCATTCCGTAATCGTTGAGCGCATCTGGCAGCTTGCCCTGCTTCTCAGCTTCACGTGCATCGCCGATCAATCTGCCAACTTTCCTGGCGATCTCCGCATTCGCGTCGGTTGCGGTCTTGGGAGTGGATGCGGGTGGAGGCGGAGCGCTCTTTGCCTGGAGAGCTTTCTGCAACTCGACGATCTTTCCCGAGGGATTACCAGGCCCATTCGGGTTCAGATTCTGTGCCGATGCAAACTGTTTTATCGCTTCCTGGGGGTTGCTCTTCTCCAGGTTCTGGGCTTGATTGATGAACCCGTTGTAGAGGGAGACATTGTTGACGTACACATTCGCGGATGCTTTGAAGTCCGCGTTGGTAATAGCTTGCGCCAGCGTGCCGACAGCGTTAAAGTCGCCCTTTTCCCAGGCGGCCTTCACCTGGTTGAGAAGTTTCTCGTTCTTGATCCGGTCCAGCAGGAACCTGGCTTGGCCGGATAACTTCTCGTCGTAGCTTGTAACAAGCTTCGCCATCGATTCCGCCTTATCCAGGTCATGACTCTTGTATAGCGCTATGGCACTTGCCAGCCACGCTGTGTCGTCATTGATGAGACCCGTGCGATAGCTATTGCATGTATCGGCGTACTTTTTCTCCTTGGGGTCCAATTGCGCCGCTGCACAGAAATCCTGAACCTGCTTGGCCCGGTCGCTGCCCTCGCCTTTAGCTCTGTCAGCCAGTTCCTTTGCCTGTTGTTTAGGCCTTTCGGTGGCATTCTGCGCCGGCATCGGCACGCCGGAAAGAAGGAGGCAGAAAATGCAAATAGATCGCCGCAGGTTCATTTCGTCCCTCCGACAATTTCCTCGATCGCATTGTCGTCGATCGGCTTCAATTCAATGCTGCATACCTGCGCGGATTGATCCACATTGCATTGTTGCCTCTGGGTGCTTCCGTCGGCCCCTTTGAAGTCCACGGAATATTTTCCGGCCGGGATGTCATCAAGACGCAATGGAGTCCAATGATCCCCAACAGGGAGGGGTATGGCCTTGCCTTTCTCAGAGGTAATGCTCACCACTTCAGCAAAGGGTGTGGCGTTGAGTTCGAGAACGCCCACTGGGACGGCAGGGGGGGGACGCAGCAGCCAGAATCCGGCGCCAGCCGCCCCGAGCAGGACTAGAGCAATGCCTCCAAACAAGAGAGCACGCGGCACACCGCTCTTCTTCTTCGCCGCAACAGGGCCGGTTTCCGGTTGCTTTGCAGGGACTTGCTCAATGGGGACTTGCTTTTTCTTGGGAGACGGTCTTCCAGCCTCCTTGGTCAAGCGCTTCAAGTCCGCTTGCAATCCGGAGTCCGCATACACAGCTGCATCTGCTACGCGGCCTAACTCACCGGCGGCACGGGGCCGTTCGTCTTCCTGAATGGCTTGCGTAGCCGACTCGATTGCCGCGGCAAGCAGTTCATTGGCAACTTGCGCGCGCTTGCTCTTGTATTCGGCGATTGCCGAGGAGAGTTCTGGGGAGTCGCCACAGGTGCGCCGCACAGACTCGAGTCCATCGAGGACCTTGGGCAGTTCACGCTTCTGAAGTGCATCGCCGGCATCCCGGATAGCCTCCTTCGTCAGGCGTTCCCGATGTTCTCGCTCTTTGACGGCATCCAGCCTGGCGCGCAATTCACGAATGCGCGCGTGCTGCTGAATATCCTGGGGCTGATTCGAGAGAAGCTTCAATGCCTGTTCGGTATCGGTTTCACTCAGTGCCTGTGCGCGGCTCAGGACGGCATCGATGCGCCGGTCCAATTCGGCGAGGCTGGCGGTCGCCTGGCGCAACAATTGCTCGACAGATGCATCGCCGGTTTTCGAAGCAACAGGTTGCAGAAGGGCGATGGCGGCCTCAAGATTGCCAGCCGCAATGAGGGCCTGTGCCTCCCTGGTGGCGTTCGCCGCTGCCTGGCCAAGTTCAATCTTTCGTTTATGCTCTCGTGCATAGTTCAGCAGGGATGCAATGTCCGGGCCTTCGCCGCACTCAATTGCCGCAGAATCCAGCACCTGGATAGCCTGATCGAACTGCTTCGCATCGATGGCCGCTTGTGCCCGCTTCAGGTATTGAGTCTTCAGTTCCTCGGCATTCGCCTTCTTGACCTGTTCGACAACCTTTCCCTCCAGGGCAATCAACCGAGGTTCACCCGGCATCTGTTCGAGTGCCTGCTGAACGGCGGCAAGAGCCTCCTGGGGGTTGGTAGCAAGAAGACCGTAAACATGCAGCGACGTCTTCTCCACCAGCTTCTTTGCAGCGTGTTCACGCTGCCCTGTTTCAGCTTCGGCCTTCAACTGCAACAGCACTGCCTCTCCGGGGAGACGCGATTGTGCACGTTGAATCAGGGCAAGTGCGCGCTCGAATTCTTCAGCTGAAATACATTCCGAGATATCCGCGACAATTTGGTCGATAATCTTGCGGCGCCGCTGTTCCTCCTGGCGCTCCACCGCTTCCTGGAACAACTGCTGTGTTTCGGCATCTGTCGGATCGATCTCCAGCGCCGCGCGGAGGCTCTGAATGGCTTCCGTATACTGGCGGGCGGCGATTTGACCTCGTGCGGCATCGCTGAACTGCCTACGTGCGCGTTCCCTGGTTGACCGCTCGGCCTCTTGAACGATCCTCGCGCGTTCGTTGCGGAGATCCGTATTGCGCTCATCGAGTTGAAGCGCTCGATCGATCAGTTCACCGGCAGCTCGGTAGTCGCTGCGCTTACGAGCTTCCCGAGACTGCTCAAGGAGAGATGCGACTTTATCAGCCTTCTCCTTCAATGCACGAGCGTGTTCGAGCTTTTCAGCAAGTTCAGGATTATCCCGGTCAATTCCGGCTGCCTGCGTGTAGAATTCAACCGCCTCCGCATAACGTTGCGAGAGGACGGCCTCATCGGCCTCCACCAACAATTGCCGAAGCTGCACCGTCTTCTGTTGGCGAGAAAGCTTCTCCTGCACGTCGCGGAGCAACCTCTTGACTTCTGTGTTCTGCGGATTGAGACGCTGCAGGTCGAGCAATACCGGTCTCACGCTCGTCCACTGCTCCCGCTCCATCAGGGTCTTCACATTGCCCAAGGCCTCAGCCACATGCTCGTGCTTGAGTCCATCGTTGATCGCCTCGATATCCGCCGCCATGTCTTCCGCCGTCTCGTATCTATCGATCGGATCCTTTGCCAGTGCATGGTCAAGCAGATGGTCAATGGCTGGAGGATAACCGGGCACGATGCTCGACACCGGGTCATGCGGTTCGCGGACTACTCTGTGCAGAGTAGCGGGATCGTCGCCGGGAAACGGCAACCGCCCAGTAAGCAACTGGTAGAGGATGATGCCCGCGGACCAGATATCCGCTCTGCCGTCCGCAGCCTTGCCCAGCAGCCTCTCCGGCGAGATGTAGTGAAAGGTGCCGATGACCATGCCCGCCTGCGTGTGACCGGAGCGATTTTCCAGGCGAGCGACGCCAAAGTCGACAATCTTGATGTTTCCATCCGGCTGAACCATGATGTTTGCCGGCTTGATGTCCCGATGGATAACTCCCTTCTGGTGTGCGTAACCCAGGCCGGAGCATAACTGGCGAACAATCTCCAGTTTCTCGATAAGAGAAAACTGGCGTCCGGAATTCAGCAGATTCTCCAGTGAATCTCCGGGAACAAACTCCATTACGATGTAGGGGTTTCCATCCTGCTCGCCGAAGTCGTAGACGGTGACGATGTTCGGGTGGTTCAGGATGCCGGAACGAGCCTCCAGCAGAAAGCGGTGGCGAAGCTCTTCAGTCGCCTCGGTGATCGTCTTGATCGCCACCTCGCGACCGACGGCTTTGTCCAGTCCCCGGTAAACGACACCCATGCCGCCAACGCCCAGGATGCCCAGGACCTGGTATTTGCCGATTTGCGTGACTGTTGTGCCGGTATCCATGCTATCCGTGGTTCCTGTTCAAGCGTCCTGAACCAGTTGAAATCCATGATAATACGAGACTTGACAGCATAGTCAATATTTGCCAGAATCGATCGCTTTTCAAAAGGGGAACTGGAAATGGATGGTGCATCCCTTCCCCCTTTTGTGCACGAATCCACCCCGGCCTGAAGCAGTTTGAAGCGAACAACGACATCTGGAGCACGGCTGGACTCGCCGGTGAATACGGGACTGCCCAACCATCATACTATTAGCGTGCTGCCCTGGATACCGTCTGTCAAGAGCCGAATTCACTCAATTTGCCCGGTGACAGACGAGACGATTTTCCCGCAGGCCAATTGCTACCCGAAGAAAGGACATCCTGGAGATGTCCTTGCCAGCAATGCCGGCGAAAGTTCCAGTTGGTGAGATCGTCGCCGTCAAAAAAGGCGCGGGATCGGAAGACACAGGGAAATAGCACAAGGAATCGCGCGCGCCGATCTTCAGTTGGCCGGCGGATAAGTCGGCTGGCCGGGCACAGCTACCAGGAACTGCCTGAGCTCCCGCCGCTGGCGTTCGACGGCAGCTGCCTGTTGCTTTTTGAGTTCGTCATGCAGCTGGAATTCCTGCTTGGTCTTTGCCGGCTCGCCCATCCGATCATAGGCCACCCCCAAGCCGATAATGGGCCGTGGCTAGCTCTGGGTTCACTTCGATTGCCTTCGAGTAAAAGCCAATCACCTTCTCCAAACTATGTTGGGAGGAATAGAGAATTCATTCATTCTCACCGATGTTGGGTGAATATCCCTGATTCTCAAATGAGTAGTAAATGACACCTATCCCGCCGCGCACCACCAGCTTCGGGTTGAATTGATACGCGAAGCCTACACGCGGCCCAAAATTGGCCTTTTGGTTTTGCGCCAGTCCCCGCCCGTATTGGTTGGTTTCCTCAAGCGTAATTCCATCCCTGGCCGGCAGATCGATAAAGCCGTCACCGGCAAGGGAGGGATTGGCGGCGGTCGAAGACAAGGTTCTTGTGTCCTTCCCGTTCTCCGGGATCAGGTACGTGGGTGTGCCGCCGTTCAGGGCGCTTGGAACGAAGTGCAACTGAGGACAAAAGCTCTTTATTGCAATAGTGTGGGCGAGAAGCACATTCCGCATTCCGCCCACAAACAGAACCTTTGCCGGCCGATTAGAAGTACAGCTTCCCTTCCAACTGGACGGAACGAGGCTGGTTGACCTGGGTTGGAGTTGTTGTTCCGTTGACCCATCCGAAGTATGCGTCACCTGGGGTGGTATCAATGTTGCCGAATTGTGGGTGGTTTAGTGCGTTGAAGGCATCAATCCGCAGCTGGATGCGAGTCTTCTCAGTGATCGGGAAACTCTTCCGCACGCCGAGAGTGACGGTAGTCGTGTACGGGTTGCGGATATTGCCGAAGGTATGCTGGTTATACGTACTCCAGGTGGTGAAGTCCTGGTATACGCCATTCTTGGTAGCCTGGGTACTCCCGGCCGGCGGCACATAGCTGTACCCAGGCAAGTTTTGAACCCCGGTCCATGCGGGATAAGCGGCAAGTTGTGCAACGGTCATGCTCCGGGACGGGAACGGTTCGAACATGCTGGTATCGAACCACTCGTGAGGCGTCTTGTTCTTGCCGAGCGACGGATCCTTGCCTTCCCAAAAGCTGCTGTTTGTCGCCAGGTTGAGAGGTGTTCCCGACTGGAAGTGATAGATGCCAGTAACCTCCCAGCCGCCGATGGCCTCGTTCAACCCCCTCCCGACGCCGTTTCCGAATCGCTTGCCGCGGCCGAAAGGCAATTCATACACAGGGGTGACATTGTAGTTGAATCGCTGGTCGGCAGTATCAAGCGACTTGTCGATTACGACCCTATATACTTGTTGGCCGAGGAACGTGTTCTCTTCGATTCTCTTCGACCAACTGAAAGCCTGAAGGATGCTGAAGCCATCGTGGAACCTTCTTTCGACTTTCGTGTTCATGGCATAGTAGTTCGTTCTCCCTTTGCCTGCCGTATACGTAAGGAGCCCGGTCAAGGGATCCTGGGGACGAAGCAGTTGGTAGGCACCGATCGTACTGTTGTTTTCTATTCCATTGGTAATGTACGGTGCGCCCTTGAACGGATTGGGGACCTGCTCATTGCCTGCGAGCGTGTCGACTGGGTAGCCAGCCGAGTTGAAGGTCGGCGTGAACGCCGCGGTATACACGGGTCCGGTAGGGATGTTGTGTTGGAAGCCCATGCCGAGGCCATGCGTCAGGTTCAGAGTGCCGCCAACTTCGAAGAGATAATCCCTGACCTGCTGCTGGACGTAAAGGCTGGCTTCGTCAGCGTAGGGGCGCCCGATGTTCGGATCGGTGAAGGATGTGTGCGACCCTACATTTGTAAGGGTGCCGAGCGTGTTGCCCGTGGGCTTGACCGTGGCGCCGTTCGGATAGGGATTGTCGAACGTAGCGGCAGGCGTGAGGTAGTTATTGGTTGTTGGCTGGAACGGCGTGGAAGCGGTGTATCCCTCCTGGCTGCCACCGGTGAAGGTTGCCTGCACAAAGCGGCCGAGCCCGCCTCGTACCGCAGTGTTTTTCCGGATTTGGTACGCAAAGCCCAAGCGTGGTTGGAAGTACTTGTACCGCGGGTTGAAAACGTCGCGGCTGGTTCCATTCACACCTGCGTACATGATGCCGCCCTCTACCTCGAAAGTGCTTGCGTCTGGCCGCAACTGCTGAAGTAGCGCTACGCCAGTATTGGTAGCTCCGCTACCCGCAAGCAATGCGGCATAGCCGGCCTGGGCGACGGCGGTGACAGGCTGGATGTTCAGGGTTTCGTCATACCGGCTCCAGAACCGGTTGTACCGCTCAGTAAGCGGCGACTCATAATCCCACCGCAGGCCCAGATTCAGGGTCAACTTGGTCGTCGTTCTCCATGTGTCCTGAAAGTAGAGACCGATGTAGTGCTGCGACCAGAACGCAGTCGAGGCTGTTGGAATGGTGCCACCGGTCGGCAGGCCAAGCAGCATCGAGGCGGTATCGGATCCGCAACCCGTACAGGCGCTCGTATTTGGGTTCTCCGTCGTCCAGGTGTTGCTGAAGCTGAAACTTCCGCCCTGCTGTCCCAGGCTGCCGGTTCCCTGCTGAAGGATCATGTCCTCCACGCCATAGCGGAAGGTATGGTTCTTCAACGTCTCCATGATTGCGCCGTTGATGTCCTGGTTTGTGTCGTTTTCATAGGTTCCAGCCTGGTTCGTTCCCAGGCCTCCATTTTCGGCGCCGCTCACGATGCCGGTAACCAAGGGGAGGGAGGGCACCTGCATCATTCCCAGATAGGTACTGCTCGCAGAAAAGCCGAGGGTTGTTGGGCTGACGCCTGCGCTTGACGAGTATCTGCGGCAAGCAGGAGTGGTGGCTGCGCGGAGAGAAGGAAAGTGGATGCACTAGCGCATTGAGCAGCCTGAGGACCCGGCGGCTGCCTTAATCCTGACGGCCGCGCTCGATTCAATCAGGATGGACCGTGGGATGCAGGCCGACCTGACTCGCCTGAGCCGCGCCTGCTGCAAGCCTGAGCGCTTCATCACGCTGCAGGGAGCTCCGATACCGGCTCGCGCAGAAACGAAACTGGCCTAAGATGCCCGGTAGCGAAATGCCGTAGCCTTCGGAGCAACTCCGGCCCGAAGGTCGCCGATCCGGAGGGTCCGGCAGCCATTGTAGTGGTGGGCGTGGACATGGATTGAATTCCCAGGCGGCCTGCAAATCCAACCACACTCGTTTGATCGGACAATGACCGGTCAAAACGAGTGCAGTTGAATCCGGTGCGCCGTCGTCAAGAAGGAGTGTTTCCAAACTAGTTCGAAAGGGACAAACGGCCCACAAGTGTGAGGTCGATATCGACTTCCTTGGCAACCTTGAGGATGAAGACGCTCGGGTCTTTCAGGCCCCACTGCACATATGGAACCGTGAAGTGTGCTTTGGCCGTTAGACTTGCTCCGTCTATGTGAATCTGCATGGGAACCGTCAGGTCATGCGGAGTGCCATGAAGGGTGAAGACGCCGGTAACCTGAATGGTGGAATCGCCCGATGCCGCGATGGTTCTCTGAAAGGTCTTGGGCACGAAGGACACTTCGGCAAAGTGCGCCACGTCCAGCACATCCGTATTCATCTTCTTATCCCGGCCCTGGTCGCCGCTGTCGCCGCTGCCGGCCGCGACTACCAGAGAGCCCGATATACTCTGCGCAGTTCGGTCGAAGTCGATCGTACCGCTCTGCACATGGAAGGTTCCGTGCACCTGGTGCGTATTGCCGAGGAGCGCAAAGGCGACCTGGCTTGAGTCCGGATTGACGGTAAAGGTCTGGTGCTGTGCGAATGCAATGGGCGCGAGAAGGAACGGAAGTGAAATGACGAGCAAACGGGCGATGGTCTTCATGGTTTCTCTCCTGTATTGAAAAGGCATTATTGGTTGTGAATCGGCTGCGCAAGGATCTGCGACAACCAAAGACTGATGGAGGCTATCTGTTGATCGGACAGGTATTCATGTCCGGGCATGTCGGTTCCGGGAATGCCGAATTTAGCAATCTGCGCCAGCCGATCCATGCGCAACGCAAGCGGACCCGACAGTGGAATATCAAGGAGGGGTCCGACCCGAAGATCGGGGGGAAGCCTTCTGAAACTGGCCTGCCAGGCGTGGCGTGTGCGCCCATCCACACTGTGACAGGTCGCGCAGTGGCGCTCAAAGAGCCGCTTCCCGTCGCCGGCATCGGCCGCTGCAACAGCAGAAGCAGACGGTCGCCAACTCATTTCCGCAACCAGATGCTCCACTGTGCCCGCCTTCTGCAGACTCTCGAGGTAAGCCACAAGATCATTCCCTCGCTCGTCGCCAAAGAGATACGCATACGAGGGCATGATCGAAGCGCCGCTGACCTCCGGCGGATCATAGAAGTGGGCCTTGAGCCAAAGGGCCGAACGTCGCGCGCCAACCTGAGAGAGGTCGGGCCCCTGACGCCGATTGCCGATCAGCGGCGGATGCTGCAGACGAAGCTCCAGGATGGTCTCAGCAGGCCCCACATGAGGACGTCGGCGGTATTCGGGCGGACATATTGGGAATGGCAGTGGATGCAGCCCTCGGAGATGTAGACCTGGCGCCCACGCTCCACTTGAGAGAGTTCGGGCGACGCATCGACGGCAAGCAGAACGCGATCGACATAGAAGGCCGCGAGAACGACAAAAGCTGTCAGCGCCAGTTCGCGGGTGCGATGACTGAATGCGCTGATGAGGCCGGGCAGCAGAACGACCGCACCGGCGGGGATGACAAAGGCGGGCGGAACATGGCCGAGGTTCTGGCCCATGCCGATTCCCATGGCGGAGCCGGACCAACCGGCGATGGCGTAGATCCATGCGGCGCGGCGGCCCCGCTCTGCCACAGAAGAAGCCGGCGCAAGCATCGAGGGATAAGCGACGAGGGCGAGCGAGTAGAGCGAGACGCCGATTGGATAGAAGAGAGAAGCAAGCAGGGCGCGATCGGGATCGAGCAGGAGCAGACACGCGCAGCCCAGCGCCAGAAATGCGGCCGAAAGAACGAATGAAAGACCGCGGCGGCGCAGGGACCACACGCTTACCAGAGCTGCTGCAAGATGCAACAGGCCATTCGTCCACAGGTGACCTGGACCCTGCCAGGTTCCGGCCTTCAACGCTGGAGTGTTCTGAATGATGTAGAAGGCGGCGGAGTCGAGCCAGACGAGCGCGGTGAAGCAGGACAGCATTTACCGGGCACGGGTTAGCGCACTCGTGTGTCCACCATCACATTGCGGGCGGCGTTGTGTGCTAATATATTGGATTATGAATTACTTCAACCGTATTCCGATGGCCTCTGGTGGCAGCTTGGCGTGTTGTCTGCGCTACAGCGGCACTTCGTCCTCAAATTGCGGCAGGATTGCTGGAGAAAAGCCGATTTGTGTGATCGATCGGCATGGATCGTTGGATAGCTATGACTTCGCCGCTGCGAGGGAACGGGGCGGCGGGGAACGATTTCACAAAGAAAGGATCTTACCTTAATCTCACATGAAAGACTCTGTTTTTGAAGTGTATGCCGAGAGCTTGGAGTCCGCGCGGGCAGCCGAGGCTGGTGGCTCCGATCGGATCGAGTTGTGCGTCGGCCTATAGATCGGCGGCGTCACGCCGGGCTTTGGCCTCATGACGGCTACCATTGAGGCCCCTTCGATTCCCGTTCACGTGATGATTCGTCCACGTGGTGAGGACTTCGCCTGCTCCGCGTGCGAGTTTGGGCAAATGCGGCGGCAAGTTGAGAAGGCGAAGAAGGCAGGCGCCGCAGGAATTGCCTTTGGGGTCCTGCATCCGGATGGCCGCGTGGATGTGGTACGAAGCCGCGCCTTGGTAGAGTTGGCCTATCCGATGAAGGCGACCTTTCACAGGGCCTTCGATGCGGCACCGGAGTTGAGCGAGGCGTTGGAAGCGGTGATCCAGACGGGAGCCGATTCCCTGCTGACCTCGGGCGGCAAGCCGGATGTGCTGACGCGCGCGGATGCGATTGCGCGGCTGCGCAAGCAGGCCGGCGACCGGCTGCCGGCCAGCGCGCGCGTGACATATGCTCAAGGGTCGGCGCTCGCGATGGGATTAGCCGTTCCTGTAGCGCGAACTGCGCTTCAGACTGGCTCCGACGAAGGCTTACTGGGCGAGTACTTCAGTAATCCAGCGCTCGAAGGCAAGCCCATTGTGACGCGGGTGGACCGCCGCATCGACTTCGACCTTAACCGCGTAGAGCCGTTGCCCAGGCTTGGCAGCGCCTACTCCATCCGCTGGACCGGCGAGCTGAAGCCTCCGGCTGCGGGAAACTACAGTCTGCACGTGAAAATTGACCGCTGCTTCGACTGCAAAGGACACGACGGTTACCGGTTGTGGGTGGATGGCAATGAGTTGCTGGAGGATGACGGAAGCGGGAAGGAGCGCGAGGATGCTGTGATGCTGGAGTGGAAGGATGCACGGACGCACGCGATCCGGTTGGAGTTGTTGCACACCGGTGAGGATGAGGGGATTCATCTCGAATGGGGGGCGCCGGCGCGAGCGCAGCTCGACGAGGCGCTGGCCCAGGCCCGGCAGGCGGACGTGATTGTTGCCACGGTGGGACTATCGCCCAGCCTGGAGGGCGAGGCGCTGGGGATCAAGGTGCCGGGTTTTTTTGGCGGCGACCGGGAGACTCTGGAGTTACCCGAGCCGCAGCGGAAGCTGCTGGCCGCCCTGGCCACGCTGCACAAGCCGATAGTACTGGCGCTCCGGAGCGTGTCAACGAGTTTAAGACAGGTAGCGTGAGAGTTTACTGTCGAAAATCTTCTTTCGGCAGCGGCGGAGTTGGCGGGTTGATCCAGACCGCGGTGGGCTGGGGCGGGTGCTTTGGC
>Ga0182014_10002345_pt1 | contig 23959 bp, 23 predicted proteins | sample 612S2DmetaG_FD_120489 | JGI IMG/M metagenome (GOLD analysis project Ga0182014, IMG submission 120489) | Permafrost microbial communities from Stordalen Mire, Sweden - 612S2D metaG | ecosystem: Environmental > Terrestrial > Soil > Wetlands > Permafrost | place: Sweden: Stordalen | collected...
AACGCAGATGGACGGCAACGGGCGCTATATCCCGTCAACGATCCCGGTCAGTTGCCTATTCAGCCCGTCCGCCGTCCGGATGGAGAGTGGTTGCGGCTGCAGATTCAACTTCCAGGAGCGAAGATTTGGCTGCGATGTTGGCAGGTGAATGTTGGCAGAAACAAGCTCTACCTGCTCGATGCCAATGATTTCGCCAATACCGCCGCGCATCGCGGGATCACCAGTGAACTCTACGGTGGCGATCCGGAGATGCGGCTCAAGCAGGAGATTGTTCTTGGCATTGGCGGCTGGCGCTTGCTCCGCGAACTTGGTCTACATCCTGAGGTGTGCCATTTGAACGAAGGCCACGCGGCGTTTGCAGTGCTCGAACGGGCGCGCTGCTACATGGAAGACCATCGTGTTCCATTTGAGGTTGCATTCACCATTGTCAGAGCCGGAAACATGTTTACAACCCACACCGCGGTGCCGGCTGGATTTGACCGATTCGCTCCCGAACTTGTGCGCAAATACCTCGCCCGCTATGCGAAGGACGAACTCACCATTCCGATGGAGCGCCTCCTTGCCTTTGGAAGGCAGAACGGGGGAAATGCGTCGGAGCCCTTCAACATGGCCTACCTGGCGCTGCGCGGCAGCGCTCAGGTTAACGGGGTCAGCAAGCTCCATGGAGAGGTGAGCAGGCACATCTTTCAGCCGTTGTTTCCTAGTTGGCCGCAGGCCGAGGTGCCGATCGGTTCCGTCACCAACGGCATTCATGTGCCCACCTGGGATTCTGCGGGGTCGGACGCGCTGTGGACGAAGGCTTGCGGAGCGGACCGCTGGCGGTACGATCGCCCGATTTCAGATGACGTTCGCCGGCTGAGCAACACCGATTTGTGGCAGATGCGTACCGAGGCGCGGCGGGAGATGCTCGTTCAGGTGCGCGATCGTTATGTCCGGCAGATCTCCGCCGAGGGCAGCTCGCCGCTGGACGTCGCAGGCGGGTTCAAGGATGGGGTGCTGACGGCAGGATTTGCCCGTCGCTTTGCCACCTATAAGCGTCCCGATCTACTGCTGCACGATTCTGAGCGGCTCATTCGCCTGCTCACCAATCCGGAGCGGCCTGTGCAGTTGGTGATTGCCGGTAAGGCCCACCCCGAGGACAAGCCTGGACAGGCACTCATCAAGCAATGGAACGACTTCATAAAGCGCCCCGAAGTGCGAGGCCGTGTGGTCTTCCTCAGCGACTACGACATGCAGATGGCGCAGGAACTGGTGCAGGGGATGGACCTTTGGATCAATACACCAAGACGCCCATGGGAGGCGTGCGGAACTAGCGGAATGAAGGTGCTTGCGAATGGCGGATTGAATGTCTCCGAGCTGGACGGGTGGTGGGCGGAGGCCTACGTCCCTGAGGTCGGATGGGCCATTGGTGATGGCAAGGAACACGGGGAAGATACTGCATGGGACGCCGCCGAGGTGGAGCAACTCTACACTCTATTGGAACAGCAGATTGTTCCGGAGTTTTATGATCGAGACGCGCAAGGACTGCCAACCCGCTGGCTCGAACGCGTCCGGGAAAGCATGGCGAGACTTACCCCCGAGTTCTCCGCCAGTCGCGCCATTCGCCAATATACCAACGATCACTACCTGCCGGCGGCCGCAGGCTATCAGAGACGCGCGGCCGGCGACGGCAAGCTTGGCGCCGATCTGGTCCAGTGGCAGCACAGTCTCGCCGATCAATGGAGCACAATGAGCTTCGGGACGTTTACCTCCGAGACCGGGGACGGACAGCACCGCTTCAAGGTAGAGATCGTGCCTGGCGGACTCCATGCAGACCAGTTCCGGGTGGAACTCTACGCCGCGCAGACCACTACAGGCGGTCGCACTCCCGAGGTCATCCCTGCGTGCGACTCCTCCGTAGGTCCCTCGGGCACGTTGCTCTATTCCGTATGCTGCCCGGCAACGCGACCTGCGGACGACTACACCGCACGCGTCGTGCCCTCTCACGCCGGTGCTCTCGTCCCTCTCGAAGCCTCGCAGATTCTCTGGCAACGATGAAATCCGAAGATCACACCCACGTTGCTTCCGATGTACCGGTGAGCTGTCCCTATCCGCTAGGCGCGAGCGTGACGCCGGAAGGGACCAACTTCAGCATCTTTTCGGCGAGCGCCGAGGGAATGCAGCTAGTCCTGTTCGATCACCCTGACGCTCCTCGTCCGGCGCAGACGATCACCCTCGATCCTGTGCGAAACCGGACTTCTCACTATTGGCATACCTTCCTGCCTGGGATCAAGTGTGGGCAGCTCTACGGCTATCGTGCCGACGGGCCGTGCGATCCGGCAGCCGGTCAGCGCTTCGACCGCGAGAACTTCCTGCTCGATCCCTACGGTAAAAGTGTCTCGATCGGCGAGAACTACAGCCGCGGCGCGGCATGCAAGCCGGGCGACAATGCCGCGGCTTCGATGAAGAGCGTGGTTGCCGATCTCTCACTCTTCGGTTGGGAGGGTGACAGGCCGATTCATCGGCTTTTCCGGGACACGGTCATCTATGAGATGCATGTGGGTGGCCTTACGCGCCACCCATCCTCCGGTGTTGTCGACGCTCATCGCGGCACATATCTCGGAGTCATCGACAAGATTCCGTACCTGCGGGACCTTGGCGTTACCGCCCTGGAACTCCTGCCGGTCTATCAGTTCGATGCAACGGACGCACCTCCCGGGCTCGTCAATTACTGGGGCTACGATCCAATCTCGTTCTTCGCTCCACATCTGGCGTATGGCACCAACAAAAACGATCCGCTCGGCTGCCTCGATGAGTTTCGGACCATGGTGAAGGCCCTGCACCGCGCCGGCATCGAGGTGATCCTCGATGTGGTATACAACCATACCGCCGAAGGCGACGAGCACGGTCCAACGCTCTGCTTCCGTGGACTGGAAAACAACTTCTACTACATTCTGGGCCGCGACAAGGCGACCTATGCCAACTTTACCGGCGTCGGCAATACCCTGAAGGCGAACCACTCCGTGGTGAAGCGTCTGATTCTCGACAGCCTCAGATATTGGGTCTCAGAGATGCACGTAGACGGATTTCGCTTTGATCTTGCCTCAATCTTCTCCCGCAGCGAATCGGGCCAGCCCGTGCTCAACGCGCCCATCGTCTGGGAGATCGATTCCGATCCTGTGCTCGCCGGTACCAAATTGATCGCAGAGGCATGGGATTCCGGCGGCCTTTACCAGGTTGGTAGCTTCGGACAAGACAAGTGGAAAGAATGGAACGGTGTCTATCGTGACGATGTGCGCAGCTTCCTCAAGGGCGATGCAGATACGGCATGGAAGGTCCACCAGCGCATCATTGGCAGCCCGGACATATACAAGACAGGCCGCCCCACCGGCGAGAGCATTAACTTCATCACCTGCCACGACGGATTCACCCTGAACGACCTCGTCTCCTACAACTCGAAGCACAACGAGAACAACCGAAACGAAAATCGAGACGGAACCGACAGCAACGTCAGCTGGAACTGTGGCGCCGAAGGGCCTTCCACCAATCTCGATGTAGAGCGTCTTCGCGTTCAGCAGATCAAGAACTTTTTCGTGCTCAACCTGCTCTCTGTCGGCACTCCAATGTTACTCATGGGCGATGAGGTCAGGCGTACGCAGCTGGGCAACAACAACGCGTACTGTCTGGACAGCGACGTCAGCTGGTTCGATTGGAGTCTGTGCAAGAGCAACGCAGGGATCCTTCGTTTCGTGAAGCAGATGATCCGCATTCGCCTTCATTTCGACCAGGGGACCGAAGGCAACCCGATTGCTCTCGAAGACTATCTCCGCAATGCGCATATTGAGTGGCACGGAATAACGCTCGGTCAACCGGACTGGGGACGCGACTCGCATTCCGTTGCGGTGACCCTGCACAACCACGCGTTGAGCCAGGTGCGTTACATCGCGATCAACGCGTCGTGGAAGCTCCTGGACTTTGAGCTACCACCCATGGATGACAAGAAGAGTTCTGGTTGGCTCCGGATGGTGGATACTTCTCTGTCATCGCCGTTCGACGTTGCGGAGGTAGGCAGCGGCATCCGCGTTGACGGCTATAGGTACCAGGTCAACCCGCGCTCGATCATCATGCTCCATACGGCAGGCAACACAAGTTAGCTGACACAAGTCATTCGAAGGCAGTTGGAGTCTTTCAACCGGCGGGTGAGCAAGAGTGAACAGACCCGGCGTTTTCAAAGTGGAACAATCTTCCTTGAGAAGCACTCGATGGAAGCTCTTGCAGTTTAAGTATGACAGAACAGCAAGTCGACCGTTAGAGCGCGGGTTTAGTCACATGTCGCACGGAGGGTTCTATGTCCTACTACTGGGGAATGCATTTTTATTGGTGGTTCTTCTGGATATTTCTCTGGATCGTTTTCTTTTCCTTCATGACGCCAATCAGGCGTGTAACTTACCGAGCAATGCAATCGCCGATGCAACTGCTGCAACGGCGATATGCCGCCGGGGAGATCACAAGTGAGGAGTACGAAGAGCGGCGGACAAAACTGCTGCGGGATGCCAAGGCGTGAGGTGAACTTGCCGTTCCGGACTTAGGAGCCTCACATGCATGGGGCGAATGGTTGGCGACTGCCTCCATTTGTTTCATGCCGGTTGCATCTCCGCTTCTATTTCAAAGATCGCAGCACGCACTATAGCCAGAAACTCGTCGGCCTTCAGACTGGCGCCGCCGATCAGCGCACCGTCCACGCCATGCCGGCTGAGGAATGCCGCGGTGTTATCCGCTACGACGCTGCCGCCATATTGAATGGTCAGCCTGTGGGCTTCCGTCTCGCCATAGATCTGGCTGAACTGGCGTCGCAGGACCGCGTGGGCATCCTGTGCCTGCTGCGGGGTCGCATGGTGGTCGGCATTGCCGATCGCCCACACTGGTTCATATGCAATGCTCAGGTGGGACAAGGACTCTGACGGGACGCCCGCCAGCCCAAGTTTGAGTTGCCGATCGAGCAGAGCTTCCGTCTGGTTGGACTCGCGCTGTTGCAGTGTCTCGCCAACGCACAGGACGACGTCCAGACCGGCCGCCAGAGCACAGCGTACCTTCTGGTTGATGAACGCGTCCGACTCGCCAAGTTTGTGCCCGCGCTCGCTGTGTCCCAGAATCACATACTTGCAGCCAAGATCGAGGAGCATCGTCGGGCTGACCTCGCCAGTGAATGCTCCTTCCGCTTCGGGGTACATGTTTTGTGCCCCAAGCGCAACACAGCTACCCTTCAGCATGTCCCCCACAAGCGCGAGATAGGGGAACGGCGGACATAGGACGGCTGTAACGTGGTCGGCGGTCCCCATGCCATCGACAATGCCCTTGGCCAACTGTTGAGCTTCGAAGGAAGTTGTGTGCATCTTCCAATTGCCGACAATAAACCTCTGTCGTATGTGCGTCTTCATCGGGAACTCCCTGCATAGATATCGGAGGTGGCTCTAAAGAGTGTGGTCTCGTCGTGATCCATCAGTGCGTCATATTCGCCGCGGCGAGCAGCCTTGTTGCACGCGGCGCGATGATAGAGAGACTGTTGCGCCGCCTTTGTGTTCGCCTGCTCGCCATGCCAGATCTCCAGGGTAGGCTGTTGGATGGCGCGGCCGAACGAAAACGCCAACCCCCAGGGCAGTTGCGACTTGAACCTTGCATTCATGGCGTTTAGACGCGCTGAGGCAAGTTCACCGGACTGGCCGCCCGACAGGAACGTAACCCCCGGAACAGCCGCAGGGACGACACGCAGGAGGCACTTCACAGTAGCGTCAGCGACTTCGTCCACCGTCTCCTGCGTGGGGCAGGTCAATCCAGGTAGCACCATGTTGGGCTTCAGGATCAACCCTTCCAGTCTCACGCGTTGCGAGTGAAGTTCGCTGAAAACCCTCCGCAGAACATTTTCCGTCACTTCTCGACACGTTTCGAGAGAGTGCGCTCCTTCCATCAGCACCTCCGGTTCGACGACAGGAACGAGTCCGGCCTCCTGGCACAGCGCCGCATAGCGAGCCAGCGCGTGAGCATTGGCTTCAATGCAAGCGCGACTAGGCGTCCCATCGCCGATGGAAAACACCGCCCGCCACTTGGCGAAGCGCGCGCCCATCTGTGCATACTCTGCTAGGCGTGCGCGGAGTCCATCCAGTCCCTCGGTGACCTTCTCGCCGGGGCAGGCGGCCATCGGTTTCGCACCTACGTCGACCTTGATGCCGGGAATGATCCCCTCATCGGCGAGAGCTTTGGCGAAGGGTGTGCCATCGTTCGTCCGCTGCCGAATCGTCTCATCGAAGAGAATTGCGCTGCTGATCGATTCGCTAAGGTCTGGCGTGGTTACGATCAGTTCGCGATACCGCCGCCGGACCTCTTCGGTCTGTGGTATACCCAACTTGGCAAATCGTTTGTTGCACGTCCCGATGCTCTCGTCGATGGCGATCAGTCCTTTGCCGTCGGCGACCATCTTTTGCGCGGTCGATTCAAGCGCTTGCGTATTCATTTGGTATTGCTCCATTTCCAGTTGCGTATCTCCGGCATGTCCTGGCCGTGTGCGTCGATGTAGTGCTTATGCTCGATGAGCTGGTCCTGCATCTGCTGCTTCAGGTAGGCGCCCTTGGAGCCCAGATTCGGCACCCGGTCCACAACGTCCTGTACCAGGTGAAAGCGATCGAGATCGTTTTGCACCCGCATGTCAAAAGGCGTTGTGATCGTGCCTTCCTCCTTGTAACCGCGCACATGAAGGTTGCGGTTGGTACGCCTGTAGGTCAACCGATGGACCAGCCAGGGGTATCCATGAAAGCCAAAGATGATGTGTTTGTCCTTGGTGAAGAGCGAGTCGTACTCAAGTTCAGTAAGGCCATGCGGATGTTCCGTGCTGGGCTGCAACTTCATCAGATCTACGACATTGATGACACGGATCTTCAACTCGGATAGATGTTCGCGAAGAATCGAGACTGCGGCAAGGATTTCCAGTGTAGGCGTGTCTCCGCAGCAGGCCATCACCACGTCAGGCTCACTGTCCTGGTCGTTGCTGGCCCACTGCCAGATGCCGATTCCTTCGGTGCAATGCACAACCGCCGCATCCATGGTCAACCACTGGGGGAGCGCGTGCTTGCCTGCAACCACGACGTTGACGTAGTTCCGGCTGCGTAGGCAGTGGTCGAAGACGGACAGAAGGCAGTTGGCGTCAGCCGGAAGGTAGACGCGCACAATATCGGCCTTCTTGTTGATGACATGGTCGAGAAATCCCGGGTCCTGGTGGGTGAATCCGTTGTGGTCCTGCTGCCAGACATGGGAGGCGAGCAGATAGTTCAGCGAGGAAATGTCACGCCGCCATGGAAGTTCCCTGCAGACTTTCAGCCACTTGGCGTGCTGGCTGAACATCGAGTCGATAATGCGAATGAAGGCTTCGTAGCTGTTAAAAAGCCCGTGCCGTCCGGTCAGAAGATACCCTTCCAACCAACCCTCGCACTGGTTTTCGCTGAGCATCGAGTCCAGGACCCGGCCCGCCGGCGCGAGAAACTCGTCGTTGCTATATTCCTGCGCATCCCATTGGCGATTGGTGACCTCGAAGACGGCCTGCAAGAGATTTGAGACTGTCTCATCCGGCCCGAAGACGCGGAAGTTGCGTTTGTCCTGATTCAGTTTGGCAACATCGCGCAGGAACGAACCAAGGATGAGCGTATCCTCCACCTCCACCGCCCCCGGCGAAGTCACCTTAACCGCGTGCTGGTGGAAGTCGGGCATCCGCAGATCGCGCAGAAGAATGCCGCCGTTGGCGTGTGGATTGGCTCCCATCCGGCGATCGCCCTTCGGCGCCAACTCAGCCAGTTCGGGGATCAGACGTCCCTGTTCGTCGAAGAGTTCCTCTGCCTTGTAGCTCTTCATCCATTCTTCGAGCAGCTTGACGTGATCGGGATGATCGGTATCGACCAGCAGCGGGACTTGGTGAGCTCGAAATGTTCCCTCGATCTGCAGACCGTCGACAACTTTTGGCCCGGTCCAGCCCTTGGGCGATTTGAGCACGATCATTGGCCAGCGCGGCCGGGTGGTGTCGTTGTTGCTGCGTGCATTATTCTGAATTTTCTGGATGGCCTCGACTGCCTTATCGAGGGTGGCGGCCATCAGTTCGTGCATCGCATCCGGATCAGTCCCCTCGACGAAATACGGGATCCAGCCGCATCCCCGCAGGAATTGGTCCAACTCCTCGTGTTCTATGCGAGCCAGCACGGTGGGATTGCTGATCTTGTAGCCGTTCAGGTGCAGGATTGGCAGCACGGCTCCATCAGTTTTTGGGTCGAGAAACTTATTCGACTGCCACGAGGTCGCCAAGGACGCCGTTTCCGCCTCACCGTCGCCGATGATGCAGGCGACAACGAGATCCGGATTATCGAACGCTGCTCCAAAGGCATGGCTGAGCGAGTAGCCTAGCTCGCCGCCCTCGTGAATCGATCCCGGCGTGGTCGGCGCAACGTGGCTGGAGATGCCGCCGGGGAAGGAGAATTGCTTGAACAGCTTCTTCAGCCCAGCTTCGTCCTGGGTGACGTTTGGGTAAAACTCGCTCCAGGTGCCTTCAAGATATACATTGCCGACGATCGCTGGGCCGCCATGTCCGGGTCCCGCAATGTAGAACATGTTGAGGTCGTACTTCTTGATAGCCCGGTTAAGATGCACGTAGATGAAGTTCTGGCCTGGCGTCGTGCCCCAGTGGGAGACCACCAGCGGCTTGACGTGCGCCAACGTGAGCGGCTCCTTGAGCAGCGGGTTGTCATAGAGATAGATCTGGCCGACCGACACATAGTTGGCAGCACGCCAGTAGGCATTCATCTTGCGGAGCAGCTCCGGAGTGAGCGCGTGGGGCTCTTTGATCGACTCTTCTTTGCTCAACTCTTTGGGTGTCTCATGGAGCAACTCCTGGGGAAGCGTGTCAGTTGGCATGATGAATCTCCTTTTGTTCAGTCGCGAGAGGTTTGATTACTTACTTCGTCCACCTGTAGTCCGAACGAAGATAGCTTTGCGCAGGTGGATTTCAAATCCACGTGAAGAATGCTTCGAATACCCAGGCCCTCCGCGATCTGGACGAACATCGGCGTGTTTTCGATGTAGACGATCTGCGCCGGTGGCGCCTGGGCAATGTCCAATGCAAGCCGAAAGATGGCGACATCGGGCTTGCGCATGTGAACGAAGCAGGAAGAGATGAAGGTATCTACGAGACGGTCCAGCTTGAACGCACGAATACGATAGGCGTTCACCTCGCGGGATTCATTGCTGACAACAACTACCTTCAGACCATACCGAGCCTTGAGGCTAGCAACGAGCTCAATCATCCCGGGGTACGGCTTCGACTGCGCAAAGATGAAGTCCCGGAACTGACCCCGCGTGAATGGCCGCTTTTGATAGAAGACCACCCAGCCCAGATATTCCTGGAAGGTCATCCTTCCTTCTTCATGCGTCTCGAAGACCAGAGCGTGGCGCTCCTCCATCTCTGCCCACGCCAGCTTGAAGTATTTGGCTGCGCGCCTGCGGGCGAGATGACCCCAGCCGTCGGTCAGGAGGACATCGCCAACGTCCAGAAACAGTGTTGTCACCCGAGCCGCTCTTCTCATCGTTCCTCCGGCGACGACGTTCGCTTCCTTTGCGGTTCGCTAGATGGACCGCGTGCTCACTATCTGACGGCGACGTTATCCCTGTCTCAGTACGCATTCAGCTCACGAGACAGGCCTCTCGCTGGGGGTGGAGTTGCGATCCTACCGCTGAGGATCTCATGCCTGTCCACATTGGCGCCGTACATCGATGTATCTCCACTGCGGTCTGCCTGCACCACGGCGCCATCCAGACTGATTCCAGCGAAGATACCCTTGGTTCGTGAATAGGAAAGAATCTCCGCGTTGAGTCTGAGATCTGTGCCGGCGGCGGCGTTGCGACCCACCGGGCCTGCTGCCACCGAAGCGTCAGCTCCCAGCTTGAACTTGTCTCCGAGCAGGCTGTTCAGCGCATGATCGTTCATAAAGAGCAGGACCAGATCCGTGGAAGAGCCGCCAATCTGGTATCCAACACTGCCGCCGTCGATGGCGACGAAGATCGGAGCGCTCCACCCTTCCGAGGTGCGGCAGGTGGCAACACCGCGGCCGTAGTTGCCCCCGAAGATGAAAGCGAATTTCTTGTCGCCGGGAATGATGGCAATGCATTTTGCAGACTTGAGCAGGTCTCTGGGAATGCCCTTGTCCGGCGTATCCATGATGGCCGTGAAGACCTGGGCCGCCTTTTGGATGCGGGCGACATCATCCTCGTGGTCGGACGCAAATGCGAGTGGGGTTGCCGCCAGAATGATCGTGGAGAAGACTAGAAGGCGCTTGAACATGTGGTCCTCCTCTATTGCTGTGGTGCAGAGTTGTCCAGACGCTGGATTCATGCAGTCTGTCAACCGATGGCGTCCGTCGGAGAGACGATCGGATCCGTATTCCGCCGTGTGCTCCCGTGACATCGGTAGCGCAGGGCAGGCATGCGACGAAATGACGCGCCGCACATGCTGGCTTAAGCATAGGCAATCGAGAGATGCCCGGCTGTATAAGATTGACCAGCCTGGTCGCACTTCTCGCGTCACTTTAGTGGCCAGACCTGCTGACTGGGTTCATAAACCGCCGATTGGCTGGATAGCGCATGGATATCGGTCACTTTGCGTAAGCGCCGGAGCGAAATATACGTCCCGCGTCTCATCCATTGTGGGGTCTGCTTTTGAGGGTGTATTAGGTGGGGTCCGGCCCGCAGCAGCGCCCGCAGCAATCCACTGAGAACGAAGCTGAGCAAAACAGACCAGAACTTCATGGGAACAGGGTTCATGGTGACAACAGGAGAAATCACCCATGCCGAAACAATTTGAGAATCCAGAAGCAAGGAAGCTGGAAGACGAGACGGTCTCGGACGCAGCAGCAGAGAAGCGGATTGACCGCGTGGCTGAAAAAGCTGCGGAGAAAGCGGCAAAAACGGAACAGAGTTACGACCAGGATCACACTATCTTTTCAAAATGACAGGCCCACCAGCGCTTTCCTGGAGGTACGCCAGCGCAGCATTGAAGATGAGCAGGCCGCCAATCACGCCAGCTTCAGAGAGTTTATGAAGCACCACCTCTAACATAATGGCTGCTTTCAGCAGCCATGGCACCTGTGCCCAGAACTTCGACAATGCAATTCTAGTGGATGATCGGACCTGTCCGCATCGCATGCGGTCCGTTTTCTGCAAGACGGCTGCGTGCCTCACCGCTCGTCAATCCGCTTGACGGTATATTCCCACTAACCGCGACATTCTGAAGTGGTTTATTCGGTGGATTGGGTACCTCAGTTCCGGTGCTCTGCACTGCGACCATGGTTACCCACTCTCTTACAGGTGCTTCCTGCAAAATGAGCAACTCGCCGAGGCGTAAAGCACGGTCATTGAAAGCCGATCGTAAAGTCAATCGTCTTGACTTTACTGGGGTCGAAAAGGCTCAAATTCTTTGCTTTGGATCGACGTCCCTGAACCTTTGCCCAAATGCGGTAATCCGAGCCTCCATCGAGCCGTTTGAAGCTGTAGCGTCCATCTACACCCGTGATGTAAGACATCACTTCATTTGTCTCCACATTTCGAACCTTCACGACCGCGCCCTTCAATGGCAGCCGATGCTGATCAGTAACGATCCCATTCACGTTACGCAAAGGACGCTGGGCAAACCCCTGCGACTGATATGCGACACCCCACAATGAAACCAATATTAGAATTGTGCTGATGCACCTCGGTGTTCTCCTGTTGGTCGCCATCAAATCAACCTCTTCGTCCGCTGTCCTGGAGCCGGTGAGTAGCTAGTCCGATGCTCGTCGACACTCCGTCAGCCCTTAGCTGGTGGCGGGGGTCTAGAGGGGCATTCAGAGTAGACTCCGGCTTCCTGCCACTCTCAAGCTCACTAACTACCTGGCAGATAAAGTCGACTGTGCCGCCTAGCATCAGATCTGTGAAAGCGACAATATGCGGAGCCAGTAAAACCTGGGGAAGCCTCAACCGCGGGTTCGCCAGTGACAATGGCTCGTCGCACACTACATCAAGACACGCAACTGAGAGTTGGCCATCTTCCAATTCCGCCAAGAGTGAATTCTCGTCGATGAGTGCCCCCGTGCAACGTTCTGTTAATCCTTGCAACCCGACCCTCCACCGCTTTTGGGTGAAGGGTTCAGGGCGAATGGGGATGGCTAAAGAGACCACGCTCAGCTAAGAAGGAAGTATTCCACCACTGGCATGTTTCACCTTCTGTGAGTTCGGCCTCCGGGGAATCATCCCTAATAACGCGGACTGAAAGAGCGCGGACAGAGTAGGAAGAGGTGGATCCTTCGTCTCCATTACTCCTGCCCGAGTCGGCAATTGCGTGCTTATGGTCCATAACTCCCCTGGGCGAGAAAGAGCTTATGCCTGGTGTGAGAAGCTGTCTGTTCAAAATTGACCTCGTCAACTCACCTCTTTGAAATGGGCACTTGTTTCGGGAGACTAATCTACTGGTGCTTCGTTCGATTGGTCGCCGACTAAGGCAGATTGCTTGAAATGGGTTCGAAGGGGCAGTCTCGCAGAAAGGACGTCTCCACGGAGGCCAGCGGCATCACGCTGTTGAAAGGCGACCTACGGGGCATTCTCCGCGCCCGTCATCTGAGCAAATCCACCATGCACGATATTCGCGAGAACCTGTTTTTTGCGTTCGTCTACAACGCCATCGGGGTGCTGCTTGCGGCAGGTGTGCTATTCCCTGCGTTCGGACTGCTGCTGAACCCGATGATCGCGGCGGCTGCGATGAGTTTCAGTTCCGTCTCTGTGATCGCCAATGCACTGAGACTGCGGACGATCAAGCTGTGAAGCGTCAGCAGCGGGCACTCTTCGTTCCACGAGTTTGAACCTGGTGCGATGCGTGGACCTGAGCATTCTTGACCAGACCTGTTCCTCTCTGAAGAGAGAGGGTTTCAGTAGGGGGCTCTCGCGAGCAAGTTGAGGCTTTCAGGGCGGGGATCAAATTCGCTGCTGGAGACCGCCAATGAATCGTTGAAGTTCACTCGAGCCAACCTCACAGACCACGGAGAACCGTATGAGCAGTACCACCGCTATGAGAGATCCTGTTTGCGGCAATCTGCCCCAAGTGTTTTCAGACAATCTCCGACCAGCGGATAGAGAGCAACCTAAAGCACGATGAAGACGAGCACATCTGTAGCGCCCAAGGTATGAGAGGGCGGACATAGACCGTTGTCGATCACTCAGCTAAAGGATTCGATTCGAGCGGGCAGGCGAGCTGGTTGGATGCGATCGACGCGAGCTCGTACGAAGGAGCGCGTATAAGACTGCGCTGCCCGGCTCCAGACCATCTTGCGGGCGTAAAGGTAAGCGCGTTTGCGCATAGTCTGGCGTTTTGCATCGTTGTCCAGAAGTTCAATTGCCGCAACTGCGATGGCATCCGAGTCCCCAAAGGGGACCAGCGCTCCGCGTCCATCATCCAGAAGTTCTGCGGCGTGCCAGTATGGGGTCGAGATGATCGCCTTTCCTGCTCCCATGGCATACGCCAGTGTCCCCGATACAGCCTGTGCTTCGTGGCAGTACGGCGTGATGTAAATGTCGGCCGAACCCACCAGCGCAGCCATCTCCCTGGGACTGACGAACCGGTTGTGGAAGACCACCTCTCGCTCCACTCCAAGTTCCCTGGCCAGGGCCTGCAACTGTTCCCGGTATCGATCCCCTTCTCGTGCCCGGACTTGGGGGTGTGTGGCCCCTGCAATTACGTAGACAACATTGCTGTGATGCGACAAGATGCGCGGCAGGGATTGGATCACGCTCTCGAATCCCTTGTTGGGGGACAACAAGCCGAATGTTAGCAATACAGACTTTCCTCCGAGGGAGAGTGAATCTTTGTAAACATCCGATTCCGCAAAGGCCAGGTCGGGGATGCCATGAGGAATTAGGTCGATCTTCTCGCCTGTAATTCCAAATACATCCTGTAGAACCCGAGAAGAGAATTCGCTCATAACAATAAGACGCTCGGAACGTGAGGCGATCTGTTGCATAACAAATTGTTGGCGGATATCTGGCTGGCGAAGAACAGTATGGAGAGTCGTGACCACTGGCATTGTCAGGTGCTGCAGTAACTCAAGAACATGGCTGCCGGCATTCCCTCCAAAAATCCCGTACTCGTGCTGCAAACTCACTAAGTCCACATGACTGGCGTTCAGAAAGTCGGCGGCTGCTCGATAGGAAGAGATGTCGCCCTCTTCAACCTGGAATCGCACCCGTGCAGGGTAGGCGTACGATGATCGCGGGTCGTTGATGGCGACTACCGAAGTTCCACCGGCTCCGTACTCGGCAGCTAAGGCATCGCACAAATCGGTCGTAAAGGTTGCAATTCCACACTGTCGAGGAAGGTGGTTTCCGACAACCGCAACCCGGAGCGGAAGCGACCGGCTGGGCATCAGATGCAAGCGGGATATTGACTCTTTCCCCAATGCCGGAGGCCAAACTTCGCGCCGCACCAAGGCGTTCGGTTGCGAACTTAAAGAGACGTTAGATACAGCCATTCCAGGCTCCTGTCTACAACTTGCGAGCGCAGATGGGCTCGGAGGCAACACTCCAAATGAGTGTCAGCGGCCAAGCGCCCGAATCGTCGCCAGTGCTTCACTCGTAACGAAGGCCGGGCAAAACCAGGGCGGCGTCGATATCCGCCAACGTCTTGCGGGCCGGACCGACGACGCGAATAGAATTCCCGTCTCCGATTCTTCTTTTTCCATTGCGAACGAGCGGAAGCCACTGGTGAATACGAAGCATCCAACGGAGGAAACACAGATATCCCACAGAAGCGGCCCGAGTCTAAGAATGTGGCGTACTGAACAATTCATCATCGCCTGACCCTACTCCAGATCGGCTTGGGATGGCTGTGCATTATTGCACATTGTCAGAAGACTGGTCTGGACCGAGTGATGAATGAAAGATGTTGGGCGGCGGCAGTGTAGAAGGGGGCTTGCCTTCAGAGAGATGTAGCGTGTCCCCTCAGCGGTTCATCGTCTCTTCAGGAGCCCAGAATCTCATTCAGCAGTTCTTGGAATGATCTGTCTGTCTGGATGATGGATTTTCAGGTATTCGCTCAAGAACTCGACCGCGCTGCTCTTTCCCGTTGCATGGCCGATGAGTATGATTTCTTCGGCATGGACAAGGTCCCCGGCTATCTCCTCGTAGTAGGGTCCTCCTCGGGAACATGATCGCTGCCGCCGACAAGACTCTCAAGCAGCTCTTCGTGGCCGTGACGGATATGTGCATTCATCTTAAGAGCATTTCACCGGCCAAGGAGATACGCTGTTCCGGTTTGCTCATCGCGCACCTGTGCTCGGCGTCCTGGTTAGTTCCCGAGCTACGCTGTGCGTGAGTTTCGCGGTCTTTCTCATCGATCCGACGGCGCGCACGAGGAGGCGACTCCCTCAGGCAAGCCCAAAGGAGCGGGACGGAGTTGTTCCTCGACCCGCTCCTTCCCGGGCTTAGGCAGTCGTAAGCCTACCGCTCTTGGATGCGATGCAAGCCAATAGATCGTTCCATGATTTGGCGAACGATGCGACGCCTTCTCCGAGCAACTGGGCGGCGACGGCGTCCGTGTCAATACCAGCATTCGCGAATTCCGCGAGTATTCTGTCGGTATCCTTGGGTAGAGCTTCGCCGAATTCTTCATGCGCGGCAAGGGCTTTCAAGGTGGACTCGGGCATCGTGTTAACCGTGAAAGGCAACGCGAGCGCCTCGACGTAAAGGATGTTCGAGGCTTTCGGGTCCTTGGTTCCAGTGCTGGCCCATAGAAGCCGCTGGGACCGCGCGCCGGCATTCAAGATGCGCCGCGACCGCGGCGAGTCAAGCAGAACGCGATACCTCTCATAGGTCTCCCCGGCGATGGCGATGCCGAGTTGGTTGTGTAGCGACTCGGGCTCTTTGTGCGCTACCGCGACGTCCCAGCGGCTGACGAACAGCGAAGCCACGGAGCCGACATCGGGATTCAGCCCGGCGGCGATGCGCCGCTCGATGCCGCGCAGGTATGCCTCGGCGGCCGCCACATATTGCGCGCCAGAGAACAACAGCGTCACATTAATCGGGACTCCTGCGAAGATTGCCTCCTCAATGGCGGGCAGGCCCTCGCTGGTACCCGGGATCTTGATGAATAGATTGGGCCGTCCCGCGCGGGCGTGGAACGCCTTGGCCGCAGAAAGAGTTCCGGCCGTGTTGCAAGCCAGCAAGGGCGATACCTCCAGGGACACCCAGCCATCCACACCATTGGTCCGGTCATAGATCGGCCGAAAGAGATCGGCGGCCTGCTGCAGGTCCTCGATCGCCAACTCAAAGAAGAGAGCCTCGCCCGATTTGCCTTCTTTCATTTTCTGGCTGATGGCGTCGTCGTAGTCGTGACTGTTCTTGATGGCGTGATCGAAGATCGTGGGATTCGAGGTAAGACCGGTGATCGATAGCTCCTGGATATAGCGTTGAAGGGTGCCGCTGGCCAGCAAGCCGCGGGTGATGTTGTCGAGCCAGAGGCTCTGGCCGATTTCGTGAAGTTTCTGCGTAGCATTCATTTCATTCCTCTTCCAACACTTTTCATTGCAAGGCTGCTTGTGTCCTTCCGGGATCAACTGGCGGCGATGATCCAGGTGTGCGCCTGCGCAGCTTCCGAAGACGGAAATAACTTGACCGGGCAGGGCAAAAGGAAGCTAAATAGCCTCACCATTTGTACGATCCAGTCAACGTCTGTGACCACTGCGACGCGCTCCCAGCGCGTGGGATGTTCCACCCCAATCTTCAGGTCCTCCCAGATAGCACCTGGGTCGTAGCCGGTGAAATTCGCTGACGTCTTATAGAAAAGCCGGACCTTGTCGTGCCGCTTGAGCGCTTTGAGAATGGCCGGAACAAGAATCCCGTCATAATCCTCTTTCGTGACCTGTCCCTCGCAGGACAGCGCGATGACATTATCGGGAAAGTTCTTCAAAATCTCGATCATGGAACATCCTCCATTACGCTTTGTAGTTACAATTTCCAGGCCTATACCGGATACATCCGAATCTCACAATCGCCGCCTGGGGAATCTCGATCCCAGCAATCTGCAATTGACGACCGCTCCTCTTTCGTACCAGAATGCGGTCAGCTCAAAGAGGACAGTCAAGGAAGAACCGCCTGCATTTCCAGCGCCTTCACTTTCTCGATCCTCCGTTGGTGGCGAATCGCGCCGCTGAAGCGAGCCTTAAGAAATGTTTCGATCAATTCCCAGGCCAGCGCCGGCCCGATTACCTGTCCACCGAGTGAAAAGACATTCATGTCGTCGTCTTCAACGCCCTGGTGAGCAGAGAACACGTCATGGATGAGCCCTGCTCGCACACCAGCAACCTTGTTGGCGCAGATGGATGCACCCACGCCACTGCCGCAGAGCGCTACTCCGCGATCAACTGTGCCTGCGGCCACGGCCCTGGCCAGTGGGATGACGTAATCTGGGTAATCGTCTCCGGAGCTCGATTGAAGCGCACCGAAGTCTACGACCTCGTGGGCAGCACCGCGCAGCAAATCCGCGATCTGCTCTTTCAGAGCGAACCCTCCATGGTCCGATGCTATTCCTACGCGCATGATGCTTTCTCCTTGAGCTGGTCGAGCACATGATGAGCCTGTCTGCACAGTTGCGTCAAGAATCACGCCCCGCTACATCTTGAGGCCTATATCACTGCACTCCGGGTGCTTTCTCAGGCTGCGAGATTGATTCTTCGGAAATTGTGACGGGCTCGGCGGAGTGAAGAAGCAATAACGGGCACTGGACGAGTTTGATGACCTTCTCGGCGGTTGACCCGAAGATCATGGGCCGCCACCCTGACATGCCATGCGCTGAGATGACAACCATATCTAGGTGTTCCCGTTCGATGACAAGCGCAATAGTGTCCGCCACATCATCGCCGATTTCGATGCTGGAGGATGCTTTGACCCCCCTGGCCAGGATGGAGGTAGTATACCCGGCGAGCTTTTCCTCGATGTCAGCCCTCGCTTCCTGGAGCACCGAGGTTTCAGGGAAGAAGTCAGAGCCATTGAAGTCCGGTGCTGTAGGGATGATGTGCAAGAGCTTTAGTTCGGCGTGAAAATGCTGGGCTAGATCCGTTGCAGCCCCAAGTGCTGCGCTCGAAGACGCGCTGAAGTCCATCGGCAAGAGGATTTTGCTAGGCATTGAGAAGCGAGCCTGCGATCGTGTCATGACTGAGACTCCTTTTGCGGCGTGAAAGCCGCTGGTGCTGCCGCTAGCAAGTGGCGGCACGGATACTTCTCCGAGTATGAAGCGGGCCGGCTACGGCTTGAGCGCTGCGCCGTGGCAAGCAAGATGTTGGCACTGGCATACGAGTTCCGTCACGCTCTTAGCATCGGAACAGGTTTCACTACAATATTCTTTCCCATCAACCGGGACACAGTTACAAGCGGGGTGGACACATTTTGTCGTTGCATTCATAAGAACTCCTTCGCTTTGAATGCATTCCTCTCTTAGAAGAAAAGATGCTGTGCGGGGAACCTGATCATTCGATCGGGCGGGCGCCCATACTCCATGCTGGAGCACAGTCGCACCAGCGCACGACAACAGCATTACACCTGTACAAGCAGCAATCTGTTTCGTTTTGCTCATCCTTGGTAGCTATCTTCGCGCCGTATCCCGTGGCATATAGGTGACACTCGCTCGTCTCGCCATAGCCTTTCCTGTGGAAGTTCCCTAAACGATTGACGCGGAGGATGACGTCGGCAGGTTGCCGCGTTAAGTCTGCATGTACGCCAAGTTTTTGAACACAGCTGACATTACTGTTGTGCAGTGTTTAGACACGCCTCTGAGCCAAACGATTCTGGCCGCGCCGTTTCGCTCCAGGGACCTAAGAACAGGATGGAAACTTTCAGACAGTGCCGCACAAGCTACCGTCACTTCTATCATTCCAAGGGTTGACGTTCCAAGAGGGAGTTGAAAACTTCAGGAAAACTGTCAGCCATCTGATCCAGGCTCCACGGGCCTCACGCTCAACGGAGCAGTGAGTTACGTCAGCCATGTAGTTAGGAAATTGTCGCAGGCAGCAAACCGAAGTCAGTCTTGAACATCCGCCAAAAGCCCGGCGAGTGTTGTGAGAACAGATTGTGCTTCTTCGCGCAGATACCTGCGCAGCCCACTGAAACGTGGGATGACAGGTCGCGCCATGAAACACCGGCGTTACACTCTTGCTTCCGGCGGATCGGCGGTTCTTCCCAGCGGCAGGAGGTCCGGCACGTCCAGGCGCGCCACGCCAATCCGGTTGTCGGCCATTCCATAATAGACATCAAACCGGTCCGGTGCGCCCAGATCGTCGCGACGGTCGATGCCGGTAGGAAACACAACGTTGGCGATGGTACCGCTGCGTTCCTGCGACAACTCCGGCTTCAACACCGGCTCCGTCGAGCGATAGAGGATCACTTGCGGGTGCTGCTTTGAGAGCACCATGACCCCGGCCGAATAGCACAGTTGATGCTCTTCGTTGCCCGGCTCTGCCAGGTCGCTGACACCGTGGTAAACAATCAACCAGCCATGCCGGGTCAGGATGGGCGGAGTGCCTCCACCGATCTTGAGCCGCTCCCAGGGCGACACCGGAGTCGCCAGCCGGTGATGCGAGGTAAATCGGCCCAGCCGATCGGGTTCACCACCCTCCGGGGCCATCGCGGAGTAGGAAATCCAGATACTTTCTCGATCGAGATCCAGTTCGCGGGATTCGGGGCGGCAAGCAGTCTCTTCAGGACGAGTACCGGGAAAGAGCGGTCGATGAAGGATCGCGAGTTCCGGGTGCCCGGATGGATTTGGAATGGCAACCGGAAACAGGCTGGCATCTTTGTCATCTACGCTGTCCAGAGCGATACCATTGCATGGAGCGAACGTGGCCAGCCCCAAACGCTGCCAGTGAAACAGGTCCTTCGACTGTGCCAGGGCAATCCTCGGGCCCCGGGGTGAAAACGCTGTATAGGTCATGAGGTAGCACTGAAGCGGCTCCACGAAAGTGACCCGAGGATCCTCGCAGCCACCGCCGCCATCGGGCCTTCGCTCATAATCGGCTTCCGGCTCCAGCGCAATGCCAAGCCTCTCGACGCCAGCCGGGTCTCCGTCCGCATTGAACCGCACCCGCGCAATGCCGATGCGCGAGTAGTTTCCTTTCGCGACCAGCCGCGGAAAGAGGTAGAGTTGGCCATCCGGGCCACGAGCAGCGGCAGGATTCAGAACACCTTCGACCTCCCGGGGGTTGCCAGGTTCCGGTTCCATCAACATGCCGATGCGTTGTAGCTTAAACCCGGTCATCGAAGTCCCGCCTGAAAATCAGCCTGTTGATTTCCGCCTAAACAGGCGATGATCGCTTCGATCACCCGCTTCGTATCTTCAGGTCCCCGAACCGGAATCGAAATCACTCCGACTTGTTCCGCAGGATAGTCGTTGCCTCCCCGAAAAAGAGCATCGCCAACGTAGATCATCTCTTTTAGTGAAATGCCCAGGATGTCTCTCAGCTTTCGCATCCCGTAGGCCTTGTCGATCCCGGGTTTGGTTACATCGATGGACGTTGCGCCGCCAAGCCGCACGGAGAAGCCGGGAATCAAAGGGTCAAGAATTGCTTTGATCTTCTTCCGCTTCGCGAAATCCGGGTCCCACTTTATTTTTTCCGCCAGTGGAGCCTGCTGACCCAATGCGGAGAGGGTAATCTGGCTTCCGCGGTCTTCAATGACTTCTCCCCAGACCTTTTCGACTTTGAAGCCCGCTGCCTGGAATGCCTTATTCAGGGAGTCGATGATTTTCTTCTTTTCGTCCGCGGTGAAATCCTCCGAATAGATCTTCTTCCAGTCTCCGGAATACCGAAAGAACTTGGTGCCACACGTTGGAAGGAGGGACAGATTCGCGAGGCCTTGGTCGTGGGGGAGATGGGAGAGCACTTGTTTTTCAAACTGTGGCCAATCACCCCCGGAAATCACGGCCACTTTGACGACACCGAGAAGGTCGTGCAGAAGCTTCGACATTTCGGCGTCCAGAGACGATTTGCTTTTGGCAAGCGTACCGTCGAGATCGAAAACAACCAGCTTTTTCATTCGGTGTCCACCCCTGAACTCTTATTGGCCCGACCGCTTTCGGACTTCTCCGGTATTGCGATTTCCAATAAACCTATTGCGCTGCTCGGGCGAAACGTGCACGAGCCCACTACCGCAGGCAAGAGCCATACCTCGCCTTTACGGACAGCATACGTCTCGCCCCCGTGCTCGATCTGTCCGGTTCCCTCGGTGCATACCAGTACGCGCGGTACATCCGCGGCTCCAACCGTAAACGGCGATTCTCCGTGCAGGCGCCACAACCGGAATGCGTTGCAGTCGAAAAGTCGCTCGCGCTCTCCAGGTGTAGCCGCTTCTACCGTCGGCCTCACCAGACCGGCCGCGCCATCTACAAAATCAATGCAAGCAAGCGCCTGATCGACTTCGAGTTCCCGCGGCCGACCCGTCTTCGCATCGACATGACCCCAGTCGTAGAGGCGAAATGTCGTGTCGCTGTTCTGCTGAACCTCGAACACCACGACGTTTCCACCCAGAGAGTGAACTGTCCCGGCCGGAATGAAGACCCCGTCGCCGGGCTTCGGCGCGATCGATACGAGATGGTCTGCTAACGTTCCGCTCGTGACCGACTGCCGAAGGATGTCCGCAGTTGTGCGAGGCTTCAAGCCCGCATAGATGCGGCTTTCTTTCCCCGATTCGAGCACAACCCACGCTTCGGTCTTCGCGGTTCCGTCCGTCGCTGGCGGGCATTCGCGCGCATATCCGGGATGCACCTGGACGGAGAGCATCTCATGCGCGTCGAGGAACTTCAGCAGCAAGGGGAACCGTTGGAAACGCCGTGCCAGCCTTCCCATCAATTGTTCCTGTGACTGCATCATCACCCGGCCGATGGTTTGCCCCTGGAGCGGTCCGTTGGCAATCTTGCTCGGATGGTCGTCGCGATCGCTGAGAACCCACGCTTCGCCTATCGGGCCGTCGTTCGGGAGCGGCGCGGCGAGCAGCGAGGCCAAACGCCGGCCGCCCCAAAGTCGGTATTGATAAATCGGTTCAAATCGCAGCGGATACAAACTCATCTCGGTCATTGAATCTCTCGTCGCTCTTATTGCCGCCGTCTGACGGCGTCTGACTCGTTTGTCGAATCTCGCGCCGCTCTTTTGCGAGAGTTCGATCAGAGAGCAAGAATCCAGATAGCTCCGTTACTGGCCAACGGGAACGGAATACGGGTGTTTGTTAGACACCAGCGACAGATCGACACTCGTCACGTAAATGAACAAACCCGCGCCGATGAAGAAGAAGGCTACCCAGAAACGTCAATCACGACGAGAAGCGGTGAAGAGTTATGGCAGTGTCATGCAAAGCCAAGTCCTCGCTATGACAGGGAGCTTTCATCGGGTCTCATGCACTCTCCTGGGCGCCGCACCATAGCGTCTATTAAGTATTCCATCGCGCTCATCTCCATACTGGTCAATTTTGTACAAGTTGGTCTCTCAACCCGTGCAGGAAGCGAGCAATTGCTTTCCGGAGAAGAGACGGATTCAGAAGGACGCTTGGAGTTGTCTCGTGCAAGGCAGGAGCAGCGGACCGGCTGGTAGTAATGCTCGCGAAGTACAACGTCCGCGCCATCGCGATTGGCAACGGGACTGCCTCACGGGAGACCGACGCTTTCGTCCGCGACACGCTACGTGAGCATCGCCTCGACAGCATCTTTTCGGTCATGGTCAGCGAGTCGGGGGCCAGCATTTGCTCCGCGTCCGACGTCGCCCGCCAGGAGTTTCCCGACCTGGATCTGACCGTCCGCGGCGCCATCTCTATCGCGCGGCGCCTGCAATATCCGCTCTCCGAACTGGTCAAAGTTGACCCCAAGTCGATCGGCGTCGGCCAGTACCAGCACGACGTCGACCAACGCCAGTTGCAGCAATCACTGGAGACAACTATCGAAAGTTGCGTTAACCGCGTCGGCGTCGATCTCAATACTTCCTCGTGGACGCTGCTGCGCTACGTCGCCGGAGTCACGGAACGAGTCGCGCTGAATATCGTCTCTTACCGCGACGAACATGGACGCTTTCGCTCGCGCAAACAGCTCAACAAAGTCCCCGGCATCGGCGCCAAAACGTACGAGCAGGCCGCCGGTTTTCTGCGCATCGGCGACGGCGAGAATCCGCTGGATTGCACGGCTGTCCATCCGGAATCGTATCCGGTGGTCGAGCAAATCGCTCGCTCGCTGGGTACACTGGTCGGCGAGTTGATCACAAATCCTCAACTTCTGATCAAGGTCGATGCCCTCCAAATCGACGCCGGCGCGTTCACCGTCAAGAACATTCTGGAGGAGTTGCGTAAGCCGGGCCGCGATCCGCGTGAGCAGGTTATCGCTCCCAGTTTCAATGAAAAAGTCCGTGAGTTCGCCGACGTGCAACCCGAAATGATCCTCGAAGGCGTCGTCACCAACGTCACCAAGTTCGGCGCATTCGTCGACATTGGCGTCCATCAGGACGGCCTTGTGTATATCAGCGAACTCTCGAACCGCTTTATTAAAGATCCCTCCGAGGCGGTCAAAGCCGGACAGATTGTAAAGGTCAAAGTGCTGAGCGCCGACGCAAAGTCGAAGCGGATCGCGCTTTCTATGAAAGCACTCATGACCCCCACGCCGGAGAATGGCCGAGCCAATTCACCGCAACCGGTTCCCAAACCGGACCCGAGTTTGAGCGAAATGCTCGCCATGCTTTCGCGCAAATGGAAGGTCTCCTGACCGGCTTCTCGCGAGACTCGATTTGGACCGCCATGCTGCGGGAAACGGTGCTCCCAATCCCATGCTGTGGCCGCCAGATTGGCGCGGAAGTCGTTGGTGCGGTGTTGGTTGGGCGTTCCGTTTCCGCCCATAATCTGGCGGCGTGTCTTC
>Ga0182014_10002347_pt1 | contig 23948 bp, 17 predicted proteins | sample 612S2DmetaG_FD_120489 | JGI IMG/M metagenome (GOLD analysis project Ga0182014, IMG submission 120489) | Permafrost microbial communities from Stordalen Mire, Sweden - 612S2D metaG | ecosystem: Environmental > Terrestrial > Soil > Wetlands > Permafrost | place: Sweden: Stordalen | collected...
CTAGGGCGCCTTTCCCCGCAGTCAATCCGGAGGGCGTCGGCCTCTTCGAGGCGGGCGCATCGGGGCGTCGGGGGACTGGCGAGTTCGCATCCGCGGAGAACCGCCACCCGCTGACTCCAAGTCCCTGGCCTCGGTCGCTTCCCACCGGCCGACCCGACCTCCGCACCCAGAGTTGCCGCCTCAGCGGCCCGTGCCTGGCGACATCCAGCCCTGCGGCCGACCCGCCACCTGCAGGCCCGGGGCAAGCCTGCGAGAGGTGGGGCCAGGCCAGGTGCCAGCGCCTCACCGCGGCAGCGCTGCGGCCTTCGCTGGCCCCGAGGCGGCGCTCCAGCCGCCGGGCCGAGCCCCTCGCGCTTGGGCGATCTGCTAGAAGTTGAGGCCATGATCGTGGCGCGGCTCGTCGCCCTCCTGGTCGGGCTCTTCCTCACCTTCGGCACCCTGGGCAGCGTGATCCGGACGGTGATCGTCCCGAGGGCCGTGCCCTCGCGGCTCTCGGCCATGACCGCGTGGGCGGTCCAGGGGGCCACCACCTTCGTGGCCAGGACCCGATCCGACTACATGGACCGCGATCTGATCCTCGCCCAGGGAGCTCCTCTCTTCCTGGTGCTCCGGCTGGTGGTCTGGATCGGGCTGCTGGTGCTGGGCTACAGCCTGCTCTTCTGGTGCAGCGGCAAGGGGGCCTACTCCGCGGCGATCAGGCTGAGCGCCTCGTCGATCCTGCCCCTGGGGTTGTCCCGCGCCGAGAGCGGGCTGTCGACCGCCATCGCTTTCCTGGAGTCCGCGTCGGGGGTGATCGTGGTGGCGCTCCAGATCTCCTACCTACCCACCCTCTACGGGTCCTTCAACCGCCGGGAGACCTTGGTGACCATGCTGGACAGCAGCAGCGGGTCCCCGCCCTGGGGGCCAGAGATCCTCGCTCGCCACGCGCTGATCGACAACCTCGAACATCTGGCCGACCTCTACCACGACTGGGAGCAGTGGGCGGCCGACGTTGCCGAGAGCCACACCAGCTACAGCACCCTGCTCTACTTCCGCTCGCCGGAGCCACGGACGTCCTGGATCCTGGCCCTGCTGGCCTGCATGGACGCCGCGGCGATGCAACTGGCCCTCAACCCGCTGACGGCTCCCTCCTCGGCCCGCCCCTTTCTGCGGATGGGGGTCGTCTGCCTGCGCAGGCTCTGCAACGTCAGCGGGATCCCCTTCTCGGCGGACCCGCTGCCCGATGCCCCGATCGAGCTCCAGTTCGGCGATTTCGAATTCGGCGTCAAGCGGGTGCGCGCGGTCGGGTGGAAGCCGGAGAGGAGCGCAGAGGAGGCCTGGCCCCACTTCCGCGGCTGGCGCGTCAACTACGAGACCATGGCCTATCGCCTGGCCGCCATGGTCGAGGCCCCGCCGGGACCGTGGTCCGGGCCTCGCCAGGGGCGACTGGAGTCGTCGCTGGTGCCGGTGCGCCCGCCCCACCGCGTGCCCAGCGCTGAGCACGACAACCTGCTCCAGGTGGCCCGGCAGCGCCAGGCCCATCGGGCAGGACAGGAGGCGGCGCAAGTCGCGCCGGCGATACCGCCCCCGCCGCCGGCGGCGGACCCGTCCGAGGGGACCTAGCCAGCCCGGTCAGGTGCTTCCGGGACATGATGTCGCACGGTTGGGCCACCGGCGCCGAGGGCAGCACCTCGGCTGACGGGGATGCGAACCGTCACGTTCCCGCAGCGGCCAGCTGCCGGCCAGGAACGTCGTGAACCCCCCGGGCCCGACGTGAGGCAGCACGGCCAGGGCGATGCCCTTACCCCGTGCCACAACGCCCAAGCCTCGCCGACAGCCGCCCCCCCGGTCGCGGAAGGCACCCGACTCAACGGCGAGCTCGCGCGGCCGCTCCCGGCCCACCCCAGCGGATCACCCGCTCCGCTTCCGGTACGCCTCCATGATGGCTACTCCGCTCGATGTCCCGATGCGGGTGGCACCGAGTTCCACCAGTGCCTCAAGGTCATCCAGAGAACGAATCCCCCCGGCCGCCTTGATGCCCGTCTCCGGCCTCAGCACCGATCGCAGCAGAGCCACGTCCTCCGGCAGGGTGGCCCGGATCTTCAGACCTTTGAATCCGGTCGAGGTCTTGACCAGGTCGGCCCCGCCCGACTCCGCCGCCCGGGCGGCCGCAATCGCCTGCTCGCGGTCAAGCAGGGGCATCTCGATTATCACCTTGAGCACATGACGGCTCGGCATCACCGCGCGAACCGCCGCCACCTCGCTCGCCAGGTAACCACTGTCCAACGCCCGGGCCCTGCCCGTGTGGATCACCATGTCGATCTCCGTCGCACCCATCTCCTGCGCCTCGCGGGCCTCGAACGCCTTGGTTCCGGCCATATCCATCCCCAGGGGGAACGAAACGCAGGCCGCCACCACCGTCGCTGTGCCCGCCACGACCCGGCGGGCATACGGCACCATGTTGGCCAGGACGCAAACCGAGTGAAACCGGTAGACGAGAGCCTCCTCGGAGAAAGCGGCAATCTCATCCCGGGTACAGCCCAGAGTCAAGTTTGTCTGGTCAATGACACTGGCCAGCGCCGACTCAGAATCCAGCATCTGCGGTACTCCTAGCCTCCCAGAAGACTGCCCAAAGCGCTCGTGGCGACGCGATCAGCACCGGCCCCGATCATCTTCATCGCGTCCGCATAACTGCGGACCCCGCCAGAAGCCATGACCCGGAGGCGGTCTCCAAACTCCCGCTTGATGGCGGCGATGTCCTCAGGCTTGGTCACGTTGCCGTAGCCGGGATTGGTCTTGAGATAGCTGATCCCAGCCTCCAGCGCCAATGACGCCGCCCTCAAACTCTCCTCCTCGCTCAGGAGCGCGGAGTAGTAGATGCACTTGACGGTGCGTTCCCCAGCGAGCCACCGGACCGCCCGCAAGTCGTCCACAACCTTGCGATAGTCTCCAGAACGAAAGGCGGAGAGGTCCATCGCGATGTCGATCTCATCCGCCCCGTCCGTCAAGGCCCGTTCCGCCTGCACCATCTTGGCCCCGGTGGGCATGGCCCCCAACGGATAGGAGATCAATGCGCACACCACCTGCCCTAGCGGGCCGAACCAGTCGTGGGCCAAGCTGACGTAGCTCGGTTCGACGGCTACCGCAGCTAGCTTCCAGGCCCCAATCTGCGAGAACCACCCGCGCATCTCATCGTCGGTGGCCGCAGCGATCGGCCCGGAAGCATCGATGCGCGCCGCGAGCTCCTCCACACTGAGATCGCTCATTGACTTCGCTCCATTCAGTCGCCCGCACCGCCTTGCCAGGCGGCAAGCCGCGTCGCTCCGCTCCCTTCCGCGTGGCGCCGACCGGGGCTGCCGGCCGACGCCCCTCTCGCCTTGATCGGGCGCTTCTCCCCACCCCGTCCGGGGCGGCCACCCAGCATCCTCAGCCCTCGCTCATCGATGAACATCGGCCACCGCCCTCACCCCGGCCGAGCGAAGAGCAGCACGCTCGGCTCGGACGCCCTCCAAGGCGCCGAGCCGAGGCGCACGCTCACGCCGCCCTCCGCACCGACAGCATCTCAGCTCTCACCCGGCCCACGGTGGCCGCCCTGCGTCGGCATGGCCACCTCCACCGCGCACCGCGCGAGGAACTGAGCCTCCCTTCCCGAGGCATCCATCTGCCCGCTTCTGCGACAGCCTCTCAAACGTCCCCCGGCCAGTGCTGGAGGAAGCGCGCCCGCGCATCCCAAGCATCAAACAAGGCATAGGGAATCGACTTGTAGATCTCGTAGAGCTCAGCATACGCACCCGTCAGTTCCGGGTTCGGCTCATAGGACCGCTCCACCGCGCAGAACGCGGCAATGGCCTCCTCCCGAGTGGGAAACAATCCGACGGCATGGGCCGCGTGCCACGCCGCTCCCTTGGCGCCCAGCTCCGCGCCCGACGGGATTCGAATGGTGGCATCCAGGATGTCGGCAAAGATCTGGGCCCACACCGGGCTCTTCGCGCCGCCCCCCGAAAGGCGAATGTCCGTAACCTTGACCGGGCTGACATCCAGGCAATGCTTGTTGGAGAAGGCGATTCCCTCATAGATGGCCCGCAGGAGATGCGTCCGCCCACTGTGCCAGCCGAGGCCGAAGAAGTTGCCCTTGGCGGTCGTCTTGGTGAACGGCGCCCGCTCCCCGTTAGAGCTCATGTAGGGGTGAAAGAGGACCCCTCCTGACCCCGCCGGCACCTGGGCAACCTCTTCGTCGAATATGTCGAAGAGGCCTCGGCCCTCGGCCTTGGCACGAGCCTGCTCGGCGGCGCCGAGCTCGTTCACGAACCAGTCCACATGAGGTGTAGCGGACATCGGCGCGATCAGCTTGAGCCACTTGCCTGGCACCGAGTGGATGTACTGCAGCCCAAGCCGGTCGGGCTCGAAGAGCGGCTCATCGAGAACCAGCTCCAAGACTCCCGCCGTGCCCAGGATGATGTTGGCCTGACCAGAATTCACGGCCCCGACTCCGGCGGCACAGGCGACCACGTCGAATCCGAGGCGCACGACTGGGGTACCGGCGGCCAGGCCTGTCTCGGCGGCGGCGATGCTGGTCACTTGCCCAACGACATCCCAGGGATCCCCGAACTCAGGGTAGATGTGCCGATACGCTGAGATTCCCTCGGCCTCCAAGATCCGGTCCGAGTACTCCAGTGTCTTGACGTCGATCTGGCTGTACGCATCCGCTCGATTGAACTGGAGCACACCGGTGAGCTTGAATGCCAGCCAGCCAGTGGGCAGACAAATGGTGCGCGTCCTCGCGAGCATCTCCGGTTCGTTCTGGGCCATCCACGGGACCACCAGGCCCATGTCGCCCGGCACCAGCCAGTTGGCACTGACGGAGAAGATCTGATCCATGGTGCCGTCGGCCATCCACTGCTCCATCAGGGGCACGGCGCGGGCATCGTTCCAGAGCACAGCAGCCCGGGCCGGCCTCAGATCCTGGTCGAGGAAGCAGATACCAATGCCCTTCCCGGACACGCCCACCGCCGCAATCTCGTGGGGTGAGACCTTGGCCAAGGCCAGGGCGTCGCGAATCGCCATTGCCGTCTCTCGCCAGTCGACGTCCATGTCGAACTCGGACCACCCGGGATGAGCCTCCACCACCGGGGTCTTCCTACTCGCGACGGCAATCTCTCGGCCGTGCAGGTCGAACACCGCGACCTTGACCACCGAGGTGCCGCTGTCAATGCCAATGACGTATGAACCACTATCCATGAGATCCACCCTTGTGTGTCATTTGTGGGCTCAGTCGCTACGCCGCCGCTCCCTTCTGCCGATTCCCGGTCAAGCCGCGTCAGCGGATGCTCGTTCTACCTGAATCAGGGGTGGCCCACCCCTTCTGGCCAGCTGGCTGGGGTCGCTGAGGTCCCGGCGCGCCGGTGGGCGCGGAAGGCGCTCGCACGCCGAGCCGGCGCGGGAGTCGGCAGGATGGCCCTCAGCGAGAGCGAATCTAGGCGGACCCAGGACCGCATCAGCGCAGGGTGGCGCGTTTCGGGTGGCCGTGCCCGGGGGATAGCCTCGTTGCGTGATAGGCGAAATCCCCCATCGGCTCTGGCGCTTTCCGCGGCCGGCGACGGTGCTGGGCACTCTCGGACCGGGGTTCCCGGGATGAGGGAGTCCAGGGTGTCCGCCGGACCGAGCGAGGAGGTGACGGCGTGAGCCCCGGCAGAGGCGTCGAGGAAGGTCTCACGCCTGGGCCAAGACTGGGGAGGCCGAGCCGCGAGGGGACCCCGGAGGATCCCATCGCAGCCGGGCTGGAGCGAGGACCAGCCCCAGGTCTCCGCGGGAGCGGCAAATGGGGATGGCCTCAAGCCCCGGCCTGAGCGCCCGCCCCACGCGGGCAGCGCTGGGGCCCACCGCGGCGAGCCGGGGCAGGGACTGGGGCACCACCCCAACCATGAGGCCCCGGATCTGGCGATCCCCCACGCCGGGTGCCAAGCGGAGGCGAGGGAGATGACCTCGGTGGACTCAACCTTCGACAGTTGAGCCGGCGCGCTGGCGGATCCCTCCTACGGCCTCCAGGTCACGGAGCTTTCCCCCAGCGGCGCTCGGGCATGAGCTCGACGGCGTCGGGCGCGCTCCCTGGAAGGGACGGAGTGGTTCGACCGGCGGCGGCTTCACCTCGAGCTGGACATGAGCCCTTTAGCGGAATTCGCAGCCGCCGACTACCATTGGGGGACCCCAGCCCGGCTGGCTGCTTCCCCGTAACCGGAGCGCCGCAGGGCCCGGACCGGGCAGTATCCCGGCTTGAATAGATACCGGAGTCGGGGCTCGTGGGCCTCACGGGGGGAAAAGCCGATCTTGAACCCGATCCAGTGCTTCCCGGCTATACCGGACCCCGTCACGGTTCAGGGGTGTCGGTTCACTCCTGGGCCGGAGCCGGAGGCGCGTCCGGCAGCTCCCCGCCAGGGCCAGAAACCCTGGGGCCGATCTCGGCATCGGCGGAACCGGGGATAGCGCTGCGGTGCAGCCCTTCTTCCTCCTGCTGAGAGCCATCAAGTGGAGGGCCGGAGCCAGCGTGGCCCTGATGGCAGTGGCGACGGCCGCGGTCCTGGCCGCGACGGCGGGCCCGCTCTACTACAGCGCTGTCTCCAGCAGCGTCCTCCATACCACCCTGGCCGACTCGTCCGCCAGCGCCAACGGAATCACCGCCGCGCCCAGCCCCGCCCTCGGCGCCCTGCCCGCCCGTGCCCAGGCCCTCTTGCCCCTGGCCCACCACTACCGACTGGGCCGCTGGTACGCACCGGCCATCGTGACCCTGGACGCCGGCGTCACCATCCCCGCCAGGCCGCACGGCGACTCATTCGTGACCGACCTGGTGGCGCGCACGGACGTCTGTGCCCACCTCAGGTTTGTCTCGGGCAGGTGCCCGAGCGCCACCGACGAAGTGGCCGTCACCAGGCGCACCTCCCTGGTGCTGCAGGCGCCCCTGGGGAGCCAGATCGTGACCCGCTCGCACAACTACCCCACGCCAGTGACCGTCACCGTGGTCGGCATCGTCAAGGCCGGAACCGCCAGCGCTTCCTACTGGATGGGCGACAACTACTTCGACTACGCCGGGCTACCCAGGTCGTCGGCGGGAATCGCCGGCTTCCTGCACCAGCACGCGCCGGCGGCGAGCCAGCAGCTGCCTCAAGTGGACGGCTTCTTCACGGTGCCGTCCACGGTCCGGGCGCTTCCCCTCTCGGCTCTGGTGCAGTTCCGCCTGCATGACCACACGGTCGGCATCAACAACGTCCACGAGCTGCAGAGGACTGAGAGCGCATTCGCCTATGCGGCCAACACCACGTACCTGGCCCCAACCACCACCTCCCTCACAGGCGAGCTGGCCGGGGTCAGCCAGCAGGACAACCTGATGCTGGCGATCGTGGTCTTGGTGTCCCTGGAGCTGGTGTTGCTCACCTTGTTCGTCCTCTTCGGGCTGGTGGCGCGGACCGTCGAGGCACGGCAGAGGGAGATCGCCCTAGCCAAGCTCCACGGCTTCCGGCGGCGCTCGGTGCTGGCCGTAGGACTGCTGGAACCGGTGGCCATTCTCGTCGCCGCCCTTCCGTTGGGAGTGCTTCTGGGCTGGGTCGCGATGCGCCTGGCCTCAGCCCTGACACTGAACAACGCGCCGGTTCTGATGTCTGGGCTGGTCATCTATGCGGCCCTGGCGGCCTTCGCCGGCGGCCTCCTCGCCACCTTGTTTGCGGCCCGACGGATCCTGCAGCGCCGACTGTCCGACGAGCTGACCGGGTCGGAGGCAAGCGCATCCGCCGCCGCCCGGGCGGCGTTCGAGGGGATGGCGGTGGTTCTGGCCATCGGCGCCATGGTCGAGCTGAGGGTGTCAGGCGTTCTGAACGGAGGGCAGCCGAACCCCCTCGCCCTGTTCGCCCCTGGCCTGATCGCGGTCGCGATTGGAGTGCTGGGAGTCAGGCTGGTGCCCGTCGCATGCGCGGTGGCCATCAGAGGGACCCGGAACTCCCAACGGCTGGCGGCTGGCCTGGCGGTGCGGCAGGTGGCGCGCCGCCCGGCTAACCTGCGCCAGATCTTGGTGGTGGCCCTGGCCACCGGGCTCGCCTCGTTCGCGGTGGTCGGCTGGGCGGTTGCCGCCAGCAACCGAGTGGTGCGAGCCGACTTCGAGGTCGGCGCGGCCAGGGTACTGCAGGTTCGCGTGCCCGAGTCAGTGAACTTCGTCGAAGCTGTCCGCCGCGCGGACCCCTCGGGAAGGTACGCGATGGCCGCCGAGGAGTCGCTCACCCCCAGCGAGAACCTGCTCGCCGTGGACGCGGCCCGGCTGCGGAGGGTCGGCTACTGGCCGAGCTCCGTCAGCGCCAGCAGCCTGAGTCAGCTCGTCCGCTGGCTCCAGCCTCGGGTGAGCCCGGCGGTGATGCTGACGGGTTCACAGGTTCGGGTGACGGTCGGCCTGAGCGGCCTGCCGAACCCGGAGCCTGACCTCCAGTTCAATCTCCTGGACCCCGGCAGCAATCTCACCCTGGTCGACTTCGGAGATCTTCGACCCGGCAGGCATACCTACGTGGCCTCGCTACCTTCCGCCTGCATCGGCGGCTGCCGGGTGACCGAACTGGTCCCGTACTGGACCGCCATCCTGAGCGGCCCTCAAAGTGTGAGCTTCTCCCTGACCCTGTCCACACTCCAGACCAGGAGCGGCGCCCACGCAGCCTGGCACACATCCTTCGGCGGGTTCTCCCGGCGGGGGTACTGGCAGCCCGCCTTTTTCGGGGCAGCGGCCCGGGAAACCCCGGATGGCGAGCTGGTGGCACGGTTCACCGCTTCGGAGTCCGAGCTGCTGGTCCCCGGGCTGACGCCGGGGGCGCTGCCCGTGACCCTCCCGGGGATCACCACAGCCGCCAGCCAGGAGAGCGACCCGGTGGACGCCTCCGCCGAGGACTTCGACGGCACCGAAGTGATCCTCAACCTGACCAGGGAGACGGTGGCCCTGCCGCGGCTGGGGGAATACGGCTTCATGATCGGCCTACCGCTGGCGGTGAGGGCTGAGACCAGCGCTCCGTTCGCCACCAGCGATCAGGTCTGGCTCGCTCCTGGCACGCCAGCCCGAGTCGTTCGGGGACTGCTCTCGGCCGGCCTCAAGATCGAGTCGTCGCAGACGCCCGGCCCACTTCTCTACCGGTTGAACCACGGAGGGCTGGCCTTCGCTTATCTGTTCTTCCTGTTCGCGGCCGGCGCAGCCACCCTCTTGGCCGTCGGCTCCGGCGTGGCTCTCGCCCTGATGAGCGCCCGGGGTCGCATCTTCGAGCTGGCGGTCCTGCGCGCGATTGGGGTGTCCCGCCGAACGCTGCTGATCTCCCTGCTGGAGGAGCAACTGCTGGTGGTGGTGCCGGGAGTCGCCCTGGGACTGCTGGCGGGGATCGTAGGGGCAATCCTGGCCCTGTCCTCGGTGCCTCAGTTCAGCAGCAACGTGGGAGCGCCTCCCCCGGCGACCAGCCTGCCCTGGGTGCCGATCCTGATCACCGCGGCGGTCTTGCTGATCGTGCTCGCCAGCGCCGCCGCGGCGACCTCGGCGGCGGTGCTGCGGCGGGCCAGCTACCAGGCGCTCCGGAGCGAGGCCCCATGACCGCCGGCGCTCCCACCGATGCCCCCAGGGGCGTGGCGGTCCACTGCGACGCCGTGGTCCACCTCTATCCCAGCCCCGGAGGGGACGTGGTCGCCCTCCGAGGGGTAGATCTGGATGTGGAAGCGGGCGGCGCGATCGCCCTGCTCGGCCCATCCGGGGCGGGGAAGTCCACCCTGCTGGCGTTGCTGGCCGGGCTGCTGCGCCCGTCCTCGGGCCACGTCTGGGTCGGAGTGCAGGACCTGGGTCGGGCGACCGACCGCCGGCTGCTCGAGCTCCGGGCCACCGACATCAGCCTCATGCTCCAGGATCCGATGCGCAATCTGCTCGGCTTCGGTACGGCCGAGCAGAACATCAGCTTCGCCCAGTGGGGGGCCCGCCGGCGTCGCCGCGACCCTCTGCCCTGGGGGCCGGCCGAGCTGCTCGGGCTGCTGGGCTTGGAGTCGATCACCAGGCAGACCGTCGCCGGCCTGTCCGGCGGGGAGCAGCAGCAGGTGGCGATCGCCGTTGCCGCTGCGACCGCACCCACCTTGCTCTTGGTCGACGAACCGACCAGCCAGCTGGACCGAGCCAGCCGGGACCTGGTGGTGGCACTCCTGCTCAAGGTGCACCGGGAGCTGGGCACGACCCTGATCGCTGTCACTCACGACCCGGCGGTGGCGGCCGCGATGCCCCGGACCGTGACGATCCGGGACGGTCGCATCGGAGCGGAGGGCCGGCGGGGTGAAGAGTACGCAGTGGTAGGACGGGACGGTAGCGTCCAGCTCCCCCCGGAGGTGCTGGAGTGGATCCCCGCCGGCACCCTGCTCCGGGTCCGCCGCCACTCCACCGGGGTCGATCTGAGCAACACGGAGCTTGACTCCGATGGTCCGTGAACTCTGGGCCCAAGGGGTGGGTGTCGACGTGGGCTCCCGGGTCATCCTCGACAAGGTCGATCTCAAGGTTGCCGCCGGGGAAACGGTCGTGATCACGGGGCCCTCGGGGTCGGGGAAGACGACCCTGCTGCTGGTGATGGCCGGCCTGCAGGAGCCGGATCGCGGCCAGGTGCTTCTGGATGGGCAGCCACTTTCCAGTGGCGATGCCGTGCGCCGTCGCTTCGGGATCGTGCTGCAGAACCATGGACTGGTCTCGGTGCTCACCGCCGCTGAGAACGTCGCCCTCCCGCTCCAGGCCCGGGGCCTGGCCCCCGCCGAGGTGGCGGAACGAACCCGAGAGGCGCTTGTCGCCGTGGGGCTCGCCGACAGCGCGAATCGGCTGGTTCGAGATCTCTCCGGAGGTCAGCGGCAGCGGACGAGCGTGGCGCGGGCGCTGGCCGCCGCACCCGAGGTCCTGGTCGCCGACGAGCCGACCTCGGAGCTTGACGCCGAGAAGCGGGCCCTGGTGCTCGGCTTGTTGCGCGCCCATGGTGACAAGGGCAACATCGTGGTCCTGGCCTCGCACGACCAGAAGGTGGCCGACGCCGCCGACCGCGCGCTGGCATTGGTCGACGGCCGCCCCCGCGGCACCTGAGTCAGAAGTGGGGCGCCCGAAGGGGCGGCGGCCATCGCGCCCAACCCGCGCTCGGCGTCCTTCCTCCGGCGACGCGGGTCCACACACCCCATGTGAGCAGTACGGCTAGTCGCCGGATGCAGGGGGGAGGCGATCAGAAGCAGACCTCCTCTGCGGCGGCTCAGGTCGGCCACGCCCGAGGGGGCAGACGCCTCATGCACTGCCTGTCGGAGTGTCACGGCGGACGGCTCGTGCTGGAGTCGGCACCGATCCGGCCCCAGGCGAATCCAGGGCTGGCGCAGCCCCGGCAGCTGCCGGAGGCGATGCCGTCGCTCCCGGGCGTGGCGGACGGCCGGGGCGACCGGCGAGATCACCACCTTCGGCCAAGAGGGATCGGTCGGCATCCCAGTCAGAGTGGTCGGCCGCGGGCGGGGACGCTGCGCCAAGTGGTCCGCGCTCACCGACCACTCGCTGCGCACGGGCTAGCGAGTCCCCGAGGCCGCCGCCAGCTCCCGGCCCCGCTCCAGCCGCAAACCGACCCACTACCGGACTGTGACCGAACTTGCAACCGACCGTGATCACTGTTAGAGTCGGAGGCCGAGACAATCACATCTCACGTCCCACCCATGTCTCAATCTCGAACCAAGCGAGCACTACGCGCCACCGCCCAGCTGGGTGTGTTCGGCATCGTCGCTATGGCCGCCTCTCTCCTGACTACCGGTACTGCCGTGGCCAGCATCGCCTCGCAGATCCAGGCTCTCCAGCAACAGCAGTCAGCGTTACTGAGCCAGCTTTCTGCCCTGCAGGGCCAGGCGGCGACAGCGGGGCAGCAGGCCGCCGCCACGGCGAACCAGATCACGGTGATCCAGCAGAAGCTGACTCAGGACCAGACCGAGCTCAGCCAGATCAATGGCGCCTTGACCACCACCAACAATCGGTTGGCCACCACCCAAGCACAGATGGCGACCGATCGGACCCAACTCGCCGGGCTGGTCACGGTGCTCTACCAGCGGGGCGCCGGGACCTCGCTCGCCGATGCCATCGCCAACAGCTCCGGCATTTCACAGTTCGTCGACAACACCCTGGACCTCCAGACCCTGCGGCAGCAGTTCGCCTCCTTGACCACCCAACTGATCGCGGATGCCGACTCACTCAAGGTGTTGCAGGCCGAACAGCAAGCCCAGGAGCAGCAGGTGGCCGCCCTGGTCAGCGGACTCCAGAGCCAAAGTAGTCAGCTGCAAGCCGCCGAGAGCACGTACAGCTCAGAACAGAACAACCTGACCGGGCAGGCGGCCCAGATCGCCGCCCAGGTTCAAGATCTGTCGGCCCAAATCCAGCTCCTCGAAGAGGAGGAGTCGGCGCCCGCCGGAGGCGGGTCCGCGGGGGAGACGGGGACGATTCTGCACGTCTACTCGGGGTATCCCGACCTGGGCGGCTTTCCGGACGACTATCCGGTCGGGCAGTGCACCTGGTTTGCCGCCTCTGAGGCCGCGGTGAGCTGGAACGGCAACGCCAACGAGTGGATCGCCGGCGATGCAAGCTCTCCCGATCCCTACCCCATCGGCATGACACCAGCGGTCGACTCGATCGTCGTGTTCCGCGCCGGCGGTGCCTACAATTACCTGTACGGCCACGTGGCCTGGGTGGTCGGAGTAGATGGGTCGAGCTTCGTCGTGGATGAGGCCAATTTTGTTAATGGCTACGACGAGGACCAGCGCTATATCCCCAACACGCAAGGTGTCATGGGGTTCATCTACACCAGCTAAGCGACGCCGGTCGTGGAGAGGGGGACGCGATTCTTATGGCTGCGCAGGGAGCCCGGACCCGTCCACTTGTTGTGTATCACGGCGACTGCCCTGACGGGTTCGGCGCCGCCTTCGCCGCCTGGAAGCGCTTCGGAGAGGATGCCGACTACGTGCCCGTCAGTCACGGCGAGCCACCCCCCAACGCCACGGGGAGGCACGTGCTAATAGCTGACTTCGCCTACGACCGGGGCACTACCGAGCGCTTGGCCAAGGCGTCCGCCAGCCTGATCGTCCTCGACCACCATCGCTCAGCCGCCAGCGAGCTGGCCGATCTCCCCTACTGCATCTTCGACATGAATCGCAGCGGGGCCGTGATGACCTGGCAGTACCTGCACGAGGTGCCGGTGCCGGCCCTGCTCCGCTACGTCCAGGATCGTGACCTGTGGCGCAACGACCTGCCCGAAAGCGAGGAGGTCTCCGCCGCCCTGCGGGCCCACGACTTCGACTTCAGGACCTGGGATGGCATCGATGTGGAGCAGCTCCGCCTCGAGGGCCGGGCCCTGCTCCGCTATCAGCGTCGGATGGTGGAGCGGATCGTCGCCCACGCCGTGCCGGTCGAGATCCTGGGTACCATCGTGCCCACCGTCAACAGCCCGGTCCTGCAGAGCGAGCTGGGCGACGCCCTGGCAGCTGGGCACCCTTTTGCCGGAGTCTGGTGGCAGGGCAGCGGGGACGCAGCGCGGTGGTCCCTGCGCTCGACGTCGGGAGGGGTGGATGTCAGCGCGATCGCGGCCCGGTACGGGGGTGGCGGCCACCGGACGGCGGGCGGCTTCAAGGCCCAACCGCCCAGGGACGGCAAGCTGGCTCCCCCCGAGGGAGAGGCCGAGCAACCCGCTACCTAGGGCAGTTCGACCGCCGGAACCACCTCCCCCCTGGCGAGCGGGGGGCGTCCCCCCACGCCGATCCCGTCCTCTGGGTCCAGGTCAAGCAGGAACTGTCGGCAGCGCACCGCCTCCACTTCCTCGCCGACTGCCGCGGCGACGACCATGAGCATGTACAGGCTGCGCAGGAATCCACGGTTGGCGGGCTGGCTCCACTCGACCAGTCCGGTGCCGCCCCAGCCGTGCTGACGGAGCCGGTCCAGGCCCCGGTGGTAGCCCACCCGGGAGTAGGCGTAGGCAGCGACCAGATCGCCGCTGGAGTAGGCGGTCTCGGCCAGCCTGGCCCACCCGTCCAGGAAGCTGGGGAACTCCCCGCAAAGCCTGGCGAGCCGCACCTGCGCCTTGGAGCCCAGCGGGGAGGGGTTATCGCTGAGGATCTCGGCCAGCCGCCGCACTCCATCCCCGTCCTCCTCCGGCAGCACCGTCCGGTGGGCTGCTTGGATCTGATGCCCGTGGGGCACCACCCGGGGGCCGGCCATCGGCCGGGGCTGCGGGACCTTCGGTGGGTCGGCGCTGTCGCTCACTTTCTCCCTGGGGGACAGCCGCACGCCGGCGGCGGACCTGGTACCCCGTAGCGGATTCGAACCGCTGATCTCCGCCTTGAGAGGGCGGTGTCCTGGGCCACTAGACGAACGGGGCGAGAATGCCGCAGCAATCCCCAGCCACGGGGAAGCCAAGTATAGGAGCGGTCGTGGCTCCGATCACATTCCTTCTGAACGGCGCGCCCCCCAGATGGTGAGGGCCGCCTCAACCAGGGCCGCCTGGCTTTGGACCTGGGGATAGTTGCCCCACAGCTCCCCGGCCTCGGGGTCGGCCACCTCGGAGAGCTGTCCTGCCGGCCCAGCCAACCGCCAGATTGCCAGGAAGCGAGCCGCCGCCTGGGGAGCACGCCCGAGGCTGGCTTCGGCCATGGCCGCCCAGAGCCCGGGGAAGATGAAGGGAAAGCAGGGGGCCGGGATCCCGTCACGCTCGGGGGTGTGGCGCATCACGATGGGGCCCCGCCCCAACTCTCTGAGAACCCGGTCCAAGGTGGCGCCGGCCCGGGGTGCCCCGGGATCGAGGAAGCCAACCAGATAGGCGGCCAGGAGGGAGGAGTCGGTGGCGGGATCCTGGAATGACATCACCAGCTCTCCCCCAGACCCGAGGCCGTGCCGATCGACCTCCGCCCGGATCTCGGCGGCGGCGTGGCGCCACTCTCCCACCACCTCAATGTCCCCGCCCCCGCCCTCGATCTCAGCCGCACACCGCAGGGCCGCCCAGGCCATCACCTTGCTGTGCACGTACTGCTGCGGATCGCCTCTGACCTCCCAGATCCCATGATCGGGAAGAGGCCAGTCTCGGGCTGCAACCCGGGCCATGGCCGGCACCAGCGAGCGCAGGCTCCGGGGGCATAGGGAGGTTCTCTCCAGTTCGGAAGCCAGCCGGATGACCTCCCCCAATGTGTCCAGCTGGAGCTGGTCCTCGGCGCCGTTGCCGACCCGAACCACAGCGCTGCTGTACCCGGCCAGGTGCGCGAGGGTGTGTTCGGGCGGCAGCGCCGCACCCGACACCCGGTGCACCGGGGCCGCCTGCCCCGGATGGTTGCCCAGGAGTTGGGCCAACCCCGCTCCCACTCTCTCCGCCTCGGGAGCGGCACCGGCGTGAGCCAGGGCGATCCCAGCATCGGCGCAGTCCCGCAACCAGGCATACCGGTAGTCCCAACTCCGCGAGCTGGCCGGCCACTGGGGGATGGAGGTTGTCGGCGAGGCGACCAGCAGGCCGGAGGCGCGGTCCTGGAGACCACGAAGGGTGAGCAGAGACCGGTCCACGGCCCCCAGCGCCCAGGCGGGCGCCTGATCGCCGAAGCGGCTGAGGCGAGGGCTGGTGTGGAGGCCCCGGAGCCACCTCTCATCGTCGGCGAGCAGCTCCTCCAGGGCATGCCTGGTCTCCTCCACCGCCGCTGCCGGATGGTCTCCGACCCGGGCCAGCCCCGGGGGCAGCCGCTCGACCACCCCGAGGGCCCCCAGCCACACCACCAGCCCTCCGGGCGGGATCTCGAGTGACCACGCTCCGAGCCGGCGCCTGATCGGCGCGCTGGCCGCAAGTGCCAACGGCCCCCCGGGGCCGTCCTCGGACCCTCCGGATGCGAGCCGCGCGCCGTGCGGCGCCTCGGACCAGGTGGCTCCTCCTCCTGCGCTCGGGGATCCGAGAGAGATCTCGATCTCCGCCCCCACCGGACCCTCCACCAGCCAGGCCAGAGCGCTTCTGCCACCCCCGTCATCGAGCAGGCCGATGTGCAGCTCCAGCCCGCCAGCCTGGTGGATCCGCATCACCCTGGAGCTACCCACCCACCCCGCCTCGGATGTCGGCTGCCCGGGCGCTCCAACCCCGACCCAGCCCCCCTCCATCGAGTCGAGCAGTCGGGCCAGCCGCAGGGGGCTGTCGAAGCCGGGCCAGCACCAGAAATCGCAGCGGCCGGAGCAATGGACCAGAGCCGCGGTGCGCCCGTCGGCGAGGCAGAAGTACTCGCGGAGGCTCCGATCCCCTCCGGACCTGCGTCCCTCACTGCCCGGCTCCACCCCGCAGCTCACCAGCCCAAGGCTAGACGTCCGCCCCGTGGAGAGGCGGGTCAGCCCATCTGCTGCAGCAGGGCTCCCAGCCGGGCGATCTTGTTGGCCCAATCCGGGTCACTGGCGTAGTCGACGTTCATCCCTGTGACGGTGGGACCGTTGTAGAACTGGCCGGTCTCCACCGTGCCCCCGAGACCCCCATAGCCAGCAACCTGGGAACCGGGCGGGGTCAGGTAGTAGACCGAGACGAACCATGACACGTACGAGATGCAGTCCTGGTCGCTGGTGAAGGTGTCCCCGTCAACGTAGGGATTGGCGTCGTCGGCGCCGAACCCGAAGAGGTTGTGCTTGTTGGTGTAGAGGTCCGAGGTGCCCCAGCCGGTCTCCAGGACCGCGTCCGCCACCAGGTAGATGGCGCTCACATGGTTGGCCTGCTCCGCCTGGATGAAGTAGCTCGCGTCGGCCTCCAGCGGGCTGCCCTGAAGGAGGGCCTGAACCTGGCCCAGCGAGATCCCGCTGGGGAGGGTGAGATTGGTGCTGACCGTGAACGGACCCCCGTTGCCGCTAGGGGCCGGAGCCGGCGAGCTCGGGTCCGGCGCGGGGGTGCCGGTCCCGGTCGGGGTGGGCGTGGGGGTGCCGGTCGGAGCCGGGGACGGGGAGGCCGGAGCTGACGTCTTGGAGCTGGGGGAGGGGCTGGCCGCGGGACCACCCTGGACCGTCGGCGCGCTGGCGGCCTCCTCTGCCTGGAACTCCGCCACCAGCTCCTCGGCCTCGAGCCGGGTCTCGGTCGTCTCCTCCTGCTGCTCCTCCTGCTTGAGCTGGGCTTCGGTGCTCTGCTCGCTGCGAATCTCGCCGGCAAGCTTGATCAGCAGCTGCTGCTGGGTCTGGGTGAGCTGGTCCAGAGCGATCTGGGTATCTAGGGCGCTGTTGAAGTCGGGACTGGCCAGGACCGAGAGCAGCCCGTCGGGAGCACCGGTGTACTCGTCGGCGACCACGGCCGAGAGCTGCCCCCGCTCCTGGCTGCTTCGGGCCTGGTCCCGGGCGATCTGCTGACGCGCTGTCTGCACCTGGGCGCTCAGGGCCTCCAACTCGCCGCGGGCCTTGGCAACAAGGGACTGGAGGGTGACAGGGGAACTGGGCGCAGGCGCGGATCCCGCTTGCACTCCGGGCGCTTCGGTGGCGCCGATCACAGCCAGTGCGACGACGCCCGCGATGATCGCGGCGACCGCCATTCGTCCCCCCGTCCTGGCCCCGTCCACAGAGAGCGATTCTTGGGGCCAGCCTCAAGATCCCATCCCGAAGTCGCAGGCCCGATGCGGGAACGTAACCGGAACCGCAGGGCGGTGACGAGGGGGCTGGGCTCGAACTCCTGCCAGAGGTTCGGCCGGCCCGACAGGTGCCCGCCGGGGACGAGCCCCTGACCGGGCGGATCCTGGAGGCCAGGGCACGCTGGGGAGCCGGGCCCGCTGCTCGGGCAGGGGCAGGCTGGCCTGCTTGGCGGCGACTTCGACCAGACGAGGTCAGCCGCCGGCTCGGCGGCGGAGGGCTGGCGCCGGCCGGATGACCAGGCGGAGCGACCCCAGGCGGCGCGGCGCGGACCCTGGCGCGAGGGAGGAGGCCGTGGCCAGGCCGATCCGGCCTTGGTGGCTGCCACCACCAGGTGCCGCTGGAGGCCGGAGGTTAGGGCCGACCCCCGTCGCCGAGCCAGCGCAACTGCTCGAATCGGTAGATCCCCGTGTCGTGGCCATCGACCCAGATGGCCTTCAGCCCGTAGTTCCCCACCAGCTGAACGTCGGAGAGTTCGTCCTCTCCGGCACGAAGGCTGGGATCACCTTGGAACCGACCCGGGCTTCCCATCTCGCCCCGACAGAGGGCACAGGGGCAGGCCTGCCTCAGCGCCGCGAAGGGAATGGTGCTGGTCCCACCGTCCCGCCATTCCACAAGGAGGGAACGGCCAGGCTCGTCGTAGCCGAACCGCCGGGGAGTGGTGCTCGGTGACGAGGGCGTGCTCGGAAGGTCCCTGGACACCCATCCATTGTGGGACCCAATCCAATCCTCTCCGGACCCGGGATCTCGAGCGGCGCAGCTCGGCGCCGGAGCCGGCCCAGGCTACCCGAGGGCCGCGGGCTCCGCGGCCCGGTTCAGCGGGGGCGGCCACGGGTTACCAGTCCACCTTGAGCGGATCGAACCGGCCTGGCCTCTATCGCTGCGCCCGGCACCTTCCGGCGAACCCCTGGCACCTGGGGAGCTCTGCCGGGAGGGCGGGAGCACCTCGCCCTCGATCGTCGCCACCGCTGGTTGGAGGGTGAGGAGTATGAAGACGCACCCCGGGGTGGCAAACTCACTAGGTGAGTTCCGCACCGGTCGCTGGCCGTGATGAGCGCTGACGCCCCGACCCGTCCCTCCAAGCAGGAGTATTTCCTGCTCCTGGCTCTGGCTGCGCGCACCCGAGCCGACTGCTCGGGCCGGAGGGTGGGCGCGGTGGTGGTGCGCGACGACCGCGTGATCAGCACTGGCTACAACGGAACCCCGATCGGGATGCCCAACTGCTCTGAGGGCGGCTGCCACCGGTGCGCCAACCGAGAGACCGACGCCTACCCGGCCGGTCGTGGCTACGACCTCTGCATCTGCGTCCACGCGGAGCAGAACGCGGTGCTGGCGGCAGCCCGCTTCGGGCAGTCGACCCTGGGCGCGACGCTCTACACGACAACCCGGCCCTGCTTCGGGTGCCTCAAGGAGTCGCTGCAGGCCGGCCTCACGGCCATCCACTACCTGGAGGACTGGCAGCCCAGCCCAGGCGAGGATGAGGTGGCTCTGGCCGCCCAGTATGCCGCGCTGCGCTCGCGCTTCCAGACCTTCGCCCAGGCCACCATCGCAGACCACCGGCTCGCCCGGCTCCTGGCGGAGGAGCGGCTGGGAAGCGAACCGTGAACGGGGACGGCCGTTGCCAGACCCCCCTGGTCGAGGGACGTTGGCCCGTGGCCGTCCTGACCGTGAGCGACGAAGGGGCGGCGGGGCGGCGGGACGACCAGAGCGGCAACTGGCTGGCCTCTCGGCTGCCGGAGCTGCCCGCCACGGTGGTAGCCCGAGGGCTGCTCCCCGACGACGCGGATCAGGTGGCCGGCTGGATCCGACGGGCCATCGAGGAGTGGGGCCCGGCCCTGGTTGTCTGCACCGGCGGCACCGGGCTTCATCCCCGGGACCGCACGCCCGAAGCGGTGCGGTCACTGGCGCACTACGAGGTCCCGGGGATGGCCGAGGCCATGCGCGCGGCGGGCCTGACCCACACGCCCCACGCCATGCTCTCGCGCCAGATCGCGGTGGTCAGCTACCGCACCCTGGTCCTAGCTCTGCCGGGGGCCCTCCAGGCCGCTCAGGAGAGCCTGGATGCGATCTGGGCTGCCCTGCCGCACGCCCTGGAGATGATCGCCGGCCTGCCCCAGGCCAGCACTGCATCCGGGCACGCGGGCCAGCGAACCAGCGGCTGACCGAGCTCCCGGGCACCCACCTACACTCATTCCGTGGGGCTGCGAGCTGTCGTCTTCGACCTTTTCGGCACCCTGGTGCAGGGCTGGGGCCAGCAGACCGCGACCGCGAAGTCCACGGAGATCGCCGAGCTCCTCGGGGCGCCGGTCGGTGCGTTCCTGCAGCTGATGCGGGAGACCTACACCATTCGCGCCAGTGGGGACCTGGGGGACCCCGCCGAGATGCTCGAGCGGCTCTGCGGGATGATCGGCGTCCGGCCCGACCCCGCAGGGCTGGCCAGGGCGGCTGAGTGGCGGGTGACTCAGTTCTTCGAGGCCCTAAGGGAGCCCCGGCCGGAGGTCCGCTCCCTCCTGGCCGTGCTCCGCGACCGGTCGATCAGGGTGGGGATGATCAGCGACTGCTCGGCGGAGACGCCTCTGCTGTGGGAACGCCTGGTCTGGCCCCGGCCGATCCAGGTTCCGCTCTTCTCCTGGAGCGAGGGGATCCGCAAGCCCGCGCCCCGGCTCTACCGGCGGGTTTGCGCCTTGCTCGAGGTGGACGCGGCGGACTGCCTCTACGTGGGAGACGGAGGCAGTCAGGAGCTCAGCGGAGCCGAGAGGGCTGGGATGCAGGCAGTCAGGATCCAGCGGGCACGAGCGGACGGCGAGAGTCCCCTCCAGTACGATCCGGACCCGGACTGGCGTGGCGAGTCGATCTCGACGCTCTCCGCGGTGCTGCCCCGGCTAGGGGGCTGAGGCCGGCGCCGGCGACGGCGCTATTCTCGGGCGGAGAGCGCGGGGAGGCCGGCAACATCGAGGAGACCTGCGGGTGCGCGCATCCAAGTCCCGGCGCCGGCTGGTCACGGTGATCCCCGGGGATGGGATCGGCCCTGAGGTAGTTCGCGCCACCCAGGCGGTGATCGAGGCGGCCGGGGCCGAGATCGACTGGGAAGCTCGGGAGGCCGGGGCCAGCGTCTTCAGACAGGGGCTCCCCTCCGGCGTCCCCCTCGAGACCCTGGATTCGATCAGGCGTACCGGGGTAGCGCTCAAGGGACCACTGGAGACCCCGGTGGGGTTCGGCGAGAAAAGCGCGAACGTGACCCTGCGCAAGCTCTTCGAGACCTATGCCAACATCCGCCCGATTCGAGAGCTGCCCGGGGTCCGCACCCCCTACAGCGGACGGGGCATCGACCTGGTGGTGGTGCGGGAGAACGTCGAGGACCTCTACGCCGGGATCGAGTACATGCAGACTCCCGGGGTGGCCCAGGGTCTCAAGTTGGTCTCCCGCAAGGGCTGCGAGAAGATCGTGCGAATGGCCTTCGAGTTCGCCCGCTCCGAGAACCGGCGAGTGGTCCATTGCGCCACCAAGGCCAACATCATGAAGCTGACCGAAGGACTGCTCAAGCGCACGTTCGAGGAGATCGCGCCGGAGTACCCGGAGATCGAGGCACACCACATCATCATCGACAACTGCGCTCACCAACTGGTCAAGAGGCCGGAGCAGTTCGACGTGATCGTCACCACCAACATGAACGGCGACATCATCAGCGACCTCAGCTCGGCTCTGGTCGGCGGGTTGGGATTGGCGCCCTCGGCCAACATCGGTAACGAGGTGGCGATCTTTGAGGCTGTGCACGGGTCGGCGCCCAAGTACGCTGGGATGAACGTCATCAACCCCACAGCGCTGATCCTCAGCGGAGCAATGATGCTGCGCTATCTCGAGCAGGTCGCTGCCGCCGAGAGGATCGAGAACGCGGTTCTGGTCACCCTGGAGTCCGGTGTCAAGACTCGGGACATCGCCGGGGACGAACCGGCGGCCTCAACCACCGAGTACACCCAGGCCATCCTCTCCCACATGGGGGAGCGCTCGGCAAGTTGGTCAGTGCGGCAGCACCTGCCCCTGAAACTGCCCCAGGTCTCCCCCGGGGCCGCCCTGGTCCGCTCCGCGTCCCGGCGCGATATCGGTGTGGACGTCTTCATCGAGTCGGAGCTGGACCCCGCCGAGCTGGGCCAGAGCCTGGAGCGATGCGCGGCGGGCACTGCGCTGGAGCTGAAGAGCATTAGCAACCGGGGCACCATGGTCTACCCCCGTGCGAGCCGCATGAGCGCCGACTGCATCGATCATTGGCCCTGCCGGTTCATGCTCAGGGATGAGAGCGCCGAGTTGACCGACCTCGACGTCCTCACGCTCCTGGATCGGGTGTCCGTCGGGCACCGCTGGATGCACCTGGAGCGACTCCCGGAGTTCGACGGCGAGCTTGGCTTCACCAAGGCCCAGGGCGAGGACTAGCTTCCTCGCCCCTTTCAGGACGGCCTTGAACTTCCGACCACCGCCGCTGCCGGCGCCCGCTGGCGAAGGCGCGGCCTCTCCTCAGCTCCAAGCCCCGGGGTTCTCCGACCGCGGTCGGAGATGGCGTCGAGGCAAGCCCGTGTCCGAATCCGTCAGGCCCAGCTCGGGCGGGACCTCGCCGGCGCCAGCGAGGCCCGAACCACTCTGACGAGTTCAGAGCTGACCAGCTCGATCTCACCCGGGTCACCAACGTGCCCAGCCGGGTCACGACCCCCATCTCGGGGCGGCGCACCGGCCCGACTCGAGCAGCCGCAGTCAGTCGCCACCCGTGAGGGAACCAGCCACGGCAGCCAAGACCTCTGCCGCGTGGCCCTCCGGCCTGACCGAGTCCCACACTCCCTCGACCTTGCCGTCCGCCCCGATCAGGAAGGTGGCCCTGAACACCGCCATGAAGGTTTCGCCCCTCCGCTCCCGCTCCAGCCAGACCCCGAAGGCCTCCGCCACCCGGTGGTCGGTGTCGGCCAGCAGGGGTAGCTCCGGAGCTCCGCAGGCGGCGGCGAATTCGGCCTTGGCCCGGACGTCGCCCACCGAGCAACCGAACACCTTGACTTCGCGCCTGGCAAACTCCGGCAACGCCTGGCCGAACTCGCGGGTCTCGATCGTGCAGCCAGGGGTGTTGTCCCGGGGATAGAAGTAGATCACCCAGCGCTGCCCACGCAGACCCTCGGAACCAATGGTCTGACCGGTACCCGACTGGAGCTCGAATGGGGGCGCCTGGTCACCTCTCTTCAGCATCGGGAACCCTCCTGGGTGCTTGGAGCCTGGGCGGAGCACGCTACCACGCCGCCGCTCCCCCACCCAGGAGCAGCTGCCTGGCCTGGAGCGCGACGCTGAGCACCACCCGGGTTTCCGCGTCGTCCAGGGACGCGTTGAGGAGGTCCTCGATGCGCTGCATCCGGTAGGCCAGGGTGTTGATGTGAACCTGGAGTTGCCGCCCCGCCGCCCGCTGGTTCCAGCGCTGGGAGACCAGTGCCTCCAGGGTCGACAGCAGCGGCGTGCGGTGGTGTGTTCCGTAGGCCAGGATCGGTCCCAGAGTCTCATCCACAAACCGGCGCAGGATCTCGGGGTCCCGCACCTCGAGCAGGAGCCGCAGCGCCCCCAGGGTTCGGTAGGAGGTCACCTGCCCGGCGCTGCCCCCGCGGCGGGCGAGCCGCAGTGCCTGGCGCGCCTCTTCGTGGGCCCTCGCCAGCTCCCCGGCCGAAGCCGCCAAGCTCCCCAGACCGATGGAGAAGCTGAGCTTCCGGCCGAGTCCGGCGGCCAGCGCCAGCGCCGCCCTGGCGAACTGTTCCAACTCAAGGGTGGGCGGGTCCGACGGACCGCTCCTCGGGTTCGCCGCCTGGGCGGGGACGAGAACCACGGCCGAGGTCGCCCTCGTCACCGCCAAGGCGCCGGGAAAGTGCAGCTGGCTGAGCTCGTTGAGATCGCGCCGCAGGCGCTCTTGGAGCGGTAGGGTCTGGAAGCTGATCATGGAGCGCTCGTCGTCCGGCTCCAGCACCAGGACCCAGGCCCGGTCCGGAATCCGGTATCCGAGCCGCTCCGCTCTCACCGCCAGCCGGGAGATGTCCTCGGGGTTCTGGCCGGGAGCGAGGAGGCCTTCCAGTAGGTCGCCTCGCAGCCGACGCTCCACCTCGGCGGCAGCCCTCTCCTTGAGGAGCTCGAGGGCGACCACCGTGGCCCCATGCTCCAGGGCCCGGCGCCGGCCGGGTGTCGCCCCCTCGACCGTTCCCTCCACCGCCAGCACCGCCACCAGCTCCTCGCCCGCCCTCACCGGGGTGAGCACGAGTTCTAGCCGCGGCCGGGCGAGGCTCACCCCCACCAATCCGGCGGCCGGGTTGGC
>Ga0182014_10002348_pt1 | contig 23947 bp, 24 predicted proteins | sample 612S2DmetaG_FD_120489 | JGI IMG/M metagenome (GOLD analysis project Ga0182014, IMG submission 120489) | Permafrost microbial communities from Stordalen Mire, Sweden - 612S2D metaG | ecosystem: Environmental > Terrestrial > Soil > Wetlands > Permafrost | place: Sweden: Stordalen | collected...
ATCCTCATCAACTTGTTAGGGATGAAAGAAAGTTTAACCTTAGAAAAAATTTCTTCCTAGAATTATTCTCTAGAGTAGATGTACATGTTTTGAATACTATAGAAAAACCTGCTGAAAGTCTTACTAGAATAATAGAATTAGGGAAAAGGTGAATGAATATGAGAGCGTTTTTAGCTGTGGATTTAGATGAAAAACTAAAAGATGAAGTAATCAGAGTTCAAAAGAGAATCATAGATGCAAATGCTCAACTTAAATTTGTAGAACCTGAAAATCTCCATTTCACCCTTAAATTCTTAGGTGAAGTTTCAGATAGTAAAGTGGAAGATTTAAAAGTAATGATTGAAGATAAAATTGTAGAATATGAACCTTTTAAACTTTACATTAATAAAACTGGTTTTTTTCCGCATTCTGGATATATTAGGGTGATTTGGTTGGGTGTGGAAAACCCTGAAGTATACTCACAGATGCAAATAGATTTAGATCAAGAATTTGTGAAATTAGGTTTTAAAAAAGAGAAAAGTTACATTCCCCATTTAACCATAGCAAGGGTTAAAGGAGCTAAGAATAAAGAAGCTCTAATTTCTCTTATTAAGGAAATGGAGAATGTTAATATTGGAGATATGATGGTGGATAAATTAGTACTTAAGAAAAGTGAACTCACACCAGTTGGTCCTATCTACTATAACTTATTTGAATTCAAACTCTAAAAAAAAATTTTAAGATTTCATATTTATAATTTAAATCTCAAAAAAATTTTTAAAACTTTTAATTATTAAATATAAAAAAAAATAATCAATCTATTGATAAAATTTATTATAAAACAACATTTAGGGATTCATATTTTCTTAAGGTGACTTCTCGTGACTAATATAAATTATAAAAAAATTTTAGAGGAAATAAAACCTTCAAAAAGTGAAATAAATAATGTGAAGTCTTTATCTAATATATTAATCAGTATACTAGATCAATTAGCAAAGGATGAAAATATAAATGCAGAAGCAGTATTAGTGGGTTCTGTAGCTAAAAATACTTGGTTTGGAAAAGCTGATATTGATTTATTCATCAAATTTCCTTTAAACACTTCAGCGGATTATCTTAAAGAAAAAGGATTACATTTAGGTTATGAATGTATAAAGAAAATGAATGGAAAATATGAATGTCGTTACGCATCTCATCCTTATATTACCGGTCTTATAAATGGTTATGAAATTGATTTTGTACCATGTTATGATATAAAACATTCAGAAGAGCTTAAGTCAGCTGTAGATCGAACCATACCCCATACTAAATATATTAAAAAAAATTTAAATCCTAGGCAAGCCGATGGAGTAATATTACTTAAAAGATTCATGAAATCCATAGAAACTTATGGATCTGAATTCAAGGTAAGTGGATTTGCTGGTTATCTCTGTGAACTCTTAATCCTTTATTATAATTCTTTTGAACAAGTTGTAGAATCCGCTTCAAATGAATGGAAACCAGGTTATCATATAGATTTAATGGATTATAATACTTCTTCATTATTTAATGAACCATTAATAGTAGTAGATCCCGTGGATAAGAATAGAAATGTAGCTGCAGCTGTAAGCCTACAGAAAATGTCAGAGTTTGTAGCAGCATCGCGAAATTTTCTTAAAGAACCATCCGCATCATATTTTAATTCTAAAGATGTCCATGGTGATTTAAAATATATAAAAAATGAATTTACTAAAAGAGGTACCAAAACTTTACTATTATCATTTAAAACTCCTGATGTACCTATTGATGCTTTATATCCCCAAATTAGAAAAACTGAAAATTCAATAGTTAATTTAATGGAAAGGAAAGGATTCAAAATTTTTGGTAGCGATTCTTGGAGTGACGATAAAGAATTAGTTATTATCCTATTAGAATTCAGCGTATGGAAACTTCCCGAAATAAAAAAGCATTTAGGACCCCAATTATGGTTTAAAGACGATCAAAAAAAATATTTAAAGAAATATAAGGAGAAAGCATGGATTGAAGGAGATAGATGGGTGGCTGCAGTGGAAAGAGATTATCCTAAAGCAGAATTTCTTTTAAAAGTTTCCTTAATGGATGTAAAAATCGGTTACCTTAGGTTTGGTAAACATATAAAGAATGAAATTTTAAAAGAACATAAATTAACTAATTTAATAAAATTTTTAGAATCAAATGAAATTAATAAAGATGTTTTAAAATTTTTACATACTTATTTAAATAAAAGCGAGACTTTATGGAGATAAAATTTATAAAAAATTCTAAATGATATTAAAACTATTCTTAAAACTTATTTAAAATAATAATTTGAATATTTAACTCTTTTAAGCTTATTTATCTTATTTTTTTTTTGAAATACAAAGAAATTTTTTGTTAATTCATTAATAAAAAAAAAATTAATTATAATTCTATAGATAATTATAAACAAATTCACTCTTATAGATAAATTTCTTTTAATTAAACAAAATGATTATAGATTGCTTGTAATGGTTTAGGTATCATATTTATCTCACCATTTCTAGCATCTTGAAGCATTTCTTGTATATTATAATCATAATCATCTTCACACATTTTTACTAACTTCCGGGATTTTTTAAGAGCAAAATTAAATACTTGCTTAGCCCCGTATGTACTAATAGAATTAACATTAGTCATATGGAAATATTCATCAAGTAAGGTTTCTGTCCAGTTCTGACTGTGTTCCCAACATCTTAACATAAGTTCACATTGCTTACGTGTCATATCCTCTACTGAAAATGACTTTAATCCCTCTAATCTACCTTCTGAGACAAAGAAAAGTGGAACAATTACACTTTTAAAATCTTTTAATTCACTTACTAAATCAATAGTTAATTGTACATCGTTTTCATCCTCACCGGGAAGTCCTATAATTAATGTTGCAATAGGTACCCAATTATTATCAGATAAAATCTGGAATGCATCTACCACAACTTCCGGCCATTCCTCAGGTTTAAAAGGCTTACATTTACCCTTCATACCATCATTAATCAACTTAGGACTGCCAGTTTCTATCCCTGTTTGACCAGTTAACCATTCCTTCTTATTGGCTCCGAGAATATTTGACACTTCCTCAACCACTCCTGGAGCGCTGGCTGCGGATGATAACGCGAAATGACTCATCGCAACTGCATCCACGCCAGAATAATCATGTACTTGCTGGAATAAATCAGTTACAGCTTCTTTGTTAACCTCAAAACCATTAGCCTTATATCTAAGTACATCCTCTGCATGAAGAATGGGTTGTTTTCCAGCCTTGAGGTTAACTTCTACCTCCTCCAATATATGTTCAATTGGCAAACAACGATATTTTTGGAGTGTTGGAACACAAAATGCACATCCACGACCACATCCACGAGCAATCTCGACAATTCCTTCAATAGTTGCTTCTTTAATACTAGGAATCTCCTCTTCTTCAAGAACTTCTCCATGAACAACGTTTGGAAGCTCATCTCCATTAATTGCTTTCTTAAAGAGTTTATCCACCACTTTTTCCCCTTCACCTATAACTACACAATCTAATCCCAGTCTATCTCTATGTTCATCACCCTCTAGCTGCCAAGCTCCAGGTCCACCTACAACAATTTTCGGTTGATATTGTTGTACTGCTGGATGATTTAATAATTCTTCAAACTTCACTGACATGTAGTTATTATCTCCGCCAAGGAGTTGTGTAAATGTTGAAGTGGCAGGTGCAATTCCAAGCGGATCAAAACCACTTATCGCCAATACCTTAGTATTTGAACCAATCACTTTATCTAAATGTTCAGGATGTGCTACAATCACGTCTTCTCTTTTAAAACCATTATTTAATAGTGCAGCTTCAATTTTCCTAGTTCCACATGGGGCATATTTAACTGATCCATCATTATTGGATTCAATAGATGGACAGAGCATTGAAAAATACATTATATCCGGTATCAATCCTTTAGGTACACATGCACTAAAACCTAAGAATACTAAACCATTATAATGACTCATAAGTGTTCTATCAGCAGTTAAAACAATCTTATATCCTTCATTATCACGTAAATTGATTTTACTCACCTCAAATAATTATTTAACAATAAGTTTTCAAATTTAATTTATTAACTTATGTTGTTACATCAAGAACAACTAATATTAAATAATATTTCTTGTTATTAATTATGTGATTTATGATAGAAATAATTTAGTATTAACAACAAACAGTAGATTATGCTTTATTATTAATAAAAATAATTTGATTAACTGATTAATATACTAAATTAAACAAAATAAAAGAATTTTGAAAGCTTACTAAAAACCCATATTGCATGAATTATTTTCTTTCATAAACAAAACGAGGGACTGCATCTCGGAATGGATCAAAATTCTCTAAATTATTCACTTCCATACACTTCATACTAACCATGGAATGTAAGCTAGATGGCAGACGTAAAATTCTTTTAAGGTCTATGGAAACTTTAGCATCCACCCAACCCATATTCAAAGAAGCTATACTATTAATTAATCTTTGATATCTAATGGGACCCACTTTACCCCTAAAAAGTCCCCATTCATCATTATTTATAAATTCCCGATATTTAATAACATCTTTTAATAATTTACTATTAACTCCATCCAATTCTGTAGATTCCGTTAAATGTAAAATAGCATATTTTACTCTCCCCGTGAATACTTTGGGATATCCAAACGGTAATGAAAAATGTTCCAATTTATACGTCACACCATCACTTCCATATTCACTTTGAGGTACCTCAGCCCCAATAATATATTTAACAATCTGCCCTCTAACATCACTATTCACCCCCATCACAGATTCATCCAATACACGCAGATGATAACCTCGTCCTGAATAAATAACATGAATATTATCAAGTCCCAAATCCCCTTTCAATATATCCATTAAACTACAGACAATCTCCCGAGCCTGATTTAAACATACTTCACATACACCCTCACAGTTACAGTTTCTTAAAGGAATATCCTTAGCATCCACATCAAACACTAACTCCGATTTAATCCAACCATCCCTACGTTGAGGTTTCTCATAAAAAGCCACCGATGAATAAGCAGCAAATGGCGTACGATATCTTAAAAACTTTCTTAACAAATCTAAAGACCGGAAAACTCGATAACGATCATTAGGTCCACGACCCAAATGATCAAACCCGAATTCTCTCTTATCCATAGAGTTCTTAATAAAATCAGGAACATTCTTAACATTCCATTCCTCACGATAATATAATCGCCGTTCTTCAGTCGAAGCTGGTTTCAAAAAATGATTTTCATCCAATTTAATTACCATTTCCCAATTAAAGACTACTATTAAAATAATTTTATATCAAATAAGAATAAAAAAATTTTAATCCTTATTTCCCTCAGGATTACCATTAGTTTTATCCGATTCCCATAATTTTCTGATATAATAAGAAAGCGGATTTCCAATCCTTTTACAAGTTTTATCAGGTTTACAAAGACTAGGAAGATGTAATTTCACCTTTTCACAACTCATAGGAGTATACCAAATAGATTCACCTTCATGTTTAAGTTCCACCACAGCGTGCATTCCAAAACCAAGTTTAGCATTAATATTAACCTTCTCCTGTGGCTGATCATCAAATAATGGAGGAGAACACTGCTCAGCAGCACCATAAATTAACGGTAATATTTCATTTTGCACCACAGATAAATTTGAATCCACATCAGAAACTTTAACCGTTACATTCTTACGGAATACATCCGGATAAAGACGTGCATAAGATACGAATGGTGTAAAGAATAATATTATGGCATCATTCCTTCCCCCAGATTTCATACCCTCTAAAACCAATTTAACACAAGGAGGAAAAGCATTAGGATTCAAAGGGGCAGCTTTAACTTCACCATTACCTCCAACTTTACCACCATAACTAGGAAATGATTCACTTAAAACATTCGATACTTTATCCGCTAATTCTAAAAGTAAAGGATTAGCTTCTATCTCTCTCTTAGATTTTTGATGAACTTTACATATGTAATCCTCAGTCTCCTGCATAATCATCCTATTCATAATCAGTTCCTTTACTTTATCCCCAATCATCATATTATATATTTTATCCGGGTCTCTATGCTCAATTTTCGAACTGAAGCTTTCAATGAAATCTTCTTTATTTAATATTATATTCCCCTGATCCAATACTAGATCCTCTAATTTAAGTTTACGTGAACTTAAAATATCCTCAAAAAAAGTCCATTTCACCTTTTCTTCACTTAAGAGACTATCCAATATTTTTCTAATTAATTCATCCCTATCAATTCTTGAAAACTCACTCAAACGACTTTGCATCAGTTTACCCTGAGATTCAACCATAGCTCTGCTTTCTCTAGAATTTGGGCCGAATTTAACTCCTACCGCTTGACATAATAAATAAAACGATATAACATCAAATCTAGTTATTTCATAATTAAAAAGGAATGAATATTTATTATAATTAAAATTAGGATCATTTTTCTTCCTAATATACCATTCTAATCTTTTAACAGCTAAATCCAAATAATTATGTGGTATAGATTCTTCAGAAATATCCTGAGATCTAGTATGAATCACTAAATCAATTAATATCGCATTATCCTCACGAAACAAGTCTAAATTACCCATTTCCCTAACTATCTGTCGTCCCTCATCTGAAAGAGGATTAATGAATGCCACTGAAACCATGAGTTATAATATGTTTTTTATAAAGATAATAATAGTTATCCAACCAAAAAAAATTGAAGAATATGAAAATAATTCATTTTTTGAATTTTTTTAATGAAGCTAAATTTAAATATAAAAATATTATAAATAAAAGTACTATAATACTTTCTAATACTGTTTATCTCAAAAATACTAGTTAAATTATAATCTTTTAAATAAATTTTCACTCTCATCATACTATAAAAATAGAATTATAATTCCATAATAATTTTTAAATGTTAAATAATAAATTATTTTGTAGATTTAATTGTTAGGAGGAAATAAATTTGAGTAAAGTCTTTATTACCTGCGCACTACCCTATGCTAATGGTCCCACCCATCTAGGCCATTTAAGATCAACATATATTCCTGCTGATATTTATGCTCGTTATAATCGTATGAAAGGACGAGAAGTACTTTTTGTATGTGCAACCGATGAACATGGGACTCCAATCGCTGTAAAAGCAGAAAAAGAAGGTATAACACCAAAAGAAATTGCTGGAAGATATTATAAAATGATAAAGAACGATTTAGAATCATGTAATATATCATTCAATAATTTCGCTCGCACTACAGACCCCTTACATTATCAAATCTCCCAAAACTTCTTCTTAAAACTATATCAAGATGGTTTCATATATGATAAAACCATAAAACAACCATACTGCGATGAATGCAATCGTTTCCTTCCAGATCGATATGTTGAAGGAATATGTCCCTACTGTGGTGGTGAAGGAGCACGAGGAGATCAATGCGAGGTTTGCGGCAGACACTTAGATCCCATACAATTACAAGATCCCACTTGTCTAATCTGCCAATCAACACCTGAAATCAAAGATTCTAAACAATATTTCTTCCGTCTAAGCAGTTTCCAAAATGAAATTAAATCATGGCTAAATGAAAATAAAGCATTACCTCCAAACGTGAAAAATTATGTTAACCAATGGATTAAAGAAGGTTTAAATGATTGGATACTAACTAGAGATATGGAATGGGGAATACCTGTACCATTAGATGATGCTGAAGGTAAAATAATTTATGTATGGCTTGAAGCATTATTAGGTTACATAACCTCCGCTGCATTATGGTCTCATCGCAATAATCAATCCTGGAAAGAATATTGGAATGATAAAGCAGTACACTTTATAGGTAAAGATATAATCTACCATCATTCCATATTCTGGCCAGCATTATTAATGGCTTATGGATGTAAACTACCCTACACCATCATCGCCGGAGATTACCTCTCACTAGAAGGGCGAAAAATGTCCACTAGTAAAAATTGGGTTATATGGACTTCAGATTTCCTGAAAACCTTTGAATCAGACACTTTAAGATATTACTTAATGGCTAACGCTCCACTCACCCGAGACACTGACTTCTCATGGGATGACTTCCAAAGAAGAATAAATGATGAATTAGCTGATGTACTAGGAAATTTTTTACACCGCACCTTCACCTTCACCAACCGTTTTTATCAAGGAAAAATACCTGAAGCAGTTCAAATAGATGAATACGACCAAGAAATGATAGATAAAATCCATGAACTTCCAAATGTAGTAGGAGAGTACATAGAAAATTTTAAATTCAGAGAAGGATTAGTGGAAATAATAAAATTAGCTAAACAAGGTAACAAATATTTTAATGATAAAGAACCTTGGAAAACCGTGAAATCACAGCCTAAAATTGCAAGTACCGCTTTATATATCTGTAATCAACTATGTAAAACTTTAGCAATTACTTTAAATCCTTATCTTCCAGTTAAATCATTGGAAATTATTAAATTATTAAATAATGAAGAAAAACTTGAATGGGATTCTGCTAACAGTTTCATAACATCCGGTCATAAAATACTACCCGCGAAACCAATCTTCTCTAAAATAGAAGATGAAGTGATTAATAAACAGAAAGAAACCCTTTATCAAAACCAGGAAGAGGTGGATACATTGAATGAAATAATCAGTATAGAAGATTTTGCCAAAATAGATCTCAGAGTAGGTAATATAATTAATGCAGAGAAGGTTAAAGATAGTGATAATCTCTTAAAACTCATAGTAGATGTTAAAGATAAAAAATTACAAGTAGTCGCTGGTCTTGCCAAAAGTTACTCACCAGAAGAATTATTAAACCAGAAAATTATTGTTTTAGTGAATTTAAAGCCTGCTAAACTTTTCGGTATTAAATCTGAAGGAATGATATTAGCTACTAAAGATACACTTAAAGTTTTAAATGCAGAAGGCGCTGCTGTTGGTGAAAGAATAAAATGAATGAATCACGACTTATAGGAAGGACCGAGAAATATTTAGGTAATATAAGACGAAAAACTATAAATGCAGATGATATTCATGATTTAGATAGTTTCATGAATATTTATATTTATTTAAAAGATAATTCATATGAATTACAAGAATTCAGAGACACTATGGAAATTAAAGGTTACAAAGCACCTTATAGTTCATTAATGAAGTTTGGACGTGTAGCATCCACAGAGATGAAAGTTGAAGATTTACATGACATAAGTCGACACACTCAACATTTCCGAATGCGAGCAGCACTTAAAAAAAATATATTAGATCGAGTTAAATCATCCATCGCCTCCCATAAAATAGCAATAGGACATTTAGAAGAATACGCTACCATTAAATGCTTAATATGCAATAAAGATTACACAGGACATGAAATCGCAGATTTAACAGCCCAAAAATGTATCTGCGGCTCGAAAGATCTTGAATTAAATATAAATTATCAAGGAGTTTACAGGTTAAAAATAATTAAATATCTACCACTCTCCGGTGAATACATGGTGAAGATGTCAGAACTTTCACCATTAGGTAGAGACGCCTTCCGTCAAATAGTTAGAATCCTCAAACAAGAGAAAAGAGGACTTGTTAAAACCGTATCCATGGTAGTTAAAGTTTTAGAGGGTGGCAGATGGGTTAGGAAAAGAGTTAATCTTGATTGCAGTGCAAAACTTAATTACGAGAAGGAAATAAGAAAAAAGTATGGTTCCAACGCTCGTATAGAATTCCTGCAATTTCATCGTAAAAAACCATCCATAGTTAATGATAAACACGTTCAAAACGCATTAGCCCTAGGTTACGTGAAATTCTCAGAAAAACAAGCTGAAAATATTATACCAATAATTCTAGATAAAAATCTTAAAAATAAAATAAAACTAGAAAAATATGATGGAATCCTCCTAAACGCCAGATTAACTGGACGTAGAATGGGTGAAGATGATCAGGATCAGAAGACTCTAGAAAAAGAATTAATAACTGAAGCACTCATTAAAGAAGGATTATTAACTAAAGGTTTATTAAATAAAGAACTTCAAGAAGATCTTTCACAACGAAAGAAAATTGAAGAGAAATTATTAGTAGATGCCCCTCGAATTTTAATTTTATGGGATTTAATTAAATACTACTTATCCACATCATACGACCGACGCAGTAAATACTCCGGACCCTTCCCCAATTTACGTCCAGTATTAGATAAAACTCAAATAAATACTTTCACTGACTTCCCTGAGTCATTAGTGGAATGTTTAAAAAAATATACTGAAGAAAAAATTGGATACATTAATCACATGAATGAATTATTAAATGAAAAATTTGAAGTAGAAAAGAAATTCAAAGGATTACATCTTAAAATGAATACAGCTGCAGTGGGAGCAGTAATATTACATAACATTGGAAAGTTAACAATAGAGGAATCATCCCAAATATTCTCATTAACCACTAAAGAAGTGATGAATGAAAAAGATAAAATTCAAACTTTCCAAAAGCCAGTAACTCGCAAGGCCCAGAAATTTCTAGAGATGATAAAGGATTAAAATAAAATAAAGAAACTCATTTTTTTAATTAGTATTATATATAAAAATTTTAATATTTGATGGTGATTATTTTTTGGCTGATGAAGTTTATATTAAAGAACCATTATCCTCCAGGATAATTATGGAAATTCTAGAAGAACATCCCAATATAAAACGAATTAAATGCCCCACCAGCCTATATCTTCGAACCTCTAAAAAATATTTAGATGCTCTAAAAAAATTAGGTATTGAAGTCGAACCAGTGATTAAGATCGGTCGTCCCAAAAAGTATGGCGAATCAGAAGTTAAACTAATCCAGAAAATGTTAAAGAATGGTTCAAACCCAAAGGAAATATCCAAAAAGTTACATTTACCCATTCAAACCGTATATTATCTTAAAGAAACTCCCCTTAGAAGGGGTAGGAAACCTAAATATACTCCTGAAACTGAAGAAGAAATTAAAAGATTACATGCTGAAGGTTTACGTGTAAAAGAGATTTCTGAAAGATTAGGGATACCTTTAAGAACTGTATATAGTATAATTAAAAAATAAAATTTATAAATATCTTAAAAATTTTTTTTAAGATTTGATTTACCATGGTCTCCCAAATAATTCTACAACATTACCAGGAAATAATTATAATCTCCAGTATCTGCGGTTTAGTAGCCTTCACCACCACCTATTTAGCAATGCCTAAATTAATTAAAAAACTCAAAGAAGCCCATATAGTAGGAAGAGACATTCACAAAGCTAGTAAACCTCAAGTTGCAGAAATGGGTGGCATTGGTATCCTATTCGGATTCACAATAGGCTTATTCGTAGCAACCTATCTATATCCTAAACTACAATTCACTTTAATCGTAACTTTACTAGTAATCCTACTAGTTGGAATGATCGGTATGGTGGATGACTTAATATCATTATCATCCAAAGAAAAACTCTTCCTATTATGGTTAGCTGGAATACCCTTAGTATGGATTGCACCCACCAGTCTGGGAATTATATATTTAATAGTAATACCTATAGCTGTATCCATAGCAGCTAATTTAACAAACATGCTCGCGGGATTAAATGGTATAGAATCTGGTTTAGGAGTCATAGCTATGACTGCCTTAACTATATCCTGTTTAATACTTGATAAATTCAATGTATCCATAATATCAATGACCATGCTCGGAGCCTTAATCGCCTTCCTAATATATAATAAACATCCCTCCCGCGTCTTCCCTGGTGATGTTGGAACATTAATTATCGGCGCCACCATAATAGTAATCGCGTTCATAGGCAGAGTAAAAATAATTGCCTTCATTGTACTAATACCTAATATAATAGATAGTTTACTAAAATTCTACAGTGCCGGAGTAATGGAACGACAAAATCATCACCCCACAGAAGTAGATGAAAACGGTAAACTCTACGCTCCCGATGGAGGATTCAAATCCCTGATACGATCAGTATTACGCTATCCCATGAGCGAAGAAAAAGTTGTAATTGTTATTTGGTTAATTGGCATACTATTCGGATCCATAGGAATCCTCCTATCATACTTCCTCAAAGGCAGTATCATCTAAAAAACTAGGTTTATTTTTCTCAAAAATTATTACTCAATTCTAATTTTTAAAATATTTGATTATCGAATTTTAAAGGACTCATATTCTAATAAATCTAAATTAAAAATTTATTATGGATTATTTCTTCTCCTTTTAGATGGCAAGAAGAAACTTGTAATCAACCCTAAAATCAATATAATAGTTAATGCATTAAATGTTTGCTTCATAGCAGAACTAATAGTAGAATCAACTATCCTAGTAACCTCAGGCACTAAATTAGAGGGAATGTCCATAGGAGTAACAGTTTGCATTTTCTCCACATAATTAAAAAGAGAATCATGAATCTGATCCGTACTCATATTCCCAGATAAGTCCGATGATGCAATAGATGTAGTTAATCCTCCAAAAATTCCAATTAAAAGTAAAACCCCTATCAAAGCCGTGCCTAAAGAATAACCTAAATTCTTAAAAGCATTAAGAAAACCAGCAGCATCAGTTTCCTGATCACTACTTGCAGCCGACATAGTAAGATTCGTTATCTGAGAAAGTAAAAAACCAATCCCCACACCAAAAACAACAGTACCCGGAATCAAATTAATTATCTGAGTACTTAAATTAAAAGATCCACTCAATATGAAAGTACCTACAGCTGAAATAACAAATCCAATCATCAAAACATACTTAGATTCCAATATTGATGATAATCTAGCACCAATTAATGAAAAAAGTAAAATCATAATTGACGCCGGTAACAGAGCAAGACCTGTAGTAAAAGCATTAACCTTAGTAACCTGCTGTAAGAATACCGGGATTATAAAAAGAAAACCAGCTAAAGGCATTTGCTGAATAACTGAATTTAAATTACCTAACACAAATACACGATTTCTAAGAAGAGAAATATCAGATAAAGGTTCTAAACCTTTATTAATCCTTCTCCTCTGCCATAACAAGAATACAATAAATAAAATTAAACCAGAACCAACTATTACTATAACATAAGTCCAGTAATTCGGTCTTGTAAGTAATAAAATACCGAGAACAATCAAAAGCAGGGAAAATATAGATAGTAAAGCTCCAACTAAATCTAACTGATTCCATTTCAAAGTTGGCTTAGATTCTGTTAAATAATGTCTGAAAATTATTATAACTGCAACAAAAACAAGTTCAGATCCAAATACTAATCTCCAAGTAAGATAAGTTGTGAAAATTCCTCCAACTATTGGACCTATCGCAGCACCCATAGCTGCAATGCCACCCCAAATACCAAACGCGGTGACTCTATCCTTACCTTGATAACTAGCACTAACCAGAGTAGTAGTTGCCGGTAACATTAAAGCAGCACCAATACCTTCCATAACTGCCCATCCAATAAGAAGCATAATTGCATTAATACTAAATGTAGCGATAATTGTACCCGTTGCATAAATAATTAAACCGGTAAGAAAAGTCCTTTTTCTACCCAGAATATCCTGTAATTTACTCCCCAGTAACATAAATGACGCAATTATTAAAGCATATAAAGCTATAATAGCCTGAATAGTTGATAAAGTTGTATTCAATTGTACTACTAAAGTTGTTATGGCCACATTCATAGCAGAGGAATCTAAAACAATAATAAATATAGCCATACAAGCAATTAACACTACACCCCATTTATACGGACTCTCAGTCATTTAGATCATCAACTACCAATTTATGATTAATTACTTTTTATCCATAAAAAATCCTTTACAAATGAATTTCATATGAAGAAATGACTAATTAAATACTTAACATGAATATTATGTCATTTATAAATTTAAATTTATTGGGAAATTATAATAGACCAGAGAATGTAAAGTTATGGAGTGTTGGGACAAATTTTTTTTTATTTCAAAAAAAACTATTTTTTATCTTTATTTATCCTTTAATTATGATTTATAGTAAATTAAACTTAATTAAAGGTGAGATAGATATTAACATATCCAATAAAGTATAATCAGTTATTTAAAGTCTAAAATGGAAGATTAGAAACAGAAACACGGTAAAAAAAAATCAACACCCCATAACTTTTACAGTCCTCATATTAATACACTAAATTTTTAACTGTTTATAAAGGATTATTCAATATAAATCATAAAAAAAACAGAATTTACCAGAAATCTGACTATAAAAAACTGAAGAATATTAATATATGTTCAAATACCTAAAATTTATATTTAAAAATATTCCCTGACTTCCAGAGGACTCACACAAAATACACCATAAAAACCCATAATGTATCATCGACCAACGAGCTATTACGAAAATAACTACCAGACAAACCTATTGCTAGACGAACATAAAAGAAGATAGGATAACATCCTGACAGAATAACCAAGCATTTTACAAAGACAAATTGAAAACCTGAATATAAAAAAAACTGAAAACACACCTATACCTATAACTTTTACAAACTCAATATTACAAAGAAATTCATTAACATCCAAATTATACAAATAAACAAAAACAAGAATATATAAAATTTATAAAAAAAATTTATTGGGTTGACTTTTAAATGTATGAAATTATACTATTCAGCGGTGGCGTGTACAAATACGATGAATTAGTGGAAACCGTGGAAGATCTAGGCGGATTAATACTACGAAAAGATAACTTCCACATTAGCCGTGGCGAATCCTACCTCTCAGAAGAAATAGAAGTAATGTTAATAATCCCCGAAGAAGATAAAACTACCATAGAATCAGTTTCAAAGGATATAAAAGGCACAATTGATAAATTAAACTTAGAAAAGTCTGAAAGAAATAATATATTAACTTATCTTTCAATTTATAATGTTTTAAGCCAAACAAATTCCTGGATGACCATTAAGGAAATTAAAGATTTAATACAATGCCCCTGTCCCACCCAACTCTGCCATGAAAATGGAATATATTACTGTGTAATAGATGAACTAAATGAAAGCTTAAATAAACTATGCTTACAGAAATTAATTAAATCCAGAAAAAATAATAACAAAATAGAATTCCACTTAAAATGAATAAAATTTTATATTTTTTGATTGATTAAATAATGATTAAAGGAACAGGCATAATTATAGCGGGAATAATTGCAATTTTTATAGGTTTTATCCTAATATTCATCGGCACCATCCTTCAAGGAACAGCATCTAAAACAGGAGAAGTTAAAACCGGTGGTGTAATACTAATTGGCCCCATACCTATCATATTCGGAAACGTCACAGGCTCAATAATAACCGTATTAATTCTAGCCATAATATTAATGATTCTCGCTTACATCCTCTTTTATAGAACATTAACCTAAAAAAAAAATAAATTTATATTTTCTGCTGCCAACGCCACGCTGTATCAATAATCAAAGAAAGATCATCAAATCGTGGCTGCCAACCTAACAATTCACGAGCCTTCAACGCACTACCCACTAAAACCGGTGGATCACCCGGCCTCCGACCAACTTCTGATGCTTTAATTTTTTTTCCAGTAACTTTCTCAACCGTATCAATCACTTCCCTTACACTAAATCCCTGACCATTACCAAGATTAAAAACATCACTTAAATCATTATTCTGAATATATTCTAAAGCTTTAATATGAGCATCAGCAAGATCAAGGACATGTATATAATCCCTTATACAAGTACCATCCGCTGTAGGATAATCAGTTCCAAAAATCTTAATATCCTCCCTATTACCTAATGCAACATCCAATATTAATGGTATCAAATGAGTCTCCGGATCATGTAATTCACCAATTTCACCATCCGGATCAGCACCCGCAGCATTAAAATACCTTAAAGAAGCATACCGTAAATTATAAGCCTTACTATAATCCTCTAAAACCTGCTCCACCATATATTTACCCTTACCATAAGGATTAATAGGATTTTGAGGATGATCCTCAGTAATAGGAATCTCTACTGGATCACCATAAGTTGCACAAGTTGAAGAAAATACAAAATAATTAACTTTCTCCTCCAACATCACCTCTAAAAGATTCAACGTGTTATAGAGATTATTCAGATAATACTTCTGCGGATCCTCAACGGATTCACCCACATAAGTGAAGGCAGCAAATTGCATAACCGCCGTTATAGGATATTTCTGGAATACCCGTTTAATATCAGCCATATCACCAAGATCACCCTCCTCAAATAAACCCCATTTCACGAAATCACGATGCCCATAACTCAAATTATCAAAAACCACCGTCTCAAAACCATGCAAATTAAGCATCTTATTAACATGAGACCCAATATAACCTGCCCCACCAACAATCAAAATCATAAAGCTATCACCACAAATTTAATAATTTTTATCAATTATTATATTATAACTAAATTATTTTATTTACAAAAATAAAAATTTGAAATTTTGATAATTAATTCATTTAATCATAGTTAAGATTAAACTCATTAAATGTAAGTAATTTTTCTATCTTATTATCTTAAATATATTATTTTTAAATATCCCATTTTAATAACATTTAATAGTATACGGATACGATAACGATTTGAAACAAAAAATACATTTTCTAGAACTAATAAAATTAATACTATCTAATTATTTGATGACCATAAAATATTCACTTTTAAAATAAATCGGAGTTGATAATTTTGAATGATGAAAAAAATAAAGATTCAGACACTGCAAAGGTTCTAAACGCAGTAATTAATGAATCCATTGTAGATTTATTTAACCCTATCATAAAAACTGGAGAACTCTCGAATTCACCAGAAGACGAAGTACTTTTTATTAGAATACTAATTGATAAAGCAGTACAAACTGTTCCCAATTCAAAAAATCATTTCAATTCCTATCTAAAATATTTAAATTATATTTTAACTGAAGATTATAATAATATTCAAGAAGTAGTTGATAATTATCATAAAGAATACACAGACGTCGAATTCTAAGTCCCAATTTTAATACTTAATCAGCCTTACAACATCCAAATATAATCTTAAGATATTTATATTCAAAAATAGGTTATTTAATTATGAAATATTATTTTTTTACTGGAATTCCGGGAGAACTTCCTCCTCATAAAACTTTATAAAGCCCTCCTGATATGGACCCAATTGATGAATAAAAACATGATCATAACCAGCTTTAATAAAATTCTTAATCTCATCAATATGCCTCTGCGGATCATTACCACAAGCAACATGACTCGTTAAAGTTTCAGGATCAATCATTTTAGCTAAATCTTCAAAATACTTCGGTGTAGGTAACTCCCAATTTAAACCATCCTTATTAGCAACTATAGGCCAATACTCATAAGATATATTCTTCGCATAATCCTCACTATCCGCCCAGCACACTGAAGCCTCAGCATAACAAGATTTACCCTCACCACCATTTCTCTTGAAAATCTTAACCAGATCCTCCCTAATCCCCGGAGTTATTAAACCATCAGCTATTCTCCCAGCTGTCTCAGCAGCTAATTCTCCAGCAGCAGCCATTAATATAGGTGGAATCCTAGTCGGTAATGTATAGATTTGAGTATTTTCAATACTGTAATATTTACCATTAAAATTATGGATATCCCCACTCCATAACATTCGAATAATATTTACCGCTTCTTCCAGCATTTCAATCCGAATAAGTGCAGGTGGCCAATAATCACCAAGAATATGCTCATTAAGCTTCTCACCAGATCCCACACCCAACATAAATCTACCCGGCATCATAGAAGCAGTAGTAGCTGCAGCCTGTGCGATAATAGCAGGATGAACTCTAATTGTAGGACACGTGACAGCAGTACCTATCTTTAAATTACAGGTAGACTGTGAAATACCACCCAAAGTACTCCAAACAAAAGGACTATGATTCTGTTTATTTACCCATGGATGAAAATGATCAGAAATCATAGCAAAACTAAAACCAGCATCCTCAACCATTTTAGCATAATTCACCAGATTTAATGGATGAGTATCCTCACTTGATAACTTATATCCAATCTGAAACATCATTTATCACTATCTTATAAATATGTTCAAATTATCATATAAAAATATCTATTAATCAAGCTTCATTTAGAAAATAATACCCTAAAAATTACTTTAAATCTATTAATATACGTGTAATTAATAGTTTAAGTAATTAAAACTTCATATAATGAAAAAATTGAAAGTCTAACCTTATTTTTTATTATATAACAACTTTCACACTATAATAATGGAAAATATCCTAAAATAAGGCGAAATTTAAAAAAAAATCTGAATTTGAAAAAAAAATTTGAATTAATGCAATAATATTTAATAGGGTTATCAGGAATATTTAGTTATAAATAAGTGGATTAAATAAGGGGAATAGTGAATCGGTTAGGGGATAAGAAAATGAAGAAAATATATATAATAAGTGTTATACTTATTTGTTTTATAGCGTTTATTTTCATTCTAGAAAACATAGGATCTTCAAATAATGGAAATAATCATCAAATAGCTTATTCCACTTATAATAATCAGAATATGTCATTTGAATATCCCACAGGTTGGCAAACTGAGAATAATGGTGTTGGAGGAGTCAATGTTTACAATGGAACGCAAAATAATTATAAGGAATGGTTCACTATTAATACAGTAAATATGGCTGATTACAATTTAATTGCTACAGTTATCTCAGAAATTCAATATCCAAATGTTCAAACTACGGATAACATTTCAATAGCTACAATTCAAAATCAAATTCTTAATAACAGTACATTAACTACAATTATCTCAGATATTCAACCCAATATTATCCAAAATCAAACTTTCAATAATAATTCCATATCTTCAATCACCTCAACTCTTGAAGCATCAACTATACAAAATCAAACTATTAATAACACCAATTATACATCTGTTGATCCTAATCCAGAGGGTAGTGTTGGGGATTATAGTTGGAAATATTGTTTTTTCACTAAAAATAATGAAGGTATAATAATCGCAGGTTACGTTGATAATATTACAGTTCTAGAACACGTTGTAGCTACATTTAACTAAAAGAATCGAATAAAACTAGGATTAAAATGTGTAATATTCACCATCACTCAATCTAACATGTTTTATAAATCCTTTATTCTCCAAAGATAATATTATATTATAAGTACCCAACGGGCTGAGTTTTAAATCACCATAAAGAAAATGACCTTCCAATAAATACTTAGAAACATGCTTAGAATCATCAGCTAAACCCTTAATAAGTTCTAAAGCTTCCAACTCCTTCTCCGTTAAATCCGCTATCTTCTCCTCATCCATTAATTCTGTTTCATCCGAAACATCAACTGAATCATCCAATCTAACACTATCCCCTGAAACCATATCATCCTCAGACACTTGCTCAACCAGTTTAACATACTCCTCTTCAATAAATATAACTCCATCATCCATCAGACTCAATAAAGTAGCCTTAAGTTCATCATCTGATAAATTCAATTCCTCTAACAAAATATTAACCGGAATACCATCTGGAAACTCCAGCTGCAAATCCTTAATTCCATCCAAAACCAGATTTACACTACTCATAAATATTAAATTAAAGTAATAAATATTAAAATATATCTATAAAATCACAGAATTATATTCTATATATAATTAAAAATAGATTAAATTTAGAATAAGAAAAATAATTTTTTTTCATTTAAATTCTAAATATTCTTACTTCCTATTTCACTATTAATACATAACAATTTCAAGACAATATCCTTAAATTTTTGAAAAAAGATGATTATTGTAATTTATCATTATCTATCTAAGTAGTGTTATTTGTAATATTCAGGGTATTGTTAAGCCGAATGGTTCTTTTTTCAGGTTATGCATAAAGATTTTTACCATCATCTTATTTTCTATAGAAATTGCATTAACTGGCTCACTTCTAAGTGGCGGTATAAATAAAGCCTCTGAGTCGTCAACTACCAGTATGAAGTAATTATCAATATCCATCATATTAGCCATTTCAGCAAATTCTGTATCGTTAACAATGTCCTTGGTACATTCCAAATTTTTCATCTCAGCTTTATCAATTATTGTTATTGTAGTGTTACTTTTATCATATCTAAGTCCAAGTTCGTTTTGTATATTTTTATTATTAGATATGATTATTAGCTGGGTTTTTATATTCCTGTTTAATGTCATTTTTATATAGCTAAGATTTTTTTCAGAAGTTACACAGTAAATAGATTCTTTTGCGTTGGCGATCATGCCTCGGATTTTGAACTCAAAGCTAGGATTACCGAAAATAAACCATAGAGGTGTGGAAGACTTACCCGCTATATCTTGGTTATCTAAGTCACGGAACTGCTTTACAGCATCATTCTTGGCATTATTATGACGGTCCACGAGCATTTCTAAAGCGATATTTGGTGATATTGCCTGATATGTGACCGGTCTTGGGCTTGTAAGCACGATTAAACCGTTCTCTTCCAACATTTTAAGGCCGTCATAAATTCGGGGCTTTGAAACGTCAAGGAATTCTAAAAGGTCCTTTATTCCCGCACTTTTCAATATTACTAATGCTGCATAAACCTTTGCTTCTGACTCTAGAAGTCCAAGGGATGTTAATGACTTAATTAGCGGTATCGGTAATTCTGTCATACTACAAATCACTCCTTTTATTAGTTGTCACATTTTTATTTACTTTAGCCGAAACCTATTTATAGTTTGTTATGTTACATTCCAATGTTGTAAAATTTTTTACAACATAAAGGAATAAAGATCTATTAGTTGCTATATAATCTTTATTTTGAATGATTAGGCTACTCTGCCGAAAACAATGATGGTATTACAAATAACCCAAAAAAATGATTGAAAAACAGGAGGTTTATGATTATGAGAATATTAATCTATGGAGCTGGTGTTTTAGGCAGTTATCTTGCTCATGCGCTTGTGCGTGGAGGTAATGACGTAACAATACTGGCCAGAGGAAAGCGAATTGACGAATTAAAGAACGATGGAATTGTCATAAGCCATTATTTCCAACTTAAAACGACAGTTGATAAAGTAAATGTGATCTCTACACTTTTACCAGAGGATACCTACGACCTTATATTTGTGGTGATGCAATATCAACAGTCCCAGACAGTATTGCCCGTGATATCAGATAATATGAGTAATCATATTGTTTTTGTGGGTAATAATCCTAATCCTCGTTCATTTCAAGATTACCTAAATGAAAACAGTGATGATCAAAAACATGCAGCCTTTGGTTTTCAAGCCAGTGGTGGACGTCATGAAAACGGTCGTATCATCACTGTGAGGGCGGGAGGAAGTATGGATATTGGTGTTTTGAATGGAGAACTTTCTTGGCGTTCCCTAATAGAAAAAGCATTCAAAAATGCTGAATATAAACTGAATTTTAATGATAATATTGACGCTTGGCTTAAGTCTCACATGATCTTTGTTTTGGTTTTGGCTTACATTACCGATGCATGTAATGGTAATCTTCGTAAAGTTGATAGAAAGCTGACGAATCAAATGGTTAAAGCATTAGATGAAGATATGAGGTGTTAGAGACATTAGGTTATACAATCACACCTGCAAATATTGCTAATTTTGTAAGGAATAGACGTTATAAATTTTTAATTTACTTATTGTTAAAGATTTATTCATTAACACCAATTCCAAGCCTTTCTGACCCTATGACAATGACCTTTGAAACTATAGCGTTAACCAATGCATTTGACGATTTAAAGCAAAAAGCAAATATTCCAACTCCAAATTGGGATGCACTTGAAAGTCAAATTAGCACTAAAAAAAATACTAATAGGTAGTTAAAATATTTTTTTTTGTTGAAACCCTTATAATCAAAATCAATCAGTTTTTGATTGTAAAGCTTTCAACATTATTAAAAAATTGATAAGAAAAACTGTAATTACAGCAACGTTTATTATACTACTATGAAAATCAAAATTAACAAAAAAATAATTAGTAAAATAAACAATTAAAGAATTTATTTACGGATATCAGTGGCAATTTTATGATATTATTTGTAAAAAAAAATTTTAAGATTATCTAAAAAAAAATCTTATCATTCCACTGTCAAAATATTTCAGGAACATTTAATCAATACCAGTTTAAGACAAAAAAATGTGTAAAAACCCAATAAGGTGTTTTAATAATATTAATTAGAAACCACTCCCCCAAGTTTCTAGATCCATAATGATCAAAATTGACCTGCAAAGTCATACTTAAATTGTTTAACTAGATCATTTAAATATAAAAAAAAATGATTAAATTTTAAAGCATTCAAATACTTAATTTCCTCTCAAAATAACGTTCAGATAGGATTAAATATGATTTCAATAAAAATAATAATAAATAAAAAAAAATGTATTTTTTTGAATATTTCCAATTGGGAAGAGTATTAATAGATCTAACTTCTGGATTTATTCTTCCTGAAAATATGGGGAAAATTTAATTAATAGGATTAATTACCAATGTAAATAACTTGGAGGTGTTAAATTTGAATGATGAAGAAATATTCGATCATCCCAGGATAGATGAATTTGATAAAAAAGTTATTCGTTTAATAAATGATTGCTTTGATTCTCTCTTAAATAAAGGTGAACTCGATTCAAAACAATTGAAAAACGTAGAAAAATACCTTCACATAGTAAATACTGAATTTATTACACCTAATCGTATTCGCAATGAATTTGCATGGTATTCATATTTTCTAACTTATCTAACTAGAAACAACCCATATGATAAAAAAAAAATATTTGAATGGTGGATTAGAATTAAAAAATCCGGATTGTTAACAATGTATGTATTATAACTTTTCTTTGAACATATACACTAATTTTTTTATTATTTATCTTCAAACATAAACGAGATTTTCTTATTTCAGGGATTACCTGTTTGTTTACAGGCTTGCTAATTATCAAATGCTTTAAAATGATTTTCTCAGTGTAAAAAAAAAATTGGGAGGAAAAGTGAAAAGTTTATTTTCTTCTCCCTTCATGGATTTCATTTAAATTAGTGTTTGCATCATTTAATCCTTTAAAGAACCAATTGGCTAAAAAAAAAGATCTGGAGTTAAATTATTGAATAGCATCACAAATTCAATTAGAAAAAATCAATTAATATCCTTTTTTATATTAGCATTCATACTCAGCTGGCTCGTATATTTAATACCAGAATTTAGTTCAATATCACTTTTTGGAGTAGCTCTAGCTGCAATAATCATCTCTGCCATCAATAAACCTCAAATAATCGGAAAACATAACCTTAAAAGATGGATAACATTTCTAATAACCTTTATAATTACTCTAATCGCATTATACGTTATTTCACCCACATATTCACTAACAATAATCGAAATAATCATCAGTTCATTTATAGTAGCATATATTATAAGCGGAGGCTTATCTAATGTTAAAGGAGTTAGAGAATTACTTAGTAAACTATATATTTGGAGAGTAAATGTAAAATGGTACATTTTTGTAATAATAATAGTACCCATAATCTATTTTTTAATTTCTATTATATCAGATCTCTTTAGTGGTCAACCAGTACAATTTCAATACACAATTTCTGGACTTATTCCATTCTTCATATTCACTTTATTCCTTAATAGTTTTGAAGAAGAAATTGGTTGGAGAGGATTTGCTTTACCCCACTTACAGAATCATTACTCACCATTAATTGCTTCATTAATACTAGGTGTAATATGGACTATATGGCATTTCCCCAATTACATACCTCAATTATTATCTGAGGGAGTCATCATATTCACCATACTTTGTCTGGCAAAATTTTTATTAATCATCCCAATAACTTTCATTTACACTTGGGTATACAATCACACCCGAGGAAGTCTCCTATTAGTCATACTACTCCACGCTATAGGTAATTTCAGTGTAGGTTTAGTACTCTCACCAACTTTAACC